>Ga0302214_1000504_pt1 | contig 9141 bp, 4 predicted proteins | sample II_Fen_N1_3_FD_194584 | JGI IMG/M metagenome (GOLD analysis project Ga0302214, IMG submission 194584) | Peat permafrost microbial communities from Stordalen Mire near Abisko, Sweden - II_Fen_N1_3 | ecosystem: Environmental > Terrestrial > Soil > Wetlands > Permafrost | place: Sweden: Abisko... | reverse complement strand
ATTCTGACCACGCACGAGGCCTTTGTCGCGCTGGGAACGGACCGACGCGCCGCCATGATCCGCGAACAGTCCATCATCGTGGAGTTCGAGGCCGAACAGGCACTACAAAGCCTGCCACGGCTGCTGGTGCTGCCCGAGCAGCGCCGCCAGGCGCTGGAACTGGTGCATTACATCATCGGCTCACGCGACGAGATGGAGCCCCATTCGCTGCAAATGCTCCAGCGCATGGAGCTGCTGCTGTCAGCCCCGGAAGACAACCTGCCCCAGGAAATCATCCAGCTCACCGAGGCTCCCAGCGCGCCAGCGACCAGCCGAAAAAATCGAGCGCAGCAATAAGCCCGCAGGAAATCCATGTTGAACGACTCCAGCACCAACGATCCCCTGCCCAAGGTCTGGGATGAAAACGCCCGTATCGGCGACATGCTCAAGGGCAAGCGCGGCCTGGTCGTCGGCGTTGCCAACGGCGACAGCATCGCCTTTGGCTGCGCGGCCAAGCTGCGCGCTTTCGGCGCCGACATTGCACTGACCTATCTGAACGAAAAGTCAAAAAGCTATGTCGAGCCGCTGGCCCAACAGATCGACGCGGGCCTGCTGCTGCCGCTTGATGTGTCGCAGCCCGGCCAGATGCAGGCGGTGTTCGAGCGCATTAAAAGCGAATGGGGGCAGCTGGACTTTGTCGTTCATTCGATTGCTTTTGCGCCGCGCGACGATCTGCACGGGCGCATCACCGACTGCTCGCAAGCGGGATTTTTGCAGGCGATGCAGGTTTCGGTGCATTCCTTCATCGAGATGGCGCACTTTGCCGAGCCTTTGATGAATCCGGGCGGCGCGCTCATCACGATGAGCTACTACGGCGCCGACAAGGTGATCAACAACTACAACCTGATGGGGCCGGTCAAGGCGGCGCTGGAGTCGTCCGTGCGCTACATGGCGCACGAGCTGGGCGAGCGCGACATTCGCGTGTTTGCCGTCTCGCCCGGCCCGCTGCGCACGCGGGCCGCGTCGGGCATCGGCCACTTTGACGAGCTGATCGACATGGCCGTGGCGCGCTCGCCGGGGCGCCGGCTGGTCGATATTTCAGAAGTGGGCCGCGTGGTGGCGTTTTTGGTCGGCGGCGGCGCCAGCGGCATGACTGGCGACGTGATTTATATCGACGCCGGTCTGCACCACATGGGCTGAATGCAGTCTTTTAGCGGGCGCCGCGCTGGATGCTGTCCACGCCCTTGTTGGCCAGCATGTCAGCGCGCTCGTTGCCGGGGTCGCCGTTGTGGCCGCGCACCCAGCGCCAGTCGATGGTGTGGCCGCCCGAAGCCAGCAGCGCATCGAGCCGCTGCCACAAATCAACATTCTTGACCGGCGCCTTGGCCGCCGTGCGCCAGCCGCGCGCCTTCCAGCCCGCCAGCCATTCGGTGACGCCCTTGAGCACGTACTGGCTGTCGATGTACATCACCACCGGGCAGGGCCGTTTCAGGGCACCGAGCGCCTCGATGACGGCGGTCATTTCCATGCGGTTGTTGGTGGTTTCCAACTCGCCGCCAAACAGCTCCTTGGTCGTGTTGCCGCTGCTCAAAAAAACGCCCCAGCCGCCGGGGCCGGGGTTGCCTTTGCAGGCGCCATCGGTGTAAATCACCACGGGTTGACGGGGGGTGGCCGGTGCTGTGTCGCTCATGGGGTGCTTGCTGCGCCAGGGCAGGCCTGGCGTGGAAAATAAAAAGGCAATTTTAAGGACACGGCCACGCCTGCGGTTCGGGCAGCGGCTTTACCGGGGGTTTACCCGCCGCCTGTCGGCTATCGATTCACTTGGCCGCGATAATTCTGGATGGCCTCGACATCCCCAACGCCGCCCGCTGGCGCTCACACCCTTCCCCACAAACCCCTACGCCGCCGCACCCGCCTGCTGGGTAGCCTGCTGGCCGTGATCGCGCTCGGCGGTACCGGCTGGCTGACTTGGCATTTAACGCATCCAACCAGCCCCGGCGGCCCCGGCATGTCCAGCCCTTCCGGCGCAGGCGGCCCATCCGGGCGACGCGGCCCGCCCGCCAGTACCGTCGGCGTGGCGACAGCCAAGCTGGCGAGTATTCCCGTGACGCTCGAAGCACTGGGCACCGTCACGCCGCAAGCCAGCGTCAAAGTGCGCCCGCAAGTCTCCGGCGTGCTCGACAAAGTGCTGTTCAAAGAAGGCCAAAAAGTGCGCACCGGTGACTTGCTCGCCACCCTCGATGCGCGCCCGTTTGAACTGGCCTTGCAGCAAGCCAGCGGCCAGCGCCAGCGCGACGAAGCGCAACTCGACAGCGCCCGCGTCACGTTGCAACGCTTCAAAACCCTGCTGACGCAAGACTCGATTGCCCGTCAGGAGGTGGACACGCAAGCCGCCCTCGTCAAGCAGCTCGAAGGCACGGTGCTCATCGACAAAGCCAACGAAGGCGTGGCGCGACTGAATTTGAGCTACACGCGCATCACCGCGCCGATCAGCGGGCGCGTGGGCCTGCGCACGGTCGATGTCGGCAACGTGGTCAGCAGCAGCGACGCCAACGGCATTGCGCTGATCACGCAAATCACGCCGATTGACGTGGTGTTTGCCGTGCCGCAAGACCAGGCTGGCGCGCTGCAGCAAAGCGCCGCCGCTGGCACGGCGATGGCCGTCGCCGCGCTGGACCGCACGCGCTCGGCGACGCTGGACACGGGCGTGTTCGCCTCGCTAGACAACCAAGTCGATACGACCACCGGCACGGTCAAGGCCAAAGCGCGCTTTGCCAACGCGGCGCTGGCGCTGTTTCCGAATCAATTTGTTAATGTGCGACTGCAACTGGCGACCATTGACAACGCCGTCGTCGTGCCGGTCACGGCGCTGCGCCACGGCAACGACGGCGATTATGTTTATGTACTCAACGCCGCCGAGCGCACGGTCAGCCTGCGCCCCGTGCAGCGCGGCCAAGCCACAGCTGACAGCATCCAGATCACCAGCGGGCTGAAAGCGGGCGAGCAAGTCATCACCGAAGGCGCTGACCGCCTCAAAGACGGCGCCAGCGTGACGCTGCCGGGCGATGCGCCGGGCGGCGGCGCAGGCCGGGGGGCAGGCGGCAAAAAACGCCAGCGCCCGGATGGCGCGCCGCGTGCGGAAGGCCAGTCAGGCGGCGCGGCTTCGGCCCCTGCGCCCGGTTCGGCGAGTTCGGCAGGCTTGGCGGCTTCGTCAGCCCTTGATGCCGCCAGCGCGCCACGTCGCCACCGCCGCGCTTCGCAAGCCGAGGGCGCATGAGTCCGTCGCGCCCCTTTATCCTGCGCCCGGTGGCCACGGCGCTGTTGATGGTCGCCATCGTGCTGGCGGGCTTGGTCGGCTTTAAATTTTTGCCGCTGTCAGCGCTGCCGCAGGTCGATTACCCGACGATCCAGGTGCAGACGCTCTACCCCGGCGCCAGCCCCGACGTGATGGCGCAAACCGTCACCGCGCCGCTCGAAGGCCAGCTTGGCCAAATGGCCGGTTTGAGCCGCATGAGTTCGACCAGCGCGGCAGGCGTGTCCATCATCACGCTGCAGTTTGGCTTGGGGCTGGCGCTGGACGTGGCCGAGCAGCAAGTTCAAGCCGCCATCAACGCGGGCGGCTCGCTGCTGCCCGCTGATTTGCCCGCGCCGCCCGTCTATGCCAAGGTCAATCCCGCCGACGCGCCGATTTTGAGCCTGGCCATCACCTCCGACACGCTGCCGCTGACCGAGGTGCAAAACCTCGTCAACACCCGGCTGGCGCTGAAAATCAGCCAGGTCGGCGGCGTCGGGCTGGTCTCGCTCAGCGGCGGCCAGCGGCCAGCCGTGCGGATTCAGGCCGACACGCGGGCGCTGGCTTCTTACGGGCTGGGGCTGGACACGCTGCGCAGCGCCATCACCGCCGCCAACGCCAACGCGGCCAAAGGCAGCATTGACGGGCTGACGCGCTCTTACGCCATCAACGCCAACGACCAGTTGCTGGCCGCCAGCGACTACAAAAACCTCATCATCAGCTACCGCAACGGCGCGGCAGTGCGCGTGTCCGACGTGGCCCGCGTCATCGACAGCGCCGAAAACACCCGACTCGGCGCGTGGGCCAGCATTGCGTGCGATGCCAGCGCCGGGCCAACCTCGACGCAACCAGCCCCGCCAGACAGCAGCCAAGGGCGCGGAGCCGACAGCACCAAAGACAGTGCAGGGGTCGCGCCGCCCGAAATTAACAATGACTGCCTCGGCACGCCCGGCAAGCGTCTCGTGCCCGCCATCATCCTGAACGTGCAGCGCCAGCCCGGCGCGAACGTGATTGCCACGGTGGACGCCATCAAGGCGCGTCTGCCGGATCTGGAAGCCGGGCTGCCCGCCGCCGTGCGCATAGACGTGCTGAGCGACCGCACCACCGGCATACGCGCCTCGGTGCTGCACGTTGAAATCGAGTTGCTGCTGGCCGTGGTGATGGTCGTGCTGGTGATTTTTGCCTTTTTGCACAGCCTGCGCGCCACTGTGATTGCCAGCCTGGCCGTGCCGATTTCGCTGATTGGCACCTGCGGCGCGATGTATTTGCTCGGCTACAGCCTGAACAACCTGAGCCTGATGGCGCTGACGATTGCCACCGGCTTCGTCGTCGATGACGCCATCGTGATGATCGAAAACATCTCGCGCTACATCGAGGAAGGCGAGGCGCCAATGGCCGCCGCGCTCAAGGGCGCCAAGCAGATTGGCTTCACCATCATCTCGCTGACCGTCTCCTTGATTGCGGTGTTGATTCCGCTGCTGTTTATGGGCGACGTGGTTGGGCGCTTGTTCCGCGAATTTGCCGTCACGCTGGCAATCACGATTTTGATTTCCGCCGTGGTCTCGCTGACGCTGGTGCCGATGATGTCGGCGCGCTGGTTGAAAGGCAAAGCGCCACAAGCGCATGACCCGCAGCTAGGCGAAGAGGCTGATCTAGCCAGAGGCAACCCGGCGCTGGCAGCCAATGCCGCCGCACTCGCCGCCACAGCCAAAACTGAAGTCACGGCCAGCACCAACAAACCTGCCACCACAGCAGGCGCGCGACTCCAGCAGTTTTTCGACAACGTGATGGTTCACTACGACCACGCGCTGCATTGGGTGCTCAAGCACCAAGGCGCAACGCTGGCCGTAGCGCTGGCGACGATGGCGCTGACCGTGCTGCTCTACATCCTGATTCCCAAGGGGCTGTTCCCGACGCAAGACACTGGCCAGTTGCAGGCGCGCATCGAAGCGGCGCAATCGGTGTCGTATGCGCGCATGGCCGATCTGCAAACGGCTGCCGCGCAGGCGATTTTGCAAGACCCGGACGTGGACACGCTCAGCGCCTTCATCGGCGTCGATGCGGCCAACAACACCATGCTGCACACCGGGCGCCTCCTGATCAACCTCAAGCGCAACCGCAGCGCCAGCCAGCAAGACACGATGGAGCGGCTGCGCGAGCGCGTCGCGCAAATCCCCGGCGTGACGCTGTACCTGCAGCCAGTCCAAGACTTGACGATTGACGCCGAAACCGGCCCGACCCAGTTCCGCGTCTCGATGGAAGGCGCCGACAACGCCACGGTGATCGAATGGGCCGCCAAACTCACCCAGCGCATGGCGCAACTGCCCGCGCTGCGCCACGTCACCTCAGACGCTGACGCGAAAGGCGCCGCCGCCTACATCAGCGTGGACCGCGACAGCGCCTCGCGTCTGGGCATTTCAACCTCGGCGATTGACGACGCGCTGTACAGCGCCTACGGCCAGCGCATCGTCTCCACAATCTTCACCGAAACCAACCAGTACCGCGTGATTCTCGAAGCCCGGCCCGACGCGCTGGCCACGCCCGCCGCGCTGGGCGACCTGCCGCTGAAAACCGGCTCGGGCGTGACCACGCCGCTGTCGTCGATTGCCCGCGTGACTGAACAACCCGCGCCGCTGCAAGTGACCCATGTCGCGCAGTACCCGGCGACCACGCTGGGCTTTGACACTGCGCCCGGCGTGTCGCTGGGCCGCACCGTCGATGACATCAAACAAGCGGCCAAAGACATCGCCCTGCCCGCCAGCGTGACGCTGACTTTTCTCGGCGCAGCGGGCGCGTATCAGGCCTCGCTGGCGAACCAGTTGTGGCTGATTCTGGCGGCAGTCGTCTGCGTGTATATCGTGCTCGGCGTGCTGTACGAAAGCTACGTGCATCCGATGACGATTTTGTCCACGCTGCCCTCGGCGGGCGTCGGCGCGCTGCTGGCGCTGATGCTGAGCGGCTCCGATCTGGGCGTGATCGGCATCATCGGCATCATTTTGCTGATCGGCATTGTGAAAAAGAACGCCATCATGATGATCGACTTCGCCATCGACGCCGAACGCAGCGAAGGCAAATCGCCGCAAGAAGCGATTCATCAGGCGGCGCTGCTGCGCTTTCGGCCGATTTTGATGACGACGCTGGCGGCGCTGTTTGCAGCCGTGCCCTTGATGCTGGGCTTTGGCGACGGCGCCGAGTTGCGCAGGCCGCTGGGGCTGGCGATTTTTGGCGGGCTGATTCTCAGCCAGATGCTGACGCTGTTCACCACGCCGGTCATTTACTTGGCTTTTGACCGGCTCGGGCGACGACTGAGGCGCCAGCCATGAACCTGTCCGAACCCTTTGTGCGCCGTCCCGTCGCGACGGTGTTGCTGACCATCGGGCTGGCGCTGGCGGGCATTGTGGCGTTTCTGGGGCTGCCGGTGGCGCCGCTGCCGCAGGTCGATTACCCGACGATTTCTGTCAACGCCACGCTGCCCGGCGCCAGCCCCAACACGATGGCCAGCAGCGTCGCCACGCCGCTGGAGCGCCGCTTGGGCGTGATTGCCGGGGTCAACGAAATGACTTCGACCAGCGGCACCGGCTCGACCCGCATCAGCCTGCAGTTCGACCTGAACCGCCAGATTGACGCCGCCGCTAGAGAAGTGCAGGCCGCCATCAACGCCGCCCGCGCCGACCTGCCCGCCACGCTGCGCAGCAACCCGACTTACCGCAAGGCCAATCCAGCCACCTCGCCCGTCATCATCCTGGCGCTGACCTCGAAAACCCGCTCGCCGGGCCAGATTTACGACGAAGTCTCCAATCTGGTGCAGCAAAAAATCGCCCAGGTGCCCGGCGTCGGCGATGTCGAGCTGGGCGGCGGCTCGCTGCCCGCCGTGCGCGTCGAGCTGCTGCCGTTTGCGTTGAACCGCTACGGCGTCAGCATGGAAGACGTGCGCGCCGCCCTGCAAGCCAGCAACGCGAACCGCCCCAAAGGCGCGATTGAGGGCAACGGCCAGCGCCTGCAGATTTATTCGGGCGCCAACACCGCCAGCGGCGGCCTGAAAGCCGCCGACTACAGCGGGCTGGTCGTCGCTTGGCGCAACGGCGCAGCGATCCGGCTGCAAGACGTGGCCGAAGTGGGCGACGGCGTGGAAAACAGCAACACGCTGGGCCTGTTCAACGGCCAGCCCGCCGTGATCGTTCTGGTCACGCGCCAGCCCGACGCCAACGTGATTGCCACCGTCGATGGCGTGCGTGCGCTGCTGCCCGAGTTGCAGGCGCAGTTGCCGCAGGATGTGCAATTGCAAGTGGCCTCCGACAGCACCAACTCGATCCGCTCCTCGCTGCACGAAATTGAGCTGACGCTGCTGATTTCAATTGCGCTGGTCGTGCTGGTCGTCAGCGCCTTTTTGCGCAGTGCGCGGGCGACTTTCATTCCGGCGGTGGCCACGGTGGTATCGCTGCTGGGCACGTTTGGCGTGATGCACCTGCTGGGTTTCAGCCTGAACAACCTGAGCCTGATGGCGCTGACGGTGGCCACCGGCTTTGTCGTCGATGACGCCATCGTCGTGCTGGAAAACACCAGCCGCCACATCGAAGCGGCGGGCATGGACCGCTTCAAGGCGGCGCTGCTGGGCGCCCGCGAAGTCGGCTTTACCGTGCTGGCGATCAGCCTGTCGCTGGTGGCGGTGTTTATTCCGCTGCTGTTCATGGGCGGGCAGACTGGGCGCTTATTCCGCGAATTTGCCGTCACGCTGTCGGCGGCAGTGCTGATTTCACTGCTGATTTCGCTGACCACCACGCCGATGATGTGCGCCTGGCTGCTCAAACCCGGCCACGACACGCAGGCACCGGGACGCATCGCACGCGGCTTTGAAAGCGCGTTCAATCGCCTGCTGCGCGGCTACGCGGTTTGCCTGGACTGGGCGCTGGCCAGCAAGGCGCTGGTGATGCTGGCGCTGCTGGCCGTCATCGGCCTGAATGTTTACCTGTATATGGCGGTGCCCAAGGGCTTTTTCCCGCAGCAAGACAGCGGGCAAATCCGCAGCGGCATCCGCGCCGACCGCAGCATTTCGTTTCAGGCGATGCAGGGCAAATTGAAAGAGCTGGTCGAGATCATCCGCCGCGACCCGGCGGTCGATACCGTGGTCGGCTTTACCGGCGGCTCGCGGGCCGGTGGCGGCTTTATGTTTATCAACCTGAAACCGGCGGGCCAGCGCACCGAGGCGGCGTTGGCCGTGATTGCCCGGCTGCGCCCGAAACTGGCCCGCGTGACCGGCATCACGCTGTTTCTGAACCCGGTGCAAGACCTGCGCGGCGGCGGGCGCTCCAGCAATTCGACCTACCAGTACACGCTCAAAAGCGACAAGGCCGCCGACCTGAACCAGTGGTCCACACGCCTGGCCGATCAGCTCAAGCAGTCCAAATCGCTGACTGACGTGGACACCGACGTAGAAGCCGACGGCGTCGAAACGATGGTCACGGTGGACAAGGAAAGCGCGGCGCGCCTGGGCGTCAGTTCACGCGATGTCGACAACGCGCTGTACAACGCCTTCGGCCAGCGCCAGGTCGCCACCATTTACAGCGAGCTGAACCAGTACCACGTCATCATGGAAGTGGCGCCGCGCTTCATTCGCAGCCCGGAAGCTTTGAGCGATATTTACGTCCCGGCAAAAAATGCCGCCGCCGCTACCGGCACGGCTACGGGCACGGGCGCCAGCACAGTGAACCCGGCGCTGCGCGACCCGTCTTCCGGTCAGGCGCTGAGCACTTCGACCACGACGATGGTGCCGCTGTCAGCGATAGCGCGCTTCAGCGAAAACGCCGCCGCCGCCTCGGTCAGCCACGAAGACGGCGAACTCTCGACCACCATTTCCTACAACCTCGCCGAGG
>Ga0302214_1000503_pt1 | contig 9143 bp, 8 predicted proteins | sample II_Fen_N1_3_FD_194584 | JGI IMG/M metagenome (GOLD analysis project Ga0302214, IMG submission 194584) | Peat permafrost microbial communities from Stordalen Mire near Abisko, Sweden - II_Fen_N1_3 | ecosystem: Environmental > Terrestrial > Soil > Wetlands > Permafrost | place: Sweden: Abisko... | reverse complement strand
CATCTCAACCGCCTCCGTAAGGCGGCTTGATGCCAACGTCCACTTCAACTTCTACACCCACAGACTTGACACAACCGAACTTCTGGTCAGGAGGGGCTGTCGCCAGCCTGTGCATCACCATTGTATCAGATGCTCAACGCCTATTGCCACAACGAAAAGCCTTCAGTTCTCCCCGAAATCCTCATCGTCTGAACACAGATCGCAGCTGTCGATTTGTGCCAAAATTTCTGAACTGACGAATGCAATGGCATTCGAAACGAAGAGTTTGGTTCCTGGGCACTTCAAGATTCCACATATCGCAAAGAATGTGACAATCAAAAGAAGAAGTGCTTGAGATTTGAAAGGATTCCATGAATGCATTGGATTTTGTTCTTCCTGAAATCCATGTGATCAACATTTGCTGCCTGGCGTGAGAACGCCGGCGTCCAAACCTCTTTTGAGCCTTGATCTCTTGGCGAGACTTTGCTCAAAGCAGATGGGCCAATAAAAGATCCCTGTATGGAGTTGGCAAAAACTGTGCCGTGTATGTGGACGTCCCTCTGCGTGGTGCTAGGCGTTCCATTTTTCAAAGCGAATTGGGGCAAAATGTGCGATTTGGGGCTCTTTGCCCCAAGTGCTTGGGACGTCAGAGCCGGGCGGGAGGGCTGCGAAGACGTCCCTCGAAAAAGGAGGGGGCCTTTGTAAAAACGACATGACGCTCATGGGGAAAGGCGACTTTGAGCGCAAGAGGCCACGGTATACTTCCCCTCGTCAGCTTTAGGAATGCGACGAAAAATGTTCCTGGGTCAATGCGAATTTCTAATGAGTCGGGAGGTCGGAATGAAGGTGAGCAACATGGTGAGAGCGATTCTAATTGCCGTAGCATTCCTTGTCGGAGGGGCTTCGGCCGTGATGTACCACGAGCAGTCCTCGGCAACGTCGACCATCACCTATTCCTCTCGGAGCCTTACCGTCAACGGCAAGCCCACTTGGATCTTGTCCGCCGATGTGGAGTATTGGCGCCTGCCCAGAGAACTGTGGCGCGACCGCCTGATGCGTGTGAAGCGGGCCGGGTACAACTTTGTTACGTCTTACATCGCCTGGAACCTCCACGAGCCTGTGCAGGGGCAGTGGCATTTTGAAGACAACCTCGATCTCGACGCATGGCTTTCCTTGATCGATTCGCTGGGCATGCACGCGATCGTGCGGGCGGGCCCCTACATTTGCGCCGAAGTGGATCTCGGCGGATTTCCACCTTGGCTTGCCGATGTCCCCAACATCAAGATTCGCGGGACCAACGCATCATACTTGGCGGCTGTGGACACCTTCTACGGTCGGATCTTCCCGATCATCACGAAGCATCAGATCACTAGCGGCGGCTCGGTTGCGGTCGTCCAGCTTGAAAACGAATACTATCCCGCGGGCGGTGCTTACCAGTCGCATCTCGTCGACAAGGCTCATGCGCTCGGTCTGGTCGTGCCGTACATCTGGTCGAACATTTTCAATGGCACTACCTACGATCCTGGGGCATTTCCGGACTTCTCCACCAAAGGGCTGATGACCGAGCAGTGGACAGGATGGATCAGCCGGAACGGCCCCTCTGCCGCCAGCGACGTGATCACCTACAATGACCAGACCTGGAAGATGCTGGGGTGCGGCAGCGGCGGAACCAGCCATTACATGGCGATTGGCGGCACGGACTTCGGCTACACGTCATCCCCCGACCAGCGGATCACTAGCTATGACTACGGGGCTCCCATCGGCGAATTGGGACAGATCCGACCGGCCTTGTATTCCGTCAAGCAGACGGGTTATTTGGCAAGCTCGTTCAACGGGATCTTCGCCACATCGACAAATGGTTCCTCCGAAGCTTCGGGCCTGCCGGGCAAGATTGCAAGCTATGTGCAGACCAGCGCCGCCGGGAAGGCCGCCATGGTGTCGGGAGGAGACGCCACCTTCCAGGTCACCTGGAAGAACAAGGGCGTCACCGTTCCAACCACGGGGTCGTGGTCCCTGAAGGACGGCAACAGCGCTCACTTTTTGGCCGATGTTCCGCTCACCTCCAACGTTACCCTCGATTATTCCGCAACCGGCATTCTGGGGCGGAAGACGTTTGGCACCAAGAACTATCTGGTGCTTTACGCCACTCCCGGAAACAGTGCCGGCGACATCGCCTTCGTCTACAAGAATGCGCCGACCACAGCGCCCGGCGCGCCGTGGAATTGGAACGCGGCGGCCAAGCGCGCCTCCCTGCGCTTCACCTATCCGACGGCCGACACCGTGAACGAAGTGGTCTTGGACGACGGGGCGGGGCAGACCATCAACCTGCTTCTCATGAACGCCAACATGTCGAACAAGACCTGGTTCACCGATTCCAGCATCGTCATCGGAGCTGATTACGTCGACGAATTTGAAAATCTCCAGTTTCCCGCTGCGGGCGGAAAGGCCTGCGTCTTTTCGCGTACGGGAATGCTGCCCGTAGTTCAAGCTGCGACCTCTGGGCCAAGCGCAAAATCCTTCGCTTCGGGCTGGACCTGGATCTCGTCCCCGGAGGTCGGAGCGGCCTACGACGATGCGGCTTGGAAGCAGACGGCCACGGCGCAGGACATGGTCTCCTATGGCTGGCCCAACGGCTACGGCTGGTACCGCACCACCTACACCGCGTCTTCGGCAGGTACCGCGACGCTGGCCATTCCCAAGCTCCAGGGAAGCGCCTTCATCTTCGTCAACGGAACCTTCGCAGGAACCAGCACCAGCCAGTCGATTTCCCTCAAGCAGGGAGCCAACAGCATTGCGATCTTGGTCAGTGCTGCCGAGCGCGACAAGGAATACAACACCCTAGATTTCACGCCCCCCGACGCCATCAAGTCGGGCATTCTGGCCGGGGTCACCATCAACAACGCGTCGACTGGCCCTTGGAAATTCCGCGGTGGCTTCGAAGGGGTCGACGAATCGCCCATGATGGGAACCATCTCGGCGACCTCGTGGACCTCGCTCTTGGGCAAGACTTGGTCCGCAGGAGCGGCTCCCACGAACAACGTGCCTCGTCTGTGGCGGATGGATTTTTCCTACACTCCGCCGGCGAATGCACTGCAGACCTGGGCATTGAATGCCACGGTGGGCTCCGGTTCCCAAGGTGTGGTCTGGATCAACGGTCACTGTCTTGGCCGTCAGCTCACGAAGCAGTCGCCGCTGTTCGTTCCGGAATGCTGGCTCCAGGCGAACAATACCATCGTCTTGGTCACCCAGGGTGGCGACGCGCCGCAGGGATACTCGCTTTCGCCAGTTGAATACCATTCGCTTGCCAAGCTGCCGTCGATCGCCACGGGAGTGAAGCGCCAGGACCCGATGTCCTTGGCCGGAAATCGGACCGGCAGCTCTACAGTGCTGTCCACCGGAAGCCGGATCTCCCTTTCCTCGGAATTCGCCGGGAAGGATGGAAACATTGCGATCTATGACCTTCAGGGGCACCTCATGCTCGGGAACGTTCGGGTTCAAAACGGGCAGGCGATACTGCCTGCTGGCAAAATGATCCCGCGCGGTGTGTTCATTGCGCGACCGGAGAAATAATGCGCTTCACTTTGAATCTTCCACCACTCTCAAAGGAAGGCAGCAACATGTCACGGCACATCGGCCTCGCTGCATTTGTGGCATTGCTTCCAGTGGCGATGCCCGCGTCCGCCAAGACGTTCATCGACTACTTCCTGCCCATTCCCATCACCAGTCCTCTCACCACCAACGCATGGGGCTGCACGGCGTCGGGTTCCACGCCGGCCAACTGCACCCAAGGCGCAGGAGTCCTTCCCCGGGACACGAGCAACGGGATCGAAAGTCCCAAGAATGCGCCGTCCAACTACTACTGGGACGGCTGCATCGTGCGAGCGAACGGAACTTACCACATGTTCACGACCCGCTGGCCCGGTTCCAGCGGATTTAATCCCGGTTGGCTGAGTTCCGACCCCATCCACGCCGTGGGCAGCACGAACCCGCTGGGCCCCTACGTCGACAAGGGGTACGCCTACAGCAACTCCGGCTTCGGGAGCGATCCGCACCACGGCCACAACCTCCAGGTGATCACCCTGCTGGACGGCACCTACGCCATGGTCGTCAGCGAGGTCGTGGCGTGGACGATCTTCACCTCGGCTTTGGTCGACGGCCCGTGGAAACCCTGCTCCGGTTCGCCCGGCCCCGGCTTGAGCGTTCCCTCCAACGGGTTCGGCGGCAACAACAGCTATGGTTCCAATGTCAGCATCGTGGCGCGCCCGGATGGGAACTTCGAGTCCATCCAGCGCCATGGGCTCATCGCTCTGAGCACTACCGGCGTGTGCGGCCCTTACAAGGCGCAGCAGCCCACCAATACCTACCAGTCGTCGGACGCCGTCCCCGCGGCTAGCAGCGCGAGCATCTTCCCCAACAGGCAGAAACATCTCGATCCGCTCGGTCCATCGAGGGTCGAAGGCACCTATTCCGTCGCCGAAGATCCGGTCATCTGGTACAGCAGCGGACTCTACCACGTCCTTTACGACTATCCGGGCGATCGCGTCGGGTACCACCTGACTTCGGCCGACGGTATCCACAACTGGACCGACCGGGGACTCGCCTACGATCCGCGCGCCGCGCAGAAGATCTTCAGCTACTCGGACGGCACGGTGAACCACTGGTACAAGATGGAACGCCCTTCCGTCCTCGTGCAGAACGGCATCATCACGCACGTGACCTTTGCGGTGGCCGACGTGAACAAGGACAACCAGATCCCGGCGGGTTCGGATCACGGCAGCAAGGTGATCGTGATCCCCTTCGACGGGGTGGCGTTTGACAAGGACAACGGCGTGTCCACGGGCATTCAAGGGAACGAACGGGTTCCGTCGGCGTCTCGCCAGTCCATCCTTTCCCGCAACAGCTCGTACGTGGTTGAATATTCGAATTACGCTCCAGGATCTGTCGATTTCAGTCTGTACTCGACCAATGGTGCGCTGAAGTCGCGACGGAGCGTTGCGATCTCGGAAAATTCCGGCTCCTTCGAATGGAAGGAACTTTCCTCGCTACCCCGCGGACTCTACTTCCTCCGGGTGAAGTCCGGCATCAAGGCCGTGGAAGGCGGAACTTTCTTCAAGCCCTGAGGTTGGCGCGAGACTTCGACTCAGCGAGAAATGCGCTAAAGTCGAGGAAAATGAAGAATTGAAATGTAAAATTTTGCTGTTTTATTGAAACTCTTGGATTCTAGTAGAGTATTCTATTGCAAATGAGAAATGATTCCGCATATTTGTATTTGCTTCCGAAACGGAATCAATAAACTTGCTTTTTGCAAAACAGAATAGAGAAATCATGTCTTTGGAAAATCTTACCCTAGAAGAACTTCAGCAGGAAATCCTTCGCCGCAAGGCTTCCGAGGTTGATAGCGTTCGCAAGCAGTTGGACGAGGCTCGCAAGGCCGTTCGCGAGCTTGAGGCCAAATTGGCCGACTATGAAGGCACCTCTGTCGTGCGCAAGGAATCGGCTCCCAAGAGTCGCGTTTCTGCCGGCGAGAGAGCCGAACGCGTGCTGACCGCCTTGGATGGCAAGGATTTCCTCGCTTCTGGAGATATCGCCGCCTTGGTCGGCTTTGAAGGGGCCAGCCTGCGTGAAACGCTGACGGCACTCTCTCAGGAAGGCAAGCTTTCGCGCGAAGGCAAGGCTCGCGGCACCAAATACAAGCTTGCTTAATTTTTAAAGGCAAAGTCAAAGCCTGTGCAATCTGCACGGGCTTTTTGTTTATATGAACTGACGAATTTCCCTGGGTTGCGTACGCTTGTGGGGTGTAGAAAGGAGAGTGGACGTAGGTTGTGGCAATCGCTAAACCTCCACACTCAGAGAGAGCCCTACGTCCATGAAGAAGGTACACCTTGCCGTCCGATCCGCAAGCCGGGAACATGTCCAATCGCTCATTCGGGAGGCCCTGGAGCCCGGGTTCGAGAGCATGGCCCAAGGCATGTTCCGCTCGGAGATCGAGTCGATGCTTGATCATGCCCTCCAAGCGGAGCTTGCCACGCACCTTGGCCGAGCGACTTACGAGCGCACGGGTCAAGGGCCTTGGCGCAATGGGAGCAAGACCGTGACCTTGCCCAGCCCTCTGGGCGCCCTTTCCGTGGATAAGCCCGTACTGCGCCGCGGTGGGTTCCGTTCGTCGCTGCTTTCGCTTTTGAAAGACGGAATGGATCAAGCCATCGAAGTCATCTGTCAGCGCACTTGGCTGCGTGGCCTGTCGACTCGCGCCGTGGCCTCGGAGATGCGGGAGGCGACCGGCGCCAAGCTCTCGGCCTCGGACATTTCGGAGATGACCGACAAGTTGTTGCCCTCCATCGAGCAGTGGCGTCAGCAGACGGTTGCCCGGGTTCAGATTCTTTACCTGGATGCCCTTTACTTGCCGGTACGACGAGATGGCCAGACTAGCAAACAAGCCGTTTTGGTGGCCATCGGCGTCGACGAGCACCGCATGCGCCACTTCCTGGGTTGGCTCGTTGGCGACCGCGAGACCACGGAGAGCTGGAATGCTCTTCTGACCGACCTCAAGGAGCGCGGCCTGGTTCGTCCCGACTTGGTTGTCTCCGACGCCCACAAGGCCATCCGCGCGGCGGTGGCAGGCCAATTGGGCGTGGATCACCAGCTGTGCGTCGTACACAAGATGAGGGCGATTTTGTCCCAGGTGCAGAGAGCCGATCAGAAAGCTTTCTCCGAGGATTTCAAAGCCATCTTCTGGGCCGATGGCAAGCATAATGCCCGTAGCGCCCTGGCCAAACTTCAACAGGATTGGGGCAAACGCTACCCCAAGTTGGTGGCCAAGGCCGGGGATGAATTCGAGGAGTTCACGCACTTTTTCGACCAACCCCAGGAGTTGTGGGGGCTGTGCCGGTGCTCCAACATCATCGAGAGATTCAACGAGGAACTCCGGCGTCGGCTGGATCCGGCACGCATCGCCGTGGCCGACAAAAGCCTCGACAAGATCATCTACGCTGTCGCCACCGAACAGCAAAAACGATGGGATCGACAAAAGCTCCCGTCCACTCATCTCAACCGCCTCCGTAAGGCGGCTTGATGCCAACGTCCACTTCAACTTCTACACCCACAGACTTGACACAACCAGGGGCCAGGACAGGAGCGGGCCGCGCCGAACTTCGGAAACTGGTGTGTATCGGCTCGGAGCAGGACGGCCAATTTCTTAGTTCTGATTTTTTCCTGAAGTGGCGGAATTTGTTCGGAAATGCCGTTTTCTACCCTGTGAAATCAATTTCACAGGGGAATTCGTTTGGCTTCTGTTGAGATTTCTTTAGGCTTATTTCTTTAGAAGAAACCAGCTCTGCTGTAGTTGAATCCCTGAGTGTCACATCCTTGTCATTTGCTGCGGGGTGGCTCTCTCTAGTATCAGAAATTCCCGTCCTGGAGGTCTTCATGGCTGAACCTTTTCTTTCCGAGATCCGAGTCTTGGCGTTCAATTACGCTCCGAAAGGCTGGGCAACCTGTGACGGACAGGTCCTGTCGATCGCTGAGAACCAAGCGCTCTTCTCACTTCTTGGGACTATGTACGGCGGCAACGGAACCAGTACCTTCGGACTTCCGAACCTGAATGGCCGCGCGCCAGTCGGGTTGGGCGCGGGCGGAACGGCAGGGACCATCACGGGCGCTCAGGGTGCGGTCGAGGGCGAAGCCACTCACGCCCTGACGAACGCCGAACTGCCTGTTCACACCCATGCGATCAATGCATCCACGGCTGCAGCCAATCAGGCCGTTCCGACCGGGCACATCCTGGCTGCACCGCCGACGGCGATCTACGCGGCCGACGATCCGGCCCAGGCCCAGACGTTGGATTCCTTCAGCGTCGTGTCCGCGGGCGATGGTGCAGGGCATGAAAACCGGCAACCAAGCCTTGGATTGAATTTCTGCATCGCCCTGACGGGCATCTACCCTTCCAGAGATTGACGGGAGCACAACGATGGATGCATACATTGGCGAAATCCGCATGTTCACAGGGAATTATGCTCCCCAGGACTGGCAATTCTGTGATGGACAAATCCTGTCTATTTCTGCCTACACCGAGCTGTTTGCTCTCCTGGGGACCGCGTACGGTGGCGATGGAAGGAGTACCTTCGCTTTGCCGGACCTTCGAGGGCGGCTTCCGATTCACGCGGCAGCAGATGTTGGGCAGAAGGTCGGTGCGGAGTCAGTCGCCCTAGCTACTGCCAATATCCCTGCCCATACTCACGCGGTTCGTGTCGTGTCCGGGGCAGCTACTGCCACCGATCCCACCGGGAAACTTCTGGCGAATGCCGTTACGCCGCCGCTGATGTATTCCTTGGCGTCGGCTGCAGCCGCGACTCCGCTAAACGGTGGGGTCGTGAGCGCAAATGTTGGAGGGCAGGCGCACGCCAACATGATGCCTTCCCTGTGTGTCAACTTCATCATCTGCTGCTCCGGTGGCATTTTTCCCGAACGGGCATAGGAGGACAATATGGAGCCTTTCATCGGAGAAATCCGCATCCTGGCTTGCAATTATGCCCCTAGGGGATGGGCACTTTGTGAAGGACAAATTCTGCAGATCGCCCAGAATTCGGCGCTTTTCAGCATCATAGGCACAATCTACGGCGGTGATGGCAAGACGACTTTCGCCCTTCCGAATCTGGCGGGGCGTGCGCCCCTTCACAGAGGGCTGGGCTCCGGACTTGCGCTCAATCATGTGATGGGCGAGGCGATGGGGACGACGACCGTAACCCTGACGGCTAATCAGTTGCCGACTCATTCGCACGGCTTCAATGCTGTCTCGGGAATGGCCAAGCAAACGGCTGTCGCGGGTGCGATGATCTCAGAGATGAATGTTCCTTCCGGCAGCAAGCCTGTCGTCAAACAGGCCTATACTGATGCTGCGTCCAATGCTCAGCTTAGTGTTGACGCAGTTTCGGCGGTCGGCAGTGCAGATCCGTCAGCTCACCAAAATTGCCAGCCCTATCAGATCCTGAACTTCTGTATCGCTGTGCAAGGAATCTATCCGACAAAGTCTTGACGGAGATGGAGCGTGGGACCGATACGAAGACTGTGCGCTTGCGACCGGAAGCTGAAGCCGACCGAGATCTCCTCTTCCGGCTCTTCATCTCGACACGCGAATTGGAGCTGAGCTTGGTTGATTGGAACGACTC
>Ga0302214_1000501_pt1 | contig 9152 bp, 9 predicted proteins | sample II_Fen_N1_3_FD_194584 | JGI IMG/M metagenome (GOLD analysis project Ga0302214, IMG submission 194584) | Peat permafrost microbial communities from Stordalen Mire near Abisko, Sweden - II_Fen_N1_3 | ecosystem: Environmental > Terrestrial > Soil > Wetlands > Permafrost | place: Sweden: Abisko... | reverse complement strand
GCATCACCATCGCCGTGATCACCGGGCGCAACACGCGCAACGTTGCAGCGCGCATGCAACACCTGGGTATCGACCTGTTGTTTCAGGGGGTCAAGAACAAGCTCGAAGTCATGCAGGACTTGCTCACCAAGCTCGGCATCACGGCTGAGGAAGCCGGCTTCATGGGCGACGATATCATCGACTTGCAGGTCATGGCCGCCTGCGGTTTTTCGGCGACGCCCGCCGACAGCCACCATCTAGCCAAGCGTTATGCCTGCCTGATCTCCAGCAAGGACGGCGGCCGCGGCGCCGTGCGCGAAGTCTGCGAGTTCATCCTCGACGCGCAAGGCAAACTCGATGCCGTGCTCGCGCCCTACTTGCCCGTTTCCGGATCATGAAACACTGGGGCAGCGCAATCTTCCCGCTCAGCCTGCTGCTGGCGCTGGCCGGACTGACCTTCTGGCTGCGCTATGCCACGGAACTGCCTGCCGAACGGCATGACGGGAAGAATCGCCACGACCCCGACTACATCATCACCGATGCCACTCTGCACAAGATCGATCTGACTGGCGCGCTGACCTACACGATCAAGGCGCCCGACATCCGGCACTACCCGGATGACGACACCACTGATCTCATCAAGCCAAACGTGGTGTACCTCAACCCCGCGAGGCCGCCCGTCACGCTGAGCGCGGAGCGTGGGCACATGGACAAGGCCGGCAAGCAGGTCGATTTGTACGGCGACGTGCGCATTGCGCGTGCTGAGTCCGCAAAGGACCCAGCGATGAACGCCTTCACGCCCGAACTCACGGTCCTCCCGGATGACGAAAAAGCCTTCACCAAGAGCCCGGTGCTGATTACGAAGGGCAAATCCTGGCTGAAAGGCGTCGGCTTGCAGGTAGACAACCGCGCGCAAACCTATATCCTTGAATCCCAGGTTACTGCTGTCCTGGAAAGCAAACAAGCCAAGAAGAAAACGCCATGATGATCAAATTTTCGTCCACTGCTGCCCTGCTTGTCGTCCTGTCTTTCCCGGCCTTCGCCGAAAAAGCGGATAGCGAGAAACCGATCAATCTTGAAGCCGACCGCATCAGCATGGACGACGTCAAGAAGGTGCAGATCTTTGACGGCAACGTCGTTCTGACACAGGGCACGATGCAGATCCGCACCAGCAAGCTGGTCGTCACGCAGGACGCCGACGGTTTTCAGAAAGGTGTCGCCACCGGCGGCGCCAACGGTCTGGCGCGCTTCCGCCAGAAGCTCGAAGGCAAGGATGCCTACATCGAGGGCGAAGCCGAGCGCATCGAGCACGACGCGCGTTCGGAAAAAACCCAGTTCTTTACCCGCGCCTGGGTCAAGAACGGCCAGGACGAAGTCAAGGGACAATACATTTCCTACGACTCGCTGACCGAGAATTACCTCGTCACCAACGGTGCCGGCGACAGCAAGACCGCCACCGGTGCCGCACAAGCCCGCGTGCGCGCAATCATTCAGCCGAAGGGCAAGAACGCACCGAGCGAAACCAAGCCGGGCGAACCGCTCACGCTCAAGCCTTCCGACAAGGTCACGCCGACGCCGGAATAGGCCGCCAAATTCGCGCCGGCCTGCAAGGCTTATGGATCGGCGATCTACAAACTGGCACCCTGGAGAGCCGCGTAAACATTGGCTCGCAGGGAATCACCGTTTTTCAGTCGCGCCAGCGCCAGCGGATTCCGCGCCGCTCGACCTCCTGCCTGATTTCCTCCAGCGCCTGATCGACACGCTCGACGGCGCCTTCCACACCCAGTTCCAGATGCCGCCGCTGCTTGTCCTCACCGATTGAGGGCAGGCTGAACAGGCGCAGATCAGGGTAGTCGGCGACGATGCGCTCCATCAGGTCGAGCAGTGCACTCTCGTAGGCGGTCGGTCCGGTAAGCAGGAAAGCCTTATCGACCATCGGATTGCAGTTGAAGAGGTGCGAATAGAAGGTATCGAGCGCCCACTCGGCCATCGGATGCGCCATCTGCGGAAAGCCGGGCAGGAAATAGTGATCTCGAGTACAGAAACCGGCGATGCGGTTGAAAGGATTGGGCACGATGTCGACGCCGCGCGGGAAGGTGCCGAGCAGCAGACGCACCGGATTCACGTCGTCGCCAAAACGCGCGCGAATCTCGCGCTCGGCCTCCGGGTGCAGCACCAGATCGACGCCCAGCGCTTCGGCTGCCGCCTGCCGCGTGTGGTCGTCCGGCGTGTTGCCGATACCGCCGAAGCTGAACACCACGTCACCCGAAGCGAAGGTTCGCTTCAGGGTTGCGGCGATACGCGAACGCTCGTCGCCCAGGTATTCGGCCCAGGACAGGCGCAAACCGCGCGCTGCCAACGGGCTGACGATGGTGTCGAAATGCTTGTCGACGCGCTTGCCCGACAGGATCTCGTCTCCGATGATGATCGCGCCGAAGTTCATGCTTTTTCCCCTCTGCTTATTCAGCGACTGTGACGACCGCGCCCTGGCGCAGACCGCGCAGAGCTTCCAGGCAATAATGAACGTAGGCCAGAGCTGCCAGCGACGGCGCCAGCAGACCGACGAAGGGAACGTACGCCAGCAGCGCCATGACCAAACCCAGGCCGAGCAAAGGCGTGGCCTTTTGCCGGCGCAGTTCGCGCCACTCCTGTTCCGTCGCGTGCACCGCCAGCGCGTCAAAGGTGAAGGTTCGCCGGTTGAGCCAGGCCATCCAGAAGAAAGGCAGGATCAGACCGAGCCCGGGAATCATCCACAAGGGCAGCGTCAGTAGCCAGCCGACGATGAACAGCACCGCCGACCAGGTGCTGTTCCACGCCCCTTCCACCACACTGTCGCTGCCCATGCGCGCGAGATCGGGATAGTCCGTTTCCGACAGATGGCCCAGCAGCAACGGCAGGATGATGATCGCCGAAAGGAGCATGGCGACCAGATACGTGGCGGCCAGAATGACAACCCAGCCACCGAGAACGGCCAGCAGTTTGGCCAGCCAGAACGCGCCCCATGCCACGATCCAGCTCATCGGCGGTTGCTCGATGAAAGTGGTGATCAAGTGCTGGAGCAGGAAGACCGACAAGCCGATCATGGCAAAAAAAGCGAGGATCGCCGGACCGAGCATGTAGAGCCAAACCCGGCCACGACCGAGCGTACGGACACTCCGTTGAATCGCCAGAATTACCCCGCCCATGCCACCTCCGGAAAATACTTGAGCAGCGGTTATAGCGCAAAAATCGTCGGCCATCTACAGGGTAGCGGCTCGATTGCGAGAGTGGCTGCGGTCCACGCAGATCGCACAACGCCTGCGAACTATCCGACCGATAAGCCATTTTGATGCTTCGTAGACAGTTGCCCCACTCCCACCGCACAATAGCGCCCACCTCGCCGCCAACACCCACGCTCCCACGATGCCTGACAGCGCCAATCGACGCACACCCGAAAGCGCTTTCACGCTGATCGAATTGATCGTCGTAATCGCCATCCTGGGCATCCTGTCGGCGACGGTGCTACCGCGGTTTGTCAATCTGCGACGCGAAGCCATCCTCAGCACGATGGATGGCATCTACGGTGCACTCAATAGCGCGGCCATGCTGACGCACGCCAAAGCGAGCATTGCCGGGGTCACCAGCCAGGCCACCGCCACCCTGGTCATCAACGATGAGACAGTCGATCTCGTCTATGGCTATCCAGCCGGCACGGCGACCGGTATCGTCCGGATGATGAACACCCCTGCGGACGACTGGAACCAGCGCGCCAGCTCATTCGCTGGCGCCTGGATTTACTGGCACGGCGTCATAAAAAAAGACGCCTACGACGCAGGGTGCTTTCTCCGTTACCGGCAATCGACGGGCACCAGTCAGCCTCCAGTCATCGACATCGAGCGAACCGGCTGCTGAGCACGTAGGCCGGGCTCAGGTCGCCGCTCAGGCCGTCACGCCCCGCTCCGCAAATACGGCTTTGGCGGCGAACAAACCGTTCAAGGCCGCCGGGAAGCCGGCGTAGACGCCCATCAGGATCATCGTTTCGGTGATTTCCTCGCGGCTTACGCCGACGTTGAGCGCGGCGTTCAGGTGCACCTTGAGTTGCGGGGCGGCGGTGCCCATCGCCGTCAGCGCGGCCACCACGGCAATTTCCTTTGTCCGCAGGTCGAGCGTCGGGCGGGAGTACACATCGCCAAAGCCGAACTCGATCATCAGTCGGGCAAAATCGGGGGAGATGTCGGACAAGGCGGCGACAACCTCTTCGCCCGCCCCGCCGTCAATTTCGTGGAGCTTTGCCAGCCCGCGTTCGTAGCGTTCGGTGGCCTGATTTTTCGTTTGTTCCTGCGTGATTGTTGTTGTCATTTCGAGCTTCCTTTTCCGGAGTGGATGAAGGCGACCGTTCTCTTTCCATGGCGTGGTAGAGCGTGATCTTGTCGGCAATCACTCGGGTCGATTCTTCAAGTGCAGCCATTTCCTGCCGCACCCGGCCCAAGTGTTTCTGCAACAAGAGACGCCTGTCCCGCAAGGTCGAATCCCCGTCGCGTCGCAACGCGGCGTAGCGGCACATCTCGCCAATCGACATGCCCATGCTGCGCAAACGTTGCAGAAAGGCAATCCATTCCAGATCGCGTGCGGCAAATCGACGCCGACCAGCCAAGTCGCGGCTGACCGGCGTCAGCAGGCCGATGCGTTCGTAGTAGCGCAGGGTATGGGTCGTCAGACCGGTCGCCTTCGCCACCTCGCTGATGTTCAGATCGCCTTTCATGCCCACAGTCTCCATCTTCGAGCGCACTCGAAGTCAAGCCTTGATTGAAGCGACAATGATAACGAGAACAAACTGAATCGGCATGTCGGGCAGTTCCAAGAATCACCTCAGGAACGCCCGTCAAGCTCTGCTCGTCACGACTCATGCTGCGTATTCCGCATCACGATTGCCTATTTGAGGCCGCTAGCGCCATTGCGGCGAAGAGAACACTATCGCCGCGTGACGCGCCCTTCGATCAGTCCATCACGTTTGAATAACATGTTTGCATTGGAATGCCATCGCTATAGAATGTCGGGCTAATTGGCATGGCGATATTTGCGCAATTTGATCTCGCCATTTCGCTCAGCAACCTTCAGGGAGAACCCGATGTTACAAAAAGAGAACATAGTCGCCAGTATTCTTTGCCTTGCAATCCTTGCAGTCACCTTGTCGGGTTGCGCAACGGAGAGTTCCCGCACTATCACGCCTCAACAGACAGCAGCGGCCGAGCGGCCCTACGCTGGTCTACGCCAGGCAATCTCGATCGGGAAATTCGATAACCGCTCCAACTTTATGCGCGGGGTTTTTTCCGACGGTGTTGACCGTTTGGGAAGCCAAGCCAAGACGATATTGGTATCGCATCTCCAGCAAAGCAATCGGTTCTCCGTACTGGATCGCGAGAACATGACCGAGATCAAACAGGAAGCTGACCTCGCCAAAGAAAGCCAAGCGCTGAAGGGTGCCCGATTCGTGATCACCGGCGATGTCACCGAGTTTGGCCGAAAAGAAATCGGTGACCACCAATTGTTCGGCATCCTGGGACGTGCCAAGCAACAGACCGCCTACGCGAAAGTGACGCTCAATGTGGTTGATGTGAAGACCGCCGAGGTGGTTTATTCGTCTGCCGGTGCCGGAGAGTATTCGCTCTCCAACCGGGAAGTCATCGGTTTTGGTGGCACGGCAAGTTACGACTCAACACTGAACGGTAAAGTACTTGACCTGGCCATCCGGCAAGCCGTCGATGGGTTGGTCAATGGCATCGAATCGGGCACCTGGCACACAGGCAAATGAAGGATTTTAAAAAAATGTTTGGCAAACAATCGATTGGCCGCTCACCTCTATTGGTGGTTTTTTCAGCAATTACCTTGACCGCTTGCGTGACAAATCCCCAGCGTCAGCCTCTTTATTACTGGGGAGATTTTCAGGATCAGCAATACACCTACTTCAAAGGCGAAAAGGGACCCGAAGAAGGTATTTTGGCTTTGGAAAAAATCCGTGAGGAAGCCAGTAGCAAAGGAAGAAATGTTCCGCCGGGACTGATGGCGCAACTGGGGATTTTTTACGGGATGACCGGACGTATGGATCGTTTCGAGGAAGACCTTCAGGCAGAGAAACGGCTCTTCCCCGAGAGTTCTACCTATGTGAACTTTCTACTGAAGAAGAAACAAGAGCAATAGGCGGATCATTATGAAAAACAATCGCAACAAATCTCTCTCACTCATCGCCCTGTCAGTGATTGGGTTGCTCGTCGGCGGCTGTGCGACAACTCGTCAACCCTATGACTATTCGGCCTTCAAGGAAGCACGGCCAACCTCCATCCTGGTGTTGCCACCCGTCAATAATTCGCCCGATATCAATGCAACCCACAGCGTGATGTCTTTGACGACTGCTCCGCTTGCCGAGGCGGGTTACTATGTTTTCCCGGTGACGCTAGTTGATGAAACGTTCAAGCAGAACGGATTGACCACGCCCGCCGACATCCACAATCTGCCGGCAGAAAAGCTGCAAACCATTTTTGGAGCCGATGCCGCGTTGTACATTACGGTCACGAAGTACGGCACTTCGTACGCCGTTCTTTCGAGCGAAACGCGGGTGACCGCCGATGCAAAGCTGGTCGATTTGCGTACTCAGAAGACCCTCTGGAGCGGCGTCGCAACGGCTTCCAGCGCAGAAGGCAACAACAACAGCGGTGGCGGGCTGCTCGGCATGCTCATCACCGCTGCGATCAAACAAATCGTTGAAACTGCAACCGACCATGGACGCGTCGTCGCCAAGACAACGAGCTTGCGTCTCTTGAGCGCGGGAACGTATAACGGAATCCTTTATGGCCCGCGCTCCCCTTACTACGTCAAAGAGGACAAGGTCGGCCCTTGATGGCGCCGCGCCGTCCTGAGCGGCGTTGCGGAATAAAATCCTGCCTTCTGGTCGACAACCCACCGCCGTCGATCAGAGGCTTTCCCACATCTTTTGTAGCCGCTTGCTCGATACCGGCGCTGGTGTCCGCAGTTCCTGAGCGAAGAGCTGCACGCGCAATTCCTCCAGCATCCAGCGGAACTGCTCGACCTGCGCGTTGCTGACGCCTTGTTTGGCCAAGACAATTGCGCGGCGTTCGTAGTTCGTCCACAGCGGCGCGTATTCGGCGAGCAATCGCGCGTCGCGCGCCGGGTCAGCTCTTAGCTTGTCGAGACGCAAAGTGATCGCCTTGAGGTAGCGCGGGAAGTGTTGCAGGCGCTCGAAGGGCGTGTCGGCGACGAAGCGTTTGTTAACCAACCGGCCAAGCTGCTTCTCGATGTCCTGCACCGCGGCGGCATGCGTCTTGAAAGCCGGCAACTTTTTCTGCACCGCCTGCCAGTCGGTGAGCACCTGCCCGACCAGCCGGCAGATTTCCTGCGCCAGCAGACCGAGCCGCGACTTTCCTTCAGCGCAGCGCAGCTTGAAGCTCGCCGCGTCGGTCGGCCAGGGTTCGACCAGGCAGGCGCGAGCAAAAGTAAGGTCGACCAGTTGCGTACGCAAGTCGTCGCGCGAACCGAGCGGCATGTAGGCCATGGCCATCTGCGTCAGGCCCGGCAAGTTCTTCTCGAAGTATTTGAGTTGCTCGCGGAACTGCAGCATGAACAGGCGCAAAAGCCCGTCGGCATGCGCCTCCTGCGCTTCTTCGAGCGTGTCGAAAACGCACAGCGATACCGTTTCGCCGTCGTCCGCGAGGCCAGGATAACCGACCACCATCTGGCCGCCACCAACGTCAACCTCCATCAGCTCGGGCAGCTCGCCGAAAACCCAGTCGGTCATTCCCGAATATTCCGATGGCGTTTCGTGCAGATCGGAGAATTCCTGCTTGGCCTTCCCGCCCCATTCGCCGCGTAGCTCGCTGAGACTGCGGCTGATCGCCAGTTGCCTTTCATTCTCGTCGACCAGCTTGAAGCTGAAGGAGAAATGCGCCGGCAAGGCGTCGGGGCGGAAGGCGTCGGGCGTGATCTCCCAGCCGCGCGCATTGAGTCCGCGCGATTGCAGGATGAAATGGATAAGAGCAGGGATCAGCGCCTTTTCTGAGGGCAGCACTTTTTCAACAAACTCGGCGGCGAAGTCGGGCACCGGTACCAGTTTCGAGCGAATTTTCTGCGGCAGCGTCTTGACGAGCTGGATCACTTTTTCCTTGAGCAGGCCGGGCACCAGCCATTCGCAGCGCGCGACCGGAATCTGGTTGAGCTGCGCCAGCGGCACCGTCATCGTCACGCCGTCGCGCGGATTACCCGGATCGAATAGATAGGTGAGTTCAAACTCGACGCCGCCGAGCTTGATCGAATGCGGAAAGGCTTCGGTCGTCACGCCCGCCGCCTCGTGGCGCATCAGGTCTTCGCGTTTGAGATAGAGAAGTTCTCTATTCTCGCGCTCGGCTTCCTTGCGCCACTTGTCGAAATCGGCGCCGTTGGTCAGGCCTTCGGGAATGATCTGATCATAGAAGGCAAAGATCAGTTCGTCGTCGACCAACACATCGGGCCGACGCGACTTGTGTTCCAGCGTCTCGATGTCGAGCATCAACTGGTGGTTGTGGTTGAAAAAGGCCCAGCGCCGCGCGAAGCTTTCTTCGATCTCGCCGCCGACCAGGCCTTGGCGAATGAAGATTTCACGCGCCTCCTTGGGGTTCATCGGGCCGAAGTTCACGCGCTTCTTCGGATTGACGACGATGCCATAAAGCGTCGAACGCTCGAAGGCGACGGCCTGCATTGCCTTCTTCTCCCAGTGCGGATCGAACCAGCTGCGCTTGATCAGGTGGGCGCCGACCTTCTCCAGCCAGTCCGGTTCGATGCGCGCCACGCAGCGCGCGAAGAGCTTGCTGGTCTCGGTGATCTCGGCCGCGGCGATCCACTTGCCGGCCTTCTTGTTGAGCGCCGAACCGGGATGGATCAGGAACTTCATGCCGCGCGCGCCGAGGTAGTAGCCGGAATCCTCCGACTTGCAGCCGATGTTGCCGAGCAGGCCGGCGAGCAGCGCGCGGTGGATGGCGTCGTAGGTCGCCGGGACCTGATTCTCTTTCCACTCATGCTCGGCGACCAGCGCGTGCAACTGCGTGTGGATGTCGTTCCACTCGCGCATGCGCAGCGCCGACAGGTAGTTTTCGTGACAGGCCTGCACCAGTTTGCGCTGCGATTTCTTGTGGTCGAGTTCGCCTTCG
>Ga0302214_1000498_pt1 | contig 9160 bp, 5 predicted proteins | sample II_Fen_N1_3_FD_194584 | JGI IMG/M metagenome (GOLD analysis project Ga0302214, IMG submission 194584) | Peat permafrost microbial communities from Stordalen Mire near Abisko, Sweden - II_Fen_N1_3 | ecosystem: Environmental > Terrestrial > Soil > Wetlands > Permafrost | place: Sweden: Abisko... | reverse complement strand
CCTGGATCCCCTCAAGCACCATCGACAGCTCCGTGGACGTGATGACTCCCTCATGCGACTGAGGATGGAAGCGTCCCGCTTCCAAACGCTTGTGCCAAAGAGCGTATCCCGTAACGTCCCACCACAGAGCCTTGACCTGGTCGCGGCGACGATTGAAGCGACGCCCTGAGATTCTATGACGCAGCGCGAATGTCAAGCCGCTTTTTGCATCGGGATGACCTTTTCGGGGTCGAAGCGCGCGCCTGATTGGTTCCAGATAGCCCATGCTACTGCGATGATCTTCCTTGCCACGGCACACAGGGCGGCGATTCGGGGCAATCCCTTGGCCATTAGAGCCTCGAAACGCGCTTTCCAGGACTTGCGTACGCCGGACATCGCCGCCAGATACAGCAGTCTCCTCAGTTCCGCTGGCCCTCGCTTCGAAAGCCGGCGACGGCCCTTGAACTTGCCGGATTCCATCGGGCGCGGATCCAGGCCGACATAACCGATCAAGGCTTGGCTGTCCTTGAAATTGTGCTTACAAAGGGTGTTCCCCAGTGCCGCGGCAATCACAGGCCCGACGCCCTCGATTGTTTCTAGCCGTGCACAGCCCTGCGCCATTTCGGGGATCTTCCTAACCAGCAGCTTGATCTGGCGGTCGATCGCCGCGATGGCCTTGGTCATGGCCTTTTCCACCTCGGCAAGGACTTCATCCAAGGACTTCTTCGCGTCACGCACTTGGTTGAGCGAGGAACGCTGCCGAGAGCAGAAGGCGCGCGTCTTGAGCAGGGCATCCAGTTGATCCTGTTCCTGGGTGGGAGGTGTCCAGGCGCGTAGGCTGGCATGTTCCCGAGCGACATAGCGGGCAATCACCTGGGCGTCGATTGCATCGGTCTTGCCCCGAGGGGCCACCGTGCGGCGGTAATTGCACATATCGCGAGGTTGTAGCAGGTGAACCGTCCTGCCGCTGTTGACACACAATCCAGCGACTAGGCGATGATAGGATCCCGTCGATTCCATGCCGATGTGAGCCTCTTGCGGAAGGCTCGACAGCCATTGCTGGATCGAATCGACACGATTGCGGATCTCGATAACCTCTTCCTGCCCCCAGATGTTGATGGCAAGGGTGTCCTTGGCGACATCAATGCCGATGAAGGCGATCTGTTCCATTTCCGTCCCCTTTCTCGTAATTTGAAATGAGCCGGGGTGGAACCACATCTTTGCGTGAGCTTGCAGGTGTATGGGCGTTGCAGACCGCTGCATTCCTCATTGACGCTTGTGATGTGGGTTGGGGATCGCTCAGCCAAGTCTGTCGTGCAGATGCGCAGTCGATGTCCCTCCACCCCGGCACCTACAACTTCAAAAGTTGAAGGTGCCGTCATACAAGCGCAGTCGAAGGCCGCAATATGGGCCCCCATGCAGGGCAGTGGAAGTAAGGCAAAGCGGCAGAAAATGACATAAGGCGGCCCGCCTTACCCCTCGACTCCGCTCGGGGCATCGCGGCGGGATGGTCTCTTTCCGGGGCCTGGTCCCTGAGCGGAGTCGAAGGGCGGCCCCGGCCATCACCCTGCCCGCTGGTGGCTGAGCGAAGTCGAAGCCCAGGGCAGAGCGATGGTGCTAATTCCAATACTGTTCAGATAGTGGCATGATTTTTATCATGAGCTTCCAGGAGGAATGCTCATGGCCCGGACGCGGAAGTCACTTCCGACAAGAATTGACATCGCTCACCTAATCAGCGCGGGGGTACTGGCCTCCGTTTGCCCTCGTCCCCTGATCGAGGAGGTCTTGCACCAAACGGGTCGGGTGAGTCGACGCAATCGACTTCTCCCGGCACCAGCGGTGGTCTACTACGTGATGGCCCTGGCCCTTTGGCGCGAAGCGCCGTTGGAGGAAGTCTTGCGCGTTGTGTGCGAGGGTTTGCGCTGGCTGGGGACCGACATGCCCTCGGTTCAGGCCAGCAAGTCGGCTATTTCTCAAGCCCGGACGCGGCTGGGTCCAGAGGTGCTGCGTCTTTTGGCACAGCGCGTACTTGCCCCCATAGCAAAACCCACGACACCGGGAGCATGGTTCCACGGACTTCGCATCATGGCCGTGGACGGAAGCGTCTTCGATGTTGCCGACGAGAAGGCTAATGCGGAACACTTCGGATACCACACAACTGCTCGTGGCCAAAGTGCTTTTCCGCAGCTTCGCTTGCTGGGGCTTGTCGAGTGCGGCACTCACGCTGTGGTGGCAGCGACCATGGGTCCGCAACGAGAGCATGATGGTCCTCTGGCCGCCAAACTGCTACCGCAGGCACTCAAGCCGGATATGCTGCTGTTGGCTGACCGAGGCTTTTACGGCGTAGCTCTGTGGCAGAGCGCTTGCGCGACGGGAGCCAAGCTTCTGTGGCGTGTGCGCACAGGCATTCGCCTCCCCGTTCTGGAACGCTACGAAGATGGCTCCTACCGTAGTCAAGGCAGCATTCGCGGCTCCAGGACGCGAACGATTCCCCTGCGCGTGGTGGAGTACACCCTAGAAGGCCAGGACAAATCAGCAGAACCATACTGTTTGATCACAAACATCTTCGACCAAGAGATCAAGGCCGAGGAGCTGGCCGAACCGTACCACCAGCGCTGGGAGATCGAAAGTGTCTTCGACGAGATCAAGACACACCTGCGCGGTGCCAGCACAGTGCTGCGCAGCAAGACACCTGAACTTGTAGAACAGGAGTTATGGGGGCTCCTGCTTGCCCACTACGCCATCCGACAACTGATGCTGCAAGCGGCAGGAACGCAGGAGCTGGATCCCGATCGATTGAGTTTCACGCACGCTACGCGCGTCATCAAACGCCGCATGCCGCAAGCTGCGGCTTTTCCCCCCTGGGAAAATGAGGATTTGGCGTGATCAACTGCTGGCGGAGATCGCCCAAGGACGATGCTCAAGCAGCAGGGGACGAGCCACACCGCGAGGCGTGAAGCGTAAGGTCAGCAGCTACAACGTCCGAAGACGAGGAACGCCGACAGGAATTGTCGTTAATGCAACAGTCAAAATTGTTATCTGAACAGTATTGGTGCTAATTCTCTAGACACCGAAGCGAGAAGCCGATCGACTTGAGGTCGTTGTAGCGTTCCACTTTAGCGTAGCCGCTTCGGAAGACCCGGCACCAGGCGTTGGACGCTCCGTACTCGGAGGACGACCAGAAGTAGGCGGCGTTGCCGAGGTCGTAGGACATCATGTAGTTGTTGCCCGCCGGCAGAACCGTAAAGCCATACGCATCCGTACCCGTATTCGTGCCCAAACTATTACTCCAAAGAGTATTAGTTCTATTGGCCACCAAAACATTACTAGCTGTGGCTGAACTTAACGTCGTATCCGTCAACTTGGTCCACTCGGCATCACTGGGAACATGCCAACCACTCGGGCAAATTCCCTGAACTCCACTGGGAATAGACGCGCTAGACGACGAACCTGCCATCGCCGCCGACCACGTATACAGACGCCCATAGGTTGCACAGTTGCTGGCAACACCGCCGGGACACCACGAACTGTCTACCGCATAGTTCAGGTTCTGGGCCATCCATGTCTGAGTGCCAATCTGAACAATACGGTACAATTGGCCATCGCGATTATCGACCAAATAGCCGCGATTCGTCAGTAAGTTCAACGAAGCCTGCAAGGAGGCAATCGTATTGGCTTGCGACGTAAGCCTTGCCTGAAGGCTGGATAACGAGTCGCGCAAGGCTTTCGCCGTATCCGACAAGCCAACTACGACTTTGGCACTATCCGCCAAGTGCGAGGCACGCGAGGTGTCCGAGTAGCCAGCCTTAACAGAGGTTCCCGAGCGAGTCGCCCACGGCACTGTGCCCAGAAGGGAGCGGCCCTCGGTACCGCCGTCAAAGCTCACGCCCAAGTACAGCGATGAGCCAGTGAACAAGCTATCGGGGATTGCCGAGACGCTCCCAAGGCTTGTCGAAAAGAGGCCCTTCGTGGTCGTTACGCTCTGCGTCTCGCTCCAAAGAGCCGTTCCGCCACGAGAAACCGAATACAGAGAGAAGACCGCCTTATAGGCGGTATCCGACTTCGGATTGCCCTTAGCATCCGTCGCCAAGCCCTGATAGGGAAGCGTCGCACCATGGATCGCTAGCGCTGCAACCATGGCAAACGCTCCCAACAACATCGAAGGCTTCATCACTTCGCTCCTTTCACGCCCAAGCGGCGGATCGTTTCCAATTTCTGACCATCCACCGTAACCACTTCAATCTTCCACAGGTAAACACCGGCGGGAACAGCTACACCATTGGCCGCACGAAGGTTCCAGGTTACTGGAAAGAGGTATTGGCCTTCCGAGGTCGTCACAAGACCAGAAAGGTCGGAGGACGACACACGGCGCGAAAACGAAATCACGGGAGTGCCCAACTGATCGAAGATATGGACCGACACGTTTCCAGCGGAAGGAAGAAGAAGATTCACCGACAGGGACTGATCATCAGCTAACCCAGTCACAGAACCAAGAACGCCGGGGCCGACACCGCTAGTGACGCGGGCAAAGACCTGGGGGACGCTTACGGATAGAGCACCCAGGCCATGAAGACGCGATGGGGGTGCATCCGAGATGCCTGCCGCAGAAGAAGAAACCGTCACAGAAAAGGTGTCGCGGGCCGTATAGGAACCGTCGCTCGCGCTCACGACAACACGGTCCAGGCCCGACGAATCAGAAACACCGGAAAGGATCAGTGAATCACCCGAAACCACCGCCGTAGCAGAGCTTCCCGAAAGCGTCACGGAATAAGTCAAGGCATCGCCGTCGGCATCTGCAAATACGGAAATCAGAGGGATAACGACGCTGGTAAAACCAGATAACTTCGACAGATCCGCTAGTGGCGAGGTGACGAAAGGGGCGTTATTCACCAGAAGAGGATGGGACAGAAAGCCCGCTTGGAGACGAGTGCTGCCGCCATCCACAAGCGGCGTCTCGTAGCCCTGGGAAACGATCCCTTTGAAGGTAGGGCTGGACGAAAGGGTGCCGCCTGCTTGCTGCCAGGAAACGGTGCCATCGGCACCGGCCAGAGTCGCACAGAAAAGAAGGCCAAAGAAGTAACGAGTTGCGTGAAAATAACGCAAGCAACGTCTTAAAGGTTTCTGGAAAGACTGGTGCGGGTGCAGCGAGGATTCAAACATGGGCATCCTGGGGGACGATTCGGACCATATAGACCTTTTGAACGATAGGTAGTGCAAGGAACTTTGGCTAGGGCTGACCTCTTAGCGGGCCAAGCCTCTCCGTAGGTGGGCCGTAGCACACCCTCAACGTTTCTACCCGAGGCCCTGCGCTCGCGCGAGCGCTCTTTGGTCGGTGGACTACCGCGTCACAGCTTCACCGCTACCCGACAATCGGAGCGCCCAACAACGGCACCCAATGTCTTACCTACCTGAGCCCCACAAGGCCGCTTAGCCGCAAGCCAGCCGCGGAGTCTCGGCCTAATCCGGGGTGCTATGGGGTGCCCCCCCCGCGAGCGGGTTCCAAGGGTGCACTGTACCAGCTCCCCCTCGCCATTTATTGGAGAGGGGGCTTGGGGGGTGAGGTCCGAGTGCAGGGCGGAGCGCCTGCAAAACCAAGCATCAAAGACGAAGCGAGAGTCTCCGAGTTAATCAGGAGTATCTCCAAGACACTCCGTTATGTCTCCATCACCGAAGCGTGAGTCTCCGAGATACTCCGTTATGTCCCCGACACCGAAGCATGAGTCTCCGAGATACTCCGTTATGTCTCCGGCACCGAAGCGAGTGTCTCCGAGATACTCCGTTGTGTCTCCGGCACCGAAGCATGAGTCTCGGAGACACTCCATTATGTCCCCGAGATCGAAGCATGAGTCTCCGAGATACTCCGTTATGTCCCCGACACCGAAGCATGAGTCTCCGAGATACTCCGTTATGTCCCCGACACCGAAGCATGAGTCTCTGAGATACTCCGTTATGTCTCCGGCACAGGGGCGGACGCTAGCGTCAGACCTCGCTGACCACAGCCTCAGGCCGCTGATAGGTTTTCTTCAAAACCGAAAGGAAATTTCGTTTTCATGGCGGAAAGCCTCAAGCATTGAAGAAAAACCGACATTTTAAGCCTAAAAGGCAGTGATCTGGTTTTCTTTTGATGGCGAAATCATTCAGCACTCCCCAGAAATGCCCATTATGCTTACGGCATTGAAATGGAACAGATCCATTATCATGGATGAGGGGAGACAGCAACGATGACCAAAAAAATCACCAGCGCAACAGCACGGGTGCTTGCTGTAGGCCTCAGCCTACTAGCCATCCGTGCCGAAGCCGAGACATTCAAATGGCAGAACGTCAAGATCGGTGGCGGCGGCGGCTTTGTGCCGAACATCATCTACAGCCCAGTCCAGAAAGGGCTCGTCTACGCCCGCACCGACATGGGTGGCCTCTACCGGCTCGATACCACGACCAAAACGTGGATTCCCCTCACCGACTGGATCAAGCCTTCCGAGTGGAACATGCTGGGTGGCGAATCGTTTGCCACCGACCCGGTCGATCCGAAGATCTGCTACTTCGCAGCCGGTACCTACACCAACGACTGGACAACCATGAACGGGCGCATCCTGCGCTCCACTGACTATGGCGACAGTTGGACCCAGTATGAGATGCCCATCAAGTTCGGCGGCAACATGCCAGGTCGTGGCATGGGCGAGCGACTTGCCATCGACCCCCACAGCACCAACGTGATCTATTTTGGCGCACGTTCCGGCAACGGTCTATGGAAATCCACCTCTTCTGGTCAGACCTGGGCCAAGGTCGGCACCTTCCCGGTCACGGGCGATTACATCCAGGACAGCACCTACGCTTACACGGCTGATCCTCTGGGAGTGGTGTGGGAAGCCTTCGACACCACCAGCTCGGCATCGGGAAGTCCTTCCGCCCGGATCTTCGTGGGCGTCGCCCAGAAACGCGGCGCCACGGTATTTGTAAGCGAGGACGCAGGAAAGACCTGGGATTCGGTTGCAAACCAGCCGGAATACAAGGGCAGTTGCACCGCCGACAGTTGCCACATCATGCCGCACCACGGCGTGATCGCTAACGGCTATCTCTACATTCCCTACAACAACAAGGGCGGCCCGTACGACGGAAGCTACGGCGAGGTCTGGAAGTACAATATCGCCGCCAAGACCTGGACCGACATCTCCCCCCACAATCGCGAGGCCGACGAGGCTTGGGGAACGACCACGCTCCAGAAAGAAACGCCCTACTTCGGATACAGCGGCATCGCCGTAAACCCCCAGAATCCGGCCGAACTGATCACCACGGTGCTCAACAGCTATTGGCCCGACTTCTTCATCTTCCGCTCTACCGACACAGGTAAGAGCTGGACCAAGAGCTTCTATTGGACGAGCTACCCCTCGGCAAATCTCAAGTACACCATCGAGCCCATCTATCCGTGGCTCAATTGGGGGCATACCAAGTCTGAATGGCCAACAGCCGTCTTTCCCAAACTCGGTTGGATGGTGAGCAACATCGTCTTCAATCCCTTCGACTCCAATGAAGTGATGTACGGCACCGGTGCCACCATCTATGGCACCAAGAATTTCGGCAACTGGGGAGACACCACCAACAAGGTGGCCTTCAAGTCCGTCGCCGAAGGCATTGAGGAATGCGCTGTGCTCGCGCTGGCGGTCCCGCCCGTCACGACAGGCGCCAATGCCGACGTCAAACTGATCACCGGAGTCGGTGACCTGGGCGGTTTTACGCACACCGACTTGCAGACCTCCACCCAGATGTTCACAGGTGCCCTGGCTGGCCACACGACATCCATCGACTACGCCGAGCTCGCACCCACCAATGTGATCCGCGTGGGAACCGGCACCAAGAGCAGTGATTACGACAACGTGCTTAGCTTTTCCACGTCTTCCACCGGCGGCAAAACCTGGAGCTCCATGTATCTGCTCGATTCCACCTACAAGGACGGTACCGTAGCCATGTCGGCCAAGGGAAGCACCTTCCTGTGGGCGGCTAGCGGCAAGGCAGTCAAGCTCGTCAACGCCTCGTCCTACTCGGCCACGACCGTCTCGGATATCCCGGTGGGTGCGCATGTCGCTTCAGATCGCTTCGACGACATCACCTACTACGCTTCCTACGACAGCGCCTTCTACTACGGCTCTGGCTCCAGCTATACCGCCAACACCAAGCCAGGCTTTGCCAGCGGCACTTGGCCAATCAAGGCGGTTCCGGGGCGTCAAGGCCAAGTCTGGGTCCCAACCGGCACCCACGGCCTCTGGCTCACCAAGGATGGTGGCAAGAGCTTCTCGCTGATCGACACCACTGTGGTGCAGCAAGCTGACATCATCGGTTTCGGCAAGGCAGCGCCAAGCCAGACGTATCCAGCCCTCTACATCACCGGCAAGGTCTCCGGCGTCGAAGGCGTCTTTCTCTCCAAGGACACCGGCACCACCTGGGTTCGCGTCAATGACGACGCCCACCAGTACGGTTCCATCAACTACGCCATCACCGGTGACATGCGCACCTATGGCCTCGTGTACGTGGGCACCAACGGACGCGGCGTGGTCTATGGCACCATCGACACCAACGCAACATCTACAGGCATCCGTACCTCCTCTGCCGTAACAGATTCCCGCCTGATGCGCAGCGGCACCTCGTTGTGGGTGAATGGAAGCGAAAGCCTGAAGCTTTACAACATGCTCGGAAAGCTGACAAACGTGTCCATCTCGAACGGCCAAGAGGCCAAGATGGACATCTCAAAGCTGCAGCGCGGCGTCTACCTAGCGCGCTGGGGACACAACTCCCAGCTCGTGCCCATCCAGTAAGCGTCCCGAACTCCGATGTTCAAAAGCCCTTGCAGGAGACTCCTGCTGGGGCTTTTTCTTTGGCTATAACAAGTCAGCAGCCAATTCGGCCAATTCTGAGCGCTCCCCTTTGGATAGGGTCACATGAGCGGCAATGGGAAGGCCGGCAAACTTCTTGACCACATGGGTAAGCCCAGAGGAATGGCTGTCGAGATAGGGGGTGTCGATCTGGCCGAGATCTCCAGTGAGTACCACCTTAGAACGACCGGCAGCGCGCGTCATCAGGGTCTTGATCTCATGGGGCGTGAGGTTCTGGGCCTCGTCGATGATGAGGAAGGCATCGTTGATGGAACGGCCGCGCACGAAGGTTAGTGGCTCCAGTTCCAATAGTCCCT
>Ga0302214_1000490_pt1 | contig 9288 bp, 7 predicted proteins | sample II_Fen_N1_3_FD_194584 | JGI IMG/M metagenome (GOLD analysis project Ga0302214, IMG submission 194584) | Peat permafrost microbial communities from Stordalen Mire near Abisko, Sweden - II_Fen_N1_3 | ecosystem: Environmental > Terrestrial > Soil > Wetlands > Permafrost | place: Sweden: Abisko... | reverse complement strand
GGCCGTCAACGAAGCCGCGCCACAAGTGACCGCCACCGACCGTAAAGGTCGCCCGGTGAACTTCGGCTACGCCGGTGAAAAATCGCAACTGCTGTTCTTCCTCTCGCCGACCTGCCCGATCTGCAAGTCACTGCTGCCGGCGATCAAATCCATTGCCAGGGAACAGGCTGATCGCCTCGACGTGGTGTTCATCAGCGATGGCGACATGGACGCCCAGCAAGCGCTGATCCGCGAACACAAACTCGAAGACGCCACCTACGTGGTCGGCCCGGAAGTCGGCATGACTTACCAGATCGGCAAGCTGCCGTACGCCGCGCTGATCGACAAGGCCGGCACCCTGCGCGCCAAGGGCCTGGTCAATTCCCGCGAGCACCTGGACAGCCTGTTCGAAGTGGAACACTTGAAGCACGCCACGCTGCAGCAGTACCTCAATGCCCAACCGCATTCCCACGATCACGACCACAGCCACGGCCATAGCCACTGATAAGGCAGGGAGACGTTTATGAAACTGCTGGATCTGTTGTTCGAGCGCTCGACGCGCCGTGTCGCCGACACCACCTCGCGCCGCAAATTGCTGTCGCGCATGGGCTCGCTGATGGTGGCCGGTGCCGCCCTGCCCCTGCTGCTGCCACTGGATCGCACCAGCAAGGCACTGGCCGCCACCGATCCGAAAGCCGGCGACCCCGGTGATCCGAACAGCTGCGACTACTGGCGCTACTGCTCCATCGACGGCTTTCTGTGCAGCTGCTGCGGTGGTTCGGTGACCTCCTGCCCACCGGGCACCGAAGCCTCGCAAGTGACCTGGATCGGCACCTGCCGCAACCCGGCCGACGGCAAGGACTACATCATTTCGTACAACGACTGCTGCGGTAAGCAAAGCTGTGCCCAATGCGCCTGTACCCGTAACGACAGTGAAGAACCGGCCTACCGCCCGTTCAACAACAACGATGTGAACTGGTGCCTGGCCGCCAAATCGCACATCTACCACTGCACCGTTTCGATCATCCGCGGCGTGGCGGTTTAACACGCGCGTTACCGCCGGTTGCCTGGGCAATCGGCGGTTTTTTTCACGATCGTGTTCCAGGCCAAAAAAACAAGAGAGGCCCCTCAATGCGCAAGTTGCTACTCCTCGGTCTCGTCTGCACCCTGAGCGCCCCACTCGCTCATGCCCGCGCCATTCCCAACCCGGCGCAACGTCACGCACCGGGCAACGAAGAACAGCAAAAGCCCATCGCCGAGGCCGGTTACAGCGTTGGCGTCAATTACCAGTTGCAATGCGCCGGCTGCCACCTGGGCAACGGCATGGGATCGGCGGCCAACGACACGCCCCGGATGACGGGGTTTGTCGGCAACTTTCTGAAAGTCCCCGGTGGCCGCGAGTTTCTGGTGCGCGTGCCGGGCATGTCGCAGTCTGCGTTGAACAATGCGCAACTGGCGGACTTGCTCAACTGGTTGATGCGCAAAGACGGCCTGGCCGGCAAAAGCACACCGCAGGATTACCAGCCCTACAGCGCCGAAGAAGTGGCGGCACTGCGCGCCAAAACCATGCTCAACCTCCCCGGCACCCGTGCTGAATTGATCAAGCAAATGCGTGCGCAAGGCATCGCCATTGAAGACGGCATGAACGATTGACGGCGGATGTGAAGTCACCTCAGCTGCCAAATCGGGGGCCACGCCCCCTTCGCCTCCGCCCGGCATTCGACCCGCGCCCCCGGGTACCGAAGAGCCGCCTGTCTGCGCCTCCCCTCCCGTTACGAAGCCACCCGAACCGGCGGCACATGCCGTGCATGGCCATTGAGCAAGCGCGGTCCGTCGGCCAGCGGATTCCTTCACAAATGAGTGCTATAAAACTGCGACGATTCCGTGAAGGATTCCAGCGTACTGCTAAAGTGATACCACGCGTTGTCACATTCGGCCCCAGGTCAGCAATCGGGACAGAAGGTGGCATACCACGAGCGGGGGAAGCTTTTGGTGACGCGCACGCAAACGCTCTCGAACGAGGGCAGTTTTGATCTGAGTCGCGTTATCAGTGAGCGCGATGGGGGGCAGCAATGAGGTCTAAATATGATATTTGAGCCTAACACTAGCCGTTCCGTACTTCAGCGAAGAAGCAGCACCAGTATCGTTATTCAGGCCGGTCTCGATGGTCTCGCAGTGACCGGCGTCGCGTGGTATTTGATCAACTATCACATCGGCTTCGTCTCGCAGGCCTATGTCATCATGGTCCTGTTACTGCTTGGGGCGTTGGCCGTCGTCTACGACCATTATGCGATTTACCGAAGCAATGTCGGATTCGCCGTCAAAGCCTTCAAGTTGCTCAAGGCATGGACTGCCGTTTTTTGTTTTCTGGTTGCCATGGCCTTTCTAACTAAAACCGGCGAACAATATTCGCGCCTGTTGGTGGCCGAGTTGTTTGTGATTGGCTACTTCGCTCAGCTGCTTTTGCACCTTGCCACCCGCGAGTTACAGAAGAAGTTCCTGGCCCACCCCGCGCAACGGGACAACGCGCTCATCATCGGCACGGGCGAGCTGGCCAACTTCCTTCACCAGAAAATCAGTAACAACCCCTGGCTGGGTGAACGGGTGGTCGGCTCGGTCCTGATCGGGGGAAGCGATGATCAGGGAAAGGATGGATCAAAGAGTGCGCAACGCTTGACGATACTGGGTCATATTTCCGACCTTGATGAGCTGGTCGTGCAACACGCCATTCGCACCGTATATTTCGTGACGCCCCTGGATGGTTCGCACGTCATCAAGGACGTTTACTTAAAACTGTTCGATAAACACATTTCCGTGAACTGGGTGCCGGATATCTTTTCGCTGCGCTTGATCAATCACAGTGTGCGTGAAATTGCCGGGATTCCTGTGCTGACGTTGTCTGAAACACCGCTGATGGGGCTGCGGCTGTTTCTGAAGAATCTCGAAGATAAAGTCCTGGCGTTCCTTATCCTGTTATTTGCAGCGCCGGTGCTGTTGTTAGTTGCCATTGCCATCAAGCTCGACAGTCCGGGACCGGTGTTCTTTCGCCAGGAGCGCATGGGCTGGAGCGGCGATTCCTTTCGTATCTGGAAGTTCAGGAGCATGGTTGTCCATCAGCCGGATGAAGGCGTCGTCAAGCAAGCCGAAAAGAACGATCCACGCAAAACCAGAGTGGGCGCCTTTATTCGAAAAACCAGCCTGGATGAACTACCACAGTTGTTTAACGTGTTGATGGGCGAGATGTCGCTGGTGGGACCGCGACCGCACGCTATTGCACACGATGCGCAATACTCGCCCGACATCTCGGACTACTTTGCGCGCCACAACATCAAGCCGGGCATTACCGGTCTGGCTCAGGTGCGTGGCTTTCGGGGTGAGACGAAAGATATCGAGCAAATGATCCGGCGTGTGGATTCGGACATCGAATACATCAACAACTGGTCGCTTTGGCTCGACTTCACCATTCTCGCGCGCACGGTGCTGGCCTTCTCCGGCAAGCATGCCTATTAGCCGGAATTGAGGACTGGGGGGGCGATCTCGAGTTTCGGGGGGTGTTATTGATGGGCGTGGCCAGCGTCGCTGGCCTGCCTCATTAAGCGCTTGCCGGGAACAGGTCCAGGGTTCGCTCTACCTCATCGGCGTCGATACTGAAACCATTGCCCTCTTCGGTGCCCACCACAAATCCAAAGTTCTGCTGGTCGCGGTCCGTCAGGTATTTGAAAAAACAGAGGAAACGATTAGGTGGCTGCAGCACCAGCAGTGAACCACCCGGCTGCAGTACGTTGACGCCATGGATCAGATGACTGCCCTCGATGCCCACGACGACTCTTGCCCCGGCGCAGGCCGCCACAATGGTCGGTACATCGGATTTCGCCGGATCGATGATGCGAAAACCCCTGCGGTCGCGCAGGCGTTCAGCCAGTTCCAGCTCATTGCGCAACAAGCGCAGCTCTCCCTTGTCACCGCGCAGAATGAACACCCCGGGGTGAGCGCTGGCGTTTACGTGGGACAGCAACTGGTCGCCCATCGCGCGAAAGCGCCGGTGCTTGTGGCGGTTCTGGCTGAGGTCGTCAAAGATCACCAGTTCACGGAAAAACGCATTGCGTAATCGAACCGGCGTCATCCCCAGCCAGTCTTCATAGCCGGGGGCGTGAAGTATGCCGTGCCTGGAAGTGGATACGAGCTTGTCAGACGTCGCCGTGGTCACCGGCACGCCTTCTTCGCAGGCCATCGGATAGGTGATGCAGTCGTCCATCAACCATGAGCCAAACCATTTATTGCCGCCCGCCGTGCAATACAGCGCGCCGCGATCGATTTCATTTTCCACGCGAATCCTGGGCAACCATCCGGAGCGAGGCGACAGCCAGGATTTGGCATTGCCCTTATAGAGCGCACCGTCGATCAACCAGGCATCTTTGAGCAGGTAGCCACGCGTCGGGCCATGTTCAACCTCGCCGATCCCTTCCATGGTGCGGCGGGGATGTTCGAAGGGATAAAAAAGATCCCCTGCCCATCCCGTCACACGTTCGAGCTGGTTGGGAAGGAAAAACGCAGGCGGAGCGATCGCCATCTCGCGGGGGGCAATTTCCCATGTCTTCACGGCGACACTTTGCAGCATGAGCGACGGTTTTCGTGTCAGGCGCGTCTTCAACATGTGTTTATACGCAGCAAGACTCCACTTCGCCGGACCACCCTTTGCGACTGCATCTATATCCGACATATGAATTCAACTCTCATGTACTTATACCGAAATAGCGCTTATATCCAACACATAAAACTGCACTTACTTCGAATCCATTCAGGCGGATATAACGCATTCCATTCGGGGCGGCGACTTCAAATGACTGTAACGACCGCCCAAGGTGTCAAGAAGCGACGCTTGTGGCGGCCTGGCACAATGCAGATATATTTTGGACAGCCCACCAAAACCCATTTCACGATAGCGGTTTGCAATTTCTTCATCACTCGGCCCGTCAGGCAGTCCCAGATGAAGCGTCAACTCTTTGCCTTCGACTGCAAATAGCGGGGTTTCCCAAAGAAATGTCGGCGTGCCCACTTTAGGCAGTCGAACAAACATATAACCGTTGTTACCCAGCGTATTGACATCCCCGCCGCGCCTTCTTTTCCATTCAAGCAGTCCATCGTCCGGACGCGCCAGGCAAATACCGATATCGTAATAGTCAAAACCGTTTTCAATCGCCCATTCGAGCGCCATGAAGGTGGTAATTGAATTGACTTCACGTAGTTTTTTGGCGTCGGAATACACCGTTTCCGGGTAACCAAACCGGATCGTGCTCCAGTAACGCTTGCCGCCCTTGGTGATGACACACCCCAGATGGCAAGCGACAACGTCGTTCTCCAGCAGCACCAGATCAAGCCGGCCGGCATTTTTTGCCACCCTGCGAACCTCGTGCGTGTCTATCTGCGCCGCGGCCGAACCATGCCTGGCCTTGGCATAGGGCTGAAGCATTTGCTGATCCGCACATTCAATCTCATCGTCGTTCAGCGCCTGTTTCATGCGATAGCGCAGGCGATTCTTGCGCAGGTTGCGACGCAGTTCGGTGTTGTACCGCGCGGTGATTTCGTCGAGTGACCTGCTCAGCGGCACAATGGCACTCAGGTACTGGGGCACGCGCAATGCGCCGGGAGTGGGTATTTCACTGACCAAAACCGTCGGGTTTGACGGGTCGGGTTTTAATTGGCTATCCGCGCTTGGCGCGTCCGTCCCCAAGAGCACTTTGGCGAATTCACGCTGGGTTTTCCTGCCGATATAGAGGACGTTGAAGGAACTCTCTTGCCGTAGTTTGAATTTGACAATTTCCCAGCGCCAAAAACATGCCCGACTTAGTATGTCCCGCAGCCACGACACGGTTCTCCTTAGCTCGAAGCGTAAAGAAGGAGATATGAGCTTGCGTATTTTTGACGCTATATATTCTTTCATTTGCTCACTGGCGCAGGTCGAGGGAAGGTCAAATTAGTTTGCAAGTAGCTAGATGAAGACTCGAAACGAGAGTTCGACCGCCAGCCCCCTTTCAGGAAATCAAGATATTCGAGGAGATTTTTCTGGCACAGCGTTAATGAAGACACAAAACCCAAATAGTCCGACAAGTCGAGAATACCCACAGGAGTAAAGATGCTACACCCGGGTTTTGCAAGGCAGTGAAGGCCTCGCCGCCGTGTTTTTGCGCCGCGTGTTTTTACGCCGGTCTGCGCCCCGGATTGATCCCGCACCTGGCCAATCAGCTGGCCGCCTTCTCTCGGAATACCAGGGTTCGCAGCAGGAACATCGGGTTACCCACCACGTAACGCGTGAACAGCCGCCTGGGTTCGCTGATCAACCTGAACACCCACTCACAACCGAGGCGGCGCATCCACTGGGGGGCCCTGCTGACCTTACCGCCGAGAAAATCCAGAATCGCCCCGCCGCACACGATCAGGCAAGGCACTCCGCTGGCCGCCAGTCTCGCCGCAACGGCTTCTTGCTTGGGCATGCCCATGCCCAGAACAATCAGTTCTGGCTGAAACTCCCGGGCAAGCTGGACATAGGCCTCCACTTCGGAAAATCCGTGGTGGGCCGAAACAACGTTTACGGCGTACAGCGCCTCGCTACGCTGAACAGCGCTGATCAGATACGTTTGTTCGGTGCCCCAGAACGCCACGCGCCGGCCTTTATAGGCCGCCAGTATTTTCGGAATGAAATCCGTACCGTTCATGTTCAGTCCCGGTGCCAGGCCGAGTCTGCGCAAGAGAATGGCCATGCCGGAGCCATCGCGCAACAACACGTCGGCAGCGGACAGCGAAGCGTAATAGTCGGCGTTGGCCGCCACCAGGTTCATGGCGTGGGCGTTGACGAACCCCAGCACTGTCGACCGCTCGGGACGGGACAGGGCATCGATCAGTCCTTGTTCATCCTGATCATCATCGACCACGCGGAGCGTGCGGATAATCGTCTGCCATTTGTGCAACCAGGCCAGGGCGCGCATCAGTTGTCATCCCGTTTGGAACGCACCCACTCAACCTGGCGCTTGAGCAAGAAGCCTATGTACAAGGGGATTTTTTTCACCGCGTAGAACGGCGCATACATCAAGGCGGAGAAAGAAATGATCTCGCGACCGAATTGGCTCCAGGCCAGCAGGATGGTCGCTGCCAACAGCAGCACCCCGGTCGTGGCGATCAAGGCTGGCGCCAGGATTCCGGCCAGTAGAAAGACCAGCCATGAAAGACCCAATGCCGCCACCAGGGCCAACGTCAACAGGGCCAGCGGCGGGACCAGCAAGTCCAGGGTCATGGCCAGCAGATTACCGTTTCCCTTGGCCATCGACTCCACCAACAACTTGGGCGTATCACCCAGGATGACCCCCAAGTGACCATGTTCCCAACGCGTACGCTGAGTCGTCAGGCCCTCTTCGCTGCGTGGAAAATAACTGGTCACCAGCGCATCGGGGCAAAACAGCGGCGGTTTGCCGCTTCGGCAGAAATCCAGGCCCATCTTCAGATCTTCGACGATGTGGCCGCTGGCCAGATCGATCAGCGGCAGATCCCGCCAGGCGAAAGCCATTCCCGTGCCCATTAGTTGGCAGGGCAAACCGAGCCGGGCCCAACCTCGCGGGCGCACCCGATTCTTCACGCACCAGGCAAACTCGGCAATTTGCACTTTCAACCCGGAACCTGCGGGAGCGCGCATGAGATTCAACGATTGTGTGGGTCGGCCCGAGTCGATGCAGCAGGTGGCCAAACGCTCGACAAAGCCTTCGCTGATCTGGCAGTCGGCATCGACAATGATGATGACGTCCGGCGCGGCGCTCGCCAGGTGACGGACCCCGAAGTCCAGCGCATACCCCTTGCCCCGTTGCCGGTCATTGCTGCGCTCCACCACTTCGGCGCCCGCCGCCCGTGCCAGCGAGGCGGTGTCGTCGGAGCAGTTGTCCGCCACCACCAGCAGGCGATCCCCTTCCAACAGTTGCGGCCCAATGGTATTCAAGGTCGCGACGATGACCGAGGATTCATTGTGCGCCGGCACCAACACCGCGACCCGTGGCCGCGAGGATTTCGCCGACGGCAGCGACCGCGCCGGCAGCCAGGCCAGCAACACCTGGACGAACAGCACCCCCACCGGGAGGACGATGAGGATCAACAGTCCGCTGAACAGCCAATTAAACAAGGTGATCATGCTTGCGCCCTGAACAGGTGAGCCAACTTGGTGGCTTCGGTATCGATATCGTGTCGTTCCAGCACCCGTTGATACGCCGCCTCGCCCATCCGTTGCAGGACGTCGGCAGGTTGCGCCAGGCAATCGGCCAGCGCCGCCGCCAGCTCGTCGACGTCGCCAGCGGGAAACAACCAGCCGTTCTCGCCCTGGCGCACCAGCTCGGGAATGCCCGCTACGTAGGTCGTCAGAACGGGCCGACGCAAGGCCATGGCTTCCATGATGACCACCGGCAAACCCTCGGCGAAGCTCGGCAAGACCATGGCCCGCGCCGCGAGGATTTCCGCGCGCACCTGATCGCTGCTGATCCAGCCGGTGATTCGCACCTGGGCCTGCAATTGGTACTGTGCGATCAGCGCTTCGATCTGCTCGCGCATCTCACCATCGCCGGCCAGCACGATCTCGAACGCCACGCCCCGTGCCGCCAGGATGCGAGCGGCCTCAAGCAACAACAATTGGCCCTTCTGCTCACACAAACGCCCTACGCAGACCAGCCGGGGCGCGGACGGCACGGCCACCGCCGGCACATTGTGAAACGCCTGTTCCAGTCCACAGTGCACCACTTTGACCTTTGACCAATGTGCATGATCCACCCAGCGAAACAGCTGGCTGCGTCCATAAGCGCTGATGGCCGCCACAAACGCTGCACGCCGTACTTTCTCGCCCAAATGGATGAACTGCGGTTTGTCGAATTCTTCCGGACCGTGCACGGTAAAACTGTATGCCGGCCCGCCAAGCGCGCTGGCCAGCATCACCACCTCGGTGGAGTTGGTGCCGAAATGCGCGTGCACATGCCTGGCGCCAAACGCCTGCAACCAGGTGAGCAGGCGGCACGCCTCAAGCAGGTAGACCAGATGGTAAGGCCAGGAGCGATCGGCCCGCCGCCCCATGCGCAGCGCTAACCCCAGCGCCGAAAAGAAGCGTCGCGGCTGGGCGCGCAGTACCTGCAGCGCAGGCGCCAACAGGCCTTTGACGCCGTCCTGCAGCACGTAGCGGGTTTTATCGCGTTCAGACACGTCTTCGGCATCCACCAATTCGGCATCCCAACCTCGCAGGGCCACGCGCTGTACCTCGAAACCCTGGCGCTCCAGGGCCAGAATCTC
>Ga0302214_1000488_pt1 | contig 9337 bp, 8 predicted proteins | sample II_Fen_N1_3_FD_194584 | JGI IMG/M metagenome (GOLD analysis project Ga0302214, IMG submission 194584) | Peat permafrost microbial communities from Stordalen Mire near Abisko, Sweden - II_Fen_N1_3 | ecosystem: Environmental > Terrestrial > Soil > Wetlands > Permafrost | place: Sweden: Abisko... | reverse complement strand
ATCACCGTCTGAGCTTTATGGACAAACAACTCTGGGTGACTCGCTACAATCCAGAGGAAAAGTACCCAGAGGGTAAATACCCTAATCGCTCGGACAAAGACGCTGGGCTTGGGCAATTCACCAAGGACAACCAGTCCATCGAAAATACCGATGACGTTGTCTGGCTGACCACCGGCACCACCCACATCGCTCGGGCCGAAGAGTGGCCAATTATGCCAACCGAGTGGGTTCATGTGCTGTTGAAGCCCTGGAACTTCTTCGATGAAACGCCGACGCTGAACTTGAACGCACCGAAGTAAACTCACTCAGAAAACCGGTTCTTGGCAGCAATGACCCTATAGCAATGGCTACAGGGTCATTCGCCATGAGCCCCTCACTGGAACATCAAGCGAATTTCTTGCGGTATTCCCCAGGAGAAATTCCGAAGCGGGATTTAAACGCCGTGGAGAAGTAGCTCGAATCGGAAAAACCCCACGAATACCCCAGTGCCGACAACTTCTGCTCCGTCCTCGATTGGCGCAGGAATTCAGCGCACAAATCCAGACGGCGATTCTTGATGTATCGCGCGACCACCAATCCCTTTCTGGCAAACATCCGATACAGGCCACGCATCGATATGCCAACCTCCCGCGCCAGCAATTCAGGGCAGAGGTCTTCCGAACGAATATGCTCATCAATGTAGCCGAGCGTCTTGCGGAAGATGCGCTCATGTAAATCACTGCAGCATTCGGTATGACTGATGGCAGGGCGCAGCAGGCTGACAACGGCGTCCAGGGTCGCTTCGCTTTCTTGCGGGCTCAGGTTTTGCTGACAAGTGGCATCCAGTATCAAACGATGAGAAAGCATCGCGATAGGTGATGTTGCGGCAATCCGGTGACCGCACTTGACCGGATTGAAGCGCAGGGACTGCTCAACCAGCGGGTACGGCAAAATCAACGACAACTGTCGGGAGCTTTCGCTATAGGTAAAATCGCTGGGACGTGAAGCGTCGATCAACGTGATGTCACCGGCTGACAACGAAACCCGATCGTCGCCTTGAGCCATACAAGCGGTGCCGTCAAGCTGGAACACCGCAAAGTATTTCCCCCCTTCGCCAGCAGCGACTTCCCGCGGTGTGCGGTACAGCCGGGCCTGGCAGGCATCGACAAAACTGAGTTTCAGCGCGCCGCTTTGGTATTCCAGGATTTGCCCTGAAAACTCGGCGCCCAGGGTTTGTGCGTTGAAGGCGCCGCAGATCTGATTGATCTGATGGATCCACTGATCGAACCCATCACGGCGATGTGCAGTTGTAGAAATCATGTCAGGCCTCACGCAGGCTTATTTTTATTATCTACGCCAATCCGCAGTAAATCGGGATGCTTCGGATCTCCTGAACAGCGATTATCCTTGAGCAGTGGCGGGCTATTTAAGACCGCCAAAACGCCGATAAAAACTTTCGCCGACATCCGGCAACGGGCCATCGGCAGTTTCCAGTGCGCTGTTCAACCATTCCTCAGCCTTGGCGAAGATCAACCGGTATATGTTGCGGCACAACTGTCGTGCGGCGCGGCCTTCCCAGTCGCCGGGCAACAACTCGTCCGGTAACTGCGGGTCACGCAACAGCAATTTGCGATATTCATGAATAAGCAGAACCCGTGCCAGGAAGCAGTCCGACGGCAGCAGGTTCTCTTGTTCGCGAAGCGCTTGCCACAAAGGCCGGAACAACTGGATGAACTCGCTGTAATGGGTCGCCAACTCCTCGATGTTCCAGCTTTCACGCACCTGCAAGCGCAATGCCTTGGAGGCCAGCACGTCGTGCGCAGTGGTTTCGAAGACAATGGTCTCTTCCTGGGCGCCGAGATCCAGCAACGTGGCATTCACGTCGGCACGGTCGCTGCGGGGGCACGCCAGCACCACTGGCGAAATCGCACCAAAGCCTTGCCACTCCAGCTCCTCGCGCACCTGTTTGCGCTTGTCCTGAGTCAACTGCGAGAGCATCACCAGGCACCAGGAGCCATCCCAAGCCGGCACCGTGGAGCTGTATACCCGCTTGAAGGCCTTGTCGAACCGCCGCCGACCCGCCCCCGTCAGGCTGTAATAGCTACGGCGACCCACTTTTTCGGCGGTGAGCCAGCCCTCCTTGGTCAGGCGAAAAATCGAAGTGCGGATCAAACGCTCATTGATACCAATGGGTTCGAGCAACTGGATCAGGCTGCCAAGCCAAACCGTACCACCGTGGGGTTCGATCGCATCCCCATACAGGGTGATGATCAGCGAGCTGGCGCGGATCGGCGTCTGCTCCTGGAAGCGGGTGATAAGAGAATTCAACGGAGCAAGGGACGACATGGGCGTACCGGACAGGAAAAAAAGCTGAAATATACCCGGCGACCGGGCCTCGTGACCATCATGCTGTTGCGTAGCCTACTCATAGTGCCGCGCCCTTGGGCCGCAGACCGCTATCGCTGATGCGCGGGCGATCTGGTTCCGGTTCGCTTAGCGGCTCGCAGGCCTGCATCTGCTCAAGACAACGCTTGGCCAGTTGCTGATACTCCCGGGTACCCGCCTGCTTCCAAGACACCTCCTCATTGCTGAGGGCCCGCTTGACACTGGCCGGTGCGCCCATCACCAGGGACTGCTCGGGGCATTCGAACCCCGCCTTGACGAATGCCGCGGCAGAAACGAATGAACGTGCGGCAATACGCGCGCCGTCCATGACCACCGCATTCATCCCGACCAAGGCATCCGCACCGATCCGACAACCATGCAAGACCGCGCCATGACCAATATGGCCATGGCGTTCGACCACAGTGTCGCTATCGGGGAAGCCGTGCATCACGCAGGTATCCTGAATGTTGGCGCCCTCCTCCAGCACGATCCGACCAAAGTCCCCACGCAGGCTGGCCAGCGGCCCGACGTAACAATGCGGGCCGATAATCACGTCGCCGATCAATACGGCCGAAGGATGAACGTAAGCGCTTGGGTCAACCACCGGGGTGAGGCCATCGAGGCTATAGCAAGTCATAGAGCATTCCTTAAAAGCACAAAGCGATGCCAATGTAGACCGATTTTGTATCACATCACTTATAAAGCATAAAGAACAAAAAACCGTATCACTTATAAGACCCCGCCCTGCGCCCGCAATATCCACCCATAAAAACGCAATAGAAGCCAGCAAACACGTCGATATATCCGCACAAATCCACCTCTATGACGACAAATCAAAAAATAGAAAACACCCACTTAAGACACAGTAAATAAATTTTGTTCTTGATTTTGTGTATCGCTTTTCAGATATACTCGGACAAAACCGGCCAACCGAGCCGATCCAATAATTAGCCGGCATCACAGCCGTGCGTGCATCGAGGGCATCCGCCATGCCTCAGACCGTAGCTGTCGAGTTTTTCGAGCCAGGCGTGCGCCTTATTACCTTGCAGCGCACGCAAGCACTCAATGCCCTCAACACCCTGTTGCTGGGTGAATTGGCCACCGAACTAAGCGCTGCGCAAGCAGATCCCGATACCCGAGTCGTGGTTCTTACCGGCAGTCGCAAGGCCTTCGCCGCCGGCGCCGACATCAAGGAAATGGCCGAGCACGACCTGGTCGGAATTCTCAACGACCCTCGCCAGGAGTCGTGGCAAAGCATTACCCGCTTCAACAAACCGTTGATCGCCGCAGTGAACGGTTTTGCCCTCGGCGGTGGCTGCGAACTGGCGATGCATGCCGACATCATCATTGCCGGTGAAGACGCACGTTTCGGCCAACCGGAAATCAACCTCGCAATCATGCCCGGCGCTGGCGGAACGCAACGGCTGCTGCGCGCCGTCGGCAAATCCATGGCCATGCAAATGGTCCTGACCGGCGAGCCGATCAACGCACGCCAGGCCCAACGCGCAGGCTTGGTAAGCGAAGTAACCCAACCAGAATTTACCGTCGATCGCGCGTTGCAGATTGCTCGCAGCATCGCGGGCAAAGCACCGCTAGCCGTGCGCCTGGCCAAAGAAGCCCTGCTCAAGGCGATGGATACCGACCTCGCCAGTGGCCTGCGTTTCGAACGCCACGCCTTCACCGTACTGGCTGGCACTCGCGACCGTGACGAAGGCATCCGAGCCTTTCAGGAAAAGCGCACGCCGACCTTCACCGGGCAATAACCCGGTCAGCCACTGAATTCGAACGACCTCTCACAGAGCGCCATGACCATGAACTATGAACACATCCTGTTTTCCATCGAGGCCGGTGTCGCCCTGCTCAGCCTCAATCGGCCGGACCAGCTCAACAGCTTCAACGCCCAGATGCATGGCGAAGTGAAGGAAGCGCTGAAACAGGTGCGCCAGTCCCCTGACGTGCGTGTGTTGCTACTGACGGGTGAAGGTCGCGGCTTCTGTGCCGGACAAGACCTCAGCGACCGCAATGTCGCACCGGGCAGTGCCGTACCGGATCTGGGTGAGTCCATTGAGAAGTTCTACAACCCACTGATCCGCCAATTGCGTGACCTGCCGATGCCAGTGATCTGCGCGGTCAATGGCGTAGCTGCCGGGGCTGGCGCCAATATCCCACTGGCGTGCGACCTGGTGCTGGCGGCGCGTTCGGCGAGCTTCATTCAAGCCTTCTGCAAAATCGGCCTTATCCCTGATTCCGGCGGCACCTGGACCTTGCCGCGCCTGGTCGGCATGGCTCGGGCGAAGGCGCTGGCCTTGCTCGGCAATCGCCTGACGGCGGAGCAAGCTGAGCAATGGGGGCTGATTTACCGCTGCGTAGATGATTCGCAACTGCGCAACGAAGCCCTGACCCTGGCCCGCCACCTGGCCACTCAACCGACCTACGGCCTGGCGCTAATCAAGCGCAGCCTGAACGCCAGCCTGAGCAATACGCTTGACGAACAACTGGAACTGGAAAAAGACCTGCAACGCTTGGCCGGGCGCAGCGAAGATTACCGCGAGGGCGTCAGCGCCTTCATGGAAAAACGCAGCCCAAACTTCAAGGGGCGCTGAGTCATGACCGCACTGCACTCCAATGCTCGTATCGCGGTAATCGGCGCCGGCGCCATGGGCGCTGGCATTGCTCAGGTCGCGGCACAAGCCGGCCACCCGGTGCTGTTGTTCGACAACCGCCCGGGGGCCGCGGCTCAAGCGATCGATGGCGTCGACCGGCAACTGGGCAAACGGGTCGAGAAAGGCAAACTCTCGTCCGAGGCCCGCTCTGCAACGATCGCCTGCCTGCAGGCCGTGGACGCCATTGAGGCGCTGGCCGAGTGTGAATTGGTCATAGAAGCCATCGTCGAGAACCTGGAAGTCAAACGCGCCCTCTTCCGCCAGTTGGAAAGTATCTGCGGTGAACGCTGCATCCTCGCCAGCAACACCTCTTCACTGTCGATCACCAGCATCGCCGCGCAACTGAGCCATCCACATCGCGTACTCGGCCTGCACTTTTTCAACCCCGCACCGATCATGGCGCTGGTGGAAATCGTCTCCGGCCTGGCCAGCGATCCGGCATTAGCCGAGTGCCTGTACGACACCGCCAAGGCCTGGGGCAAAAAGCCGGTGCACACGCGTTCGACGCCAGGCTTCATCGTCAACCGCGTCGCCCGACCGTTCTATGCCGAGAGCCTGCGTCTGCTTCAGGAAGGCGCAGCTGATTGCCCGACGCTGGATGCACTGCTGCGCGAGGCTGGTGGCTTTGCGATGGGAGCGTTCGAGCTGACCGACCTGATCGGCCACGACGTCAACTATGCCGTGACCTGCTCGGTGTTCGACGCCTATTACGGCGACCCCCGCTTCCAGCCTTCATTGATCCAAAAAGAGCTGGTGGATGCCGGACGCCTGGGGCGCAAAAGCGGCCAGGGGTTTTACAGCTATGCCGAAGGTATCGAGCGTCCGCAGCCCGCATCGCTCAGCGGCGAACACGCCGTTGAGTCCTGCGTCGTAGAAGGTGACCTGGGCATCGCCAACACTCTGATCTCGCGCTTTCGCAAGCACGACATCGACGTCGTCCAACGCGATGGCCAGGGCTTGCTGCGCGTCGGTGATGCGGTGCTGGCCTTGAGCGACGGGCGTATGGCGTGTCAGCGCGCCAACGAAGATGGCCTGCGCAATCTGATCCTGCTCGACCTGGCGTTCGACTACGGCAACGCCAGCCGAATCGCCATCAGTTGCGCGGCAGACATGGATCCTGGCGCATTCAAACAAGGCGTTGCCCTGCTGCAGCGCGCTGGACTCCAGGTCAGCCTGCTCAGCGATAGCCCCGCGCTGGCGGTGCTGCGCACCGTGGCCATGCTCGCTAACGAAGCCGCCGACGCCCTGCTGCAAGGCGTTGCCTCGGCCAGCGACATCGATCTGGCGATGTGCGCCGGGGTCAATTACCCCCAAGGTCCGCTGGCCTGGGCGGATGCCATCGGGCCTTCGCGCATTCTGAAGGTCCTGGAAAATCTGCACGCCAGTTATGGCGAAGAACGTTATCGGCCGTCGCTGCTGCTGCGCCGCCGGGCCGCGCAAGGGAGGACGCTGCATGACTAAGCATGAAGCGATGAACCTGGCCAGCGACTGCGCACAGGCGATGTTCAAACGCGACCCCGCCAGCCAGGCGATGGGCATGCGCCTGCTCTCCGTGGCACCCGGCGCAGCCCGCGTGGGCATGAGCGTACGCGCCGACATGATCCAGGGTCACGGCACTTGCCATGGCGGCTACCTGTTTGCACTCGCCGACTCGGCGTTTGCCTTTGCCTGCAACAGCTACAACGAAGCCACGGTGGCTATCGGTTGCAGCATCGACTACATCGCCCCGGCACGCCTGGGCGACACCCTGAATGCCGATTGCGTCGAGCAAAGCCGTTCCAGTCGCACCGGCAACTACGACGTGCGCATAGAAAACCAACTGGGCCAGTTGATCGCCCTGTTCCATGGAAAATCCTACAAAGTGCGCGGCCCGGTGCTCGCGCAGGAGAACCCGAATGAATGACGCCTTGATCATCGATGCGGTGCGGACCCCGATCGGCCGCTACGCTGGCGCCTTGAGCAGCGTTCGCGCCGACGACCTCGGTGCGGTGCCACTGCGAGAATTGCTGCGCCGCCACCCGCAAGTCGACTGGAGTACCGTGGATGACGTGATCTACGGTTGCGCCAACCAGGCCGGCGAAGACAATCGTAACGTTGCGCGCATGTCGGCACTGCTGGCTGGGCTGTCGGTCAGCGTGCCGGGCACCACCCTCAACCGTTTGTGCGGTTCCGGGCTAGATGCCATCGGCACCGCAGCCCGGGCGATTCGCTGCGGCGAGGCCGGGCTGATGCTGGTCGGCGGCGTTGAATCGATGTCCCGCGCACCACTGGTGATGGGCAAGGCCGAGCAGGCATTTTCCCGTCAGGCAGAGATCTACGACTCCACCATCGGCTGGCGCTTCGTCAATCCACTGATGAAAAAAACCTTCGGTATCGACTCCATGCCAGAAACGGCAGAGAACGTTGCCGAGCAGTTTCATATTTCCCGTGCCGACCAGGACGCCTTTGCCCTGCGCAGCCAGCAGCGTGCCGGTGCGGCCCAGGCCAGCGGGCGTTTTGCCAAGGAAATCGTCGCGGTCGAAATTCCCCAACGCAAAGGCCCGGCCAAAGTCGTCGAGCATGACGAGCACCCCCGTGGCGACACCACCCTGGAGCAATTGCAAAAGCTCGGCACGCCATTCCGCGAAGGCGGCAGCGTCACCGCGGGCAATGCGTCCGGGCTCAATGATGGTGCGTGCGCGCTGTTACTGGCCAGCCCAGAAGTCGCCAAACGCCAGGGCCTGAAGGCTCGCGGCCGGGTCGTGGCAATGGCCACTGCCGGCGTAGAACCACGCATCATGGGCATCGGCCCAGTGCCGGCAACGCGCAAGGTGCTCGAACTGGCGAACCTGAGCCTCGCGGACATGGACGTGATCGAACTCAACGAAGCCTTCGCCGCACAAGGTCTGGCGGTGCTGCGCGAGCTCGGCCTGAGCGACACCGATCCGAGGGTCAACCCCAACGGTGGCGCGATTGCCCTCGGTCATCCGTTGGGCATGAGTGGCGCACGGCTGGTGACCACCGCCCTGCACGAACTGGAAGAGCGTCAGGGCCGCTACGCCTTATGCACCATGTGCATCGGTGTCGGCCAAGGCATCGCGCTGATCATCGAGCGCTTGTCCGACTAAAAAATCGCAACGCCCAAGGAGCCGAGCGGTATCCTTGGGGCATGCACTCAAAGCCCTTGTACAAAAGGGCTGAAACACAAAAATAATTCGAGTGAAGTTATGAACATGCCAATTGCCAAAGCCGTGCTTGACCCAGTGCTGGACACGATGGAAACCGCCAGCATCGATGAACTCCGCCAGCATCAGTTGGCGCGCCTGCGCTGGAGCCTGAACCACGCCTACAACAACGTGCCGTTGTATCGCCAGCGCTTCGATGCGTTGGGCGTGCACCCGGACGACATAAAATCCCTGGACGACCTGGCGAAGTTTCCTTTCACCACCAAATCCGACCTGCGCGACAACTACCCGTATGGCATGTTCGCCGTGCCGATGCAGGACGTGGTACGCCTGCACGCTTCCAGCGGCACCACCGGCAAACCGACCGTCGTCGGCTATACCCAGAACGACATCGACACCTGGGCCAACGTGGTCGCACGCTCGATCCGTGCGGCAGGTGGCCGACGCGGTGACAAAGTACACATTTCCTATGGCTACGGCTTGTTCACCGGCGGCCTCGGCGCCCACTACGGCGCAGAACGCCTGGGCTGCACGGTTATTCCCATGTCCGGCGGTCAGACCGAGAAACAGGTGCAACTGATCAAGGATTTCCAACCAGACATCATCATGGTCACGCCGTCCTACATGCTCAACATCGCCGATGAAATCGAGCGTCAGGGTATCGACCCGCACAAACTGGCCCTGCGCCTGGGTATCTTCGGCGCCGAACCCTGGACCGCCGAATTGCGCAGCGCTATTGAAGCGCGCCTGGGCATCGCCGCTCTGGACATCTACGGCCTCTCCGAAATCATGGGGCCAGGCGTCGCCATGGAATGCGCGGAAACCAAGGACGGGCCGACCATCTGGGAAGACCACTTTTACCCGGAAATCATCGACCCGGTCACCGGCGAAGTGCTGCCTGACGGTCAGATGGGCGAACTCGTGTTCACCTCCCTGAGCAAAGAAGCCCTGCCGATGATCCGCTATCGCACCCGCGACCTGACGCGCCTGTTGCCCGGCACTGCAAGACCGATGCGGCGCATCGACAAAATCACCGGGCGCAGCGATGACATGCTGATCATTCGCGGGGTTAACGTGTTTCCGACCCAGGTCGAAGAACAGGTGCTAAAGATTAAACAGCTCTGCGAATGCTATGAGATCCATCTG
>Ga0302214_1000480_pt1 | contig 9427 bp, 6 predicted proteins | sample II_Fen_N1_3_FD_194584 | JGI IMG/M metagenome (GOLD analysis project Ga0302214, IMG submission 194584) | Peat permafrost microbial communities from Stordalen Mire near Abisko, Sweden - II_Fen_N1_3 | ecosystem: Environmental > Terrestrial > Soil > Wetlands > Permafrost | place: Sweden: Abisko... | reverse complement strand
GCCAGCACCGCCAGACTCGCCGTGATCCACGAAGGTCGGGCAAACAAGCCGCCGACCAGCAGCGCGGCCAAAATGGCGTTGCTGTCCCACGCCGTGCTCGCCAAATGCTCGGGCGCCGCGCCCAGCAGCGTGAGCCAAGACAGCGCCGCGCCATAGCCCGCCAAAGCCAGCAGCAGGTAGTAGCGCGAAAACGCCACCATCACCAGCACCACACAAAGACCGATCCACGGACTGGGCATGAAATAGAGGTTACCAAAAGCGGCCAAAAACGGATCAGCCCCGTCACCCAGAACGCTGGGCGGCGCCGTGTACGCATTGACGTGCAGCGTGGACAAACTGCCGCCCGCCGCCGTCGTGAGCATGGCCACGAGCGCAAAAGGCAGGCTCAAGACCGGCAAACGCACCAGCGACCAAGCCAGCCGCCCCAGCACCACCGTCAGCCAGCCCGCGAACACGCCGCCCAACACCGCCAGCGCCAACACGCTGACCCCGGCGGCCCAGACATGGGCCACAAAAAGCCCGCTCAACAAGCCATTGAAGACGCACACCGGGCGCTCGCCAACATCGGCGCCCGCCACTTGCGCGGCGTACCAGGCGCACACCGCGCCCACCAGCCCGACCGCGCCAATGCCGGGGGCCGCGAAAGTCAGCAGCACCAGGAACACGCCCGCTTTCCAAGACGGCACCAAGGCAATCCAAGCGTAGCCGGTGGCCGTTTCTTCAAGCAACCGCAAGCCATGACGGCGAAACATCAACCACATGACGGCAGTCTTTCCAGAAAAAAATGAAGCGGCTGAATCACGAGAAATCCACCCATACGTCGTGCTCTTCAAAAAAGGCAAACGATTGGTACATACGCACGCCGTTGCGCCAGCGGTATTCAGTGGCGCGCAGTTGAGGGTTGTAAATGGCGGTGTACAAGGTGCCAAACCCCTGGGCGTAGTTGGAAGAAAACAAAGGGCTGTATTCAAAGGCGTGGGTAAACGACTCGACGCTGCTCAAAGGGTCGTACAACTTGCCAAAGATGAATTGCTGACGCTCGCAGGAGTTGGAGAACAAGGCGTAGTTGCTCAACTCAAAATTCCCTTGGTGGTTCACCGCCAGCGGTTTGTAGGTGACGTTCGGGCTGGAAAACGGGGCCAGCTCCACCGTGCGCACCTGGCCATAAGCATCCAGCAAGGTGATGTTGTAAGCCATGTGAGCCGGAATTCGGCACAGCACCTTGACGGCTTCATCCACCGTGGCGCAGAACTCCAACACGTAGCGCAGGATGATGGCAATGCCAAAGCCTTCGGTTACCGTCTCTTTGCCGCCAAAGGCCAGCGACACGCACAGGCCATGCTCGTTCATGCCGTCGAGCACGCCCCACAGACAATCGGTGGACGCAATCACTCCGGTGTTGTGCCAGCGGGTTTTCAGAATCCGGCCCTCGCACAGTTCGGGCGAAAAGTCATAGTTCCGCACCAGTGTGGGCGTGTAGCGCGTCCACACCGCCTGCGAGCAGCCCGACATCGACGGGGCTGGGCAGTAAAAACTCAGCAGTCGCGCCCCAATGTCATCGGCCTGCGTGAGATCGACCAACCGTTCCCACAGCGGCACAAACTCAGGCATGTAAGTTTGCAAAGCCGCGCGGCATTCCAGCAAACTGGGGCGCTTCAGCTCGCCTTCGCTGGCAAACCAGCGCCGATAACCGGGCGCTGCCGCATGGTAATGCGCCAGCCACTTGTCGCCAGGCGTGGATTCTTGCGTCGCCTGAAAGCGTTTTTTGGAATAAAACGTCACTGGGTGCGCCCGCTCTTGACGTTGGCCGGGTTGTGCGCCTGCTCAATCCGGGAACGCTCTTGCGCGTCAAGCGGGCGATACGCAAAACACTGCTGCAGCGCGTTCACCCATTGCTGGCCGGTCGGGTTTAACTGGCCCTGCGCATTGCGAATCACCTGATTGACAAACATGATGGCCAAATCACCGCCTTGGTAGGCGTACTCGCCCGCCTGCTGAATGCGCAACACATACGCCTCGTCCGCCGCCAGCGCATCGCGGCGCGAATAGCCCACTTTTTGAAGCGTCAGCCGCCCGTCGCTGCCTTTGGCATACACGCCGGACACGGGCGCTTCTGTGATGACATTCAACGGCGCAGCGGTGTATTTCAAAATCACCTGCGCCGCCGTGCCCGTCGCGCCCTGCAACAGTTGGTGCTGATTGAAGGCCTCAACATCCAGCGTGAGATCCACGCTCGCGTCATATTCGAGCAAATGGAATAAAAACAGCGGCACCTGCGCGGCGCTGAAATCGGACATATTCGTCATCGCGCTGATACCCGTTATGCGGGCGTTAAGCTCGCCCAAATAGACTTCGCCGGTGTCCTGGTCAATCAGATAGTCCAGCTCAAACGCGCCTCGGTAGCCGCGCTGGTACAAGGCGTCGCCCATCGCCTGGGTTTTGCGCTGCACCTGCTGGCGAATTTCTGCCGAGAACGCCGCGTCATACAGCTCGTTGCCGCACCAGCCCGCCGGGTAGGGCGTGAGTTCGCTCGCACCGATCAGCTCGCTCAGCAAAGGCCCGACAAACGTGCCCCAGCGCGTGGCGCAGGCTTCAATGGCCGAGCCGGTGCAGTTGATCCAGCGCATCACTTTGACCCGCTCTTCGGCCTCGATTTTGTGGGCTACCGCCTGATATTCCGCCTCGCTGGTGATGAAAAAAGTGGTTTTGCCCGAGTCGCCGTAAGCGGTTTGCACCACCCAGCGCGAGCCCAGGTTGGCCGCGCTGGCCGCCCGCTGCAAGTCAGCATAGGACGACACTTTGAGCATCACGTTGGGCACGCTATACACGCCCGCTTGATTGCCGATGTCGGTGGTGACCATTTTGCTGTCCATCTCGCGCACCAAGCTGTTAGGCGGCAGCGCAATGGGCAAATTCAGCGACTGGCAAACCGCCTCCAAATGCGCGTCAAAGAACAAAAACAAAGCCTGACCTTGAAGGTCGATGGCATCTTGCTTTTGCTTGATGAGGCGGCGCACGGCCTCACTGCTCAGCAGGTAATCGTTGACGTCTTCAACACTTTGGAACAGCCGCGAGTGCGCCTCTTTAACCACCTGCACTTGCGGATGGCGGTCGTCAAAACAATCGAGCAAATTGATGTTGTGCCAGCCGCGCACCCATTCGTGCATGCCCATCATGTTGAAATTGCTGGGACTGATGAAAAAATACGGTGTCTCGCTGGTGGCAAAGTGATGCCGGATGTCGGCGAGAGAGGAAAGTTTTTTTTGGATTTTCATTTTTCTACGTGCTTCAAAAACGTGTCGCTGAACACCTTGAAACCCAGCTCGAAGTTAAAGCCGTGGATTTCCTTGACCTTGATGTGCTGGAAAAAGCACAAAATCTCGAACGTGATGATTTGCCCCGGCACCAGCACCGGAAAACCCGGCGGGTAAGGCGTGACAAAACTCGCCGACACCCAAACCCTGCCCGCCTGCACTTGCTCAACCGTCTCCAGCGACAGGGCCACATAGTCCACATGAGCGTCATCGTTGCCCTCAAAATAGGCGCGGCGAATGTCGCTGGCGTGGTAATCGGCAGCTTCAAAGGGCAAAAACCGGGGGTGAAAAATTCGCTTTTCAGGCAGCGCAACCGTCGGCGCGAGGCGGCGCGGCACCCTGCGGTTGCGGCGCTCAAACTCAAACTTGGTCGCCATCTCGGTCAGCACCTGCATCAGGTAGTCAATCGTGGCCTGGGTGGCACCGATGTTGATTAAAAACAGCACCGTATGCCGGGAAGTCTTGTTGACCTGAATGTCATAGCGCGTCATCAACAGTTGCCGAAAGCTGCTGCCGTCAATCCCGGCTTTGCTGACGTTGAGCGTGATGCGCGTCGGGTCGATGACAAAGTCAGACTGGCCCCAGGTGGCGCTCAAACTGGCCAATGCCGACTGCGGTGCCACGGCGCGGCCATGACGGCCATCGGCGGGAATCAGCTCCTCGTCGCCCAGCACCTCAAAGCAGGGCTGGAGCAACTCCGAGTCCCGAATGCGCTGGCGCAACTGCATGGCCAGCAAAATGGATTCGCGCACGCGATGAAACCCTTCCAGCGCGGCCTGCCTGCGGCCAATGTCCAGCGAGGCAATGATCTGGTAGTTCGGCGAGGTGGAGGTGTGAATCCGAAACGCTTCCAAAAACCGCGCCTGATGAAAGCGCGCATCCGCCACATGAATCATGGAGGCTTGACGAAAGGCGGTCAGGGTTTTGTGCGTGGACTGCGTGGCGTACACCCGCAACTGCACCAAACTCGGATCGGGGTAGAGTTTTTGCTGCCACTTATCGGCGCTTGGGTCGGCCTCAAACGCAGCCTGCCATTGGGCATAAAACTGCTGGTAATCTGGGCAGCGCATGCGCTGGCGAATCATCTGCACCGCTGTCATGGCGCTGCGCCCGTGGTAGAGCGGGTGAAAGTGCGCAAAGGCAAACCAAGCTTCATCCCAATGAAAAATCACATCCGGCTTGATCGCCAAAATCTCCATCATGAAGTTTTCGCTGTGGTAGATCAGGCCGTCAAACGTGGAGTTGGTGAGCGTGATTTGCTTGAGCCGACTCAAGCGCCCATGCTTTTTCAAATCCAGCATCACGGCCTTGATTTGGGCCAGGTCAATGCCGCCATACAGGTCGTAATCGACCAGCGGGTAGGTTTCCAGAAAGATCGGGTAAGCGCCCGCCAGCATCACGCCATACGGAATCGACTTATGGCAATCGGCTGAAATCAGCACAATGTCGCCCGGCATCAAATTGGCCTGCGCGACAATTTTGTTGGCGGTCGAGGTGCCGTTGGTCACAAAGTAGCTGCTGTCCGCACCGAAGGTTTCTGCCGCTTTGAGGTGCGCCTGCTTGATCGCTCCGGTCGGGTCAAGCAAAGAATCAAGCCCGCCTTGGGTGGACGAGGTTTCGGCCAGAAAGATGTTGTCGCCGTAAAAATCCAGCATGTCATGCGCCCACGGCGAACCTTTGACGGACGCGCCACGCGACAGCGGCAGCGCATGAAACACGCCTTTGGGCTGGCGGCTGTAGGCGCGCAGCGCGTCAAAAAACGGCGTGGAAAACCGGCTGCGCACGCCATTCAAAATGGCGGCGTGCAAATCATGAAACGGGTTGACGTGAAACAGCACCCGGTCAAAGTGTTCACGCACCCCGACAAAGAGTTCGCCGGGCGATTGCTCGCTGATGAGGTAATGGTTGAGTTCGGGGCGCAGACACCGAATGCTGCGGCACAGGTTGACTTCGACGCTGTCGAGCAAATTCACTGGCGGCGTGCCCGCCAGCAACGCCTGGCTAAACCCGGTGAACAGCGGGCTGGAGTCCAGCGTGGCCGGCAGCACATGGTTGAGATAGACGCAGGCTTGAATGTCTGCGTTGGCCAACACCGCCGTCAGGGCATCTTGCGCGCAATTGACCAGCACGATGTCGTAGATGAATTCGTCGTGGGCTGACTTGAAGGTGGCCAGTTGCTGGCGGTACAGCATCTCGTAATCGTCCGGGAACGGATGAACAATCAGCACTTCAAAATAAGGCTTGGCGGGCGTGACGGACGGCGCGTCAAGCTGGCTGTGGTCGTGCAGAACGGGCCGGTCCAGCAGTTCCAGGTTGGTTTGAAACGGGCTGAAGGTTTGCTGCCGGTAGCGTGCGTTTTGCAACTGGTGGCAGGCGTTGTCCACCAGTTGCCTGATGAGCGTGAATTGCCCATGCGCCAGGTACAGCGAGAGTTGATGCAGCACACCGCGCCCCGGATACGTCCAGAAACGGTCCACCGGCATGAGCTGCGCCAGCGCGTCGCCAAACGCTGCCGCCGCAAACGGCGTTTGATGCGCTGCGCTGGTCAGCGCCTGCCACAGCGCATCACGCCGTTGTTTCAAATCAAAGCTGTTCATCACCGGGGCTGCTTACTTTTTGTTCAGATAAGCATTGGCTTCGAGCTGGCCGGGGTAGCGCGACAGCACGGCGTTGTACGCCACCACCGCTTGGTCGGGCTTGCCCAGCCAGGCGTTGGCCCGCGCCAAATAGACATAAGCGGCGGCATCGCTGGGGTAGCTGGTCACCAGATTGTTGGCAGATTTGAGCATCGCGGGCCAGTCGCGCTGGGCTTCCAGCGCAATGGTCAGGCGCAGCAAGGCGATGTAATTATTCGGCGACAGCTCCAGCGCGGCATGGGCGCTTTGCTCGGCATCGCGCCAGCGCTTGGCAGTCAACAACGCCAGCGTCAGGCCGAGCCGGGCATCCACCGATTTCGCGTTGCGCTCAATCGCTTGGCGGTACTCGCGGATCGACTCATCAAACTTGCCACTGAGGCACAACAGCCAGCCACGACGCAGCGCCTTTAGCTCGGCATCGGCGCTGTTCGCGGGCACCTTGTCAAGGGCTGCGATGGCTTCGGCGTACCTGCCAACCGGCTCCAGCTGGTAGGAACTTTGCCAGGCCGATTCTTGGGCCATGACGCAAGCCGCCGACAGATTCAGGGCCACAAAAACAGCGGTCACAAGAGGATTGAATTTCATGATTTACTCCCAGTCGATTGAAAAATTAACGTAGCCCACATTGAGCTTGTAGTCGTTGGCAAGATTGACATTGCGAAACCGGCTCTGCCCCAGCAGCACAAACATCCGGCTGTTTTTTGTCAGCGTCCAGCCAAGTCCCAGCGTGGCCGATCCTGTGCTGATGTCCGCCAGATTGGCGACTGACTGGGCATCCATGTCCACGGCATAAATGCGTTCACCGCCCATCACGCCCAGCGATGCAAAGCGAGGCATCCAGGCAGTGCCGAGCGCGAAGTAATGCGTCCATTTCGCCTCCAGCGCGGAAGTGTTGTTTTTGCCGGCGGCCCGCACGGGATTCAAGCCGCTGATTTGGTAAGCACGGAGCTGAAGCCAGTCGGCGCCATCGTTCATGCCAAAACCCAGCGTTGGCGTGAACTGGTTCACGGTCAAATCGTTTTGGTATCTGGAGCGGGCCAGACCCAGATCGGCATACCAGGATTTGTCTTTGGCCAGCCAGCTCAACTGCGTTGCCACGACGCGAACAGCGTCCGTGTCGCCGGTGGTGTCGTTGTTGTTGATGCTGTAGTTGTCCAGCCGCGCCGTCCAGCGGCCAGAAGTTTCATCGGGCTGAAAATTCAGATGGCCAGAAAGCAGCAGGTTGCTTTGGTCGATGGCGGCAGCGCCATTTTTCATGCTGACGCGGGTCGTGCCGTAACCCAGCACCAGCCCGCCCTTGTCCAGGTACTCGCCTGAAACGGTGACGCCGCTTTCGGTCAGCTTGTCGCGCAGCAGCGAATCTTTGTAAGCGCCGGTGGTGGCGCTGGCCTGTGCGTTCAAGGTCCACGCTTGGGCCTGCGCGAGAGGCGCCAGAGAGGCCATGCCAACACTGAAGACAATGGTTCTGGCGTGGCGTGAAATTTTCATCATGGTGTGTTGATCGTGAGGTTGCAAGACTGGGCACACTTTTTTTGGACAATGTTCCCGCTTGCGACCAATCATGCGTCGCCCAAATAACACAAAAACCTGTTACACGATGACAGTTTTGTAATCAAAATCAACACGCCACGGCTTAAGCTGCCAGGCTTACGAAAGAAATCATGAAAGTACTATTGGTCGAAGACGAGATGAAAATTGCTGATTTCGTCTGCGCAGGCTTTAAGGAACAGGGCTTTATCGTTGAGCATTGCGCCAACGGCATTGATGGCTTTGACCGCGCAAGCCACGACGCTTTTGATGTCATCGTGCTGGATATCATGCTGCCCGGACGCGACGGGCTGTCCATTCTCAAAGGGCTGCGCAAAGCGGGCAGCGCCACGCCCATCATCTTGCTGACCGCCCGCAATGAGCTCGATGACCGCATTGAAGGACTGTCTTTGGGCGCGGACGACTACCTGGCCAAACCGTTTTTTGTCGAGGAGTTGATTGCCCGTGTTCAGGCGCTGCTGCGGCGGGTATCTGGCGAGCGCCAAAACATTTTGGCCGTCGGCGAAGTGCGGCTGGACCGCATCGCCCGCGAAGTCACCTGGTGCGGCGAAACCGTAGATTTGACCAGCCGCGAATTCAACCTGATCGAGTATTTGATGCGCTCACCGGGCCGGGTTTTTACCCGCACGCAAATTCTGGAACATGTGTGGGACTATGACTTTGACCCCAGCACCAACATCATTGATGTGTGCATCCAGCGTATCCGCAAAAAAATGGCCTCCATCGGCGTCGCAGCGGGCGGTGAGTCGCCGATTGAAAGCGTGCGCGGCGTGGGCTATCGCTTCCGAAAATTAGCGTGATCACATCCTTTCGACTGCGCTTGGCGCTGCTTTCTGCACTGCTCACCGGGCTGGCGCTGATAGCCTTTGGCTTGGGCAGTTGGTGGCTGATTAAAAAGCTCAAGATTGAACGCATTGATACCGAGGTTAGAGTCCAGGCCGAACGTGGTCTGCCCCACATACGCAGCATGGAAGACTGGCACACCGTTGAAAATCGCTTGGCCATCGACGTGGGCGCGCGTGACACCAACGAGCTGCTACTGTTGGTACAACGGGCTCCAGGCGAAGAGTTGTACCGTTCTGCGCACTGGCCCACCGCGCTGGTGGCCGATCAATTGGCCTGGCCCACCCCGCAATCGGCCAAGAAAGTCAGCGTCTTGGATCTGCCCTTTATCAGCAGCGCCCTAGCGCAGCCCGGCCCGGATGCCAACCATGGGCCACCACAAGGGCGACCGCCACCTTTTGACCGCCCTTTTCCTGGTCGCCCTGACCATCCCGCTCCTACCGATGACTTGCGTGATGCCCCCCTGCCGCGTCCCGAAGTTTCCCCATCGCGTCCCGAGTCGCTGCCACCAGAACCCACGCCGCTCATCGTGACAACACTGCCTCGGCCCAGCGAAAATAACAGCTCTGGCACGCCCGCCGCCGCGCCCAACATACCTGCCACGCGCACCGATACCTCTGCGCTGGCCCCGGTATGGGCACCGCCGCCCGAATTTAGGCCGGGTGCCCAAGCGACATCGGCGCCAGCGCCAGTGGATCCGGGGCCACCGCCGCCCACGTTTTCAGCCGTGGACACACGGGCACTTGACGGGCGCTTGTGGCGCATTGGGCTGGCCACCAACGGTCAGGTCCGCATTGCCCTTGCCGTGGATGCACACGTCATTGACCGGGAGATGAATGGCATTCGCAACGCTTTTCTGGCCGCGCTGCCATTTGCGCTTATTTTCATTGGCCTGGGCAGCTGGTTTTTTTCAGCCCGCGCCTTGCGTCCGCTGCAAAAACTCACCGCTGTCAGCCGCCGGGTGACGGCCACCGGCCTGAGCCAGCGTATTTCGAGCCAAGGAGAAGACCGTGAATTTGTCGAGCTGATTGACGTTTTTAACCGCATGCTGGGGCGTCTGGAACGCAGCTTCAAACAGGCTCACCG
>Ga0302214_1000475_pt1 | contig 9478 bp, 10 predicted proteins | sample II_Fen_N1_3_FD_194584 | JGI IMG/M metagenome (GOLD analysis project Ga0302214, IMG submission 194584) | Peat permafrost microbial communities from Stordalen Mire near Abisko, Sweden - II_Fen_N1_3 | ecosystem: Environmental > Terrestrial > Soil > Wetlands > Permafrost | place: Sweden: Abisko... | reverse complement strand
GGGTTTCAACTCTGCCTGGGGTTATTGGGTCAGCGCCTGGATTGGCAACGTGGGCTACCTGGTTGCCGCCTTCGGTGCGTTGGGTTATTTCTACCCGTCTTTTGGTGAAGGCAACTCGCTTGCCGCCGTCATTGGCGCATCCGTGGTGGTATGGGTGGTGCATGCCATGGTGCTGCGTGGCATTCAGGGTGCCGCGGTGCTGAATGCCGTGGTCACCTTGGCCAAAATGGTTCCGCTGGTTCTGTTCATCATTCTGGTGGCGATGGCGTTCCAGGTGAGTACCTTTGAACTGAACTTCTGGGGCGATGCCAAGCTGGGTTCGGTGCTGGATCAGGTTCGCAGCACCATGCTGGTGACGGTCTGGGTGTTCATTGGCATTGAGGGCGCCAGCGTCTACTCAGCGCGTGCGGCCAAGCGCGAAGATGTCGGGCGGGCCACCATCATTGGCTTTCTGGTCTGCCTGGTCTTGCTGATGGGTGTGTCTTTGCTGTCAACAGGCATCTACACACAACCTGAACTGGCTGCGTTAAAGAACCCGTCGATGGCGCCTGTGCTTGAAAAGGTGGTGGGTACCTGGGGTGCCATCCTGGTTTATGTCGGCCTGATCGTCTCAGTAGGTGGAGGCTTCCTGGCCTGGACCTTGTTGGCGGCCGAGTCGCTCTTTACACCGGCTGGCGGGGGTGTCATGCCAAGCTGGCTGGCCCAACAAAATGACAAGGGTGTACCAGCCCATGCGATGTGGTTGACCAATGGCATGGTGCAACTGTTTCTGCTGCTCATACTGGTGTCCAAGACGTCGTACCTGGCCTTGATTTCGCTGTCCACAGCGATGATCCTGATTCCCTATCTGTTCAGCGCGGTGTATGGCTTGAAGTTGGCTTGGCAAGACAAGGGGGATGTCAGCCAGGTCGAGCATCGCCACCCGCGCGCTGACGTCTCAATCACCGCGCTGGCTTCGGTCTATTGCCTGTGGTTGTTGTATGCCGCTGGTCTGAAGTACCTGCTGCTGAGCGCGCTCTTGTACGCCCCCGGTGCTGCTGTGTACCTGATTGCCAAAAAACAGCGCGCCGAGCGCGCATTTACCGGGCGTGAGTGGATGCTGCTGGGGGCACTGTGTCTGCTCGCTCTGGTGTCGGCCTACATGCTGGCGACCGGCCAACTCAGTCTCTGAAAGCAGTGTGAACCCGGTCCAGCTTGGACTGTGACTGGATTTCATCCTGCAAACCGTTGCAATACAGAAAGGTTTCCCCATGTCTCAAGGTTTGTTTTCCGAAGTTGGCCGTTTGCGCACCGTGATGGTTTGCCGCCCGGGCTTGGCGCAAAGGCGCTTGACACCGGCCAATTGCCGCGATTTGCTGTTTGATGACGTGTTGTGGGTGCGCCAGGCGCGCAACGACCATGACGCATTCACCACCGTGCTCAAGGAGCGCGATGTGGAGGTGCTGGAGATGCACGACATGCTGGCTGACACCGTGGCGCTGCCCGCCGCGCGCAAGTGGCTGCTTGATCGCAAACTGGGCCCTGATTTTGTTGATGAGGAAACTGCTGGCCAGCTGCGTCCCTGGCTGGAGTCGCTGGAGCCAGCCAAGCTGGCCGAGCATCTGATCGGCGGTGTGGCACGCGCTGAGTTGCCCTTTGAAACGTCCGGCCTGCTGGGCCAGACTGCGGCTGCGGCCGACCTGCTGCTGCCACCCCTGCCCAACACTTTGTTTACCCGCGACAACAGTTGCTGGATCGGCGACGGCGTGGTGTTGTGCTCGATGTTCTGGCCTGCCCGCAGGCAAGAGACGCTGCTGATGACGGCGATCTACCGTTTTCACCCAAGATTTGGCAGCAACACCAAGGTCTGGTGGGGCGACCCCAACCAAGACCACGGTATGGCCTCGCTCGAAGGGGGTGATGTCATGCCGCTGGGCAAAGGGGTGGTGCTGATTGGCATGGGTGAGCGCAGCTCGCCACAAGGGGTGAGCCAGCTTGCACGCAAGCTGTTTGCCAGCGGTGGCGCCACACACGTGCTGGCGGCACAGATCCCCAAGTCGCGTGGAGCCATGCACATGGACACGGTGTTCAGCTTCTGCAGTCATGACCTGGCCACCACTTTTCCGGAGATGGTGGATGCCGTGCGGGTGCACAGCCTGCGCCCCGGCAAACATGCAGGCAGCCTGGACGTGCGCACCGAAAGCAAGCCCTTCATCGATGTGGTGGCTACGGCCATGGGCCTGCCGAAGATCCGTACGGTGGCCACTGGTGGTGATGCCTATGAGTCCGAACGCGAACAGTGGGACGACGGCAACAACCTGCTGTGTCTGGCGCCGGGCGTGGTCATGGCCTATGACCGCAATGTCTACACCAATACCCGGCTGCGCAAGGCTGGGGTGGAAGTGATCACCATGCCCAGCAGCGAACTGGGCCGTGGCCGCGGTGGTAGCCACTGCATGAGTTGCCCGATCGAACGGGATGCACTGTAAACAACACAAGGACAAACACATGAGTTTCAACCTGCACAACCGCAGCCTGCTGAGTTTGAAGGACTTTGCACCGCGCGATATCCGTTACCTTCTGGATCTGGCGACCGATCTCAAACGCGCCAAGGCATCAGGCACCGAGCACCAACGGCTCAAGGGCAAGAATGTGGCACTGATTTTTGAAAAAACCTCTACACGCACGCGTTGCGCGTTCGAGGTGGCCATGTACGACCAGGGCGGACATGTGACCTACCTTGACTCGACCGGATCACAACTCGGTCACAAAGAGTCGGTGAAAGACACCGCGCGCGTGCTGGGACGCATGTTTGACGGCATTGAGTACCGGGGTTTTCACCAGAGCGTGGTGGAAGAGATCGCCCGCTGTTCACACGTACCGGTGTGGAATGGCCTGACCGACGAGTACCACCCGACCCAGGTGCTGGCTGACCTGCTGACCATGCAGGAGTTTGGCGAAAAGCCCTTGCACGAGTTGTCATTCTGCTATTTGGGTGATGCACGTTTTAACATGGGCTGCTCACTCCTCATTGGGGGCACACAAATGGGCATGGATGTGCGCATTGCCGCACCCACCGCGCTGCAGCCGCCAGCCGATCTGGTGGCACAGATGCGTGTGCTGGCACAAACCACAGGCGCACGCATCACGCTGGAAACCGATCCCCTGCGCGCTGTGGCCGGTGCCGATTTTCTGTACACCGATGTGTGGGTATCGATGGGTGAAGAAGATGCGGTCTGGAAACAACGTATTGGCGAACTGATGCCTTACCAGGTGAACACCGCGCTGATGCAGGCAACCGGCAAAGCACGAACCCGCTTCATGCACTGCCTGCCCGCTTTTCACAACCTGGACACCGAGGTGGGGCGCCAGGTGCATGAAAAATATGGCTTGAGCGAGATTGAGGTCACCGACAAGGTGTTCGAGTCAGAGGCGTCAATTGTTTTTACCCAAGCCGAAAACCGCCTGCACACCATCAAGGCAGCGCTGGTGGCGGCACTGTCGTGAGTTGCCCATGAAACTGGTCGTTGCCCTGGGTGGCAATGCGCTGCTGCGGCGCAGTCAGGCGCCCAGCGCAGACAACCAACTGGAGAACGTTCGCCTTGCAGCGGCGCAGTTGGTGCGTGTGGCCGCTGGCAATGACCTACTGCTGACCCATGGCAATGGGCCGCAGGTGGGTTTGCTGGCATTGCAATCAGCGGCATACACCGCTGTTGAGAGCTACCCGCTGGATGTGCTGGATGCCGAATCTGAGGGCATGCTGGGCTACCTGCTGGAACAGGAGTTGGCCAACCTGTTGCCAGCCACCCGGGCGGTGGTCTCCTTGCTGACACGTGTTGAGGTGGACCCCAACGATCCTGCCTTCTCCAAGCCGAGCAAGCCCATCGGCCCGGTGTACACCCAGGCTCAGGCCGATGCCGTTGCCAAGCAGCGGCATTGGGCCATGGGGCCGGACGGTAAGGGATATCGCCGTCTGGTGGCGTCGCCCAAGCCGGTGAGCATCCCGGCACTGAACGCCATACGCTGGCTACTGGCACATGGATCGTTGGTCATTGCAGCGGGTGGCGGCGGCATCCCGATCACGCGCAAACCCGATGGTGTGGGCATGCAAGGCGTAGAAGCCGTCATCGACAAGGACTTGTGCAGTTCATTGTTGGCCATTGAATTGCAGGCCGACCGCCTGATCATCGCCACCGATGTCGCCGCCGTTTACCTGAATTGGGGTCAAGCCGACGCGCGCGCCTTGGTCAACACCACGCCTGAGGAGCTGGCGGGCTATGCGTTTGCGACGGGTTCCATGGCACCCAAAGTGGCGGCGGCTTGTGCGTTTGTCCGGGCCACCGGTAAACGCGCCGTGATCGGCTCACTGGAACAGATCGAAGACATGCTGGCAGGACACGCTGGCACCCAGATTTCGCCTATTGCCTATCAGGTTGCTTCCTGATGATCGACCAATGTCAAATCGACGATTAGGAGCTGAGTCTTGCCTATATGATAAATTTTTTTGTCCATAAATCGGGCCTGCATCGTCGTCATTTGACGTGTGCCGGAGTTGGACTGCTGCAACGCGTTACATCAAAGGTAGGCCTCATACTCAAAGCTGTCAATCAGTCACCTATGAGTAATATTGGTGCGACACATACCCACAGTGTTGAGTGACCACGCAAACCGTTGGTGAAGAACTACATTGAACAAGGATAACGATCGATTGCCTAGACGTCAGCGGGCTGGGACTCTGTTACGTGTTCAGTGGTCCGCCTGATGATTTTTGTCATAGGGATATCCTCTTGAATGGACCGGCGGGAACAGGGAATCTTGAGCACCTCCCCATACTCAACGAATCCCCTTGTGTCCTTTTTGACCACTGTTCTTGTGCCGTTCAACCACTTCAATGGGCTCGGTGGGCTGTGTTTGCCGTTGCGTGCCCTCAGGCGCGTGCGGATATTTCGGCGTAAGTGTCGGCTTTGGGTGCTTTTCGGGTTGGATCATATAACCTCCGGCGGTGTGGGTTGTTGGTCGTACCGCAGCGAAATCCTGCTACAGATGTCGCCTCAGTTCACCGTACATCGGCGTATTTCCGTCATCGGTACGGCAACACACCTTGACCCTGAATATCTTTGATGCCCTAAGTTCGCTGCCACACGGACCAGACAACCTGGCCAGCGCACGCTCAAGCCCCCTTAACAAATTGGACAAACAATCATGAAAACCGATTCTCAACTGCAGCAGGACGTGATGGCAGAGCTCAAATGGGAACCCGCTGTGCATGCCGCGCAGATCGGTGTTGAAGTGAAGGATGGTGTTGTGACGCTGGCTGGTGAAGTCGGCAGTTTTGGCGAGAAATGGAATGCCGAGCGAGCCGCTCAACGTGTCAATGGCGTTCAGGCATTGACCGTCGAACTGACGGTCAAACTCTCTGAGTTTGGCAAGCGGACCGACGCGGACATTGCACGTTCGGCGGAAACAACCCTCGGCTGGACCAACTCACTTCCTGCTAACGCGGTCAAGGTGTTGGTCGAGGGTGGATGGTTGACGCTGTCTGGCGATGTTGAATGGCAATACCAACGGCGAGATGCCTTTGACAGCGTGCGTTACATCACGGGTGTCACTGGTGTGAGCAACCAGATCGGTATCAAGCCTTCGCTGTCGGCCACGGTCGTTAAATCAGACATCGAGGCGGCGATCAAACGGCGTGCTGCAGCCGATGCAAAGACCATTTCGGTCGACGTCAAGGGCGCTGACGTTACCTTGACTGGCACAGTGCACAGCTGGGCTGAACGTGAACTCGCAACGCGTTCTGCCTGGAGCAGTTTGGGTGTCAAAAACGTTGTCGACAAGATGACGCTCGTCTTTTGATTGGAGATCACATCATGACAACACTCAACTCCTCGTTCTTCGTCTTTGATACCCATACCGCTGCTGAAAAAGCGATACGCACCCTCAGTCATGCAGGCTTTGACATGAAGAAGCTGTCGCTGGTTGGCAAGGGTTACCACAGCGAAGAAAAACCCATGGGCTTTTACACCACTGGCGACCGCATCAAAGTTTGGGGCGGTACCGGTGCCTTTTGGGGTGGTATCTGGGGTTTGCTGCTGGCACCAGCTGTGTTTGTGCTGCCAGGGCTCGGTTTGGTCGGGATGGCTGGGCCCTTTGTGGCCACGCTGGTGGGCGCGCTGGAAGGTGCCGTGGTGGTAGGTGGTCTGTCGGCGCTGGGCGCGGCGTTGACACAGATTGGTATGCCCAAAGACCAGGTGATCAAGTACGAAGCCGCGCTGAAAGTGGACAAGTACTTACTGGTCGTGCACGGCAGCGCCGAAGACCAGGCGAAAGCGCGTGAAATTTTGGCAGACGCCAGCACCCCGGTCGCCGCATAGAGTCCCTTGGCGACGCCGCACCAAAGCACCTACGGTATCAAAAAAGCTTGGGGAATCAAGAGGTAGCGGCTGTACTTAACGGCGACGGACGCGAGCGGTGCAGGTGTTGCTTGCCGCGGCGCTTGTTTGTTGACACACGGACGGTGAGCGTGACTTGGCCACGCATTCTGCCTGGGGCAGTGCAGGGGTACACCAGGTCATCGACAACTTGAGCCTCGTGAGCTGACACCCCCTGGGATTCAAGCAAAGTGTTGGCGCCACTGTGCTTGAGAAACAAATTCACACCTGAGTTTCATGTCTATTGGGAGCAATCATGGATGTATCAACACACAGCGCACGCATTGTTGGCCCGGTGTCCTATCAATCGGACTCCGGCAAGCTACAAAGCATTCCCACTGGCCCTTGTCTTGTGGAGACCCTCAATGGCCGATTGATCGACATCATTTGGGGCGCGTATGGTCAGAACTCAGTGGCGTTGCCCATCGAGGCGATCAGAGCGGCCCATGACGATGGGCATCTTATTCTGTTGGACTGACGACGATGCGCTAGCGCAGCACTGCGCTAGGCTTTCAAGCGTGGCGGGCTAGAGGCCGTAGCAGATCGAAATGCGCCAGCGCCGCCACATAAATCCCTGTTGCTGCACGATCCAGGCTTTCTGAAAAAACTGCTTCAGAGGCTGAATCCGCTTGGATGATTTGGCACGCGATATCTCTGCCTAGACCACCGGCCACAACATCGCCACAGGCGTCAAGCAGACGCATTTCCAGCCAGGCGCATGGCTCATGCCCGTGTGGCAGCACACAGACAAGGTAATGCATTGCGAGCACATTGAACTGGTGCCTGTTGTCGTGCCACTCAGACTGTTGGTGTGCAAGCCGGTGCATTTATATCCCCTCTGTTTTGCCGGTGCCATGCACTCAGGCTTGAAAAGGAAAATCCTATGTTACGCAACATAAAAGACTTGGACGGCTTAGCTGTCCGCGCAACCGACGGTGAGGTCGGAGAAATCAAGGACATGTACTTCGATGACGACGCCTGGGTTTTGCGTTACTTCGTTGTGGAGACGGGCTCCTGGCTGTCCAGTCGCAAGGTTCTGATCTCGCCAGCGTCGGCACAACAACCGGACTGGTATGGCAAAGCACTGCCGGTGTCTATCACCAAATCCCAGGTCAGCAATAGCCCCGATATCGACACCGACAAACCGTTGTCACGCCAGAACGAAGAGCTGTTCCTCGGCTATTACGGTTATCCCTACTACTGGGGTGGCTCGGGCCTGTGGGGCGATGGCATGTACCCCTATGGGGAAGTACCCACCTACATGAGCACTGGACCTGGCTGGGCTGAACAACAGCGCGAAGACGAAGCAGCTCTGGCCGCCGAACGTTTGCGCCACCGCACTGACGACCCCCATCTGCGCAGCTGTGAAGCGGTTGACGGCTACCATGTGCATGCCAAGGATGGCGTGATCGGCCATGTCAGCGGATTTCTGGTGGACGAAGCCAGCTGGGCCATACGCTACTTGGTGGCGAGCACCAGCAACTGGTGGATGGGGCATGAGGTGCTGATTGCACCGACATGGATCTCATGTGTGAGTTGGCCGGACAAGACCGTATCGGTGGATCTCAGTCGCGATGCCGTCAAGGCAGCGCCGCCGTATGACGCAAAGGTCCTGCTTGACCGCGAGTGGGAGCGCAAACTGCACAAACACTATGGCCGCACCGGATACTGGGCCATTGGCGAAGCCCTGGCAGACTGGCGATTAGAAGCCCAGAAGCTGCCTATCTGACGCAGTACCCGGCCGGCTCGCTGTAGGAATGTTTCGTTGATCTGGTCTGACGTAACCCAGCTCGTCGGGGCAATTCTTCTTGTCCTTGGTGCTGTATTGCCCGTCGTTAATCCGTTAGGTGATGCCCCGATTTTTCTTAGGATGACGCCGGGCTGTGATGAGGCTACCCGCGCGCTTCTGGCGAGAAGTATCGCGCTCTACTCATTCTTCATTGTGCTCGGGTCGTTGCTGCTCGGATCATTTGTCCTGGCTGTGTTCGGTCTTTCGATACCTGTGGTGCAGGTGGCGGGAGGTGCTGTCGTCTGCGCTTTAGCCTGGAGTGTTCTGGCTGACTCCCCCAAACCTGCCGATGTGGCGCTAGACCCACTACATGCCAGACAGATCGCGTTAGGTCGGGCAATTACCCCTCTGACCTTGCCGATGACCATCGATGCCGGCACCATTTCCGTCGCGATCACAGTTGGCGCCTTTCATGCGAACTCGTTCAAACATACTGTGATTCAGCTTCTTGCTGCTGTCATCGGTGCCGGTGTCATCGCGCTTTGTATCCTGCTGACCTATCGCTACGCTCATCGTGCGAGTGGCAAGATCGGACACATCGGCATGTTGGTGCTGATTCGGCTATCAGCCTTCATTATGCTGTGCATCGGTGTGGGCATCAGCTGGAATGGGATCAAGTCGCTATTGGCTGAAGTAGGTATCCATGGCTAATTCAACTGCCGCAAACGCAATCCGCCAGCGACTCTTCTGTGAAGCAGCTCTGATTCCCTGTAAACAGCACATTGGGGATGGTGAGCAAACGCTCGAATAGGTCGTCGCGAAACACTTGGTCCGACCTGTCGTCGAGCGCCACGTCACCGATCCCGCCGTCTTCTTTTTGATGCCGTCAGCCTTGGCCTTCATGTCGATGACGGCTCCTCGGCTCGTGTTGATCAACCTGGCACCGTGCTTTAGCTGATCGTGTCGGTGCGATTTTTTTCGGCAGCACCATACCTAGGAGATTAGTAATCATCGGTATGAAGCGCACCGTGGCCCTGAATATCTTTAATGCTTTCAGTTAGCTGTGATTGTCAGGTATCTGGCTTGCTGTTGGTACGGGAATTCGCTGTTTTAAAGCAGTCACTCACGAGTGGCAGCATCTGGCCCGGACTTGTAGTCCAGCAGCCCATCACAAATGACTGCAAGCGCTGCAATCCAGCCGAACTACACTTCCCCAATAACTGAACAATCCCATCTGGCAGGTGGCTATCGCAGACTAGCAGGTGAAACCGACAATTGACTTGCGTGGTCTTCTGGTCATTGGCAGCAGAGTGGTCAGCAATTACCGGAACGATGGTCT
>Ga0302214_1000471_pt1 | contig 9526 bp, 6 predicted proteins | sample II_Fen_N1_3_FD_194584 | JGI IMG/M metagenome (GOLD analysis project Ga0302214, IMG submission 194584) | Peat permafrost microbial communities from Stordalen Mire near Abisko, Sweden - II_Fen_N1_3 | ecosystem: Environmental > Terrestrial > Soil > Wetlands > Permafrost | place: Sweden: Abisko... | reverse complement strand
CCGCCAGTGAAGCCGTTGCGCTTGAGCTGATCGCTGCCACAATCAGGGCACAGATGCTTGATTTCTTCGACGATCATGGGTGGAACTCCTTTCAATCTTCCGCAAAAGTCAGATTAAATCACTACCCAAATTTCATCTACCATACGTTTTTTAACAATAGGCTTGTAAATTTTTACGATGTCTTTATACGCGACATACTGATGCCTTGCAAAGTCTTTTGAAAAGTACAAAAAGCCATCCTGCTCAAATACTAGAATTGCCTTATCTTTATTTCGGAGAACCCATTCAACTCCTCTAGCCAATGTTCCTGCCAAATATACAAATACGGCCAATAACACGAGAAACATGGCAAATAATGAGAAGTATCCCACACGAAAGACCATGGACGCGACTACAACTATCACTATGATGGCCATCATCAAAACTATGAAAATACCCCCCATAAGAACTAGCCCAGCAGGGGTGTTGATGAACTGCCCAACACGGATTTCTTTTGATTCTGCAGCCATGACAAACAACTAAAATTAGATGGAAAAATATCCGAAACCCACAAAGACCTTCTCAGGTGAGAGTAAAATTAAATTACTACTTCACATCGGCCTCAATATAACAACAACCCCATTAAATTCATTTCGTTATACACAACTTTTTTCTTGTTTTAAATCAACAACTTACGAGCCGATATTTTCAGGCTCTATTCTAGCTGATCCTATACGAATCAACAACTTAGCACTTCTGCCGAAATTTTAACACCTCTGCTGAAGGACTTGTGTATAACGAAATGAGTTCTAGGTAGGCCGTGCTGCCGCCAATCCAAGAGATCAGATATTCCCCCGATGCTCTCTGAATAGCTCAATAGCCAAGCAAACTCTGGCTTGGAATGCGTCGATCAATTGAAAGAGACGCTCCGTACTCATGATTTCTGCCGCCTAACGTAAAAATGACAGGCGCGTAGCGTCCGTGTCGATTGTCAAGTTAAGGCTGTCCATGTAGCGCCGCCTCTATTATGGCCAATCGGTGAACATTTAATGCGTGAAAGGATATCGATTCTTTGCCTAGCCGTTTCCGTTGAAGATGTGGATCTTCATCCATAACAATCTTTCTTTTGCCTCAATGACCTTTCCCGCCAGTAGTAAAAGAAACCCGAAATTAATGTTGGCGATAGCGCCCCCATTATATAGTTTGTATTCGGTGGCAACATCCATCATTGTTCTAAATTTAGCAAACCAAGAATCTGCGCGACTTAAAGCATTCACAACACTTTCTATGCTTGTTTTTAGTTCAAGTTTAATCTCAGCTAGATAGCTCTCGGCACCATGGCCAATACCGTCACGACCCAATCGCCCGCCGAGAATTAGACCAAACGATCGGTCCTCTGGCTCGGTTTTTCAATGTTCACATAAAAATCCCCGCCTCCCCAAGCCGACTGTTGCAGAAAGAACCCTTCTATCCAACCATCTCGCTGACGCCCAAAGGCTGCGCCTTTGATTTGGCTATAGCCCAATGGGGCTACCATTGGTTTCAACAAACGTGCAGCCGCGTTTGAGAAGGTTCCGTAGTCACGACGAACAGACATCTCTTGAGCCTTAACGTAGAGGTGAGGGCGCGATGATAGGATCGTCCCACTCGACCATAATGTTATGCCTTGCCTAATAGATTGCATATTCCAGGTGCTGCTTGGTACAGGCATGAATAGTGTGAAAGTCCATTGAATATCTTGGTCGAGGTGCAACCAGGAATCGCTGACTTCAAGTACTCAGCCATCAGCGGCGGAGACCAGTTATCCTCGGCACCGTGCCAAATATGAGTATTGACGGATACCTCAGCGAGCGTCGTTTTCCATGATCGCACATAAAGACCAATATCTCTCGCGTAGCCTCGGACGCGGCCAATAAAGCAGGTCTTCAATACTTTGGTGATGCCAGCGCGAAATTCACGGTCGGCGGCCAATGCCTTATCTTCACCAGCGGCGCTGGCAAACAACAAGCGAAATAAGGCATCGGGAGAAAGCCAAGCAAGCAATCCTTGCCAGTAAGACAACAAAATGAACAAGGCAGGAGCTGCTTTTGTCAACTTAAAAACCTGCTTGCCAGCCATGCCTTCAAGATAATTGCCAGCCTCCAGCGGTGCAGCCGCAGAAACCAAATGCAGGCTTCCGACCCCATCGGTCATGTAACGGAGGGTTTGTAGTGCAACAAATGCGCCGATTGAAAATCCAACAACATCCACCGGTTTTCCGGAGGCTATTCTTGAAATTTCCGCAGCCAGCAGTTTGTAATACGCTTCCCCACTAAAGGACGGATCAACAGAAAACCGGTCCAAACAAATAAACGTCAGGCCGTGATTTTTTCCTTCCAGATCGAAAATGCTACATTCTTCTGGTGCTCCAGGCGCCCCATGAAAATAGACCACTATGCGTCCATTATCGGAGCCAAACTGACTAAATTGCACAGGCTTCTCCGTTTTACGCATAACGCCCGCGTTAAGGGGTGGCGACCCGCGTAGCGGGTTGACGTCCCCTTGAACAACCAGTTAGGCAATTTTCTTTTTGGAAGTTGGTATTTTTCAAGGCCTACTCCGGTTCGTGGCAAGCCACACAAATCTTATTGCCTTCTGTGTCTCGAAAATAAGCGCCATAATAATTTTCATGATATTCTGGCCTAGGGCCCGGCTTTCCTTCGCAAGAACCACCGTTTGCCATTGCTATTGCGTATGTGTGATTGACTTGCTCACGAGATTTGGCTGCAAACGCAACCATTTGACCATTGCCAGGTTGATGTAGTTCGTTGTTGTTGGGGCGACCAATTAAAAACAATGGTCTTGGATTAGGGGCCGATTGCCAACCAGCCCAAGGACGACTCTCTTGCGAAAATCTGAACTGAATGCCCAGTGCATCCATGACCGGCTTGTAGAAAGCCATTGCGCGATCAAAGTCTGCAACACCGACCATGACGTGTGAAAACACTGAATTTCTCCTTGTGCGGCCTAACGTAAATTGAACGACTGCATGTTACTATAACCTACAATCTAAAACAGCAACAGTGTAGAAATTTTCTATATGAAACAATCAGTTTTTGATGATCAAGCCATTTGCGCTTAATTAAAATATGACCCTAATTATGCTCAGGCAGGCACAAACGGCGCCTTTAAGTTATTTCTCAGACGGTAGATTGAGATGCAGCCTCAGATCGCACTCAAGTACATTGCGGTATTCTTGAAGCTCAGATTGCAAGCCTTTCAGCAGCGTTATTGCCTTACTCACGGTGACACGTGCTTCCATTTCAATGGTCATATTTGGAGAAGGCTCAATCGACGGTTCTGGTTCAGGTATATCTTGAAGTCTTTTTCTAATCGTCTGTGCAAGTGCTGAAGCTCGCTTATTCCCAAGAACATCTGCTTCGTATAGACTGGCGATTAAGTCTCGATTTAACGATATGCTTTTCTCCAGATGACGTAAGAATGTATGTGAGTTACCTAAATTAACATCGTCGGAGAATTCTTTAAACGCCGCTTCGTAGGTGGCGAGCCCGCGAATAGATCGCTCAAGCCAATCTAGAACTCGATCAAACGTTCTCTCGCTCTTGAATCTTCCAAAAGTTGTTCGGGCTCCGGCCCAAGCGCCTAGAAGCGCCGACAAGGCAGGAAGCAGAAGGTACGTGACAACCTGCAGAAGGGTGACTTGTTCAGTGAACATAAATATTTTGGTGTGGCGCCTAACGTAAATTGAACGACTGCATGTTACTAGAACCTACAATCTAAAACAGCAACAGTGTAGAAATTTTCCATATAAAACAATAACTTCTTGTTGATAAAGCCATTTAGACAAACCTAAAATTCAGCGGATAACAACGAGTTTTTCGCACTGAAAAACCCACCCAAAAACCTTAAACCCCCACCGGCTCAATCGTAATCGTCACCGTCATCGACTCTTTGCCCCCGCCCTGGCGCACGCCTTTAATCGGCGGGCAGGCGTTGTAATCGGTGCCCACGGCTAGGCGTACATGGCGCTGGTCGATCAGGCAGCTATGGGTCACGTCGATGCTGGCCCAGCGCCGGGTGGCCACGTCCAGGCACACGTCGGCCCAGGCGTGGCTGGCCAGATCGGGCTCGTTGGCGGCGTAAAAATAGCCGCTCACGTAGCGCGCCGGAATCCCCAGGCTGCGGCATACGGCAATCATCACATGCGCCTGGTCCTGGCACACGCCCGCGCCGGCCTCAAACGCCTGCAGCGCGGTGGTGGTGACGTTGGTGCTGTCTTTGCGGTAGCCGACGACGGCGGCCACGCCTTGGCTGAGCGCCAGAAGCTGGTTTAACTCGACCCGGCCACCGCTGGCGGGCGGCGTGACAAAGCGGCGGCCGAACTCAGCCAGCGCCGGGTGCGGCGCGGCCAGATCGGTGGCGCGCAAAAACAAATAGGGGTTGGGCAGCGTGGGCGCATCGGTGAACTCGGCCACGCCCAGCGTATCCACTTCGCCCGCCGCGTTGACCAAGCTCCAGTACACATTGTCCGACGGCTGGCCGGTGAAAGTGTAGGAGCTGACCGTGTTGCCGAAGGTGTCCGGCTGGTCAAAGAGCTTTTGCGGCGCGCCTAGGCTCCAGATGTTGACCGTCTGCGTCGGGCCGGTCTGCGGCGTGAGCCACAGCGTTTGCAGCGCGTAGAGCAGCGGCTCGGTGTAGCGGTAATCGGTGGTGTGCCGGATGTGCAGTTTCATCGTCGCAACCACCTTTCAGGTGTTGGCCCTTGGGCCGGGTTGGCCTTTGGGCGAGCGGTTTTCAGTGGGCGGCAGGCATTAAAAATTCGCGGCTGATGTGGGCGCCCAGTTCGTTGACCCGGTCCAGGAACTGGGTCAAGAAAGCGTGCAGGCCGGTCGCCAGAATCTCGTCGATGCGGGCGTATTGCAGGTCCGAGCGCAGTTTTCCAGCGCGGCGCTGGGTTTCGCTGGCCGGGTCGCTGGTGACCAGCGCCAGGTTGCTCATCACCTCGTTCAGGCAGCCGAGCAGCGAGCGCGGCATGTCCGGGCGCAAGATGAGCAGCTCGGCGACGCGCTCGGGCTTGATCACGTCACGGTACACCTTGCGGTACACCTCGAAGCCCGAGACGCTGCGCAAAATGGCGCTCCAGTGGTAGAAATCGACTTCCTGGGTTTTCACGACGGGTTTGCCTGGAAACTCGTTTTGCGCCGCGTGAAACTTCACATCGACCAGCCGGGCGGTGTTGTCGGCGCGCTCCAAAAAGGTGCCTAGGCGCAGAAAGTGAAAGGCCTCGTCCTGCAGCATCGTGCCCAACGTGACGCCGCGCGACAGGTGCGAGCGGAACTTGACCCATTCAAAAAACTGACCGGGGTCGCGCTCAAAGTCGCCGTTGCGCAGCATACGGACCACTTCAAGGTAGGTCTGATTCTGGGTTTCCCAGACTTCGGTGGTCAGCGTGCCGCGCACGGCGCGACCGTTTTCACGGGCGTTGCGCAGGCAGGAAACGATGCTGGACGGGTTTTTTTCGTCCTTGACCATGAAATCCATCACATCGCGCGGCACGACGGTGTCGCCGTAATGAGCGGCGTAGGCGGGGCGCAGCTCGCTGATGCTCAGCAGGCCGCGCCAGCCGGCTTCAGCGCGGGCGGCGGACTGGGGCAGCAGCGAAGTCTGGTAGTTGACATCGAGCAATCTAGCGGTGTTTTCGGCGCGCTCGGTGTAGCGCGACATCCAGAACAGGTGATCAGCGGTGCGGGACAGCATATTTTCAGACTCCTTCGGCGGACAGGTTCAAAGCGGGTTCCAGAGCCGAAGAGGACTGCGACTGCGATTGCGATTGGAGCTGGGACTGCGCGAGGGCAACGGCAGCGGCAACCGGCACGGGCGTGTCGTCTTCCAGAATCCAGGTGTCTTTGGTGCCACCGCCCTGCGAGGAGTTGACCACCAGCGAGCCGTCTTTCAGGGCCACGCGGGTCAGGCCGCCGGGCACCATTTGCACCGTCTTGCCGCTGAGCACAAAGGGCCGCAGGTCGATATGGCGCGGCGCAATGCCGCTTTCGACATAGGTCGGGCAGGTCGAGAGGCTCAGCGTCGGCTGGGCGATGTAGCCGGACGGATTGGCCAGCAGCGCGGCGCGGAAGTCTTCAATCTCGGCCTTGGTCGAGGCCGGGCCGACGAGCATGCCGTAGCCGCCCGCGCCGTGGACTTCCTTTACCACGAGGTCTTTCAGATTGGCCAGCGTGTATTTCAGGTCGTCCGGGTTGCGGCACATATAGGTCGGCACGTTCTTCAGGATCGGCTTTTCGCCGAGGTAGAACTCGATCATTTTCGGCACGTAGGGGTAAATCGACTTGTCGTCGGCGACGCCAGTGCCAATCGCATTGCAGATCGCCACGTTGCCGCTGCGATAGACATTGAGCAGGCCCGCGCAACCGAGCGTGGAAGTCGGCTTGAAGGCCAGCGGGTCGAGGTAGTCGTCATCGACGCGGCGGTAAATCACATCGACGCGACGTGGGCCGCGTGTGGTGCGCATATAGACAAAGTTGTCCTTGACGAACAAATCCTGGCCCTCAACCAGCTCGACGCCCATTTGCTGAGCGAGGAAAGCGTGCTCGAAATAGGCTGAGTTGTACATGCCGGGCGTGAGCACAACCACCGTCGGCTCGTTGGTGGCGGGCGGGGCCATGTCGCGCAGGGTTTCCAGCAGCAGATCGGGGTAATGCTCGACCGGAGCGACGCGGTTCTGGCTGAACAGCTCGGGAAAGAGCCGCATCATCATCTTGCGGTCTTCGAGCATGTAGCTCACGCCGCTGGGCACGCGCAAGTTGTCTTCAAGGACGTAGTACTCGCCCTCGCCTTGGGCGTTCGGGGCGCGCACGATGTCCACGCCGCTGATGTGCGAGTAGATATTGCCGGGCACATCAACGCCCATCATTTCGGGGCGGAACTGGGCGTTCTGGAAAATCTGGTCGGACGGAATGATGCCGGCCTTGAGAATTTCCTGATCGTGGTAGATGTCATGGATAAAGCGGTTCAGGGCGGTCACGCGCTGCACCAGACCCTTTTCCATGCCGCCCCATTCGTGGGCCGGGATGATGCGCGGAATCAGGTCAAACGGAATCAGCCGTTCGGTTCCCGAGCCGTCTTCGTCCTTGGCGCCATAAACGGCAAAGGTGATGCCGACGCGGCGGAAAATCATTTCCGCTTCGGCGCGGCGGGCCTGCATGACATCAGCCGACTGCCTGGCCAGCCAACGCTGGTAATCCTGGTAATGGCCGCGCACACTGGACGCGGAGGCATTCATTTCATCAAACATCGGACGGCTCATACGCTTAAATCTCCGGCAAGTTTTCCGACTGGTAAGTAGTTCAAATGTATCCTAGCAAATAGCGCGCCATCTACCGTAACAGACTATTTTTTTAACGGGCGGACTCATGCTGCCAGTAATGCGCATCGGCCTGGCGCTGGCAGCGAATTTCAGTCGGCTGACCGCTCTGCCAGCGGGCCGCGCCGCAGGGCACCGAGTGCACCAGCCGGATGCCGCGCGCCTCGTAACGCGCCACGACCGGCGCCGCCGGATGGCCAAACTGGTTGCGATAACCGGCCTGCACCAGCGCCAGTTTCGGCTGCACGGCATCGAGGAAAACCTCGCTCGAAGAAGTCTTGCTGCCGTGGTGCGGCACCAGCAAAACGTCGGCTTTCAGGCGGGCCGCATCAGCCGCCACCAGGCGCAGCTCCTGCGCGGCCTCGATGTCGCCGACCAGCAGCGCGCTCTGGCGGGCGTTGGAGATGCGCAGCACGCAGCTCATGGCGTTGGATTTATTCCGCGCTTCGTAGTCGGTGGCCTGCGGGTGCAGCACCTCGAACGCCACGCCGTCCCAGTCCCAGTGCTGGCCCGCCGTGCAGCGCGTGGCCGGATGCTGCGCCTGCAGCGCGTGGCCGTCTTCCACCGAGCTGATCAATGCCGCCTGCGGCTGCATCGCCAGCACCGCGCTGGCGCCGCCGATATGGTCCAGATCGCGGTGGCTGAGCATCACGCTGTCCAGCCGCTCGCCGAGCGCGCGCAGCAGCGGCACCAGCACGCGGCTGCCCGCATCGCTGTCCGGCGACAGGCGCGGGCCGGTGTCGTAAAGCAGGCTGTGGTTGGCGGTACGCACCAGCACTGCATTGCCCTGACCAATATCGGCGGCGAGCAATTCAAACTGCCCAGTCGCCACCCGCGCCGGTTGCCACAGCAACACCGGCAGCAGCAGCGGCACACCCAGCAGCCGCCACTGCCAAGGCAGGCGCAGCGCCATCAGGCCACCGCCAAGCACGCCAGCCACCGCACACCACAGCGGCGCCGATGCCACGCTGACGCTGGCCCAAGGCAAGCCAGCGAGCCATTGCAAACCCGCCACCAGCCAGCCCAATGCACCAGCGGCAACATCCCAAACTGGTGCATGCACCACGCCGAGCATGGCCAGCGGCGTCACCACCAGCGTCACCCACGGAATCGCCAGCGCATTGGCCAGCAGACCGACCAGCGAGACCTGGTTGAACAGCAGCAACGACAGCGGCGTCAGCGCCAGCGTCACCACCCACTGCTCGTGAGCCATTTGCAGCAGGCCGCCGCCCAGCCTGCGCAGCACCCGCCACCAGAACGTGGACTGATCAACGCCAGAGGCGCGGCGGGACGGCCCGCCCGAATCCGTCGCAAACAGCACCCCGACCGCGACAAACGACAGCCAGAATCCAGCCTGCATCAAAGCCCACGGGTCCAGCGCCAGCACCGCCGCCATCGCCAACAGCCAGGTCGGCAGCCAGGGCCACTGGCGCCCACTTTGCCGCAGCAGCACGACGACGGCAAGCATCAAAATGGTGCGCTGGGCCGGCACGCCCCAGCCCGAAAACAGTGCATAACCCGCCGCCAGCACCAATCCACCCCAAGCAGCGGCGCTGCTGGCGGGCAGCGCCAGACACAGCCGGGGCGTGAAGCTGGCCGTGCGCCGCCACAAACTACCGACCAGCCAGGACGCAGCCCAAGCAAACATCGTGATGTGCAGGCCAGAAATACTCATCAAATGCGCCACGCCGGTAATGCGAAACACGTCCCAGTCGGCGCGCTCAATGGCGTTCTGGTCGCCGACCACCAGCGCGGCCAGCACCCCGGCCAGCCGCCGGTCAGCGACGCGCTGGTAAATCGCCGTGCGCACCGACTGGCGGGCGCGCTCCACCGGATGCGCCCAGCCGCCGTCAGAGAGCTTGCGTGGCGGCGCATCGCGCGGCCCGGTGCGCACATAGCCAGTCGCCTGAATGCCCTGCTCCCAGAGCCAAAGTTCATAGTCAAAACCGTGGGGATTGCTGTTGCCGTGCGGCGCCTTGAGCCGCACCGTCATCTGCCAGTGCTGGCCCGCCTGCAACGGCTGGGGCTGGCGGGCCAGCGCCAGATCGGAGGCGTCGGCGCTGTCATCTAGCGGGCTTTTGGCCTCGCGCCCGCCAAAGCCCGCGTACCAGCCGAGCAGCAACTGCGGCGGCAGCTCAACCGGCTGGCCATTGAGGCGGGCCGAGGCCA
>Ga0302214_1000467_pt1 | contig 9563 bp, 10 predicted proteins | sample II_Fen_N1_3_FD_194584 | JGI IMG/M metagenome (GOLD analysis project Ga0302214, IMG submission 194584) | Peat permafrost microbial communities from Stordalen Mire near Abisko, Sweden - II_Fen_N1_3 | ecosystem: Environmental > Terrestrial > Soil > Wetlands > Permafrost | place: Sweden: Abisko... | reverse complement strand
GAAACTTATCAGCGGATGGCATGGTAGCGACCTTGAAATCCACAAGTTTCATAAGGCCAGAGATGTCTGCCACGTCACGACTGAGGCGATCCAGCTTTGCCACCACCAACGTCGCCCCTAACGCCCTGCACGCCGCCAGTGCCGCCCTGCACTGCTCTCGACGTTCTGGTGAGACACTGCCTGACTCCTGATCCTCAAACGCCCCTACGACCTCCCAGCCGTGCTGCTCGGCAGCGAGTCGAATGTACTCGCGCTGCGCCTCAAGACCCAAACCAGACTCCCCCTGCTTGGCAGTGGAAACGCGATAGTAAGCAATGATGCGCATGGTATTCCCTCGGATTTATCAAACCGTAGACACAATATATCAAACCCCAGACGCTCGTCAGGGGAATGATAAATTAAGTGTTAGCCATGTTGAATGTTGGTCTGGACGGGATGAGCATCGGGCGCCATCGGGGGGCTTAGAGGGCACTCCTTACGCTCAGGGGTATTGACGTAAATTTATAAAAAAATTGAGTCGCTTAGCTGTTGGCTTCTTTGCTTAAGCATGCCCTTACCGCAACAGCGAGAACTCTTGATACTTGAGTATCTAGCTTGATTTTGTAGTGCTTATCATCGTCGATGGAGATTATGAAAACACCTTCAATCTGCCATGCAGCTTCCTTTTTCGGCAGGAAAGTCTTGTCACGCTTAAGCATTTCAAAAAGTTGACTTGCGAACTTACTTGAGCTTACAGAAACGATGCAAGACTGCCCGTCTGATAGTTCTGCTTGAGGTGCCGCTACCTCATGGAGGATGCTGGCCCCCAAAATGGAAAAGCCAACGTGCCTAACAGTAACAGGACGCGACCCTCGGTTCAGAAACTTTATTTGTATGTCAGGCCTTCCCTCTAATGGCCAAATTGATCGGGTTGCCCGCGCCTCAATGGCTGGTCTTCGGCTTAGCCAGTACATACCGACTGCAACGAAGACGCCCGCGATTGTGAAGATCGATGCAAGGTCAGTCAGGTTCAACATCAGGCCTCTACTGGATGGCAGTTCGACATCGCCATACGATACGGTGAGCCTGTCTGCATGTACAGCTAGTACACCGCACTGGTACACTGAACCCAACCTCATCGGCTTTAAAGCCTTTGAACACTGGGCTTGGCGATCTGTGCAACGAGTCGGCGGTTCGATTCCGTCTCTGGGCACCAAATACCGAAAACCCTGAATCGCAAGATTCAGGGTTTTTTTATGCCCGCGATTTGTCCAGCCCTAACGCCGCCGAAAATTCCTACGCCAGCCACGCCCTTTTCTCTCTAGTCGCATCCCCCTCCTCACACATCACCTTGGGATACGTCTCATTGAGCGCACCCCCCTTACAAAGTGAAACTTTTGCAGCAGCAAATCTGCCTGCATTCAACGTTTCAAAGTAAGGAAACATTTCTTGAATACGCTTTTGAAGTTCCTCGCCCTGTCGACAATTATTGCGACAGCAAGCGGCTGCGTCAGCTACAACAACAGCCAACCTTCTTCGCCGATCGACAGCACCGTCAAAGCAGACCTGAAAGCAGACATCGCCGTCGGTGACGCCATCTCCGGCCAATCTTCGGTCAACGTCCTGTTCGGCGTCCTCAAGTTTGGTGGCGACTCCCAGTTTGCGGATGGCGTCAGCTACGGCGGCGAGAGCGGTGGCCTGAGCGGTCTGGGTCTGGATCCCGTCAGCGCCGTCAAATCGGCTGCGGCCTACAAAGCGGTCAAATCCTCCGGAGCCGACCTGATCGTCGCCCCTCGCTATGAAGTGAACGAAGAAAACTACTTCATCTTCAAAAAAGTTTCCGTCACGGTAAAAGGCAACAAAGGCAACATCCGCAGCATCCGCTAACACATCCCCCCAGGTGTTTGTTCGGCAATCCATCCATTGCGCTTTGGCAAACCGAAAACCCTAGCGCAATGCATTCCGCAAGCAGCCAGTGAAAAACGGCTGTTTGCGGACTTGAGAACAGCCTGGCTCCCCCTTTCCAAATGCCGAAATACGGCCAATACCCGCCCCTTTCCCGCCTAATACCGCCGGGTAACCCCGTTTTGCTTTTTCCTCCGGCCTTGAGGGCTGATGGCCTGCCCGTGCACACAAAGCAATACTTGCGAGAGCTGAGCTTCGAGAAGCGCCTGACATGGATGACCAGCCCCGGTCCTGGATATCTCTCAGGCTTGTCGGAACGCTCCGTACGCTTTGACCGAAACGGATGACATACGCTGATCTCCGAACTGAGCAGAATAGGAAAAAGGAGCTGCCGCATAACCGGGAGTAGCTACATAGCAAGGATGTAGAAATGACTTACGCCATCAAATCGGACGTCGGTACCGCTGATTTTTTTACTGAGCAGGAAATCAGAGTTTTCAATTTTGATGCTCAGCAATCGACATTGCTTCACAAGTTCGCCGAAGAACTGGCTGCCATTGGGGGGCCGCAGGCACCGGGAGCCAGGTCCAAAGCCTCTCTTGCAGCTTCCGAACTAAAGTTCTCGCTCTCGAAAACCCAATGCGCTCTGCTGGCCACCTACTCCGACGGCCTTGTTTCCGCGCTGATCTTTGAAGGGCTGCAAAAAATCACCGATGCCAGCCCTCCAAATGAATTGCCTGATCTGACCTCCCTGGAAAATCGTTACGACGTCCTTTGCCTTGCCTCCCGCAACCAGATCTTGTTGGAGCTGGTGGATAACCGTGCTTTTGCCTATGACATGGATAACGAAGGAAAGCTGGTTCGACTGGTGGCCAACTTCAAGGGCGGCGGACTCATCAAAATCAATGCCGAGCCGGAAACAAAAGAACTGAGCTCCCATTCCGGTCTCGCGCTTGGCCCGCACACGGAGGCGCCTTACTGGTGCGCCGTGAACGCCAAGGACGGGCACTCACCGTCTCCGTCGTCACTCATACTTTCCGCCTTATGGAACCCGAGCCTGGAAGCTACGCGGATCATCGCGCTACCTCCCATACTCGAAAAAATTGGCGTCACCAACTGCCTCGCACTGACCACGGGTAACTTCCAGTTCACCCGCAGTGACTCCTTTGTCAGAGGCAAGGGAGAGGATGGTCGCAACGTTTCGATTCTGGAGTTCGATGACAAGATAGGGTTCGCGGCCCGCTTTAACTCGTACCGTTTTTCCGTCAACGACAACGCCTCGCATTTTGTCAAAGCAGCCTATGCCGCCCTCTGCCAGGGTGTAGGCGAAGCTACTCCAGCCCAATACACGCTGACGCAAGAGACGGCCTTGGTCATCAATAACGTTCGGGCGCTGCATTGTAGGGATGTCATCAGAGACAACAGGCGGGTCTTGGTCCGTACTTTCGGGCTTTCAAAATTTTCCACCCCTATCGTAATTTCAGAGGATCCATTACTGGTGCAGGGCTGATTGCTTAAGTTCGGGCCGTTGCATGACCAATCATGTGATTGCCGGCCAATTACCAACAGGGAGGAATGTAATGTCTTGGGATCTCATTGGCATGTTGGCGCTCGTCGCTTTCTGCGCCGGCTTTTTTGATGCGATTGCCGGTGGGGGTGGCCTGATCACTTTGCCTGCCTTGTTTCTGGCAGGGGTAGATCCGATCAGCGCGATTGCAACGAACAAGTTCCAGGCCGCGTCGGCAACTGTTTCTGCCACGGTGACCTTTGCTCGCAAAGGACTTATCGAGTGGCGTGAAGGCCGCTTCCTGGTTATCTGCGGATTTATGGGTGGCGCCAGTGGCGCCTTACTGGTCAGCTCTATTGATAAGCGCTATCTGGAAGTATGCGTGCCCATCATGCTGATTCTGGTGGCCATTTATTTTGCGCTATCTCCAAAGCTGGCCAATGAAGATCGACGCAAAAGAATCGGCATTCTGCTGTTTTCCTTTACCCTGGCGCCGATCCTGGGTTTCTACGACGGCATATTTGGCCCGGGCGTGGGCTCTTTCTTCATTGTCGGATTCGTACTTCTCTGCGGCCTGGGCATGATGCGAGCCATGAGTTTTACCAAACTGGCCAACGCCTCCTGCAATCTCGGCTCTCTTTCGATCTTCATAACCAAAGGCGTGATCATCTGGCCAGTGGCCATCGCCATGGCTTTGGCAGCCTTCGTCGGCGCGCAACTGGGTGCCAGAGCCGCTGTTCGAGTCGGTCCACGACTGATCAAACCCATGTTGATCGTGGTCTGCTGCGCCTTGGCCATCAAGCTGCTAAGCGTAGAAACCAACCCCTTGCGCATTGCGGTGATCCAATCGCTGGCTTGGTTATGATCATTTCAATCACCGAGTTCCCCCCAACCAATCACCGCCCACACATACAAAAAACCCTGAATCAAAAGGTTCAGGGTTCTATTTCCCTCCCCCGGTTTTTGCCCACTCGCTAACTTTTACTGTTCCAGTGAAAGACCATGTTGCGGGCCGCTCCGCTGCCGATATCCGCCGTGTCACGCCGTTCCTCGCCGTTACGCGAGGCGACGACGGTGTATTTGCCAGCGGGCAATTGCACATAAACCAGCGGGCCGGCCTCGTTCAATGTCAGCACGGTTTGTCCGTGGTCTTTCTGTATGACCACGCTCACGTCAGGGATGTACTCGTTCAGGGGGCCAACGGAGAAGGTCATGTGCAGGTTGTAGCCTGTGGCCTGCTGGATGGCGTGCGCTTCATCTTCGCCGATGCCGCCAGACAGATAGGCAATTCCGTTTTCCTCTTGCCGCTGAATCTGCACGCCCGAACCGTCAACGGGCTCCAGGCTGGCGGCAGGCGATATGGCTGAAAACATGAATACGCCGACCGTGGCGATGGGCAACAGCAGTGAATGGAAGGTTTTCATGATGGTGACTCCCGGGCTCTTCAGAACCCATTCGTTACCCTTCTTTTGATTTGCGCGCGAAGGCAGGAGTTTTAGATTGATTCAGTCTTGGGGCGAGCACGAAACGACCCCGGACTGCTAAGCGCCGCTGAGTCAGAACCAACGATAACCCCGATGGATTGTTCATCTGCCGCGTGAAGACTATCGTTGGCAACTATCCGCAAAGGACGGGCACCGATGAACTTGCAGGAAACCCCACCCCTCGCCGCCACTCAAATCGAGCTGCCGCTGGCAAGTGACGCACTCGGTGAGCCCTTCAAGGAGCCCGCCGCAGATGGCTTTTTACTCGGAGGTTTCACCTGGCGGCACGCTGCCAGGGACACTCAGCGCCCGGTCGTCATCATCAACGCCGCCACCTCGGTGCGCTGCCGTCACTACTCGCGATTCGCCGACTACCTGTTTGCCAATGACTTCGACGTGATCACCTATGACTACCGCGGCATCGGTGAATCGCGCCCCGCGTCGCTGAAAGGATTGAAGGCGTCATGGTCCGACTGGGGCGCCCTGGATTTCGAAGCGATGCTCAAGCGCGCACAGCGTGAGTTTCCCAATCAGCCGATCGATGTGGTCGGACACAGCTTTGGAGGCTGTGCAGCGGGCTTGGGAGCGTCGGGACGGCTTATCCGCCGCCTGGTGACCGTTGGCGCGCAATTCGCGTACTGGCGCGACTATGCGCCCGCTCATCGCTGGCGGATGCTGGGCAAGTGGCATGTGGTGATGCCGCTGATCACCATGATCTACGGTTACTTTCCCGGCAAGCGCCTCGGCTGGCTGGAAGACACGCCCGCCGGCGTGGTCCGTGACTGGTGTACGCCCACCGCTCGTTACGAAAGGCGCCCCAGCGGCCAGGATCTCCATGTCAGAAATTTTGCCGCTGTCACCGCGAAAGCCTTGGCCATCAGCGTCAGCGACGACCCCTATGGCACGATCCCGGCCATCGAACGCCTGCTCGGCTACTTCACCCACGCCAGCAACACCCACCTGCGCATTGCGCCCCAAGACATCGGCGAAAAAGAAGTTGGGCATTTCGCCTTTTTTCGCAGCGCATACCAAGCCACACTATGGCCCATTGCATTGTCCTGGCTGCAAAACGGTGAGCTGGCCCCCGGCACACCCGGGCGGACGGTGCCCCGCAGCTGAATAAGCCGCCCTTTCAACGAATTACGGAACGACGCCCATGGCCTCCGCCAACAAGCAGCAAAAACGCGCCTCCCGCGCCAAGGCCAAGGCCAAGCAGAACCGCACGCAACGGGCCGCCGCGCCGGTTGAGCTGGACCCGAACGACGACCGCATCGACTTCGAGTCGGTGGACCTGACCGAACTGTTCAAGAAAATGATCGACGCGCAAAAGATCAGCCAGCAAGCCATGTGCACGGCCTTCCTCGAAGACCCGCTGCTGGAACTGGTCTACGAGCAGGAAGGCGAAGAAGGCGCGATGGATTTCATCCTCGCCGCGCTGATCGAGTATCGCCAATGGTCCGCCGACACCGATGAAGCCGGCGCCCTGGCGTGGATCGAGTCCCCGGCCTTCCAGGCTGATTACGTGGCGGCGTCCGACGCCATCGCGACCCAAACCCAACAGAAACCGAACTGAGTTCCCATGGCCTCCCTGAACAAGCAACAGAAACGCGCCAAACGTGCAAAAGCCAAAGCCAGGCAAATCAACATCCACGGCAGAAAACCCGCCGCGCTGGATGATGACCTGGGTGAAATCGGCGAGCCGATCCCGGAATACACCCTGGCGATGTTCAGCAAGATGCGTGACGCGGAAGCCATCGGTCGCAATGACATGCTGCTGACCCTGCTGACCGATCTCGCCGGGATCATCAACGACCATCCCGAACTGCTGGACATGGAAAACGCCGACAACGAAGCCATGGCCGCCACCCACCTGGCTGCCGACATGCTGATCGACTATCGCATGTGGGCCGACGGCATGGACCGCGATACCGCCCAGGCCTGGCTGACCGACCCGCAGTTCATCACCGACTTCGGCGATGCACTCGACAGCTATCGCCAGACGCTGGATGCCCAGGAAGCGAAAGGCGAGTAAAGATTTCGAGACAAATAAAAACGGCCGCTTGTCATCGCTGACAGCGGCCGTTTTTTTATTTCAACAACGCTTGGCCTGAGTCAGAGACTCAGCGCGCAACCGCTCCAATCATCTTCTCGCTACGACGACGGCGAGCCACCAGCAGGCCGGCCGCAACCACCATGACGGCGAGCAGGCCGGTCGCGAGGATTTCCACACGATGGGCCTCCTGGAACAGCATGATGGTCAAGGCGCCGACGATGAACACGATCACCGCGTAGGTCAGGCCCGGGAACAGCCACATGCTGAAGACGATTTTCTCGCCGCGAGCCATACGCTGTTTGCGCATGCGCAGTTGCGAGATCGCAATCACCAGGTACACCAGCAGTGCAATGGCACCGGAGCTGGCCAGCAGGAATTCGAACACTGCCGCCGGGGCCACGTAGTTGGCGAATGTCGCCAGGAACGCAGCACCTGTGGACAACATCACCGCCCAGTATGGCGTGCCGCTGTTGTTGGTGCGGGTGGACATGGCCGGCGCATCACCGCGCTTGCCCAGGGAGAACAACATGCGCGACGAGGTGTAGAGCGCCGAGTTCAGGCAGCTGGTCACGGCGACCAATACCACGATATCAACAACCATTTTGGCATTCGGAATGCCCATGCGCTCAAGCACGGTCTGGTAGGAACCCAGGCTGGCCAGTAGCGGATCGTTCCACGGCACCAGGGCCACGACGATGAAGATCGATACGAGGTAGAACAAGCCGATCCGCCAGATCACCGAGTTGGTGGCCTTGGAAATTTGCTTGCCAGGGTTCTTCGATTCCGCGGCCGCGATGGTCACGATCTCGGTCCCCATGAAGGAGAACATGGTGGTCAGGATCGCGCCCAACACCGCGCCCATGCCGTTTGGCAGGAAGCCCTGAGTATCGAACAGGTGCGAAACGCCGCTGACCTGGCTGCCTGGCAGGAAGCCGAAGATCGCCAGCACGCCGAGCACAATGAAACCGATGATCGCCAGCACCTTGACCAGGGCAAACCAGAATTCGAACTCGCCATAGTTCTTCACGCTGAACAGGTTGGTCACTGTCAGCAGCATCGTGATCACCAAGGCAAAGGCCCAGATAGCCACGTTAGGGAACCAGGCATGCAGGATGGTCGCGGCGGCGTTGGCCTCCAGCGGGATGACGAGCACCCAGAACCACCAGTACAACCAGCCGATGGTGAAACCGGCCCAGTGACCGATCGCGCGATCGGCGTACGTAGAGAAGGAGCCTGTGTCCGGCGAGGCGACTGCCATTTCGCCGAGCATGCGCATAACCAACACCACCAGCATACCGGCGGCGGCGTAGGCCAACAGGACGGCCGGGCCTGCGGCGGCGATTGCGTGACCCGAGCCGACGAACAGGCCGGCACCGATTACCCCGGCAATCGACAGCATGGTCACATGACGCGGTTTGAGCCCCTGTTCGAGGCCATTAGAGCTATGGGTACTGCTCATTGAAACTACCTTTGTAAGGAGAAGCGAATGCGTTCACCCCCTCGGCGCCTTCTGTGTAAAAAGAAACAAACGGAGGTGTTCCGGAATCTGCACGCAATAATTGCGCCAAAATGTTTCAAAGCCGCCTATTCCGGCGCTTTCCACCTGACCGGACAGTCATCGCAAGCCATTGATATTAATGGCACTTTGCCATAACGTTACCCTGCGACTCACTTGAAGTGACAATCCCGCGCACCGGAAACACACACAAAAATAGCTCGACGCACGATAAAAGGGCAGATCGGCAACCTTTGGCCTGTTAGCGCTTCCAACCCCCCGCCAAAGCTGGCAACATCGCGCCCTTTTTTAGAACAGCCGCCTGGCTTTCTCTCCAGAAGCAGGGTTCAAACGACTGTTCGGTTGTTGATGGGGCGACAGTCTGCTGTGCCGATGCGACAACCTGCCCCATGCCACCCGTTTACTGCCCGTAGCGCTGTTGGCTGCCTTTGAAACGCTATGCTAGCTTGGCCGCCTCGCCAGGAAGGCCACCAACAGCAGGAGCGCAAAACACAATGAGGAACGCACATGGCTGAGGCCACGCCCGCGCTTGAAATCCGCAACTTGCACAAACGCTACGGCTCGCTGGAGGTGCTCAAAGGCATCTCGCTGACAGCCCGCGATGGCGATGTGATCTCGATCCTGGGTTCTTCCGGTTCCGGCAAGTCCACGTTCCTGCGCTGCATCAACCTGCTGGAAAACCCGCACCAGGGCCAGATCCTGGTCGCCGGCGAAGAACTCAAGCTCAAAGCCGCCAAGAATGGCGAACTGGTCGCTGCCGACGGCAAGCAGATCAATCGCCTGCGCAGTGAAATTGGTTTTGTATTTCAAAACTTTAATCTGTGGCCGCACATGAGCGTGCTCGACAACATCATCGAGGCCCCGCGCCGCGTGCTCGGCCAGAGCAAAGCCGAAGCCATCGAGGTCGCCGAAGCCTTGCTGGCCAAGGTCGGCATCGCCGACAAGCGCCATGCTTACCCGGCGCAACTGTCCGGCGGCCAGCAACAGCGTGCGGCCATCGCCCGCACCCTGGCCATGCAGCCCAAGGTCATCCTGTTCGACGAGCCCACCTCCGCCCTTGACCCGGAAATGGTCCAGGAAGTACTTAATGTCATCCGCGCACTGGCCGAAGAAGGCCGC
>Ga0302214_1000464_pt1 | contig 9601 bp, 9 predicted proteins | sample II_Fen_N1_3_FD_194584 | JGI IMG/M metagenome (GOLD analysis project Ga0302214, IMG submission 194584) | Peat permafrost microbial communities from Stordalen Mire near Abisko, Sweden - II_Fen_N1_3 | ecosystem: Environmental > Terrestrial > Soil > Wetlands > Permafrost | place: Sweden: Abisko... | reverse complement strand
AATGCCAGGCATGAACTAGAATCGGCGCCGTCAATCAAGACCCTATTCTGGAGTGTGCAATGGAAATGCCGACAAAAGATAAAGCCATCGCCAGCAACCGCGATGCCTGGAATGACTCCGCCCGACACCACAAGGACAGCGCCGAATGGCAGGCGCTGCTGAGCGCGGTGACTCATGCCGATTTCTCTTGCCTGGATGACACCCTGACCGGGTTGTTGACGCAGGTCGGGGTCGACGGCAAGGCGGTGGTGCAACTGGGTTGCAACAACGGTCGCGAAAGCCTGTCGCTGTATGCACTGGGTGCCAGGTATGTGGTGGGTGTCGATCAGTCGGCGGCGTTTCTCGATCAGGCGCGGGAACTGGCGTCGCGCTCACCCCGTGATCCCGAATTCATCGAGGCGGACATTCACCACTTGCCGCTTCAGTTGCAGGGTCGCTTCGACCTGGCGCTGATCACCATCGGCGTATTGAACTGGATGCCGGACATCGGCGAGTTCTTCCGCCACGTGGCACAGACCCTGAAGCCGGGCGGCGCGCTGGTGGTGTACGAAACCCACCCGTTCCTGGAAATGTTCGATCCCGAGTCCGCCGACCCTTTCGGCCTGGACAGCTCGTACTTTCGTGCCGAGCCCTTTGTCCAGAACCAACCGATCGTCTACGAAGGCAAAGTCGAGCAACCGTCGGCTGCGTCCTACTGGTTCGTCCACACCCTGGGCGCCATCTTCACCGGCGCCATCGCGGCCGGATTGCAGATCAGCCACTTCAAGGAGTACCCGCATTCCAACCGCGAGGAACTCTATGATCGCTACCAGCAACAAGCGGCGCAGTTGCCGTTGTGTTTTACCTTGGTGGCAGTGAAGTAAGTGGCCAGGCGAAGGGCATCCAATCAGACATGTCAGTGATTGATGACATGGCCTGGTTGTGCGCAAAGATCAATGCCGAGGGCATGAATGACTTTCAATACCGTGTCGAATCGCGGTTTCGCTCCTGGGGCGAAGGCCTTGTACAGGCTTTCGCGACCCATGCCTGAATCCTTGGCTATCTGGGTCATCCCACGGGCTTTTATCACGTAGCCAACAGCTCGAAGGAACTCCTCATTATCACCCTCGATCAGTACTTGGGAGAGGTACTCACTGATAGCTTCGTCACTGTCGAGCAGTGTTGCCATGTCGAAAGTCGTCAAAGTCTGGCTCAAGGTTAAACCTCCTTTGCCAATTTTTTTGCACGTTTGATATCAGTGCTTTGTGAGGATTTATCGCCACCGGCCAGCAGGACGATGACGACACCGTTTCGCATCGTGAAATAAACTCGATAGCCCGCGCCAGTGTCCACGCGCATTTCGGAAACGCCGTCACCCACTGGCTTGACATCGCCAAGGTTACCCGCAGAAGCGCGCTCAATGCGGCGAGCTATGGCAATCCTGGCTCGCACATCGCGAACTGAAGCGTGCCATTGCACGAAAATGCTGGTTTGCTGAACAAGATAATTCATTACTCAACTGTATCCAAGTGGATACGATTGGGCAGTCAGACATTTCCTTGCGTACTCGTGTTTTTTCCCAAGGGTGTGTAGGGCGATGTGGCTCCGACATCCTGTTGCAAAAGTTGCGAAGGTTTACTCTACCGACTCCGCAGGGTTGTCCAGGGTAAAGCCAGCCACGCCATAGGCCACCCTCGGCACTCCCGGCAGTCGCTGTTCCAGCAGTTCGCTCAGCGACTCGCCCTGATCCAGACAAGCATCGCCAAAGTCGGCACCCAGTTGACTGGGGTGGGCGACGATCTCCAGCAGGCCGTCGTCCGGTGGGGTGGCGTTGCGCAAATCCTGGGGAGTGCCCACGTAGTCGGCGGTGGCGCCGGCCAGGCTGTTCAAGCGGTGATTGAGCAATTGCTTGAACATGCGTTTGGGCAGGCTCTGCGTGGGCCCCAGATTACGCGCCAGGCGCACGGGAACCCCCTGGTGGGCGGCGAAACGCGCGACGATTTCGCCGATCGGCCAGATGGTGTGCACGTTTTGGTGGGAGTCCAGATGGCTGGGCCTGACACCGTGGTCCAGGCAGCGTTGCCATTGCGCCTCGAGTTCTTCGTGTACGGCGCGGCGATCCTGATGGCTGAGCCAGAGACGGGCGCGGGACAGGTTGAGGTCGAACAGGCCGGCGCTGTCGCAGAAGGTCCGGCGCGTCAGAATGCGCCGGCTCAACGGGCGGCCAGCGGTGAGGTTGAAGTGCAGGCCGACGCGTCCTTCCAGCAACGGATGCCGGGCCATTGAACACGCCGCTTCAAAGGCCGGCATATTGGCCATGGCGGTGGTGGAACTGATGACTCCAGCCTGGAAGGCTCCCAGGATCACCGCGTTGTCGCAGGCACTGAGGCCGAAATCGTCAGCATTGACTATGACTCGGTGCGGCATGTTCGTCCTCCATGGAAGGTCGGTGGATTCCAACACTCGGAAATCAATCCAAGGGGTATAGACCAGCCTCCAACATCCATCACCGCCAACGGTCAGATGGGTATTTTCCGGTTTCGCGGCCAATTGTGATCAAGCGCTTGCCCCTGCTGGATTTGCTTCACACAGGAAGGGCTGCAAAAGGCGCCGCGCAAATCGATAAACGGTCGTCAGCCTTTTAATTCGCCGCAGACCGGGCGCGTCCGCCATCGTCGACGGACAAAAAACATTCAGTCCCGCTATTCTTGGCCCACGCTCATCCAACAGGTTCTTCCATGCTTGAAGTCCGCGGTGTCATCAAAAGCTACGCCACTCCCCAAGGGCTATTGCCGGTGTTGCAAGGGGTCGACCTGACCCTGAAACCCGGTAGCAGCCTGGCACTGATGGGCGAGTCGGGCAGTGGCAAGAGCACCTTGCTGCACTTGATCGCCGGTCTGGACAAGGTGGATCGCGGCAGTATCCGCAGTGGCGACCATCGCCTGGAACAGATGAACGAAAGCCAACTGGCGCACTGGCGGCGTACCGAGATCGGTTTGGTGTTCCAGCAGTTCAACCTGATCGGCAGCCTGCGGGTGGAGGACAATCTGGCGCTTCAGGCGCGACTGGCGGGGCGGCATGATCCGCGTTGGCAGGCACACCTGGTGCAGCGCCTGGGGTTGAGCGAGTTGCTGCGGCGATATCCGGAGCAGTTGTCCGGAGGGCAGCAGCAACGGGTGGCGTTGGGGCGTGCCCTGGCGTCGCGGCCACCGTTGCTGTTGGCCGACGAGCCCACCGGCAGCCTCGATGAAGCCACCAGCGATGACGTGCTCAAGCTGTTGCTGGAACTGCTCGATGACAGCCCGACGACCCTGCTGATGGTCACCCACAGCCCCCACGTCGCGGCGCGGCTGGCCGATAAAGTGGTGCTGCACGGCGGGCGTCTGGCCGGCGCAGGCGCGCGCTGAGATGCGTATCTTCGGCCAGACCATGCGCGCGTTGCTCAGCCATTGGCGGCTGCATCCGGTCCAGTTTTTCAGTGTGTTGACCGGGTTGTGGCTGGCCACCAGTCTGCTGACCGGCGTGCAAGCGTTGAACAGCCAGGCGCGTGACAGCTATGCCCGCGCCAGTCAGTTGATCGGTGGTGAACCCCAGGCCAGTCTCAGTGCGCCGGGGGGCGGGACGTTTTCCCAGCAGTTGTTCGTCGACTTGCGTCGCGCGGGTTGGCCGGTGTCGCCGGTGTTGCAGGGCCGGCTGATACTTCAGGGCCATGAGGAGCAGCGTTTGCAACTGATGGGCATCGAGCCGGTGTCATTGCCGGCCGGTGCGGCGGTGGCCGGGCAGGCCCTGGCCATCGAACAGGTTGTCGGCTTTTTCACGGCGCCGGGCAGCACCTGGATTTCGCCGCAGACGCTAAAGGCGCTGGGGCTGAGCGAAGGGGCGCGCCCGCTCGCGGCAAATGGTCAGGTGCTACCGCCCTTGCACGCGCAAGGCGACATGGCCCCCGGGGTGTTGCTGGTCGACATCGGGTTCGCCCAGCCGATTCTCGGATTGCCGGATCAGTTGTCGCGTCTGCTGCTGCCCAAGGGCTTCACCGCGACGCTACCGGATGCGCTCAAGGGGCAACTTCAGCTCAAGACCGCCGGTGAAGAAAACAATCTGGCGCGCCTGACCGAAAGCTTTCACCTGAACCTCGATGCCCTCGGTTTCTTGTCGTTCGTGGTCGGCCTGTTCATCGTTCACGCCGCCATCGGACTGGCGCTGGAGCAGCGTCGAGGTTTGCTCAGAACCCTGCGTGCCTGCGGGGTGAGTGCGCGGATGCTGATCGCCTGCCTGGCCGTCGAGCTGGGTGTGCTGGCGCTGATGGGCGGGGTGGCCGGCGTGGTTAGCGGCTATTGGCTGGCCGGCGTATTGCTCCCGGATGTCGCCGCCAGCCTACGCGGGTTGTATGGCGCCGAAGTGGCGGGGCAGTTGAGCCTCAGTCCGCTGTGGTGGCTTAGCGGGATCGGCCTCAGCCTGCTCGGTGCCTTGCTGGCCGGTGCCAACAGTTTGTGGCGGGCGGCGCGTTTGCCGTTGCTGGCGCTGGCCAATCCGCAGGCCTGGCATCAGGCCCATGCGCGCTGGCTGCGGCGCCAGGGCTGGGTGGCGGCGATGGCCTTGGTTGTCGCATGGCTGGCGTTGCTGCGCGGTGACAGCCTGGCCAGCGGTTTCGTGCTGATGGCGACGCTGCTGCTGGGGGCCGCGCTGGCCTTGCCGGTGCTGCTCAATACGTTGCTCAATGGCTTGCTCAGAGGCAGTCGATCCGTGCTCGGCCAATGGTTTCTGGCCGATTGCCGTCAGCAATTGCCCGCCCTGAGTCTGGCACTGATGGCCTTGCTCCTGGCGCTGGCGGCGAACATCGGGGCCGGCAGCATGACCGCCGGTTTTCGCCAGACCTTCAGCAACTGGCTCGAGCAACGGCTCACCGCCGAGCTGTACCTCAATCCGCAAAACCCGGCCCAGTCCCGTGAACTGCACACCTGGCTCAAACAACAGCCGCAGCTCACGGCGGTGCTGCCGAACTGGCAAGTGGCGATCCAGTTGCAAGGCTGGCCGGTGGATGTCTTCGGCGTGATCGATCACCCGACTTACCGCGAGCATTGGCCACTGCTGGAAGCCTTGGGCGACAACCCCTGGGATCGTCTGGCCAAGGACGACGCGTTGATGCTCAGCGAGCAACTGGCCCGGCGTTTGAAAGTGCGACTGGGCGATCACCTGACGATTCCCACGCCCACGGGCCCGTGGTCACCGCGCATCGTCGGGATCTACGCCGACTACGGCAATCCGAAGGGCCACGTGCTGGTTAACGTCAACCACCTGCTGCGCGGCTGGCCGCAATTGACGCCTAGCCGTTTCAACCTGCGCATCGAACCGGCGTCGATTGCGCCGTTCGTGATCGCCCTGCAAGCACGTTTCGCGCTGGATGACAGCCGCATCGTCGATCAGTCCCGGCTCAAGGGCTGGTCCTCGCAAGTGTTCGAACGCACCTTTGCCGCCACCGCCGCGCTCAATAGCCTGACGCTGTGCGTGGCGGGTGTGGCGCTGTTCATCAGCTTGTTGACCCAAAGCCAAAGCCGCCTCGGACAACTGGCGCCACTGTGGGCGCTGGGCGTGACGCGCCGGCAACTGATGCTGCTCAACCTCGGGCAAACCTGGTTGCTGGCCCTGCTGACGCTGGTGCTGGCGTTGCCGTTGGGCATTGCCCTGGCCTGGTGCCTGGACGCGGTGATCAACGTCCAGGCCTTCGGTTGGCGCCTGCCGTTGCGGGTGTTTCCGCTGCAATTGCTGCAGCTGATGGGGCTGGCGTTGCTGGCAACGTTGTTGGCCTCGGCATGGCCGCTGTATTCGCTGTATCGCACGCAACCGGCTGACCTGCTGAGGACTTTTGCCCATGAGGATTAGGCTGGGCGTATGGCTGATCGCCGCCTTGCTTGGCGGTTGCGATCAGCCGGTGCCGGCAGACAAAGGCTTTGCCGGCCTCGGCAATCAAGCGGCCGCATTCACCCCGGTGGTGCCGGGTCGCGTGTTTGGTTTTCCGGCGGATCATGGCCCCCACGATGGCTTTCGCATTGAGTGGTGGTACGTCACCGCCAACCTCAAGGACGAGCAGGGCCGTGAATTCGGCGTGCAATGGACGCTGTTTCGCAGTGCCCTGACAGCCACGCCCGAGCAGGCAGGTTGGGGCAATCAGACGCTGTGGCTCGGCCACGCGGCCGTGACTTCGGCCTCGGTGCATCACGCCGCCGAACGCTACGCCCGTGGCGGCGTTGGCCAGGCCGGAGTGAGCCTGACGCCGTTCAATGCGTGGATCGACGACTGGCATTTGAGCAGTCAGGCAACGGGTGCCGATCCACTGACAGAGTTGCAACTCAGCGCCCGCGACAAGGGGTTCGGCTATCAACTGCGGCTGACATCGACAAAGCCATGGGTGCTGCAAGGGGATAAGGGGTTCAGCCAGAAATCCGAACAGGGTCAGGCGTCGTATTACTACAGCCAGCCGTTTTTCCAGGCCAGCGGCAGCCTGGAAATCGATGGCCAGCGCTATCAAGTCAGCGGTCCCGCGTGGCTCGACCGTGAATGGAGCAGCCAGCCCCTGACCGCCAACCAGACGGGATGGGACTGGTTTTCCCTGCACCTGGACAGCGGCGAACAGGTGATGCTCTATCGCATGCGGCAAAAGGACGGCGCTCCTTACCTGACCGGTACGTGGATCGACGCCCAGGGGCAGACGCAGCTGTTGAAGGCCGGCGACATCCGCCTCACGGTGAAGGACAGCGCCAGGGTGGCCGGGCGTTCGATGCCGGTCAGTTGGTCGATTCAGATTCCCGGCAAGCACCTGGACATCGTCATCAGTGCCCTCAACCCCAACGCCTGGATGAATTTGCGCATTCCGTACTGGGAAGGGCCGGTACGCTTGAGTGGCAGCCATGGCGGACAGGGCTATCTGGAAATGACCGGGTATTGAGCCGGAACACCGAACGCCCCCGACGAGGCGCGACCATCCGGCGAATCCACAGTGCAAGAAACCGCGAGCACTCCCTGATCAGCGTCTATGCTCATCGGCACGGTTGGCGCTTGATCAAGGTGGAGCGCCTTTCGCTGCCATTCTTCACAGGGAAAGTACCGCTATGAAACGTCACACACGCAAGCTCTCCACATTGACCCAGGCGATCAGCCTGGCTGCTGTGCTGTCCACTGCCAGCCTCAGCGCTTTCGCTGCGGACATCCCGCTGGCGGAGTCCGTGATTTCCGATCATGTCACCACCAAAGTCGTGTCGGTCGATGTCCCTAACCGTCAGGTGGTGCTGGAAGGCCCTGAAGGCAATCAGGTGTCGTTGCAACTCACGGACAAGGCCAAGAACCTGGACAAGCTGAAACCCGGTGATCAGGTCAAGGTCGATGTTCTGCACTCGGTCGCGGTCTCCCTCGACACCAGCGTCGACAAAGGCCTGCCTGGCACTACCGAATACACAGGCGAAGTCCGCAATGCACCAGGCTCGACCAAGCCCGGTGGAGAAGCCTACCGTCAGGTGAAGGTGGAGTTGCAGATCACGGATATCGATCTCAAGCACCATCGTGTGACGTTTAAAAACCCTGCCGGCCAGTCGAAGACGGTCGACGTCCAACGACCTGAAGTTCAGGCCAAACTCAAGGACCTGAAAAAAGGCCAGAGTGTGGTGGTGACTTATACCGATGTATTAAAAGTAACAACTTTGAAATAAATGGATATTGGGTTTGCAGGGTGATTGTTCTTGTATAAGCGTTGTGCAAGAACAATCTGCTATTCAGAAATGAGCGGGTGAGTTTGAGTTTCTTTGTTTGAATAAATTGTCCGTTGATATTTCAGCAATAGATGTAACTGCAAATTTCATGTTGTAAGCGCGGACTTTCCCGACGACTTCAATTAAAATGCTTCTCGTTCGCCCAGCGCAGGGGCTCTTTACCAGTGCAAGGATTGCCGAGGCCAATGCACTGGGCGAACACTTTGATCAGCCTTCAGTCCTGTCCGTTTTCTTTATGCCCCCCAAGAAATAAATCGATCGCCCGCGCAGCTCGGTATTGATTGCGCTTGTGCCGACTTTCCCGATTGGCCATGAACGCCACTCATCGAACGCTGAAGTTCCGGATATTTCACCAGGCCACGTTGCGGTCGCTGAATGGCAGCGCTTCAAGCTGTTTGAAGCGCGGGTGCTGACGCCTGTGTAGCGATCAGAGCACGACATGTTTGAGTTCAATGTGGCTATCGACAGGCGATTTCGCTTATCACGCAGTATGCTGGGCACCCGGCAAGCCGAACGATCAGCACCTTACGAAGGTCATACGGCAGGATCGATGTGCAGCATTGTGCGCATCACGGCTAATGCCCCCACTGCAGTCCCGAGACGGAGTGAAGACGACATGAAAATCCTGATGGTTTTAACGTCCCACGATCAATTGGGTAACACCGGCAAGAAAACCGGGTTCTGGCTGGAAGAATTCGCCGCGCCGTATTTCGCTTTCAAGGACGCCGGGGTTCAGTTGACCCTGGCCTCGCCCAAGGGAGGCCAGCCACCGCTGGACCCGAAAAGCGATGAGCCGGACGCGCAAACCGAAGCCACCGAGCGCTTTCGCAAGGACTCCGCAGCACAGTCGGCGTTGGCGTCGACGGTCGTACTCAGCTCGGTGAAGGCCGACGGTTACGACGCAATCTTCTACCCCGGCGGCCATGGGCCGTTGTGGGACCTGGCTGAAGACAAACATTCGATCGCCCTGATCGAAGCGTTTTACAAGGCAGGCAAGCCGGTCGCGGCGGTGTGCCATGCGCCGGGCGTGTTGCGTCATGCCAAGGGCGCCGATGGTCAGCCACTGGTCAAGGGCAAGAAGGTGACGGGATTTACCAACAGCGAAGAAGAAGCGGTGCAATTGACCCACGTCGTGCCGTTCCTGGTGGAGGACGAACTCAAGGCCAAGGGCGGAATTTATTCCAAGGGGCCTGACTGGGCGAGCTATGTGCTGACCGATGGTCTGTTGCTGACCGGTCAGAATCCGGCGTCGTCGCAAGCGGCTGCAGAAGCCTTGTTGGCAAAACTGAAGTAGATACTGCTTTTGTCGGAGCACGGCTTGCCAGTGATGGCGCGGGCGAAATCGCTATCGCTGGCAAGCCAGGCTCCCACAGTTCCGCGTGTTAGAGAGTGCTCAACACGGCGAAACACTGCTCGATCGAACGTCGCTGTGTCTCGGCATACAACCCCAGTTCATCAATCGTCGGACGGCCCAGGGCCTGCTCGAACGCTTGCTGGTTGGAATGCACTCCGTAGTGGGTTTGTGCCGCATCCCCCAGGTTTGACTGGAATATCCCCGCCGCACTGACCGGCAGAAAATCTTCGTACACCAAGGGTTCAACCCGCAGATAGCCGCCGCTGACCAGGTCTTCCAGCGTCAAGGTGTTCAGCGCCTTTGCGGCCAGGCCTTGTTCCGTCACGAAATAGCGAAAGTACGCCAGGTCTTGTTGGCGCATGCCTTCATAGGTGTCGGGAAACTCGCTGAAATGTTGCACCATCAGCGCGTTATAGCGTGCGGCGTTGGCTTCGTTGGGGAAATCCTTGAGCTCATCGCGCGCCGCATTGAGCAAGCGGTCGTACAGCGCCCGTCCTTTAGGGGTGAG
>Ga0302214_1000451_pt1 | contig 9724 bp, 6 predicted proteins | sample II_Fen_N1_3_FD_194584 | JGI IMG/M metagenome (GOLD analysis project Ga0302214, IMG submission 194584) | Peat permafrost microbial communities from Stordalen Mire near Abisko, Sweden - II_Fen_N1_3 | ecosystem: Environmental > Terrestrial > Soil > Wetlands > Permafrost | place: Sweden: Abisko... | reverse complement strand
ACGGTCTCGATCCGCTCTGGCCCGCCGCCATTCGCCGCTGGTTGCCTCGCTGGTGGGCCGACCGGGCGTTGCGACGCCAATTGACCCTGACCAACACCGCCGATGCCTACTCCCGGCGACTCGGGACCCAGACCGACAGCTCCAACGCCGTGCTGGAACATTACTTCAGCGTTGATCAGGAGCAGCGCCCACCGCTTCGAGCCAATGCCGACACTATTTGCGTGAACGACATCGAGCTGGCGCAGGCCCAGTATCTGAACCTTGAAGAACTGATGCTGATCAGCCACGGCCGAAGACGCTTGCTGGTCGAAGATGCGCAAAGCCGCTGCGCCTGGGTAATCGTCGATCGATTGGTGCGGCGAATCGCTTTGGCCAAGGAGCGCCTGCTGGAACACCTCAACCGTATCGATCAGCTGATTGCCCGATCGGAGGCCACACCGCTCAACGATACCGCCGCACACATTCAACTGATGGCGCAACGCAAGGAGGTACGAAAAGACTTTCTCAAAAACTTTGACCGGCTTCACGAGCAGGTGGCAGAAGCCAATCGATGGAACGGCCGGATCACCAATCGCGTGCAAAAATCAAAGATGGCCCCGGAGATGGCCACGGTTAACGAAAAATTCAGCGATGCCAACTACTACTACCTGAAAACGGCGAATGAGCTGGAGATCATCACTCACTACAACGCCGTCACCGATCAGTCCTGGGCCTACTTTCACGTGCAGTTGAAACAGGCCCGCGACAAGGTCGGGCGAGCGCTGCTGACCCAACATCAATTGCCTGAAGTACGGGCCACGTTTACCCAGCGCAACAAGGTGCTCGAAGATTGCCTGGCGACCTATGCCGAATTTCGTCGCAACCTCGGGGCCTGGTCCCTGGGTTATCCGCAGCACCTGGATCTGGAGCAGGTCACCGCGTTTCTCGACAATCTGGCAAACGTCGAAGCAGCGGCTCTCCATGCCATCAAGACACGCCCCTCCAACAGTGCCAAAGCGGGAAGCGCGGCAAAGCAACTGTTCGAGACTGAAGACAACCAGTTGCTTATCGGCGTCGCCAGCACTGATGCCGCGACCCGCCAACAGCGCTTCACCGTCGAGGGAGCCAATGGTTACAGGGAAACCTGGCTGCCGCGCTCATCCAGCGGCAAATATCACCTCAGTGAGCCAGTGGCAGCTGCGCCAACGGAACTTGTGACCGATATCACGCCGTTGCTGGTGGAGGCCAGGAAACGACTCGGCACGGTGGACGCCTACAAAGGCAAAGTCGAAGGCTACGCCCGCCAGGACATGTTGCCGGTCGATCTGGAGCACATGATGACCAATGAAGCCGCGGAACTGAACATGCGCGCCCAAGCCATCGAACGGCTGTCGCCCACGGAGACGGTGGCACTGCAACTGCGCAATCGCGCGAATGAATTGTCCCGTGCCGGGCGCACGCTGCGAATCGACCAGACCCTGAACAGCAAGACCCCGACCGAGGGCTATCTGGACTATCTGCTTGAACAACGCGTGGTGGACATTCGCAAGGAAGGCGGCCTGCGCGATCTGGGCAAGCGCACGGACGGGCGCAGGGATTTCCTCCAGGAGTACGAGGTTCGCGATGTGCGCGGCGAGTCACCCCAGACGTTGTGGTACGCACATTTCCACTACACCTCGGCAAAACCTGCGTTCAACGATTTCGTCAAAGGTCATTTGAAACTGCCGGAGCAACGCAACCTGGGCCTGCAATGGCAGCAGGCCCAGGCTGGCAGTGGGGCAAACGTGCAAGCGATCTGGCGCGGCGACATCGGCAAACCGCTGGGGATCAAACACTTCGCCGAACTCTAAACACCGTAAACCTCTGTAGGAGCGAGCCGGCTCGCGAAAAACGCAGGTGCACCGCTGGGTATCTGGCTTCCCGCGTTATCGTTGACGTCCATCGTCGGAACGCCGCCCGGAGCCGGCTCGCTCCTACAGGGGGGGTAGTGATCAGGCCAACTGGTTACGCAACTGTCGCGCCGCCGCCACCATGTTCACCAGCGCCGCTTCGGTTTCCGGCCAGGCACGGGTTTTCAGACCGCAATCGGGGTTGACCCACAAACGCTCGGCCGGAATGCGCTTCACCGCTTTGCTCATCAGCTTGACCATCTCGGCGGTGTCCGGCACCCGTGGCGAGTGGATGTCGTAGACGCCCGGACCGATGTCGTTCGGGTAGTCGAACGCCTTGAACGCTTCCAGCAATTCCATGTCGGAACGCGACGTTTCAACGGTGATCACGTCCGCGTCCATGGCCGCGATGGCTTCGATCACGTCATTGAATTCGCTGTAGCACATGTGGGTGTGGATCTGGGTTTCGTCACGCACACCACTGGCACTCAGGCGGAACGCTTCCACCGCCCAGTCGAGGTATTCCTGCCATTGCGCCCGACGCAGTGGCAGGCCTTCACGGAACGCGGCTTCGTCGATCTGCACGATCTTGATGCCAGCGGCTTCCAGGTCCAGCACTTCGTCACGCAGGGCCAAGGCCAATTGTTGCGCCTGGACTTTGCGTGACACGTCTTCACGGGGGAACGACCACATCAGCATGGTCACGGGCCCGGTGAGCATGCCTTTCATGACCTTGTCGGTCTGGTCCTGTGCATAAGTAATCCAGTCGACGGTCATGGCGTTCGGTCGGCTCAGGTCACCGTAGATGATCGCCGGTTTCACGCAGCGCGAACCGTAGCTCTGCACCCAGCCGAAACGGGTAAACAGGTAGCCGTCCAGCTGTTCGGCGAAGTACTCGACCATGTCGTTGCGCTCGGCTTCACCATGGACCAGCACATCCAGCCCCAGGCGCTCCTGGATCTGCACGGAGTGACGGACTTCATGACGCATGGCGTCGGTGTAGTCATTGGCCGACAGCTTGCCTTGCTTGAAGGCCTGGCGTGCCAGGCGGATGGATGCCGTCTGCGGGAACGAGCCGATGGTGGTGGTCGGAAACGCCGGCAGTTTCAGGCGTGCACGCTGCTGTTCGATGCGCTTGGCAAACGGCGCATGACGCTGGCTGTCGTTCGGGCCAATCGCCGCGACACGTGCCTGCACGTCGGCCTTGTGGATGCGCGGCGACTCGGCGCGGCTGAGCTGAACGGCGCGGCTCTCGGCCAGGGCGGCTTGCACCTTGGGCGCCTGTGGATCGTTCAAGGCATCGCGCAACACAGCGATTTCGCCACACTTTTGGACGGCAAACGCCAGCCAGCTTTTCAGTTCCGGATCGAGTTTGTCTTCACGCTCCACATCCACCGGACTGTGCAGCAGCGAGCAGGAACTGCTGACCCACAGGTTGTCGCCAAAGCGTTCCTGGGCAAATTGCAGTTGTGCGAGGACAGGCTCCAGTTCGCAGCGCCAGACGTTGCGGCCATTGACCAGGCCCACCGAGAGAATCTTGTAGGTCGGCAGGCGATCGAGCACATGCAGCAGTTGGTCGGGGGCGCGCACCGCATCAATGTGCAGACCTTGCACCGGCAGGCCAACGGCCAGGCCAAGGTTGTCTTGCAGACCGCTGAAGTAGGTCGCCACGAGTTTTTTCAGCGGCGAGTACTGGAGGATGTGATAGGCGCGTTCGAAGGCGTTTTTCCAGGCCTGCGGCAGGTCGAGGGTCAGGATCGGTTCATCGATCTGCACCCATTCCACGCCTTGGGCGGCGAGGCGGCCGAGGATTTCGTTGTACACCGGCAGCAGGCGTTCCAGCAGGTCGAGCTTGTCGAAGTGGTTGCCTTTGGCCTTGCCCAGCCACAGGTACGTCAGCGGGCCGATGATCACCGGTTTGACGTTGTGACCCAGGGCCCTGGCTTCAGCGACTTCGTCGAACAGCTGTTCCCAGCTCAGCTTGAACGGCTGCTCGGCGCTGAATTCCGGGACCAGGTAGTGGTAGTTGGTGTCGAACCACTTGGTCAGTTCCTGGGCGTATTGCGTCTGGCCATGCTCACCGCCGCAGCAGGTCGCCGTGGCGCCACGGGCCATGGCGAACAGGGTGTCGAGGGTCGGCAGGCCGTGCGCGTCCCGGGTGCTGTCGAAGCGCTCGGGGATCACACCGAAGGCCAGGGAGTGGGTCAGTACCTGGTCGTACCAGGCGAAGTCGCCGACGGGCAGCAGGTCGATACCGGCGTCTTTTTGCAATTGCCAGTGGGTGGCACGCAGCTGGCGGCCGACGCTTTGCAGCGCATCCTGGTCGAGATCGCCCTTCCAGTAGGATTCGAGGGCTTTTTTCAGTTCGCGGTCGGCGCCGATGCGCGGAAAACCAAGGGTGTGGGCCAAGGCCATGGTGAGTTTCCTCCCTTAAAAGATGGCGCTATTGTCGACAGCCAGGGCAACATGAGACAAACTCAACCTTTTCGTGTTGATCACAAGTTTTCCTCATGGAGCAACCCGGTGCTTGAAATCCGTCACCTGAAGACCCTGCACGCCTTGCGCGAAGCCGACAGCCTGGTGGATGCGGCCGATCGCCTGCATTTGACCCAGTCGGCGCTGTCCCACCAGTTCAAGGAACTGGAAGAGCGCATGGGCATGCCGCTGTTCGTGCGCAAGACCAAACCGGTGCGCTTCACCAGCGCCGGCTTGCGCCTGCTGCAACTGGCCGACGCCACGCTGCCGCTGCTGCGTGGCGCCGAACGCGACATCGCGCGGCTGGCCGGTGGCACCGCCGGACGCTTGCACATGGCGATCGAATGCCACAGTTGCTTTCAGTGGCTGATGCCGACCATCGATCAATTCCGCGACGCCTGGCCGGAAGTCGAGCTGGACCTGGCTTCGGGGTTTTCCTTCGCGCCCCTTCCGGCCCTGGCCCGTGGCGATCTGGACCTGGTGGTGACCTCCGATCCGCTGGACCTGGTGGGGATCACTTACGTGCCGTTGTTCACCTACGAGGCGATGCTCGCCGTGGCCAACCAGCACCGGCTGGCGAGCAAGGCCTACATCGTCCCGGAAGACCTGGTCACGGAAACCCTGATCACTTACCCGGTGGAACGCGACCGCCTGGACATCTTCACCCGCTTCCTGGAACCGGCCGATATCGAACCGGCGCAAGTGCGCACATCGGAACTGACGGTGATGATGATGCAACTGGTGGCCAGCGGACGCGGCGTCTGCGGCATGCCCCATTGGGCGCTGCACGAGTACAGCTCACGGGGTTACGTGAAGGCCAAGCGGCTGGGCGAGAAAGGACTGTTCGCGACGCTGTACGCGGCCGTTCGCACCGACATGCTGGATGCACCGTACATGCGCGATTTCCTGCTGACGGCGAAGGACACGTCGTTTTCGACGCTGGATGGGGTTAGCGCGGTCCGCTAGAACATCACAACCTCTGTGGGAGCGGGCTTGCCCGCGATGGCGTTGGTAGATCCAACATCAATGTGTCAGACATGACGCTATCGCGAGCAAACGCGCTCCGACAGGGATTGGCGGTGTGCCTGGATCTCACACCACATGTGAATCTTGTCGAAATACTCCTCGCCCACCCGCACCGCCATCGGCTCAAGCCCGAACTGGATGAACCCGCAACGACGGTACAGGTTGAACGCCGCGTCATTGCCGGCGGTGACGGTCAGTTTGATCAGCCGCAGTTCCGGATGCTGCTGCGCCTCGGCCAACACCGCCTGCACCAATTGATAGCCGAGTCCGCGTTGACGGACATCGGCGGACACGTACATGCCAAACAGCGTCGCCTTGTGCCGGGCCTTTTCCCGAGGCTCGAAGGCCAGCCCGACAATGCCCGCCAACCTGCCCTCCTCGAACGCGCCGAACACCTGATCCAGCTTGCCGGTCAGGCGCGACTCCCACCACTGCAAGGGCATGGAGGCCCGCTCGCGCACGCTGGAGGTGAACGCCTGCGGGTGACGGTCATAGGCTTCGAGCATCAACTCCCGGTAAGCCAGGGCATGGCTGGCATCGAGACGTTCGATCCACATGTTCAAGCCATCCGGCGTTGTTCAAGCATCAGCCGCAGCGCCAGCGCCGACAGCACGAAACCCATGAAATAACGCTGCAGCGCCAGCCAGGTCGGGTTGCTGACGAACCACGAAGCGATGCCCGCAGCAAACAGGGCGATCAGCAGATTGACGCAGAAACTGACGCTGATCTGGGTCAGGCCCAGCACGATGCTTTGGGTGAACACCGAACCGTGTTCGGGGCTGATGAACTGCGGAAACACGGAAAGGTAGAACACCGCGATTTTCGGGTTCAGGGCACTGGTCAGAAAACCCATGGTGATCAGTTTGCGCGACGAATCCGGCGGCAACTGTTGTGCCTCGAACGGCGACCGCGCACCGGGTTTGACCGCTTGCCAGGCCAGCCACAGCAGGTACAGCGCGCCGGCCCATTTCAACACTTCATAAGCCATCGGCACCGCCAGGAACACGGCGGTCAAACCGGCCGCCGCGGCGAACAGGTGCACGAAAAAACCCGCGACCACACCCAGCAACGACGTCACACCGGCCTTGCGTCCCTGGCAGATCGAACGGGAGATCAGATAGATCATGTTCGGCCCCGGCGTCAGGACCATCAGCAACGCGGCAGCGGCGAAAATCAGCAAATCCTGAAGCGGGATCATGGCGGTTCCTTGGCGTGGATGATCAGGCGATCGCGGTCAGCGAAGCCCGATAAAACGGCAAGATCAGATCACGTGTCAATGGCGCGAGGGTGACATTGCCATCGGTGGCCGGGTCAATCCAGATCACTTCTTCGATCTCTGCTGCCGGGGAAACTTCAGCTTCAATGGTCAGCAGAAAGATTTCCGCCTGTACGACAAAACCCGGCTCGTTGGCAGCCGGAGCCGAAAACTGCCCGAGAAAAGTCGCGCAGGCTGGATCAATGATCAAACCCAACTCTTCTTCCAACTCACGGGCCAGGGCATGGACCGGTTGCTCATGGGCCTCGATTTTGCCCCCCGGCTGCATGAACGCCTCGGTGCCGCGCTTGCGCACCAACAAGGTACGGCCGTCGGGGCCGATCAGCAGGGCGGCGGCGATGTGGATAAGTCCGGAATCAATGAGAGAAACATCAGTAGGAAAAGACATTGCTGACCAAAGGTCCATGTGAGGGCCGTACAGAATCCCACGCCTTTTTGCCTCGGCCAAGGGCTGAGTCTCGCCAAGGACCAGAACGGTCCGCTGACAAGTCCGGAAATTTCCCACGAACGAGTTTGGTAGCGTGTTTGCACCGATTTTCTACGGTCCCTCACCCCATTCGCTGCCCATGGAAGCCCCAGCATGTCCGACATCTCAACGCTGAAAGAAAAAATCAACACCAAGACCTTTCATCTCGTTCTGTTAGGGCTACTGACGGGAGGGCTCTATTTAAACATCTGGATGTATAAAACCTTTACCGCACTGGAGGACGTCACTCGAATAAAAACCATGAGCTCGGCCTTTTTTGTCGGCTACCTGGCCCTCATCGGGATAATCGGATATGTCAGCGTCGTCCCCCATCTCTATGCACTCGTGCTGACCGGTATCCTGTTGTTAGTACTCATTGCACTTTCCCTGCTCTGGTGCTTTCGCGTGCGGCGGGTGCTGAAGGCTTACGCCTTGGCTGTACACAACTTCGAGCTGCGCATGAACCTGGTCTATACCGGGCTTTTTTCCTTTTACTACGTCAATTACTGCATCAACGCCCTTGCGAGTGACAAGCAGAAGCACGAAGACAAAATGCGAGCGAAACACGAAGCCATTCAAGCCTGAACGAAAAAGGCGAACACCCGTAAAGATGTTCGCCTTTATGAAAAACCAAAGTGAGTACCAACCAGATCCTTTGTGGGAGATTGCCCGGTCGCTGTCTGTGCGCCAGTATGCGCAGCAAGCCAGCAGGCGGGGAAATACGCCGCCGGGGTAACACGATAGGGGTAAAGGCATGACACTCTCGTTGGACGACATCGCCTGTCGGAGGTGGCGCCGGAGCATTTCGAACTCACCGAGTACTATCAACGCGACTTTCGTGTGAATGTCGTGGCGGACGAAATCCAGTTTAATTGTCAGCTCGAAGGCGACCGCACGCTGTGCCTTTCACTGGGCAGCAAGCAGCCTGGAGATCTCCATCGAAACCGTAAAGGTCCACAAGAAACACATGTACAGCAAGCTGGGGATCAAATCCCGGTCCGAGCTGTTTTCGATTTTTCTACAGGCACAAAACGCCTGACATGGCACTGAAATGCTTTTCTGCAGGAGCGAGCCTGCTCGCGATGATCGTGAACGATAACGCGGGGAACCTGATGCCCCGCGGTGTTCTCTGGTTCATCGCGAGCAGGCTCGCTCCTACAATGATTTGCGTTTAGCCGAACCATTGAGTCCGAACCCACGGAAACCGTATGAGTCTGTCACTCCTGAGCCGCTACGCCTTCTTTGCCGTCTGCGTGATATTCACCCTCGCCAGCCTGCCCTTTCTCGAGCACGACTGGCTGTGGCCGATCACCGCCGTCACGGGCGTACTCAGCCTGATCGGTGTTTTCGATTTGCTGCAAAGCCCCCACGCAGTACGCCGTAATTACCCGATCCTCGGCAACATTCGTTACATGTTCGAAGCCATTCGCCCGGAAATCCGCCAGTACCTGCTCGAATCCGACAGCGACGCCCTGCCCTTTTCCCGGGCCCAGCGTTCTCTGGTCTACTCCCGGGCCAAGAATGAAAGCGCCGACAAGCCGTTCGGTACCCTGATCGACGTGTATCAATCGGGCTTCGAGTTCATCGGCCATTCCATGCGTCCGGCGCCCTTGAGCGACCCCGCCAGTTTCCGCGTGATGGTCGGTGGCCCGCAATGCACCCGGCCGTATTCCGCGTCGGTGTTCAACATATCGGCCATGAGCTTCGGCTCGCTCAGTGCCAACGCCATCCGCGCCTTGAACCAGGGCGCCAAACTCGGCAACTTCGCCCATGACACCGGCGAGGGCAGCATCAGCCCGTATCACCGCGAACACGGCGGCGATCTGACCTGGGAACTGGGCAGCGGCTACTTCGGTTGCCGTACCTCGGACGGGCGTTTCGACCCCGAACGCTTCGCGGCGCAGGCACAGACGCCGCAGGTGCGGATGATCGAAATCAAGATGAGCCAAGGCGCCAAACCGGGGCACGGCGGGATTCTGCCCAAGCACAAGGTCACCCAGGAAATCGCCGATACCCGCGGCATCCTGATGGGCGAAGACTGCATTTCGCCGTCACGTCACAGCGCGTTTTCCACACCTATCGAGTTGATGCATTTCATCCAGCAGTTGCGTGAACTGTCCGGTGGCAAACCGGTGGGCTTCAAGTTCTGCCTGGGCCATCCGTGGGAGTTCATGGGGATCGCCAAGGCCATGCTGGAAACCGGCATCCTCCCGGATTTCATCGTGATCGACGGCAAGGAGGGCGGCACCGGCGCCGCCCCGGTGGAGTTCACCGACCACATCGGCGTGCCGATGCGCGAAGGGTTGCTGTTCGTGCACAACACCCTGGTTGGCCTGAACCTGCGGGACAAGATCAAACTCGGCGCCAGCGGCAAGATCGTCAGCGCCTTCGATATCGCCAGCGTCCTGGCCATCGGCGCCGACTGGGCCAACTCGGCGCGTGGCTTCATGTTCGCCATCGGCTGCATCCAGTCGCAAAGCTGTCACACCAACAAATGCCCGACCGGTGTTGCCACCCAGGACACCTTGCGCCAACGGGCGCTGGTGGTGCCGGACAAGGCCCAGCGCGTCTACAACTTCCACCGCAACACCCTCAAGGGCCTGGCGGAGATGC
>Ga0302214_1000434_pt1 | contig 9929 bp, 6 predicted proteins | sample II_Fen_N1_3_FD_194584 | JGI IMG/M metagenome (GOLD analysis project Ga0302214, IMG submission 194584) | Peat permafrost microbial communities from Stordalen Mire near Abisko, Sweden - II_Fen_N1_3 | ecosystem: Environmental > Terrestrial > Soil > Wetlands > Permafrost | place: Sweden: Abisko... | reverse complement strand
CGCACGCCACATCAAACCCTGGGTGATGCCGTTGACCCACATCGAAGCGATGTAAAGAACGGTACCGATGGTAGCCAGCCAGAAGTGGGTGTTGATCAAGCCAACACTGTGCATCTGAGGACGACCAAAGATTTTCGGGATCATGTGGTACAGCGAACCGATCGAGATCATCGCTACCCAGCCGAGAGCGCCGGCGTGTACGTGGCCGATGGTCCAGTCAGTGTAGTGAGACAGCGAGTTGACGGTCTTGATGGCCATCATCGGGCCTTCGAAGGTCGACATGCCGTAGAACGCCAGTGATACGACCAGGAACCGCAGGATCGGGTCGGTACGCAGTTTGTGCCATGCACCTGACAGCGTCATCATGCCGTTGATCATGCCGCCCCAGCTTGGCGCCAGCAGAATCATCGACATCGCCATGCCCAGCGACTGAGCCCAGTCTGGCAGAGCGGTGTAGTGCAAGTGGTGCGGGCCTGCCCAGATGTACAGGGTGATCAGTGCCCAGAAGTGCACGATCGACAGGCGATAGGAGTAGATCGGACGCTCGGCCTGCTTCGGAACGAAGTAGTACATCATTCCCAGAAAGCCGGTGGTCAGGAAGAATCCTACCGCGTTGTGGCCGTACCACCACTGGATCATCGCATCAGTCGCACCGGAGTAGGCCGAGTAGGACTTGAAGAGGGTCACTGGCAGCGAGGCGTGGTTGACGATATGCAGCATCGCCGTCACGACGATGAAGGCGCCATAAAACCAGAGGCCCACATAAATGTGCTTGGTTTTGCGCTTCATGATGGTGCCAAAGAACACCGCAGCGTAGGTTATCCAGACGATGGCCAGCAAAATGGCGAGAGGCCATTCCAGTTCGGCGTATTCCTTACTCGTGGTGTAGCCCAGCGGCAACGTAACGCCTGCGCCAACGATTACTGCCTGCCATCCCCAGAAGTGGAAGGCAGCCATGGTGTCGGAGATCAGTCGCGTTTGGCAGGTTCGCTGCACGACATAGTAAGAGGTGGCAAACAGCGCACAACCGCCGAAGGCGAAAATCACCAGGTTTGTGTGCAACGGGCGTAAGCGTCCAAAAGTCGTCCACTCGAGGCCGAGGTTTAACTCGGGCCAAACAAGCTGTGAGGCGATAAAGACACCAAGCCCCATGCCAAGGATCCCCCAGACCACCGTCATGATGGCGAACTGGCGGACTACCTTATAGTTATAAGCAGTCGGACTGATTGCTGTGCTCATTCTAAGGTTCCACGGTTTGGGTGTTTTTTAGGGATAAAAAAGCGGCCGCAGTATGGAGAAAGCGAGTTGCCATTGCAATGCGATCAACGCCTTGCAACTGCTTCCTGAAGCTGATTCTGCGGTCATTTCAGCATGGTCAGGGAGCCATTAGGCGCAGTGACGAAATGCCGCAGTGGACGAAAAAAAGTGAGGGTTCCAGGCTGGCGGAATGCAGCGGGTAAAGGACGAAACAAAACGCAAAACCAACAGCCAGCGGACCATAGCCGCTGTAGATGAGCCTTTTGCGCATGTTATCGAGCACAATCGCCGAAAACATTCGTATCACTTGACCTGTGGCCCACTGTTGGCAGTCCACTATGCGGGCAAGCTTAGTCCTGAATGTCGGGAGTGGGAAGGTGTACTAACGACGGGTGCGACACTTGGTCGCGGAGGGGGAGGAGGTTGCCGCTCCTGTAAAAGGAGCGGCATTCACGCACAGCCCAGAGATTGTCCGGGTTGCTGAATCGTTATTGTGCCTTGGCTACGGGTGCCTCTGGCTGAGCATTACCTTGCGACAGGCTATACACATAGGCGGCTAACAACTGCACCTTGTCGTTGCCCAACTGCTCGTTCTGCGCAGGCATCTGACCTTGACGACCATAACGGATAGTCTGCTGCAACTGGGTCAGACTGCTGCCGTAGATGAAGCCGGCCGGTTGCGTCAGGTTCGGCGCCCCCATTGCTTGCGTGCCTTGACCTGTTGCGCCGTGGCAGGCTACGCAATTGGTGTTGAACACTTGCTGTCCGGCTTCGACATTGGCGGTTTCATCGGCTGGCAATGGCAAGCCTGCGAGGGAGTGGCGTACATACGCTGCGACGTTTTTCACCCCTTCCTCACCGAGAATCGGACCCCAGGCTGGCATGCCGGCTATACGGCCACCCATGATGGTGGTCTTGATAGTGTCGGCGCTGCCGCCCCATCGCCAAATGGTATCGGTCAGGTTGGGAAAGCCGTAGGCGCCCCGGGCATCCGAACCGTGACAGACGGCGCAGTTGGAGGCGAACAGGCGTCCGCCCATTTTCAGCGCTTGTGGATCTTTGGCGACTGCTTCCACGGGCATGGCAGCAAATTTGGCGAAGATCGGCCCAAACTTGGTATCCGCCTTGTCCATTTCTTTTTGCCATTCATTGACACTGGTCCAGCCATTTGCATAGCCGGGCAGCACGCCTTTCCAGTTGCCCAGGCCCGGGTAGAGGATCAGGTAGCCGACCGCAAACACCAGGGTTGCGGCAAACAACATGAACCACCATTGGGGCAGTGGGTTGTCGTACTCTTCAATGCCGTCGAAGCTGTGACCCATGGTCTGATCGGTACTGCCTTTGGTCTCGCCCTTACGGGTGCCGATCAGCAGCCACGTAAGGCCGATCAGGCTGCCGATGGTCAGTACACAGATGTAGGTACTCCAAAATGTGGTCATTGCTGGGTACTCCGCTCAACAGGGTGCTCTACAACAGATTGTTCTTCAGCGTGAGATGGCAGCGGTTCGTCCGCGAAAGGCGCCATGCGCGCTTCAGCGAACCCCGGATTGCGTTTACTGTTGAAGACCCAAAAGGCCAACCCGATAAATGCGATTGCCACCACCAACGTGCCAAGACCGCGTAAGTCTCCGATATCCATGGCTTACCTCTTGCTCTTGATCGAGGTGCCGAGTACCTGCAAGTAGGCAATCAGTGCATCCATCTGGGTTTTGCCCTTGAGCGTTGCAACGGCTCCGGCAATGTCGTCGTCGGTGTAAGGCACGCCGAGGCTACGCATGGTTTTGAGCTTGGCTTCGGTATGGCTGCTGTCGACAGGTTCGTTCACCATCCATGGATAGCCAGGCATCTTCGACTCAGGCACTACGTTGCGCGGGTTGTACAAGTGCGCGCGCTGCCAGTCATCGGAGTAACGACCGCCGACACGGGCCAGATCAGGCCCGGTACGCTTGGAACCCCAGAGGAACGGGTGGTCCCAGACGCTTTCACCGGCGACCGAGTAGTGCCCGTAGCGTTCTGTTTCGGCACGGAACGGACGGATCATCTGCGAGTGACAACCCACGCAGCCGTTGGCGATGTAGACGTCGCGACCTTCCAGTTGCAGCGCGGTGTAGGGCTTCATGCCTTCAACCGGCTTGTTGGTCACGTCCTGAAAGAACAGCGGCACGATTTGTGTCAGGCCACCGATGCTCACAGCCAAGACCATCAACAGCATCAGAAGGCCGACGTTTTTCTCGATTGTTTCGTGTTTCATGGCGAACTCCTCAGGCCATCTGCGCTGCGGCGGCAGCTTCGGCAGGCACGGAGGCCCGTACGGTGCGCCAGGTGTTGTAGGCCATCAGCAACATACCGCTGAAGAAGATCGCGCCGCCCACCAGCCGCACGATAAAGCCGGGATGGCTGGCCACCAGGGTTTCGACGAACGAATAAGTCAGCGTGCCGTCTTCGTTGACTGCGCGCCACATAAGGCCCTGAGCGATACCGTTGACCCACATCGAGGCGATGTACAGCACGGTGCCGATAGTTGCCAGCCAGAAGTGGGCGTTGATCAAGCCGACGCTGTGCATCTTTGGCCGGCCGAAGATTTTCGGAATCATGTGGTACAGCGCACCGATGGAAATCATCGCTACCCAACCCAAGGCGCCCGCGTGGACGTGACCGATGGTCCAGTCGGTGTAGTGGGAGAGGGCGTTGACGGTCTTGATCGCCATCATCGGACCTTCAAAGGTCGACATGCCGTAGAACGCCAGTGACACGACCAGGAACCGCAGGATCGGGTCGTCGCGCAATTTATGCCAGGCGCCCGAGAGCGTCATCATGCCGTTGATCATGCCGCCCCAGCTTGGCGCCAGCAGAATCAGTGACATAACCATACCGAGTGACTGAGCCCAGTCCGGCAGCGCGGTGTAGTGCAGGTGGTGCGGGCCAGCCCAGATATACAGGGTGATCAGCGCCCAAAAGTGCACGATCGACAGGCGATAGGAATACACCGGACGTTCAGCTTGCTTGGGAACGAAGTAGTACATCATCCCCAAAAAGCCTGCAGTCAGGAAAAAGCCTACGGCGTTGTGTCCGTACCACCACTGCACCATCGCATCAGTCGCCCCGCCATACACGGAGTAGGACTTGGTCAGGCTGATGGGGATCTCCATGTTGTTGACGAGATGCAGAATCGCCACAGTGATGATAAAAGCCCCAAAAAACCAGTTACCAACATAGATGTGCTTGGTGGTGCGTTTCTTCAGCGTGCCGAAGAACACGATGGCGTAGCTGACCCAGACGATGGTGATCAGAATGTCGATCGGCCATTCCAGTTCGGCGTATTCCTTGGAGCTGGTATAACCCAGCGGCAAGGTAATGGCGGCCAACAGAATCACCAACTGCCAACCCCAGAACGTAAACGCCGCCAGTCGGGGCGCGAACAGTTGGGTCTGGCAGGTACGTTGCACCGCGTAGTAAGAGCTGGCAAACAGCGCACAGCCGCCGAACGCGAAAATCACCGCATTGGTGTGCAGTGGGCGCAAGCGCCCGAACGTGGTCCAGGGCAAGTTGAAGTTGAGTTCAGGCCAAACCAATTGCGCGGCGATAAAAACGCCGAGCCCCATTCCGACGATGCCCCACACCACCGTCATAATGGCAAATTGGCGGACCACCTTATAGTTGTAGGCGGTACTGTTAGTTGTGTTCATTTAGGTGTGTTCCCATCTTCTTTGGTCCGGATCAGAGGTCCGAGTCATAGCACCGAGTTATAGGCAGACTAATCAAAAGCGAGGTAAGCATGAGAGATGGGCTAAGTGCCGGTATTGACGGGGATCAATGTGAACTACTGGCGCGAACTAATGGCTGGTTATGGAGTCTCGCCAAAAATGGGGGTTTTGACACGTCGCCGACCCTGATTCTGGCCCATGGCGCAGGCGCACCCATGGACAGCGAATTCATGACCGACATGGCTGCACGCCTTGCCGTGCGTGGCATCAACGTGATGCGCTTCGAGTTCCCCTACATGGCCCAACGACGTCTCGATGGCCGCAAACGCCCGCCCAATCCGCAGGTGCAGCTGCTCGACTGTTGGCGCCAGGTCTATGCCCAAGTGCGACCCCACGTCGCGGGTCGCCTGGCTATCGGGGGTAAGTCCATGGGCGGGCGGATGGCCAGTCTGGTGGCCGACGAGCTGGGCGCAGATGCGCTGGTGTGCCTTGGGTACCCGTTTTATGCCGTGGGCAAACCGGAAAAACCTCGGGTGGCGCATTTGGCGGCGATAAAAACGCCGACGTTGATCGTGCAAGGGGAAAGGGATGCGCTGGGGAATCGGGAGGCCGTAGAGGGGTATGAATTGTCCGACGCTATCACCCTCCATTGGCTGGCAACGGGTAATCATGATTTGAAACCGTTGAAAACCTCGGGGTTCAGTCATGAACAGCATCTGGACACCACTACAGAAGCCGTTTCGGTTTTTGTGAGAGACCATTGAATACACGGAAATGCCAGCGGCAAAAACAGGTAGGACCCTGAAGCAGAGCCCTACCTGTCACAGCACGGTATTCTTACTTTTTGATGCCAAAACAGTTCAATTGGAAGTTGTTCGAGACCAGATCGGCACTGCCGGTGTCCAGACTGAAGGAGCGAGAGTTACCCAGTGCGCCGCTGGAGACTTGCTCATTGGTCCACCAGCCCCAGCCGTTACTCCAGCCCAGCAAGTGGCCCACCGATGAATTTTCCCCGACATACACAGCGCGCAGCTGTTTGAAGTCGTTCGCAGACATCGAGTGCACGCCTTGCTGATCGCAAAAGGCCCGGTAGCCATAGAAATCTTTGCGCACGTCCTTGAACCCCACAAAAACCCGAGCGCCTGATGTTGTGAGTTGATAGCTCGCGGTAGCCCCCAGCGCATCCGTCACCGTGACGGTAGTAACGCCGTTACCTGCGGCGATAACCTTCCCATCCTTGTCGACGAGCGCAACCCGAGTGACGCTCGACTGGTAAAGGTAAGGCGGCTGACCGCCAATAGCTGCTCGAGTGAAAAACGCATTGGCCGGCGGATTGATGGGCGGCCGACCTTCGAACACCGCATATCCACTCAGCGACAGCACATGGTCGTTGCCGAGACTCAGTGGCGGTGCCAGCGCATGCACAGTGAACGTCGTTGCCGTCGACTCAACCGATGCAGCGCTACCACGGGTGACGGCATACGTGACGCCGACCGAACTCCCCGCGCTGCCTACCGCGACGGACTTGGGCACCGCAAAACCGATCTCCCCCACAACGCCCACCACCTGAGGCGCCGTTGTGTGGGACGGGCCACCTGCCCACTTCACGACAATGCTGTCTTTAACCGCCATGCCGGTATAACTCGGCACGGTGACCGCGACCCCGGTTGCGGGGACGGTTTCGGGGATCATGACGCCACTGGCGTCCACGCCAGCGACCGCTGGTTTTTCCAGGCTGGACAGGCCGCCCGTCACCAACAGTTCAAGTTTCTCCGAGCGCTGATCGGCGCCAGTTGCACGCTTTACCGCATAGGAAATACTGACTTTATTCCCCACATTGGCCGCGACCAACGCGCCGGAAAAAATCACCGACACTTGTTTTCCTGCCTGCTGGGCCGTGATGGTTTTCTCTTTATTATCACTGCCGCCAAGGCCTTCCCAGGCAATCGCAACCACATCGCCTACCTTCAAATGGGCGCTGGCATCGATGATAACCGTCGCCCCATTGACCGTGTTCGCGGGGTCGAGGGTGCCGTCTTTCGCTTCCTTGACCGTTGGATCGGGCAGGAGAGTGACAACAGTGGCGCCGATTGTGAGGGGCAGGGTTTCCGAGATGAACGTGCGATTGCCACGCACCACCTCGTACCACACCGCAACGCTGCCATTGAGGTTAGCGTCCACGTACTGCTTCTTGACCCGGAAAATGACGTCCTTGCCCGACGTGCCGCTGTTGAGTGTGGTACTCGCGCTGTACACACCCTCCGGCGCGCGACCCTCCCAGTGCAACGTGACCTTATCCAGCGGCGCCATACCCGTGTAAGGCGCAATACGCACCACGGCCTCAAGCACGATGTCCGCCGGGTCAAGTACACCGTCGGCACTTGCCCCATCAACAGAGGGAGACGGTAACAACGCGCCCCCGCCAGCACTGACCTGAACCAGCAGCGAAGGTGATTTGAAAAACGCTCGGGCGAACGTGGTCACCGTGTAATAAAGCTCAAGCGTACCGCCCGCCAGCGCACTGACCTTATCGTCAGGGATCAAGAACGCTACTGTCTCGCCCACATCGTCGCTATTGAGGTTTTTCACCTCTTCATGAATCACATTGGCGCCGCCGGCCGTTTTGCCCATCCACACCAGGGTGACGTCATTGCCATCGGCCATGAAGTAATACGGCGGCACCTGAGCGATGACATTGTGCGTCGTCGGGTCGAGCACACCGTTGTTCTGCTCCGCGACAGGCAGCTTCGGTGGTGCGAGCACCTGAGCTTCACCCACAATGGTCAGCGGCAGGCTCTTGGAGCGCAACTCGTCCCCGGCCACTTTCTTGACCTTGTACTTGAGCCGCGCACGGCCCTGGGCAATTGGCTCGAATTGTTCATTGGGAATCAGGAACTGTACAAACCCGATAGACGTGCCCACCGCTTTTACCGCGACATAAGGGTCCAGCCCCATCCCTTCCGCCGTGTTGCGCTCGACGGTGAGAGTGATTTCATCCGTGGCATGGATACCCGGATAAGACAACACCAACGCCTGCACATCGGCACCGGCGAGGGTCTCCAGGTTCAGCTCCATATTGGCCGCTTGTGGGGCGACCGGGGCGGGCAGGGTGGAGTTGCCGGCTTCGACTTCGACATAGGTGGGGAGTGACCAGCGCGACCAGTTGTTTACGACGTCGCGAACTTCATAACGCACTTCCAACATGTCGGAGTCGCCAGCGGCATCGATAACTTCCTTGGCAATAGGCAGTACGACAGGTTTGCCGAGCTCTGCTTGAGATTTCAATTCGTATTTGACGAATTCACCGTTCCACGAAAGGGTAATTCTGTCGCCGACTTCCATGTTTGGATAGGGGGCAATAGTGACGCTGACACCTTCAGGTGAGCTGATAATTCCCTGGGGTATAACGGTAGCTTTGGCCAGTGCTTCGTTTTCCCAAGGCGTCGAAGGATTGGTGTCCGTTCCGCCCGGGAGTGTCAGCTTGACCCTGATTGTTGCGGGCAAGGATTTATTCTTCAACCCGCCTATAGGCTCGGTCACTTCATACAGTAGCGTTATCTGCTCAGGATGAATGTGCTGTTGATCCAGTTCCAACACAACATAGGACGGTGTTTCGGGAATGATATCCCCGTCCTTGATCGTATAGTTGAAAACAAGGGTGCCATCACAGTACAGGTCAATAATATGACCCGCAGCCATGTGAGTGTAAGGGCCGACCCGAACGAGCAGCGGTACGCTAGGGTCCAGGGTGTCCGCATAACCAATACCACTAGGATCATGCAGGTTTTGCATGGCCGGTTCGGGCAGTAATGCCTTCAAGAAATTATTCATGTTGTTATCCGGTTTTTATCTGTTAGAAGGCGAGCCCTCAAGGCTCGCCTGTTGAGTTACATCAGCAGCCAGCGCCAGGTGTGGCCATGCGCATCAGGACTGAAGCGGTTCTGGAGTTAACAGGGCCGTTAGGGCCTTCGACCCTGTAATAGGCTTCTGCATGGCCGGTACAAATGAGGCGTAACTTAGCGTCCGGCACCCGGAAGCTATAGCCGTTGAGGATTTCCCCATCGTCCAGCGTATGGGTTTCTTCCATGCTGGCGCCCGGTACAGGTGTGCTGCCCTTGGCCGCGTTATAGCCGTGGAACACCAGGGTGACGCGAGGGTACTTATCGATGTGTTCGTACGGTGCGATAAAAATGGGCGTGCCATCCGGACTAAGAATCGGACTGATCGCGTTATTTTCATTGGCATTGGTAAATACAGGCTGGACCAAGCCATTTTCCCCGCCCGGCAGATCACCTTCGGCGCGGACTTCGACCGATTGCGCAAAGGATTTGGAGGTGTTGGGGTTGCCGTCATGAGTGACGGTGTAATACACCTTGATTGCTTCGCCTGTGCCCTCAGCGTCCATCAATGCGTTAGGAATAGTTAGCGTGATGTCTTTGTTCAGATCGATGGATTTAATCTGGAAATCGACCGGTACTGGTTGCGAGCCCCAGAACAAATGAATGCGGTCACTGACGGCGAAATCGTTCTTCCAGCCAATAATGGCTTTGGCCTCAAGCAAGAAATCGTCTTCATCGATAACGTTGTCGTCGTTATTCGCATTACTGCTGGTTCCTCGGATAATCGGTAGATCGAGGTTTTCGTTTTCTGGGGTTTCCGGGTCCGGGTCAACGGGGCCTGGCAGCTCCAGATTGACATTGACCCTCAATTCCGAGGAACTGCCGATCAATACGTTATTGCGTCGCACCTCATAACGAAGGGCTACCTCTCCATCCCCAGACAGCGCGATGGTTGGATAACGAACATTGATGTCAAAGATCGGGTCTTGAGTTTCATCGCCAGGCTTTAGTTCGGCTTCAGGCAGCGCATTATCACCCCAGTACAGGGTCACCTTGTCGCCCGCTTGTGGATCGGGGTACTGAGGAATGGTCACGGCTACAACGGCGCGCGCATCCGCGTCATCGATCA
>Ga0302214_1000430_pt1 | contig 9952 bp, 7 predicted proteins | sample II_Fen_N1_3_FD_194584 | JGI IMG/M metagenome (GOLD analysis project Ga0302214, IMG submission 194584) | Peat permafrost microbial communities from Stordalen Mire near Abisko, Sweden - II_Fen_N1_3 | ecosystem: Environmental > Terrestrial > Soil > Wetlands > Permafrost | place: Sweden: Abisko... | reverse complement strand
GCGCGTTTCGACGCCGGCGACGGTCATGCTGATCACCCCAAGGGCCAGGGTGAATGGATCGAACTGACCCACGGCAAGAACGGCATCGACGCCAGCAGCGGTTTTGCCGATCAGGCTGAGGTGCTGATTCATGCGCGCCTGGCCGCCAGCGTGGTCAAAGCCACGCGCATGGATCGCCCGGAGTGGATCGTCGTCAGCCCCATGGACGGCCAGGTTTACTGCACGTTGACCAACAACGCCAAACGCGGTGAAGACGGCCAGCCGGTAGGCGGTCCGAATCCGCGGGAGAAGAACGTCTACGGGCAAATCCTGCGCTGGCGCACCGACCACGACGACCATGGCGCGAACACGTTCGCCTGGGACTTGTTCGTGGTCGCGGGCAACCCGCAGGTGCACGCCGGGACGCCAAAAGGCGGATCGTCGAACATCACCGCCCAGAACATGTTCAACAGCCCGGACGGATTGGGTTTCGACAAGGCCGGGCGCTTGTGGATTCTGACCGACGGCGACATGAGCAATGCCGGCGACTTTGCCGGCATGGGCAACAACCAGATGCTCTGCGCCGACCCGAAGACGGGTGAGATTCGCCGCTTCATGGTCGGACCGATTGGGTGCGAGGTAACAGGGATCAGCTTCTCGCCGGATCAGAAGACGCTGTTCGTCGGGATTCAGCATCCTGGCGAAAACGGTGGATCGACCTTCCCCGAGCATTTGCCGAACGGCAAGCCGCGCTCTTCGGTGATGGCGATTACCCGCGAGGATGGCGGAATCGTCGGCGCCTGATCCGGCGTCATCGCGAGCAGGCTCGCTCCCACATGGTCAACACCGAACCTGTGGGAGAGAACTTGCTCGCGGTGACGTCAGCCCAAACCACACACATCTCAAGCCCAGTCACTAAAGAAGCCCCGTCTGCGCTACCATGCTTGGCCGGACGCGGCAGCCTGCTGCGCGCAGGAGTCAGCATGGCCCATCCGTTTGAAACCCTCACCCCAGACCTCGTGCTCGATGCCGTCGAAAGCATCGGCTTTCTCAGCGACGCGCGCATTCTGGCGCTCAACAGCTATGAGAACCGCGTCTATCAAGTCGGCATCGAAGACTCCGAGCCGCTGATCGCCAAGTTCTACCGTCCGCAGCGCTGGACCAACGAAGCGATTCTCGAAGAACACCAGTTCACTTTCGAACTCGCTGACGTCGAGGTGCCGGTCGTCGCGCCGTTGATCCACAACGGTGAAACCCTGCACGAACACAAAGGCTTTCGTTTCACCCTGTTCCCCCGCCGGGGTGGCCGTGCGCCGGAGCCGGGCAACCTCGATCAGTTGTATCGCCTGGGGCAATTGCTCGGGCGCCTGCACGCGGTGGGCGCGACCAAACCGTTCCAGCACCGTGAAGCCCTGGGTGTGAAGAACTTCGGTTACGACTCGCTGACAACCTTGCTCGAAGGCAACTTCGTCCCCCGCAGCCTGTTGCCCGCTTACGAGTCAGTGGCCCGCGATCTGCTCAAGCGCGTGGAAGAGGTCTACGACGCCACCCCGCACCAGAACATCCGTATGCATGGCGACTGCCACCCCGGCAACATGATGTGCCGCGACGAGATGTTCCACATCGTCGACCTCGATGACTGCCGCATGGGCCCTGCGGTACAGGACATCTGGATGATGCTGGCGGGTGATCGCCAGGATTGCCTGGGGCAGTTGTCGGAATTGATGGACGGTTACAACGAGTTCCACGATTTCAACCCGCGCGAACTGGCCTTGATCGAACCGCTGCGCGCCTTGCGCCTGATGCACTACAGCGCCTGGCTCGCCCGCCGCTGGGACGACCCGGCCTTCCCGCGCAGCTTTCCGTGGTTCGGGACGGAAAGGTATTGGGGCGATCAGGTGTTGGCGTTGCGTGAACAATTGGCGGCCCTCAACGAAGAGCCGCTGAAGCTCTTCTAAACAGCAGCGCCTCCTGTAGGAGCGAGCCTGCTCGCGATGGTCGTGAACGATAACGCGGGGAACCTGATACCCCGCGGCGCCTTTGAGTTCATCGCGAGCAGGCTCGCGCCAACAAGGATCAGCACACCAGGAAAAATCTCCTTACAATCCCCTTTTTGTTAGCTGCCTAAGCAAGGACTCTGCATGCAAGCTGCCAACCTCCGCCGGGGGTACATCCTGGGCCTGAGCGCCTACATCATCTGGGGAATTTTCCCGCTCTATTTCAAAGCCATCGCCAACGTGCCAGCCGCGGAGATCATCATCCACCGCGTGTTGTGGTCGGCGCTGTTCGGCTCTTTGCTGCTGATGGTCTGGAAACATCCGGGCTGGTGGCGCGAGCTGCGGGATAACCCGAAACGACTGGCGATCCTGGCCCTGAGCGGCACGCTGATCGCCGCCAACTGGCTGACCTACGTCTGGTCGGTGAACAACGGACGCATGCTTGAAGCCAGCCTGGGTTACTACATCAACCCACTGGTGAACGTGCTGCTGGGCATGCTGATCCTCGGCGAACGATTGCGGCGCATGCAGTGGATCGCCGTGGGTCTGGCCGCGGTCGGCGTGGCGCAGCAGGTGTGGCAGGTCGGGAGCCTGCCGTGGGTGTCGCTGGTGCTGGCCCTGACCTTCGGTTGCTACGGGTTGATCCGCAAACAGGCACCGGTCAAGGCCTTGCCGGGGCTGGTGGTGGAAACCTGGATGCTGGTGCCGATTGCCGTCGCCTGGTTGCTGTTCAATCCGACGGCTGTGAGTGCTCAACCTGAGTTCTGGACGACGTCCGAAGCCTGGTGGCTGGTCGCTGCCGGCCCGGTGACGCTGGTGCCGCTGGTCTGCTTCAACGCCGCTGCAAGGCATTTGCCCTACACCACGTTGGGATTCCTCCAGTACCTGGCGCCGACATTGGTGTTGTTGCAAGCCGTGCTGCTGTTTGGCGAACACCTGTCGTCGAGCACGTTACTGGCATTCATCTTTATCTGGGCCGGCCTGGCCGTTTACAGCGTCGATGCCTGGGTCAGCCTGCGCCGCCGAAGCTGATCAAAAAACGCACAAATCTCTGCAGGCCACGTCTACCGTGGCCTGCATCGTTTCTTCCCAAGGTTATCCACAACCTGATCCCCGGCGAATGTGCGCAAGTCGCTGAAACTGCTGGTTTTTTGATCAATTCCTGAAGAGCCCCGGCCAGCATGGCCTGGCGGGCTGTCTCTACAGGTTATCCACAGGCAGGTGCACGTTTAACTTGGATAACCCGATCAAGGGTCACTGCGCAGCACCAATTCCACCATCAGATCGTCGGCCAGGGTTTCCAGGCGCGATTGCAGTACATCCAGGGACAAGGTCAAGGGGACCGCGAGAATCGCTTCGGCGTGGAACAGCGGCTCACTGCTCATCGGCGCCGGCCGCACTTCAGTCACCAGCCGTTCCAGGTTCACGCCCTGCTCACTCAACAGTCGGGTGATATCACGCACGATTCCCGGCCGGTCATTGCCGACCAACTCCATGGCGATGGGTTTCCAGGTGCACGATTGCTCAATGCCGCTTTCGGCGATCAAGACGCGAATGCCTTGGGTGGACAAACCTTGCAGGGCATCGACCAGTTCATCGTAGGCCTCTGCCGGTACGCCGACCCGAAGGATCCCGGCAAATTGCCCGGCCATGCGCGACATGCGGCTTTCCAGCCAGTTGCCGCCGTGCTCGGCAATGCATTGGGCGATGCGCTCGACCTGCCCTGGCTTGTCTGGAGCGAAAACAGTGAGTACGAGGTGGTCCATGGCGCAGCCCTCTGGTCATGACTTTTGTTATAGAAAACCAAGTATAGGCAAGGCGCCGGAATCGGCTTGGCACTGCTGTTCTGTGGCGAGAGAGCTTGCTCTCTCGCCACAAAAAACAAAGCCCCATCGCGGGGCCACCAAAGATTATGTGTACAACTTTTTATATTTAACTGGAACAATCTCATGCTTTTTTGAGAACATCCCGATCCTCGACGTGACTGCAATGCGTCATGGGGTCGCAGAACGACGTAATTAGTCTAATTTTCACAACCGCAATTCATCATGTAGTATGCCGCAGCGCGCACTACATAACGTTGGATCGATGTCTGCCTCAGGCGCAGTCGCATCCCTGAAAGTCCCGTCAACAAGGCCTCCGCGCCGTTGATGGGTCCCCCACCCAGCCGTCAGAAATGGCATGTACTGGTCCCAGGGTTTGTGGTTTAAATGCCAAAGGCTTCATTGTTAAATTGAAGAGCTGAAAAGCGAAATAGCTGAGCAGAGTGAGGCAAGCAATGACTGAACACGTTCAAGTCGGTGGCCTGCAGGTCGCCAAAGTCCTGTTCGACTTCGTGAACAACGAAGCCATTCCCGGTACCGGCCTCACCGCCGACACGTTCTGGGCCGGTGCCGACAAGGTCATTCATGACCTGGCGCCGAAGAACAAAGCCCTACTCGCCAAACGCGATGATTTCCAGGCTCGTATCGATGGCTGGCACCAATCCCGTGCCGGTCAACCACACGATGCCGTGGCCTATAAAGCCTTCCTGCAAGACATCGGTTATCTGCTGCCAGAAGCGGCCGATTTCCAGGCAACGACGCAAAACGTCGATGATGAAATCGCCCGTATGGCCGGCCCGCAACTCGTGGTGCCGGTCATGAACGCCCGTTTCGCACTCAATGCTTCGAACGCCCGCTGGGGTTCGCTGTATGACGCGCTCTACGGCACCGACGCGATCAGCGAAGCTGACGGCGCGGAAAAAGGCAAAGGCTACAACAAGGTTCGCGGCGACAAGGTCATCGCCTTCGCCCGCGCCTTCCTCGACGAAGCGGCGCCATTGGCGGCCGGCTCCCATGTCGACTCCACCCGCTACACCATCGTTGACGGCAAACTGGTGGTCGCCCTCAAAGGCGGCAGCAACACCGGCCTGCGCAACGATGCCCAACTGATCGGCTTCCAGGGCGCTGCCTCGGCACCCACCGCGATCCTGCTGAAAAACAACGGCCTGCATTTCGAAATCCAGGTCGATGCCAGCACCCCGGTCGGCCAGACCGATGCCGCCGGTGTCAAAGACATCCTGATGGAAGCGGCGCTGACCACCATCATGGACTGCGAAGACTCGGTCGCTGCAGTCGATGCCGATGACAAAGTGGTGATCTACCGCAACTGGCTCGGCCTGATGAAGGGCGATCTGTCGGAAGAAGTCTCCAAGGGTGGTCAGACGTTTACCCGCACCATGAACGCCGACCGCACCTACACCGCCGTCGACGGCAGTGAACTGAGCCTGCATGGCCGTTCGTTGCTGTTCGTGCGCAACGTCGGTCACCTGATGACCATCGACGCGATCCTCGATAAAGACGGCAACGAAGTGCCGGAAGGTATCCTCGATGGCCTGGTCACTTGCCTGGCCGCACTGCACAACCTGAACGGCAACACGTCGCGCAAAAACACCCGCACCGGTTCGATCTACATCGTCAAACCGAAAATGCACGGCCCGGAAGAAGCGGCGTTCACCAACGAGCTGTTCGGTCGCATCGAAGACGTGCTGGCCCTGCCACGCAACACCCTCAAAGTCGGGATCATGGACGAGGAGCGTCGTACTACGATCAACCTCAAGGCCTGCATCAAGGCTGCCAGCGAGCGCGTGGTGTTCATCAACACCGGCTTCCTCGACCGTACCGGCGACGAAATCCACACCTCCATGGAAGCCGGCCCGATGGTGCGCAAGGCCGACATGAAGGCGGAAAAATGGATTGGCGCCTACGAGAACTCCAACGTCGATATCGGCTTGAGCACCGGCCTGCAAGGTCGCGCACAAATCGGTAAAGGCATGTGGGCCATGCCGGACCTGATGGCCGCGATGCTCGAACAGAAAATCGCTCATCCACTGGCCGGCGCCAACACCGCCTGGGTCCCTTCGCCGACCGCCGCTGCCTTGCACGCGCTGCACTACCACAAGGTTGACGTGTTCGCGCGTCAGGCCGAACTGGCCAAACGTGCTCACGCCTCGGTGGACGACATCCTGACCATCCCGCTGGCGGTCAATCCGCAGTGGACCGCCGAGCAGATCAAGAACGAACTGGACAACAACGCCCAGGGCATTCTCGGTTACGTGGTGCGCTGGATCGACCAGGGCGTCGGCTGTTCGAAAGTGCCGGACATCAACGACATCGGCCTGATGGAAGACCGTGCGACGCTGCGTATTTCCAGCCAGCACATCGCCAACTGGCTGCGTCACGGTATCGTCACTCAAGAGCAAGTGATGGAAAGCCTCAAGCGCATGGCGCCAGTGGTGGACCGTCAGAATGCCGGGGATGCGCTGTACCGTCCGCTGGCACCGAACTTCGACAGCAACATCGCCTTCCAGGCAGCCGTCGAACTGGTGATCGAAGGTACCCAGCAGCCAAACGGCTACACCGAGCCGGTCCTGCACCGTCGTCGTCGCGAGTTCAAGGCTGCCAATGGCCTGTAACTGAGCGTTTGCGCCGGACATGAAAAAGCCCTGATCGAACGATCAGGGCTTTTTCTTTTGCAAATGCGGTTCCCTGTGGGAACGAGCGGCGCTGACAGGTCTGGTCTAAGCCTCCATCCCCAACTCATGCTTCACCAGCGCCAGCAACTGACCGCTATCAATCGGCTTGAGCAGGAAATCCACCACACTCAAATGCATCGCCGCAATGGCGTCTTTCACGTCGGCATCCCCCGAGACGATGATGATCGGCATCGCCGCCCGCTCCGACTCACGCACCCGGCGGATCAGATCCAGGCCGTCTATGTGGCCCATTCGCAGATCGGTGATCACCAGGCCAATCGCCGGTTTCTCTGCCAGCATTTTGAGTGCGGTTTCGCCACTGGCGGCGGTCAGGCAGCGAATCCCGTCCAGCGCCAGAATCTCTGACAGCAATTCCCGGGCGTCTTTATCGTCATCGACGATCAGCACGCGCTGCGGCGGCAGGTCAGGTTCCAGCATGACGGCACTGAGCGCCTCGCGCTCGGCGTCACTCAAAATATCGTGGTCGGACATGGCTTTCTCTACATATTCAGTTCAATTCCCTAGCACAGTGGTCAGACATCGCTAAGCAGACCTTCAATGTGCACTTCGTCGGATATTTTTCCAATAGGGAAGCTGAGAGGTTTTTCGCACAATTGCGTAAGGCTTTTCCGACATTCCCTCACACACATCACCTACCTAGACTTACGTCCAATGGGCACCCGGACCGCAGGGGCCGACCATGGCCGAGTCATCCGACGACAAAAAATCCAACAAGACTGCGGTTATGGTTATGAGTAAAGCGGACGCCTTCACACAGGCAGGGAAAACCGCGGTGTTGCAGAACATCCAGGGCACCTTGCAATTCCTTCAGCGCTTCCCGCCCTTCAATCAAATGGAACACGCGCACCTGGCGTACCTGGTTGAGCAGTGTCAGCTGCGTTTTTATGCGCCCGGCGAAAGCATCATCAAGCCTGCCGATGGCCCGGTTGAACACTTTTACATCGTCAAGCAGGGCCGGGTCGTGGGCGAACGTCCGCACACGGCCAAGGGCGGCACTGAAACGACCTTCGAAATCACCACCGGCGAGTGTTTTCCCCTCGCCGCGTTGCTGGGCGAGCGGGCGACCCGCACCGAGCATCTCGCCGCCGAAGACACTTTTTGCCTACAGCTGAACAAGCTTGCGTTCATCAAACTGTTCGCCATTTCCAGCACCTTCCGCGACTTTGCCCTACGCGGCGTCAGTAGTCTGTTGGATCAGGTCAACCAGCAGGTCCAGCAAAAGGCCGTGGAAACCCTCGGCACCCAATACTCGCTCAACACCCGCCTCGGCGAATTGGCCATGCGCCATCCGGTGACCTGCAGCCCGGAGACACCCCTGCGCGAAGCCGTGACCCTGATGCATGAACAGCAGGTGGGCAGCATTGTGGTGGTCGATGCGCAAAAGGCGCCGCTGGGGATTTTCACCCTGCGTGACTTGCGTCAGGTCGTGGCCAACGGCACGAATGACTTCAACGAAACCATCGAACGGCACATGACCCATGCGCCGTTTTTCCTGTCGCCGGATCACAGCGCCTTTGACGCCGCCATTGCCATGACCGAGCGCCACATCGCCCACGTCTGCCTGGTCAAGAACCAGCGCCTGTGCGGTGTGGTCTCGGAACGTGACCTGTTTTCCCTGCAACGGGTCGACCTGGTGCACCTGGCGCGCACCATTCGCAGCGCCCAACGTGTGGAAAACCTGGTCACCCTGCGCGGCGAGATCGGTCAACTGGTGGAACGCATGCTGGCCCACGGCGCGTCTTCGACCCAGATCACCCACATCATCACGCTGCTCAACGACCACACCGTGTGCCGGGTGATCGAGTTGACCCTGGCCGAGAAAGGCGACCCCGGCGTGCCGTTCAGTTGGCTGTGTTTCGGCAGCGAAGGCCGCCGCGAGCAAACCCTGCACACGGATCAGGACAACGGCATCATCTTTGAAGCGCGGGACGCCGCCCACGCCGCTGAAATTCGCGGCAAGTTGCTGCCCATCGCCCAGCAGATCAACCAGAGCCTGGCCCTGTGCGGCTTCACCCTGTGCAAGGGCAACATCATGGCCGGCAACCCCGAGCTGTGTTTGTCCCGAACCGAATGGGCTCGGCGTTTTGCAGCATTTATCCGCGAGGCAACGCCGGAGAACCTGCTCGGTTCGAGTATCTATTTCGATTTGCGCGTGGTCTGGGGCAGCGAGCAAGGCTGCGAACAGTTGCGGCGCGGAATTCTCGATCAAGTCGGCGACAACCGCTTGTTCCAGCGCATGATGGCCGAGAACGCCTTGCGCAATCGTCCACCCGTGGGCCGTTTCCGTGAGTTTGTGCTGGCCCGGAAAAATGGCGAGAAGGCCACCCTCGACCTGAAGGTCCAGGGCCTGACCCCATTCGTCGATGCTGCACGTTTACTGGCCCTGGCCAACGGCGTCGAAGCGAACAATACGCTGGAGCGGTTTCGCCAGTTGGTCGACAAGGAGGTCATCGACGCCCTGGACGGTGCAGCGTATGAAGAGGCGTATCACTTCATTCAGCAAACCCGCATGCAGCAACATCAACGCCAGACCCGGGAAAACCTGCCCTACTCCAACCGCGTGGACCCGGACAGCCTCAATCATCTGGACCGACGCATCCTGCGTGAATCGCTGCGCCAGGCCCAACGCCTGCAAAGCAGCCTGACCCTGCGGTATCAGCTATGAGCCTTTTTTCATGGCTGCGCCCGGCCGGCCCGATCCTGTCCGGGGAGCTGCAACTTCGCCTGCAACGCTTGCCAACACCGACTGGGCTGAGTGAATGCAGCCTGCGCGAACAGCGCTGGGTCGTACTGGACCTGGAAACCACCGGGCTGAACCTGAACAAGGACCGCGTGCTGTCCATCGGCGCGGTGGTGATCGAGGACGGCGCGATCGATTTCAGCCAACAGTTCGAACGCACCCTGCAGTGCACCGAAGTCAAACTCGGGCCCAGCGTCTTGATCCACGGCATCGGCCCCAGCGCGATTGCCGCCGGCAGTGACCCGGCGCTGGCATTGGTCGAATTCATGGAGTACGTCGGTGACAGCCCGATCCTGGCCTTTCATGCGCCGTTCGACCAACACATGCTCGGCCGCGCCTTGAAAGATCATTTGGGCTACAAGTTGCAGCATCCCTTTCTGGATGTGGCGGACATCGCCCCGCTGCTGTGCCCGCAAGCCAACATCCGCGAGGCCGGACTGGACGAGTGGATCGACTGGTTCAAGCTCGAAGTCTTCGAGCGCCACAACGCCAGCGCCGATGCCCTGGCGACCGCCGAATTGGCGCTGATCCTGTTCAGCCGGGCACGGCAGCAGCAGATTCATAGCCCGTTGAATTTGCAGCAGCGCTTGAATCAGTGGAAGCGACGGCAGCGCACACCGTCCTTCTGATCTTCAACCTCTGTTCCGGCCTCATCGCGGGCAAGCCACGCTCCCACAGGAATTGTGCATAACCTTGTGG
>Ga0302214_1000429_pt1 | contig 9958 bp, 7 predicted proteins | sample II_Fen_N1_3_FD_194584 | JGI IMG/M metagenome (GOLD analysis project Ga0302214, IMG submission 194584) | Peat permafrost microbial communities from Stordalen Mire near Abisko, Sweden - II_Fen_N1_3 | ecosystem: Environmental > Terrestrial > Soil > Wetlands > Permafrost | place: Sweden: Abisko... | reverse complement strand
GCTACGCCCTTACATCACCTTGCAATCAGCGGTCATGACCGCAGCCAACCAGAGCCAGACGCTGATCTACGGCCTGCTGTTGGGCTGCATTGGCATGATGATCCTGCACAACCTCATCCGTTACGCCTACACCCGTTCACGCAGCAGCCTGTGGCTGGCGGCATCCGAAGGCTGCCTGATACTCAGCCTGGTCCTGCTGTTGAACCTGGCCGGCCCCTGGCTTGCGGAGTGGCAAGCGGTGCAAACCCCTGGCGCGTACCTCGCCTTGTTGCTGACGGCACCCTGTGGCCTGATGTTTGCGCTACGCTTCTTCGCCCCCCTCGGTTTCCACCCGCTGAACAAAGTGATCGCGGGCGAAATTCTGTTGATCGCGATCTCAGGGCTGCTACTGCTGTTCGTCAACACGCTGCCGTTGAACTTCATCACCTACGGACTGGTGGCCCTTGCAGGCTTGACGATGCTGTTCGTCAGCGCCTTCCACTGGCAGAAAGGCTATCGCCCGGCGCGGCTGTTCGTGGCCGCCATGGTGGTGTTCAACCTCGGCATACTGATCATCCTGCCTGCCCTGCTGGGGCTGACCCACATCGAACCCCATGGCCTGATCACCACCCTGCTGGCATTCATTTGCATCAGTGGCCTGCTGATGAGCATCGCCTTGAGCGAGCGCCAGCGCAGCATCACCGAAGACCGCTTCAGCATCAGTCGCGACCTGGCCGCCAGCAACGCCGAAATCAACGCCAAGGCAGAGTTTCTGGCGAAGATCAGCCATGAGATCCGCACCCCGATGAACGGCGTACTGGGGATGACCGAGCTGTTGCTGGGCACGCCACTTTCGGTCAAGCAGCGCGACTACGTGCAGACGATCCATAGCGCCGGCAACGAACTGCTGACGCTGATCAACGAAATTCTCGACATCTCCAAGCTCGAATCCGGACAGATCGAACTGGACGATGTGCAATTCGACCTCAACGCCCTGATCGAAGACTGCCTGAGCATCTTCCGCGCCAAGGCCGAACAGCAGAACGTCGAATTGATCAGCTTCATCCAGCCTCAAGTGCCGCGGGTCATCAGCGGTGATCCGACACGTTTGCGCCAGACCCTATTGAGCCTGGTTGAAAACGCCCTTAAAAAATCCGATGAAGGCGAAATCCTGATCGTCGTCGCGCTCGACGAACGCAGTCCCAAACCGCGCCTGCGCATTGCCGTACAGGACAGCGGCGAACCCATGGACGCTGAAGAGCGTGACGCGCTGATGCACGCCGAATTGCACAGCAAGCATTTCCTCTCGACCAACCGGCTGGGCGGTAATCTGGGCCTTGTCATTGCCCGTCAGTTGATTCGCCTGATGCACGGCGAGTTCGGCATCAAGAGTGGCACCAACCAGGGCAGCACACTGTGGCTGACCTTGCCGCTGGACCCTGACCGTCTCGAACACCCGACGTCCGACCTTGACGGTCCGTTGCAGGGCGCACGGGTGTTGGTGGTGGACGACAACGACACCTGCCGCAAAGTGCTGGTGCAGCAATGCAGCGCCTGGGGCCTGAACGTCAGCGCCGTACCCTCCGGCAAGGAAGCGCTGGCCTTACTGCGCACCAAGGCGCACCTGCGCGACTACTTCGACGTGGTCCTGCTGGACCAGAACATGCCCGGCATGACCGGCATGCAACTGGCCGCCAAGATCAAGGAAGACCCGAGCCTGAACCATGACATCCTGCTGATCATGCTCACCGGCATCAGCAATGCGCCGAGCAAGATCATCGCACGCAACTCAGGAATCAAACGCATCCTCGCCAAACCCGTGGCCGGTTACACCCTCAAGACAACCCTGGCCGACGAGTTGACCCAGCGCAACAAGGGCCTCGCCGTGATGCAGCAGCCATTGGGTCCACCTCTGCCGATCAAGGTCCCCAGCGATTTCCGCATTCTGGTGGCCGAAGACAACAGCATCTCGACCAAGGTCATCCGCGGCATGTTGGGCAAGCTCAACCTGCAACCGGACACCGCCAGCAATGGCGAAGAAGCCCTGCAGGCCATGAAGGCCCAGCGTTATGACCTGGTACTGATGGATTGCGAGATGCCGGTCCTCGATGGCTTCTCGGCCACCCAGCAATTGCGTGCCTGGGAAGTCGGCAACCAGCGCACTCGCACGCCCGTGGTGGCATTGACCGCGCACATTCTCGCCGAGCACAAGGAGCGCGCGCGCCAGGCCGGCATGGACGGACACATGGCCAAACCCGTCGAATTGTCGCAATTGCGCGAACTGATCGAACACTGGGTTGCCCAGCGTGATCAACAAGACCGCGCCACGACCCCAACGTCCTGAGCCGACAGACCCCGCAACGCCTGATAGACTCCCCTCCTCGACTTCCCTCGCCAGTGAGCCTGCACCATGCTTCACGTGTTGTTCAGTGTTTACCTGAAGATGCTGGTGCTCTACAGCCCGTTCTTCGTATTGTCCTGCTTCATCAGTCTCACCCGCGGTTACTCGCGCAAGGAACAGCGTCGCCTGGCCTGGAAAGTGGCAATCGCCACGCTGGTTTCCAGCGTCTTGCTGTACCTGTTCGGGAGAGTGATTTTCAGCGTCTTCGGCATCACTGTGGATGCGTTCCGCATCGGTGCCGGTAGCGTGCTGTTCATCTCGGCACTCGGCATGGCGCAAGGCAAGTCGGCAGTGCAAACCGACAACGTGCAACAGGACGTGACCATCGTCCCGCTGACCATCCCGCTTACGGTCGGCCCCGGCACCATCGGTGCCTTGCTGGTCATGGGTGTAAGCCAGCCGCACTGGGACGACAAGCTCACCGCAATCCTCAGTATTGCCCTGGCCAGTTTCACGGTCGGCGTGGTGCTGTACCTGGCCAATCATATCGAGCGCATTCTCGGCGACCAGGGATTGCAGATCGTCAGCCGGTTGATGGGGTTGTTCGTGTGTGCGTTGGCGGCGCAGATTATTTTCACCGGGGTCAAGGGCTATCTGATTCCTTGACTGGCACCGCCCTCTCCGAGACTTCACTCGGGAGAGATAACGCCAGCATCAATCAACGAGCCATTTTTCAGACGGGCCAGAGGCAGCAGATGCCTCTGACCCTTTCGTGTTACTTGCGACGCCTGAAACGCTTGACCAAAATTTCCTTTCGATGCTCGCCAAGATACTCTTCAATGTCCGCCCTTATTTCCGCATATCGGGCAGGATTGAAGGTTACGAACGACTTCCCGTGAAAAATATCCAGCGAGGAAGTTTTCCAGTCGACAAACAGCACGCCCCCCTCACGGCCTCCACCTTGATGATCAACAGCGGCTAGCGCAACCAGGATAATTCCATTCGACATTTGTTCGCAGGGAATCGTGGACAAACGTACGCCTTCAGCACTCTTCGCCCCTATATTCAGCAAGTTGATGGCTTCAGGCTCTTTCTTTAGTGCGTCCAATGTAGAGTTCGCGACCGCACTAAGCACCGCGGCGCCTGGGAAGGCCGCTTTGGCCGCCTCGACGGCAGCCCGGACAATATCAACCATGACATTATCGATTTCCAACTTCAGCGACGTTGCGCTGTACTTCGAGTAGCCTTTATCTGGAACAAAACATCCCAGGTCTTCCATGCACGTCGTAAAGGCGTGATACCAGGCCTTGGGATCTTTATGTCCTGGAACTTCGTAATTAGCCTCCATTTTCGACATGGTGATCAAGTTCTCGATAATCGCCATGTTCTCAATGCTTATCTTGTCACCATAACCAATCAGGCTATTGCCGAGCACCAGTGCATCCAGCTCTTTTGTTGGACTCGTTGCAACCGTCGACGGCACCGACCTTTTAAGCCGCTTGCCTGCCACGGCGTTTTTGCGCCTTTCAACGCGCGCCCTTACCAGATCGATACGGTCAGAACCGCTTAAAGAACTTTCAAACTCACTCACAATAATATCCTTTTATTTATTAAAAACCGCTCCCTCCCGGAGCGAATCAAATCTAACGCGACCACACTCAACCAACAACCATAACTAAATACAACATATGTAGCGCGCATCAAATAATCATGCACACAATTACGACCACAACAAAAAGCTCACAAAACCAACCGGACCGCCACCGAACAATAGTTCGGGCGATCCGGGGTTATTCGATACAAAAAGATGAAGCAGTTATTATCGGGCGGGATTGAGCTTATCGCCGTAGCTACGTGGCGTGTACACCCAGGTACTACCGTCCGGGCGAGGAATCACACGAGTCGTCGAGGAGCCAATGAGCACCATCGTTCGCATGTCCACCTGATCGGCAGTCAATTGCCCGAGTGTCGTCACCCGCAAGGTCTGACCCGGGCGACCGATATCGCGCCCCAGCACAACTGGCGTTTCAGGTGTGCGATGCCTGGCGACGATGTCCAGCGCCTGCCCCAGCTGCCACGGGCGCGAGCGCGAGATCGGGTTGTAGAACGCCAGGGCCAGGTCCGCCTGGGCCGACAGATCCAGGCGCTTTTCGATGATTGACCAGGGCTTGAGGTTGTCCGACAGCGACAACACGCAGAAGTCATGACCCAGCGGTGCGCCTGCTTGTGCGGCAGTTGCCAGCGACGCGGAAACGCCCGGCAGGATCTCGAGATCGACGTTGTGCCAATGGACGTCCGTGGACTCGTCGAGCGCTTCCAGCACGGCGGCAGCCATGGCAAAGACACCCGGATCGCCAGACGACACCACCACCACCGACCGCCCTTGGGCCGCCAGTTCGAAGGCGTGGCGAGCGCGCTGCATTTCCTCACGGTTGTCGGTGCAATGCAGCACCTGATCGGCACGGAAGGGTCCGGCCATGCGCACATAGGTTTCATAACCCAGCACATCGTTGGCACGCGCCAGTTCGGCCTTCACCGCCGGGACCATCAGCTCGGCCGCACCGGGCCCCAGACCGATCACCGCCAGGCGCCCGCGAGGTCGGCCGATCTGCAGCGGGTCCACTGGCTGTTCGGCGATCGCTACGCTGATGGTTTCATCGCCAGCGATGGAAACAGCCTGCCCGATGGCATCGCGGGCCAGCTCGCTGAGCGTTCCAGCCGCGCTGGAAAAACGCAGGGGGACGCCCAATTCGAGTGCGGCTTCACGCAGAGCCGGGTCAGCCATTTCCGTGTCGGCAGCCAACAGGCAGGCCAGCGATTGCCGGGCAATATTGGCCTGACGCAAAACATCACCAATCACCTTCGGCAAATCCGCAACGCCGGGTCTTACCGCGACCACCACGCAACGTGGATAGATCAGCAGTTCATTGGCCGCAACCGCTCGCTCGGCATGGCCGACATGAACGGTCAACCGCGCCTGCCCGTCCTCAGGCAACTGCGCCTGCGCCAGCCAGGGCGCCGAACCTTCGATGCGCACCGTTTCACCGGCCAGCAAATCGGAGACGAAACGCTTGCCCAGCTCCAGGTCACCCAAGGCATAGCCGCTGGGTGGATTAAGCAGGCAAGTGCCAAAACGCAGCTCGCCACTGGTGGTGATCGCAGCCGCCACCTCGAGATGAGCGGCGATCTCTCGCGCCAACACATTCACCCCGCCCAGGCCGCCAAGCAGCGGCACCACTGCGCTGCCGTCTTCGGCCACGGCCAGCACCGGCGGCTCACTGCCCTTTTCCAGTAGCAGCGGCGCCAGTGTGCGAATCACGATCCCGGCCGCGCACAATGCAATGATCGGCGTGTCTTGCCGATATAGATCGCGCAACGTCGCACCGAACTCGCGATAGAGACAGTCCGCGCCTTCAACCCGTTCGGCCAGGCCGTGGATCAGCGCATCCGGGTAGAGTTGTTGAATCTTGCGCGCGGTCGCAAGGCTGCCATTGCCGAGTATGACAATCGCCGGAACTGGACGGGGCATCAGCCTTGCCACCTTTCGCCGGGAACGATGATCAGCGAGAAATACGGCGAAGACATCGGCTCGACCTCATCCAGCGGGACGATTTTCTGATTGGCCATGGTCGCGCGCTCAACGTACAGCGCGCGTTCGGCCAGACCGAGCTCTTCCAGAACCTGGCGGACCTTGGGGAAGTTGCGCCCCAGCTTCATGATCACCGCCGCGTCTGCATCGGCCAGGCGACGCTTGAGTTCATCGTGCGGCAATACACCGGACAACACCGACAGGCTCTGATTGCGATACACCAGCGGCGCCCCGAGTACCGAAGCACCGCCGAGCATCGAGCACACGCCCGGCACGACTTCGGCGTCATAGCGCTCGGCCAGGCGATCGTGCAGGTACATGTAAGAACCGTAGAAGAACGGATCACCTTCGCAGATCACCGCCACATCTCGACCGGCATCCAGGTGCGCGGCCAGTTGTTCGCCAGCGGTATCGTAGAAGTCGCTGATCACTTGCTCATACGACAGCGGCGCGGGCAGTGCCTCGGTGGTCACCGGGTAAACCAGCGGCAGCAGGGTTTGTGCATCCTGCAAATGGGCCTCGATGATGCCAAACGCGTTGCCCTTTTTTCCCTTGGCGACGAAGTACGCCACCACCGGCGATTCGCGCAGCAGACGCAGGGCTTTGACGGTAATCAGTTCAGGATCACCCGGGCCGACGCCGAGGCCGATCAAACGTCCTGGTTGCTGCATCATTCGATCTCCGTGGCGAGGGCATTGACGGCGGCCGCGGCCATGGCGCTACCGCCCAGCCGGCCTTGCATGATGACGAAGGGCACGCCACGGCTGTCGGCGGCAAGCGCTGCCTTCGATTCGGCGGCCCCGACGAAGCCCACCGGGAAGCCGAGGATCAGCGCCGGTTTCGGTGCCCCGGCGTCGAGCATTTCCAGCAGATAGAACAGCGCGGTCGGCGCATTACCGATCACCACCACGCTGCCTTCCAGATGCGGGCGCCACAGCTCCAGCGCGGCGGCGGAGCGGGTGTTGCCCAGCTCACGGGCCAGCTCCGGAACGCTTTCATCGCGCAGGGTGCAAATCACCGGGTTGTTCGCCGGCAAGCGCGCGCGGGTGACGCCTTCGGAGACCATCCGCGCATCACACAGGATCGGCGCACCGGCCGCCAGCGCATCGCGTCCGGCCTTGCCCGCGCCTTCGGAAAACTGCAAACCGTCGATGGCATCGACCATCCCGCAGGCGTGAATCACCCTCACCGCGAGTTTTTCCAGATCGGCCGGGATTCGCGCGAGGTTGGCCTCGGCGCGAATGATCGCGAAGGAATTGCGATAGATCTCCTGACCGTCGCGGATGTAATCAAGCATCTAGGGGGCTCCGTGAGCGGGCGTCGAGCAAGGCGCCGACCGCGTCGATAGTAAGGTTGCGTGCGTGCAAGGCGCCGAATCCCGGCTGCGCTGCATCGCGAAAATAGAGGTCGTAATGACCGGGAGTCACGGCCAGCAAAGTGACCGGAGCAATATGCGCGGCAGCACAGGATCGTGAGCAGCCGCTCAAGTGCACCTTCAATGCATGCCCATGGCGTTGCAGCAAAGCAGCCAGTTGCAACGCGTCCGCCTTGGTGTCGGCCAGGCCTTTGCCGCAACCGCTGGATCCGGTACAGGCGATCAACCGGGACAATGGCTGAGCGCTTGCGCATAACAAGCCCAATGACTCCAGGCGCCGAATGACTTCAGCGGCGTTTTCCTCATGGATATTGGGCAGCAGCAAACTCTGCCAAGGGGTGAAACGCAGGCTCGAATCGCCGAACGCTTGCGCCAGTTGCGACGCGCCTCGGAGCATATCCGGGGTCAGTCGGCCCAGCGGCGGTACGGCGCCGATGTACACCAGGCTCGCCTGTGCCTGTGAGTGCGCGCCAATGTGCAGAAAGTCCGGGCTCACGCGGCGTTGCCAGCCAACAACGGGATTGATTGGCAACTGCGCCTGCAGCCGGGCGAGGAACGTGGCGACCGGGTATTCGGCCAACAAGTGGCGCATTCGCGTCTGATCGGGTCGTGCGAGTTCAAGAAACAACTCCAGCACCGCCACCACCAATGCATGACCATCGTCCAGCCTCACCGCACCGAGCGCAGCATCCATGGGGGTGCCGGCCAGGCCGAAGACGAGCCATTGGGTGCCATCCTGCTCTGTCGCGCTCAGCCACAGATCATGAGGGTGTTCCAGCATTGCCAGCGCTTCGCCGCCATCGATTTGCACAGCAAACTTGGCGCTCAGATCGTGGAAGCGCGCGTGAGTTTGCAGCGTGTCCAGCACCTGTTCCGCCAGTGCGCGGGTGTCGAACAACATCTGAGGGTCTATCCCGGCGGCCGGGCTGAGCATCAGATTGCGTACATCATCGCCCTCGGCATGGCTCGGCCCCAATCCAGCGGCGAGCAAGCTGTCGATCAACGCCGCCGTTTCGCTGCCAATCCCGCGAATCTGCAGGTTGGCGCGGTTGGTCGCCTCGATCACCCCAGCGGCATATCGTTCGGCGCCATCTGCCACGGAGATCGCCTGCCGGGCCTTGATCGAGCCACCGCTGAGTTTGATCCGGCAGATACCACCGTCCAATGCCTGGACGACCCGCAACAACCCGGGACAGGCCGAAGGGCGCAAAAGGGTGGGTTTCTGATGTGGATTCACAGGATGACCGGTACGAGATGAAGGGCAGCATTATGCCTGCTTTGTCTGGCCGGATGAAAAGCCCGCGCAGATTGACGACGAAAAGCGATCCCGGGGCCGGTTTGCGCTGTTCGAGCCTGTATTGCACAGGGGCAATTCAATCAGGCAATAACGCCACGAAAACGCTTAACAGCAAGAATCAAATTTATAACCCGCCATCATTTCAACTACCGATGATTCTTTGTAGTTTCATCAACCATTAAAGCCACGCATCACAACACAAACACCACCTACAAGGAGCAGTGTATGGTTATGGACAAACCCTCTGGAACATTAACCGGCCCCAATCTTATTTCATGCATCAGTGAACTCTCTCCAGCGGATTACGATGATTTTACCTTTTGTACACAAATAGCCACCCATTCCGCGGACCTGGTCAGCAGCCGCTTTACCGATTCGGAAAAATGGTTACATGAGTATGTAGTGACGCTGAATTTTTTTGGCTGGTCTGTCTTTCAGGACGCCATCTTCACTCGCACGCGATACGACATCTCGACGAGCATCGCGGAATTTCTGGTTCAGAGCGCACAGCGCATGCCCGACTCCCGACAAGGGAACGCCATGATCGACACCCTCGACGCGTTGAAACCGGACAATCCGGCGATCGCCTCACTGGATAAGGAAAGCCTTAATGGCAAGCGCTTTCAGGTTATCCCTGTGCGGTATGATTCAAAAGGCTTTCTTGAAGTTGCAGTGTTCAATCTGGAATTGGTAGCCAACGCCAAAAAGAACAGTTTTATATTCTGGAGCTGGGAAGAACAGCCCGCAACAATCATCCAGCATCGAGCCAGCCTTAAACTGGATAAAAGAATACTTGAAAGCAAAAGATCAATGATCGAGAAAAAGCGGCTCGAAATCAGAATGAAGAGATTCGACCTGAGAAAGCGTCATCAATAAAATTAAATCCCCCCCCGATTAACACCTCTATCACCATCAACAACGATTTCGCATGCTGCCACAGGCGAATGCATTCGCCACCGCGTTATGATGCGCAACCTGCATGAGTCGACGCAGGTTGCGCAGAGTGATTTGGCTTCGGTTTACAGAAGAGGAACGGCATGGCCCCCTGGCTGACGGTAGTAGGCATCGGTGAAGACGGTTTCAAAGGCCTGGGCAAGAACGCCCGGCACGCCCTGTTGCATGCCTCACGGATCTTCGGCGGTCAGCGGCACCTGGACCTGTTGCCGGCGTGCATTCGGGGCGAACGCCAGAGCTGGCCGAGCCCGTTTTCCGTCGAGCCCGTGCTGGCCCTGCGCGGTGAGCCCGTGTGTGTTCTCGCCAGTGGCGATCCGATGTTTTTCGGGGTCGGCGCCAGCCTCAGCCGACAACTGGCCAGCGACGACCTGCAAATTCTGCCAGCACCCTCCTCTTGCTCGCTCGCCGCCGCCCGAATGGGCT
>Ga0302214_1000428_pt1 | contig 9966 bp, 9 predicted proteins | sample II_Fen_N1_3_FD_194584 | JGI IMG/M metagenome (GOLD analysis project Ga0302214, IMG submission 194584) | Peat permafrost microbial communities from Stordalen Mire near Abisko, Sweden - II_Fen_N1_3 | ecosystem: Environmental > Terrestrial > Soil > Wetlands > Permafrost | place: Sweden: Abisko... | reverse complement strand
GCCGCAGATGGCTGCGAATGCCGCGAATCCAATTGAAGCGCGCGCTGCCGGGGGTGTTGCCGCCGCCGACCCAAACAGTTCCAGGCCAAGCTGCCTTGCGTTCCTCGATGCCCTTAAAGGAGGCGGCAACGTAGTCGGTGCTCCACTTCTCGTCGAGAGACTGAAGCAGCGTCCAGTCCCGATAAGCGCCGCCGCCGCCGAGCCAAGGGTTGGCTGGGTGGTCGTAGCTCCAGTGCTCAAGCCGGATGCGGCTCATCGAGCTAAGCTGGCGCGAACCGGTGGGAAGCGCTTGGAATACATGACTACTCAACTTAACAAAGTGGAAGGTTTACTTCTTCGCTCGGACAAAGGGGACAGCAATATTCGTTGCTTCGCGATTTTTGAATTCATACGATGAATGCTGATGAATTCGAGACAAATTGTGACATTCTGCTTCTTGGCGATGACCGCTATTCCGGTTCTGGCCGCTCGGTCCGACGGCGCAGATTCCCGCCGCTCCCTGGAAAAAAGTTACGAGGCTCAGGCTCGGGCGGCGCTTTCTCGCTACTATGCCGAGAACACCTTCCTGGTGCGGGCTCGCATTGATCTCGACGAAAATTCTGTGGACGACGGCTTTGGACGCGATGTGGCAAACGACGAGACTCGGAGTCTGCCAGCTCTTCCCGGACTTCCCTACCAGCCGCAGTCGTTGCGCGCCTCGCCGCTTTCGGAGCGGATCCTGGGAATCAGCTACGACATTTTGGTGGACACCTCCTACACCATTCGCGACCGCGACTTCATCCAGTATTTAGTGCAACTGGCCGCCAACCTCGACACCTCTCGCGGTGACGAAGTGGCGGTGCAGCGCGCCGTCTTTCCGCGCGGTGACCGTTCCCTCTTCTCGCCCCGCAAGTTCGACGACTTTGCTCCGCTGAACGGAACCGGGACGCCGCAACTGCCTGCTGGCATGGCGCCGCCGGTGGCTGGCAAGGATAGCGAAGGACATGCGATTGTTCAGTTTCCGCAGGTGCCGCGCGATCCGGCCGAGCGCTTCTACAGTTTGCTTCCGCTCCTCATCGTCTGCTCCTTCGTGCTCCTTTGTGTGTGGCTTCTGAGCCGAGCCATCACCTCGCCTGGGGCGTTGCGCGAGCACATGCCCTTCCTGCGCTCCAAGAACGGCGAGGACGGCGGCGCATCCAAGGTTGCTGCGACAGAATCTGGCGCCTTGGTGGCTGCCACGCCGCTGACCCCGGCTACGGTGGTGACAAATCCTTCCAACGAGCCTGTGGAAGATCCAGGCGCTTTGCGCCCGTACCTGCTCAACTGCTTCGTGGGTGAGCCGCGGGTGTGCGGCCTGATTCTCAAGAGTTGGATGGAAAAAGATCGCGTCAAAGGGTGGCACGACGTCGGGACGCTGGTGGGCGGGCTCAATCCGCGCATCCTGCAGATGGTTCAGGATAGCTTGGGCAAGGAAAACGCCCACGGCCTGGAAATCCAGTTGGCATCTCAGGAACCGGGGCCCATGGAAGAGTTTGCCGTGGTGGCCAAGGAATTCCGCCGCGAGTTCCAGAATGCCACGGCGCATGGCGGCAATGGCCGTGAAGACGACCTCTTTGGCTTCCTTGAGCAGCTAAACGAAGGCCAGATCATGCACATCCTGCGCGACGAGTCGATGGGCATTGTGGGCTTTGCGCTGGCGCAGCTTTCGGCCGAAAAGGCCTCCTCCATCCTGCAACGGCTGGATCCGGCCAATCGTTCGCGGCTGCTCGTGAGCATGGGCAATATCGCTCAGATTCCTTACAACGTCTACAAGGAGATCGCCGACCGCCTCTCGCTCAAGGCGCTAGAGGTCTCGAACATGAAGTTCGTCTCGACCGACGGCGTCGACAGCATCGTGTCCTTGATCGACGGATTGCCGGTGGAGCAGCAGTTTGAATACATCCACTCCATCTCGGAGATGGATCTCAACTTGGCGCGAAAGATCCGCGAGCGCACCATCACGCTGCCAGAACTTTCTGGACTTCCCGACAAGTTCCTTTCAGACCGTTTGCAGGAATTGGATGGCGAGGTGTTGGCGCTGGCGCTTGTGAAGATGGATGATTCCCTGCGCTCCAAGCTGCTTTCGCTGCTTCCCGAGCGCATGCAGATGATGGTCCGCTCGTCAATGGAGGCGCATCGGGAGGCTACGGCGCCGGAGATCGATACGGCACAAAAACGCCTGCTTCATTCCATTCGCGAGGAATTCCGCAAGAACGGGAGGCCGGCATGATCGCGCTTTTGCTGCTGGCATTCTTTGGACAAGCCGCCCCTGTGCAGCAGCCCTCCACGACGATTGCCAACGGGACCGCCGGTTCCGACGTCGGAAAGATCAGCCAGATCGCCTATCAGATGAACAAGTCCCTGGCGAATCTCCCAAGTGATATGCAACGCATCGCTCCGTGCCAGTTCAAGGCCGAGGCGCGGGACTTTACTCCAGGGATGCTGCGACAAATTCAGGCGCGCCTGGAAACGGTGCTGCGCGAATCTGGACGCACCGTGGTGGCGGCGCCGGAGCTGAAGACGCTGCGGATCATCTCGACGGACTCTTCGTTTCGCGTCTCGAATACGGCGCCCGATCTCGACGAGTTGGCCAAGCTGGCCGATCGCCTGCGCGTGGACGGTTATCTCGAGGGAAGCTGCGCCCGCACCAGTGACGGCGATTTGATGGTTTCGCTGCGGATCTTCCGGGCGCGCGGTGGCGAAGTGGTTTGGAGTGACAACTTCGCTGCCGGTCCCAACAAAGGCGATCGAACCCCAATGGATCTTGACTTCAGCGCTTCCGTTCCGTTCCGGATGTTCCCGGTGGCCACCTTTGTCAACGGTTCAAAATCCTACTCAGGCGCCAGTCTTCTCTCAAATGTCGCCTTGGAGGCCACCATCACCGAGAACATCACCATGGACAAGCGCTTCCAGGTCTCGATGTCCTTCGGCTACACTCACCTTTCCATGTACGGCATTCCCGACGACGTGTACCATCCGGACATCCACATGGGAAGCGCTAACCTGGAGCTCGTCGGGGTCTTCTTCCGCAAGGCGAACCCGGACATGGGGTATTGGTTAGGCACCTATGTCGGCTATGAAGAATTCATCCCGCTCCTGTATCGGGAACCCGTGGGCGCCTTTCGCATCGGATATCGCTCTAAACTCTCGCGTCACTTCTCGATCAGCGCTGGCCTGATGGTGCTGCCTTATCAGAACAAGATGACGGGAGTCATCAGCAACGATGGCCAGAAATTCAACCTGGAAAAGATCGGCTATGAGATCACCTTCCTCCACTACACGCTCTGAGCCTCTGATCGCGGCACGGTTGCTGACGGTCGGCCTTTGCGCCTGCGGTCTGCTCCAGGCCTCGCCGTCGGATGCGGCTCCGGAACCGCCGACGGTTCTCAATGTCCAATACGGGAATCAGGCTGCTCGGGCGTCGCTGCAGGTGGATCTTCAGGGAAGCGACGTCTACGTGGAAATGACCGGACGTGCGCCGCGTGGCGATTCCTCTTCCGCTGCCGTGCCAGCCTCCGCGGCTTCGATGTCGATGCGCGGAATGAATACTTCTGAGGAAGGACGTAGTTCCTCGCATAATTCTTCGTCGCGGACGGATTCTGTCTTTCGCCGGGAAGAGACCCGCTCTATCGTGGAGGCTGCCGGCCGAGCCGAGGCGCGCGATTCCGTGACGGCCCGCGTGGTGGGAGCTATCCGCAAGGCTCAGGAGGCTTTCTACCAGGGCAATTATGCCGACGCCCAGCGGCTTGCGCAAAGCTCTCTCGAAGAACACCCGACCGCCGAAGGTTATGCGCTCTCTGGAAGTATCGCCTGGGTCCAAAAGGATTACGGCATGGCTGGTCGGCAGTGGCGCGCGGCACTGGCTTTGAATCCTGAATACCCGGGCGTGTCGGCCATACTGCAGAAGCTTCCCGTCAAGGAGGCGCCATGATTTCGCTTTCCTCCATCGTAGGAATCCTGCTTGGCCTCGGGGTGGTCCTCTACAGCATGCACCGCGAGACGAACAATCTCGCCATCTTCTTCAGCCAGTCGAGTCTGCTCATCGTGCTGGGTGGCACCATCACCGTCACCTTCATCGGCTTTCGCGCCAAGTATGTCTGGAACGCCTTCGTGGCGCTTTTCAAGATCTACCTGCACCAATCCATCAACCCCAAGAGCCTGCAGAAGGATGTGGCCCAGGCCATCGAATGGTCGCGGCGCGTCCAGGTCGACGGCAACCGCGCTTTGGACGCCATTTCCCACGAGAGCAAGGACGACTTCATCAAGTACATCTACGGCCTCGCGAGCACCGGTTACACCATTGAGGACATCCGGCTCTTCGGCGAGACCAACATCGAGGAGACGTACTTCCGCCGCCTGCAGTCGGCCAACATCTTGAGCACCATGGGGTCAATGACGCCTGCCCTGGGACTCGTGGGCACTCTGCTTGGCCTCATCACCATGCTGAGCAAGCTCGATGATCCGTCAAAGCTAGGCCCCGGCCTTTCCATGGCGCTTACCGCCACTCTTTACGGCCTTCTCTTCGCACGCTTCTTCTTCCTGCCCTCCTCCACCAAGACCAAGCAGACCCTCTCCATCGAGCGCTTTCGACAGTATCTGCAGTTGGAGGGACTGGTGCTTTTGATGGAGCGCCGTCCGTCCCTTTACATCCAGGATCGTCTCAACTCCTTCCTGGATCGCAGCAGTCAGTACTCCGCAAAGACCGGAGTCTGATGTGGCCTTAGGCTCCCAGCGCAACCGCTACCGCAGTCGCGAGCTGGAGGAAGAGCATGTGGAGGAAGATTGGCTCATCAGCTACGCCGACATGGTGACGCTCTTGATGGCCTTCTTCATCGCCATTGCCTCGATCTCCAAGGTGGATATGTCGCTTTTCGAGCAGATGAAGAAGGGCTTGCGTTCCGAGATCGGCCGGGAGAAGGAAGTGAAGACGCCGCTGGCCGAGATCAAGCACGACCTCGATTCCCTGCTGGCCCCTGAGAAGAAGGCCGGGAACGTCTCGCTGACGCTTGGGAACGAAGGCATCGTGATGGAGTTTTCTAGCTCGGCCTTCTATGATGTGGGCAAGGCGGACTTCAACCCCGAGGCCAAGACAAGCCTCGACAAGGTGGTTGGGGCTATCCAGAACATCACCTACTACAAGTTCAAGATCGACATCGAGGGGCATACCGACAACGTTCCCATCAAGTCGTTGCAGTTTCCCTCCAACTGGGAACTTTCGGTGGCGCGCGCCACCAATATCGTGAAGTACCTCATCTCGCAGGGGATCAGCGCCGACCGCCTAAAGGCCGCCGGCTACGCCGACACCAAGCCCAAGTTCCCCAACGTCGACGCCCAGGGAAACCCCATTCCCGAGAACCAAGCCAAGAACCGCCGCATCGTGGTGCGTATTCACTAAAAAGCAGTGTAGATTCAAGACATGAATGCTCTTCGAACCATCGTCCAGCAGGATAGCGACATCTTAACGCTGACCTTGCCGAAAGAGCTGGCGGGCCGCCGCCTGGAGGTGCTCGTATTCTCTGTCGATGAAGAGTCGGTCCTTCCCCGTGCCGCTGACGCATGGCGAGAATGGGCCGGCAACGGTTCGCAAGGCCCCTTGGATAGTGACGACGCCTTTCCCGCATGAGGCGTGGTGAATTCCGATGGTTTCGCTTTGATGCGCCGGATAAAAGACGCCCTGTGCTTCTCCTAGGGCCGTTGAATGATCTTGATGCCTTTTCGCAGATCCCCGTTGTGCCGTTAACAACGCAACCGAGAGATTTGCCGTGGGAAGTTGCTCTGGGGCCGGAAGATGGACTTCCCTCCATGTCCTTCTTGAAGCCCGAGTGGATTCGTTCGGTGGAGAAGGCTCTTCTCGGTCCGTTTATTGCTGAACTTCCCCGAGAACGCTGGGCGGAAGTGTGCCGAGCGGTGAATTTGGCGCTTGGTTTGAGCACTATGGGGGACGGCACGGGAAGGTAGATCTACCTTTGCGCAGCTATGTCTTCACTCACCGAGACCGTCTCGCATCGACGGACCTTTGCCATCATCTCGCACCCAGACGCGGGTAAGACCACCCTCACGGAAAAGCTGCTGTGGTACGGCGGTGCTATCCACGAGGCGGGCATGGTGCGCGCCAAGAAGGGGCGGCGGGCAGCTACCTCGGACTGGATGAAGATCGAGCAGCAGCGCGGCATCTCGGTGACGAGCTCCGTCATGAGCTTTGAGCACGACGGGCACCAGATGAATTTGGTGGACACTCCGGGGCATGAGGATTTTTGCGAGGACACCTTCCGTGCGCTTGCGGCGGTAGATAGCGCCGTGGTGTTGATCGACGGCGCCAAGGGCGTCGAGCCCCAGACTCTGAAGCTGATGGACGTGTGCCGCTTGCGCCGCACTCCCGTCATCACCTTTATCAACAAGTGCGACCGCGACATCCGCGATCCCCTGGAACTTTTCGACGAGATCGAAAAATTGCTGGGCCCCAAGGTCGTCCCGATGACGCTGCCGGTGGGATCGGGCGTCTCCTTCAAGGGGGTCTACTCCTTCCACGATCAGAGCTTCCACAGCTTCGCCGAGTACGCCAAGGGCGACGGCGAGATCAGGGGGACCACGGGCATCCACAAGCTCGCCCTGGACGACCCGAGGCTTGATGAGATCGCCGGACGCGAGGCGGGAAAGCTCCGCGATTTGACGGAACTTGTCAGCGGGGCCTGCGAGAGCTTCGATCCCAAGCGCTACCTGGACCAGGAGATCACCCCGGTGTTCTTCGGCTCGGCCCTCTACAACTTCGGCGTGAAGCACCTGCTGGATGCCATCGTGAACCTCGCTCCGGCGCCGCAGATGCGCGATTCCGACGTGCGCGTGGTGGAGCCCGACGAGGAGAAGTTTTCGGGCTTCATCTTCAAGATCCAGGCCAACATGGATCCCAAGCACCGCGATCGCTTGGCCTTCGTGCGGGTGTGCAGCGGCAAGTTCTTGCGCGGCGAGAAGGTGCTCCACGTGCGCACCGGTCGCGAGGTGCGCCTGGCCAGTCCCACCACCTTCGTGGCCCAGGATAGGTCGCTCGTGGACGAGGCTTTCTCGGGTGACATCGTGGGCATTCACGACCCGGGCATCTTTGCCATCGGCGATACTCTCACCAGTGGCGAGAAGCTGCAATTCGAGGGGATCCCCGAGTTCTCGCCGGAGTTCTTCGCTCGCGTCCTTTCCACCAATCCCCAGCGCACCAAGCAGCTGCAGAAGGGCTTGGAGCAGCTCACCCAGGAGGGTGCGGCCCAGGTCTTCCAGCCCTTCTCGGGACCGCATCAGGTGCTGGGTGTGGTCGGACGCCTGCAGTTTGAGGTGATCCAGTTTCGCTTGGCCGAGGAATACCAGGCCGAATGCCGCTTCGAGCCGATGTCCATCTGGCAAGGGCGTTGGGTGACTGGCCCCGAGGAGGATGTGCATACCTTCCGCGAGCAGAACCTCTTTGACTGCGCTCAAGATCGCCACGGTGACCTCGTCTACCTGCCCAGTCACGAGTTCAAGATGCACCTGATGCAGGAGAAGTATCCCACCCTCGAGTTCCGCGGGGCGCGCAAGACCTGACATGGCGGGGTTATCTTTTTCGGCATAGGAAGTTCGGCTGTCACGTGGCCGCTTCTTCGCTGAGGAAAGGATCCCCCCAATGCTCCATCTCCGTTTTCAAATTTTGTGTGCAGCTGTGGTTGCGGTCGCTACCGTTCAAGCTGGCACGACCGTGCAGGCCACTACGCCCGATGCGCTTCAGAGCGCCATCGACGCTTGCGATAGCGGCTGTCGCATCGAACTTTCGGCACCCCTCTACACGCTGACCAAGCCCATCCGCATTGAGGGCAAGCGGGACCTACAGATCGTCGGCACTGGCTCGGTGCGGCCGGTGCTGCGGTGGGATGCGTCACTCCTTGTCAATGTGGCCAATCCCGTGAGCGGACAAGCGGCTTTGGTTCCCAAGCTTTTTACGCTATCCTGGAAGGACATCTCGGGAACTGACGATCCGATGCGTCCGTCGGGATGGCTGATGTGGCCCTATGCCTACAAGGTGAGCTCGGGAAAAAGCCTGTATGGCACCAGCACAGACACGACTTTAGGATACTCTACCTCGGGATTTCAGCACAACGGGATGATTTTTGTGCAAGGATCGCGAGATGTGGTGTTTGAGAACTTGGAGCTCGACGGAGTGAAGCCGGCCTACTTCATCAACAAGGGCGTCTGGAGTGGAGTTTACAACGTGGCGTTTGGAAACGTGGGCGTCAATCTCTTCCAGGCCCTGCGTAGCCGCGTGGTGAACTGCGATCTCCACAATTTCTGGAGCGCCTTTTACCTCAACGACAGAAATCGTGCCTGCCATACCAAGGGCAATGCAAACGACCTCGATGTCGCGAAGTTTTCTCCGTATAGCGATTGCGGCGAGATGGGGGCGCACGTCATCCATCAAAATCGCATCCATGGGAACTGGTGGGGCGCCTACAGCGAGAGTGAGTGGGACATGGGTAGCGTCTTTCACGATAACCTCGTCTGGAACAACCTTGTGGATTCCACCTATCCTTACGGAACGCTTACCGATCAGACCGGTGGCTTCCTTTACGTGAAGGATGTCTTTTTTCCGGCGCATGTGGTCTCTGGGAACACCATCGTCAACACGCCCTATCCGATTAGTTGGGGCGGCTACCGCGGCAGCATCGCCACGGTTTTTTCCGACAACCTCGTTGGCTCTCTCCCCTCCGCTGTGACACAAGATCACTACCAGATTCTCCATTATGCGGCACCTTGGCGGACTTTGCGCAACGCCTTTGCTCTGGATACGGCGAGCCACGTCTTCTTGATGCGAGAGGCATTGCAGGACTACCAATACGGAACGAATCCCAAGGCGGATACGATACGGTTTGCCGTAAGCTATCGACCCCTCTTTATATGGCCTCCAGTATTAGGGGATACGGTCCATGGGCAACACCTGTCTTGGTTTGAGTCCAATGCTTTGGACAGTGCTGCACGCCTGTGCTTGCCGAAATCTGTCGGTTCTGTCACATACGATACCACCGACAATCGCTATTGCATAGGATGCGGATTCCTTTCTCTTGATAGCTCATCGGATTCGTTCCTTGCTCCTACTTGGGGTTTACGCAGTATCGATTCTTCTGTCTTCAAAAAAGGTTTTGCGGGGCGCTCGGTGGGAGCTGTGCAGCCGACCGGTGGAGTCGATACGAAGGGGATTCTGTGGGGCTGTGGAACTCCGGGACTCGATAGCGTTAGCCAAACGCTGCATCTTCCTGCGCAACTGCTTTCGGTTCCGGATGGTGCAACGCTTCTTGTAAAAGATGCGGCCCTTGTGGCGCGATCCTGTGTGTCCGTCTTTGATGACTACTGCTCCGATACGAAGCGTGCGCTTTCCTTGGACAATATCGCCTATCGCGCTGATTCCGGTGAATTGGTTGTCAAACTGCCTCAGTCGGACACGCTCTTGCAAATCGATGTGTGGGCCGCTGCCGTCGCCAATGGTGACACGCTGCCGTTGGCGCCGGCCACCTGGACCTGGGCTAAAGGCATGAAGTATTCTCGCCCATCCATTCCCGTTTCCGTTTCCATTGACAAGATGCCCAGCGCTCTGCGCCTGCAAGCGGTTCATGGCCGAGCTGGACATTGGAACATCGACATTTCGGGGATCCAGAGCGACGCGGGACTGCGCCTGGTCGACGCCTCGGGCCGTTCGGCGGCTTTTGCCCAGACTCGCACCGGAACGACCAGCCGGAGGTTGGACATCTCTGGCGCCCATGCCGGAACCTGGTTCCTGAAAACGGCGGGACTTCCGGCGCAGCGAGTGTTTTTGGCGCCCTAGTCCAGCGATTGCCGCGTTTGCGGGATGCAAGCTTCTCCCGGTACCGATTTGTTACTAAATTGGCCCGGGTTGCCATCGGATCTGGGATTTCCCGATCGCGACAGGCGGCCTCCACT
>Ga0302214_1000418_pt1 | contig 10084 bp, 8 predicted proteins | sample II_Fen_N1_3_FD_194584 | JGI IMG/M metagenome (GOLD analysis project Ga0302214, IMG submission 194584) | Peat permafrost microbial communities from Stordalen Mire near Abisko, Sweden - II_Fen_N1_3 | ecosystem: Environmental > Terrestrial > Soil > Wetlands > Permafrost | place: Sweden: Abisko... | reverse complement strand
CATTGCCAACCCGGCCTCCGGCCGCGACGTGCGGCGACTGACCGCCAACGCCGGGTTGTTTTCCAGCACCGACAAGGTCTCGGTGATCCAGCGCTTGCTGGCGGCCTTTGGCGCCACGGGTATCGATCGGGTGCTGATGCCCACGGACATGACTGGCATTGCCGCCGCCGTGCTGAAAAACAGCCACGGCCGCCAGGCGCGCAGCAGTCACTGGCCGGCCCTGGAGTTCCTCGACCTGACCCTGCGCCAAAGCGTCGAGGACACCCGCCTCGCGGCACGCTGGATGGCCGAACGCGGCGTTGCGCTGATTGCCGTGCTGGGCGGTGACGGCACTCACAAGGCGGTGGCCGCTGAAGTGGGCGACATTCCGCTGCTGACGCTGTCCACCGGCACCAATAACGCCTTCCCGGAATTACGTGAAGCCACCAGCGCCGGGTTGGCCGGCGGACTGTTTGTCAGTGGGCGGATTCCGCCCGGGATCGCCTTGCGCCGCAACAAACGCTTGCTGGTGCGCGAGCCGAGTCGTGGCCTGTGCGAAATGGCCCTGGTGGACGTGGCGGTGTCCTCGCTGCCCTTTGTCGGCGCGCGGGCCATCAGTCGCGGGACCGATCTGGCCGAGGTGTTCGTGACTTTCGCCGAACCTCAATCCATTGGCATCTCGGCCCTTTGCGGCTTGTGGTTCCCCGTGTCACGCCAGGCGCCTGGCGGGGCCTGGATGCGACTCGATGCGCGATCGCCCGAAGCGCTGCTGGTGCCGCTGGCGCCGGGCCTGCTGCAAGGCTGCGGTGTGCTCGCGGCCGGAAGTCTTGAACCCGGGGTCGCCCATCGTCTGTGCCTGGCCAGCGGAACCCTCGCCCTGGATGGCGAGCGCGAGATCGAATTCAACGCCCATGACCGGCCCACGGTCACGCTCGATGCCGGCGGTCCGCTGAGCATCGATGTCAATGCGACCCTGGCCCATGCCGCGCAACAGCGACTACTGGCCATCGGCCGCGAGCACCCGCAACACCCTCTGAACCTTGAATCACAAGACACCCTGGAGAATAAAAATGTCGACACAGCTGACCGCTGATCAATTGCTGCATGCCTATCAGGTGATGCGCACCATCCGCGTCTTTGAAGAGCGCCTGCACGTGGAATTTGCCACCGGTGAGATTCCCGGTTTTGTCCATCTGTATGCCGGCGAAGAAGCCTCGGCCGCCGGGGTCATGGCCCACTTGGGTGATGACGATTGCATTGCCTCCAACCACCGTGGTCACGGCCACTGCATCGCCAAAGGCGTCGATGTGTACGGAATGATGGCCGAGATCTACGGCAAGAAAACCGGGGTCTGCCAAGGCAAGGGCGGCTCCATGCACATCGCCGATTTCGAGAAGGGCATGCTCGGTGCCAATGGCATTGTGGGGGCCGGAGCGCCGCTGGTCGTGGGCGCGGCCCTGGCCGCCAAACTCAAGGGGACTGACAGTGTTGCGGTGGTGTTCTTTGGTGACGGTGGTTCCAACGAAGGGGCGGTGTTCGAAGCGATGAACATGGCCTCGGTGTGGAATCTGCCGTGCCTGTTCATTGCCGAGAACAACGGTTACGCCGAAGCCACGGCCTCCAACTGGTCGGTGGCCTGCGATCACATCGCCGACCGCGCAGCCGGCTTCGGCATGCCAGGCGTCACCGTGGACGGCTTCGACTTCTTCGCCGTTCACGAAGCCGCCGGTGCCGCCGTGGAGCGGGCCAGGGCCGGGGAGGGGCCGTCGCTGATCGAGGTCAAGCTGACGCGCTATTACGGTCACTTTGAGGGCGACGCCCAGACCTATCGGGCGCCGGACGAGGTCAAGCATTTCCGCGAACACAACGACTGTTTGATGCAGTTCCGCGATCGCGTCACCCGCGCCGGGCGGGTGCAGGCCAGCCAGTTGGACCAGATCGACAGCGAGGTGGACCTGCTGATCGAGAACGCCGTGCGCAAGGCCAAGTCCGACCCCAAGCCGAGCGCGGCCGATCTGCTTTCCGACGTCTACGTTTCCTATCCCTGAACGCCCCCTATAACAAGAATCGAGACCTTCATCATGGCGAGAAAAATCAGTTATCAGCAGGCAATCAACGAAGCGCTGGCCCAGGAAATGCGCCGCGATCCCAGCGTATTCATCATGGGGGAGGACGTCGCCGGCGGTGCCGGTGCCCCCGGTGAAAACGATGCCTGGGGCGGGGTGCTGGGCGTGACCAAGGGCCTCTATCACCAATTCCCCGGGCGCGTATTGGACACGCCTTTGTCGGAGTTGGGCTATGTCGGTGCAGCCGTGGGCGCCGCGACCTGTGGCGTGCGCCCGGTGTGTGAGTTGATGTTCGTCGATTTCGCCGGTTGCTGCCTGGACCAGATCCTCAATCAGGCGGCCAAGTTTCGCTACATGTTCGGTGGCAAGGCGGCCACGCCACTGGTGATCCGCACGATGGTCGGTGCCGGGTTGCGGGCCGCCGCCCAGCACTCGCAGATGCTGACCTCGTTGTGGACCCACATTCCGGGGCTGAAAGTGGTCTGCCCGTCGTCTCCTTATGACGCCAAGGGGTTGCTTATCCAGGCGATCCGCGACAACGACCCGGTGATCTTCTGTGAACACAAAATGCTCTACAGCATGCAGGGTGAAGTACCGGAAGAGCTCTATACCATCCCTTTCGGTGAAGCCAATTTCCTGCGTGACGGCAAGGATGTGACGCTGGTCTCCTATGGCCGTACGGTCAACACCGCAATGGACGCCGCCCGCAATCTGGCCGCGCGTGGCATCGACTGCGAGGTGATCGACCTGCGCACCACCAGCCCGCTGGACGAAGACAGTATTTTGGAAAGTGTGGAGAAGACCGGACGCCTGGTGGTCATCGACGAAGCCAACCCGCGCTGCTCCATGGCGACTGATATTTCGGCTTTGGTGGCGCAAAAAGCATTCGCCTCGCTCAAGGCACCGATCGAGATGGTGACTGCACCGCATACGCCGGTTCCGTTCTCCGACGCTCTGGAAGACCTCTACATTCCCGACGCGGCGAAGATCGAGAACGCCGTGCTCAAGCTGATCGAGTGGAGCAAGCGTTCATGAGCCAAATCCATACGTTGACCATGCCCAAGTGGGGCCTGTCCATGACTGAGGGCCGGGTCGATGTCTGGCTCAAGGAGGAGGGCCAGGCCATCGCCAAGGGCGACGAAGTGCTGGACGTCGAAACCGACAAAATCTCCAGCAGTGTCGAAGCGCCTTTTTCCGGGGTGCTTCGTCGGCAGATCGCCCGCCAGGATGAAACCCTCGCGGTGGGGGCGTTGCTCGGCATCGTGGTCGATGGCGAGGCCAGCGAGGTCGAGATCGATGCGGTTATCGAACAGTTTCAGGCCACGTTCGTGCCCGGGGGCAGTGCCGAGGAAGACCTGGGGCCGAAGCCGCAAAAGGTCGAGCTGGACGGGCGGTTGATCCGTTACTTCGAGCGCGGCGAAGGCGGGGTGCCGTTGGTACTGGTGCACGGCTTTGGCGGTGACCTGAACAACTGGATGTTCAACCACGAAGCATTGGCCGCCGGGCGTCGGGTGATTGCTCTGGACCTGCCGGGCCATGGCGAGTCGACCAAACAGCTGGTGCGCGGAGACCTCGATGAGCTGAGCAGCGCAGTGCTGGCACTGCTTGATCACCTGGACATTCCCGCCGCGCATCTGGTGGGTCACTCCATGGGCGGAGCGGTGTCGCTGAACCTGGCGCGTCTGGCACCGCAACGGGTACGGACCTTGACCTTGATCGGCAGCGCGGGTCTGGGGGAGGGCATCAACGGTGATTACCTGGAAGGTTTTGTCGAGGCGACCAACCGCAATGCCCTCAAGCCACAGTTGGTGAAACTGTTCTCCAATCCCGATCTGGTCAACCGGCAGATGCTCGAAGACATGCTCAAGTACAAGCGCCTGGAAGGCGTGGGCGCGGCCCTGCGCCTGCTGGTATCAGGCTTGTTCAAAGATGGATCGCAACAGCTCGATCTGCGGGGCGTGGTGCAGGACGGCCAGCAGCCGGTATTGCTGATCTGGGGCAGTGACGACGCGATTATTCCAGTGAACCATAGCACCGGGCTGAAGGCCCAGGTCGAGGTCCTGCCTGGTCAGGCACACATGGTGCAGATGGAAGCGGCCGAGCAAGTCAACCCATTGATTCTAAAGTTTGTGCAACAGCACTGACGCCCCTCCTGGTGGCCTCTCGCGGGCTGCCAGGAGCAACTATTTCAAGGAGATGTCGCTATGAGCCTTCCAATCAATCCTCAACGCAGTATGCGTGCCGCTGTCTGGCACGGCCGTCACGATATCCGTGTCGAAGACGTTCCGCTGCCAGTGGCGCCACCGGCCGGCTGGGTGCAGATCCGTGTGCAATGGTGCGGAATTTGTGGGTCCGATCTGCATGAGTACGTGGCCGGGCCGGTGTTCATACCGGTTGACGCACCGCACCCCCTGACCGGGATCAAGGGCCAGTGCATTCTCGGTCACGAGTTTTGTGGTGAAATCGTCGAGCTCGGTGCCGGGGTCCAGGGTTTCAGCGTCGGCGAACCGGTGGCGGCCGATGCCTGCCAACATTGCGGCACTTGCTACTACTGCACCCACGGGCTGTACAACATCTGCGAGAACCTGGCCTTCACCGGACTGATGAATAATGGTGCCTTCGCCGAACTGGTCAACGTGCCGGCGAATCTGTTGTACAAGTTGCCGGCGAACTTTCCAGCAGAAGCCGGGGCACTGATCGAGCCTCTGGCGGTGGGCATGCACGCGGTGAAAAAAGCCGGGAGCCTGCTCGGTCAGAACGTTGTCGTCGTGGGTGCGGGCACCATTGGCTTGTGCACCATCATGTGCGCCAAGGCTGCCGGTGCGGCTCAGGTGATCGCTCTGGAAATGTCTGGCGCGCGCAAGGCCAAGGCCCTGGAAGTGGGGGCGAGCCATGTGCTCGATCCCAAGGAATGCGATGCCTTGGCTGAAGTGCGACGCCTGACGGGTGGACTCGGGGCGGATGTCAGCTTCGAATGCATCGGCAACAAACACACGGCCAAGCTCGCAATCGACCTGATCCGCAAGGCCGGCAAGTGCGTACTGGTGGGGATCTTCGAGGAGCCCAGCGAGTTCAACTTTTTCGAGTTGGTGGCTACCGAAAAACAGGTGCTGGGTGCGCTGGCCTATAACGGTGAGTTCGCCGATGTGATCGCCTTTATCGCTGATGGTCGGCTGGATATCACGCCGCTGGTGACGGGGCGCATTCAGTTGGAGCAGATCGTGGGGCAGGGCTTCGAGGAACTGGTCAACAACAAGGAGCACAACGTCAAAATCATCGTGTCGCCCGCTCGAGTCTGAAGCGGCTGAATCGCACGATGGACCAGGCTGGTCGCAAGCGGACAAGGGCTACGACGCTGAGTATCTGAGACGCTATTGCGACCAGCGCAACATCATTGAACGCAGGTTTGGCGGGTTGAAAGAGAACCGGACCCTGGATTTGAGACCCGTCAACCGGAAACCGGGTTAGAGTGTTCATCAAATGTCTGTTCATAAGGTCCCTCCACTCGATTCGCATCGTCGCGCCAAGCGTTTCCAGCGAACGAACCGGGCAAAAAAACCGTCTATCAATCGTTATTTGAAAAATGAATCGTCCGCTGTTTGTTTCACTCGATGGGCCCAAGGGAACCGGCAAAACCACGCTGTTGGAGGCCGTTACGAAAGTACTGAGGGCCGACAATAAAATGGTGATCCGGCTTTGCGAGAAAAAAAGCGATCCCTGCAGGGGTGAAACAATGGCCCTCGTCAACCAGCTCGTCAGAAATCCCGGCCGGGAGTTGGAGTGGGGGGTTTGTGAGCGCTTTGCCGATAGCCGTGCCTGGATTTCCCGGCATGTGCTGACTAAACAGCCACCGGGCAGCATCATCTTGATTGATCGCTGGTACCCGTCTGATGCGGCGTTTCGCCGGATAATCCCGTTTGCAGAAATTCTACAGTTAAACATTGAGCGAAACGTGCGAGTGCCAGACCTGCATGTCGGGGTTGTCACCGCCCCTGATATTTCATGGGCCAGGGCAGCGGCACGACAGCGCGGGCTGAGCAGTACGGTCATCCATAAGCTGGAAGAACAGGTCGCTTGTACCCACGCGTTCGAACGAGCGATTGCGGATCACGGCTGGGTTCTATGCCGTAATGAAGGAACGATCGAAGACGCAACGATGCAGGTGATTTCTGAGATCTATAGCGTCCTTGAATGTCCGGTAGATACGGTAGAGATAGCCGAGGTTTAGCTCGTTGGCCGGATCGAAGGGGGGAATTTGTCGCCGCAGCGGTAGCGGGCTCACAGGGCCGGGCCTGAGCGAGGCACCGAACGACAGGCGCTTCTCCAAGTCACTCGCTGTCAAAGCGAAACCGCGAGTAGCGATCACCGTAGTGAAGAGCATCCCGAGCACCACTGGCGATTACGAAACCGTCACCGCATGACGGTACTCAGTCCTGGCCGCATGGCTTGCCGTGCGTACCAGCAACAGCACCGAGCCCAGTACTGGCAGGCTCACCAGCATCAGCGCATAACGCAGTGACTCCTGGCCATAGACCGGCAGCAGCAGGTCGCTGAACAGGCCGACGACCAGCGGACCGACACCGACTCCGAGCAGGGTGCTGATGATGGTTTGCAGGGCCATGGCACTCCCGCGCCGACCCGGGGGCACGAGTTGGGTCACCAGGTTGTACGACGGCGCAACCCACCACACGGCAAAGAACGCGTACAGGGCGCACCAGAGCATGGCCGTGGGGATGGGCACATCGCCGATGCGGATCAGCACCGAGTCTGACCAGAGCAGGTAGGGTATCAGCGCACCGAGCGCCGTCAGGTGGCCCAACACCGGAATGGACAATTGCCAGTGCGGGTGACGGCGGCTCAGGCGATCACTCAGCCAACCGCTGAACAGCCCGCCGATCCCGGCCGAGATACCGCAAATGACCCCGGCCAGTAGCCCGGCGTGTTGCAACGACAAGCCGTGGGAGCGCACCAGGAAACTCGTATTCCACATGCCGACGGCGTAGGAGCTGAGTGTGGTCAGGCCGCCGGCGAGGATCAGGCAGCGATAAGCCGGAAAAGCCCAGAGCTCACGGGCTTCGGCCCTCATGCCCAGCAACGGGGAAGGCGCTTGCGCGTGGGGCGTGAGGTCCCAGCGGCCTCGTTGTGGATCGCGGACGACAAAGGCGAGCAGGGCGCTGAACAGCACGGCGGGCGCGCCAAGGGCAATGAACCCGGCGCGCCAGCCGTAGTGTTCGACCACCCAGGCGCCGATGCTCAGGCCGATGATTGAAGAAAAGGTGGGGGCGCTGGTGAAGCAACTGATCGCCAGGGAGCGCCGTTGCGGGGGATACAAATCGGCAATCACCGACAGCGAGGCCGAGGTGGTCGGCGATTCGCTGACGGCCACCAGCATGCGCGCAATGGCCAGCGCCAGGAAACTCCCCGCCAACCCGCAGGCCATGGTCGCCCCCGCCCAGAGCAGGCAAGCCATGGCCAACAAGCGGGTGCGTGGCATGCGATCGACCAGCCGTCCCGCGGGCAATCCCATGAGGGCATACACCGCCGCGAACGCCAGGCCGGAAATCAGTCCCATGGCCGTATCGCCGACGCCGAATTCCGATTTGATCGGTTCGATCATCACCGCGAGTATCTGTCGCCCGACGAAGTTGTCGGCGAACACCACGGCCAGCAGCAACAGCAAACCGTGGCTGCGCCAACCGACCCTGGCCGGTGGCAGCGTGCTCCTCGGGTTCGCGCTCATCGCGGTGCCCAGAGATCCGGCAAGCCAGGGTCGCTCACCACAATCAGGCGCTTGAGCAAGACCTTCAAGGCTTGTGCATCGGCGGCGCCGAGTTTGACCGAAAGGTCTTCCTCGACAGCCTTGGCCAGTGCCAGTTGATGCAGCGACACCTCCCGGCCCTGCGCGGTCAGGACAAAACGCAAGGCATCGGTTGTCCCCTCGATCGCCACCAGGCGCTGGTGTTCGAGGAAGCGCATGCTGGCCAGGGTGACTTCGCGGCCGGTGTACGCCACGAAGGTATTGATTTCTTCAAGGGACAGGTTGTCGCGGATACACAGAATGGACAGGATGAAAAACGCCATTTCGTCCAGCTGCTGATGACTCAGCATCTGCCGCAGGGCATTGAGCACCTGATAGTGGCCGCGACCCAACAGATAGCCGAGCAAGTCCTCGGTGTAGCTGCATTCCGGAGGCGGCGGTGTGGTGGCCAGACGCAGCTCACTGCGGGGCTTGCGGGTCGCCAGGGCATATTGGCCGCTCTGGAACGCCAGTGGTGCGCGGTCGCTGTGATCGAACGCAAGCACTTCGCCGACAAAAATCACATGGTCGCCGCCCTCGTACTGGAACGCGGTGCGGCACTGGAAACGCGCTGTGCAGTCCTGCAGCAACGGCGCCTCGCTGACGCCATTGTCCAGCTGGATTTCCGAGAACTTGTCCTCGCCTTGGGTGGCGAAGCGTCCCGACAGGGTTTCCTGTTCAGTGGACAGCACGTGGACGTTCCAGTGCTTGCCGCTGGTGAACACCGGCAGGCTGCGGGCCTGCTTGGACAGGCTCCAGAGCACAAGTGGCGGGTTGAGCGAAACCGAATTGAAACTGTTGGCCGTGATCCCCACGGGTGAGCCGTCTTCGGACTGGGTAGTGATGATCGTGACCCCGGTGGTAAAGGTGCCGAGTGCGGCACGAAAAGCCTGGGGATCGAAACTGACGTTTGGCGTTGCCATGACTGGCCTCATGGAGTTGGATTTTCGTAGGGCCAGTATTGGTTCCGACACGCTATTAAACATCGTCTCAACGGACTAACAGATTCAGGCGTGCCTCGTCCGATCGGACGAGGCGGCGCGGGGGCAGGCGGGGCTAGGGTGATGGCAAGCGCATCGGGCGCTTCCCGGCCATGGGGCCAGTACCTGCAAGGGGGCACGAATGAGTTCCGTCACATCATCCGTCGAGGGGCTTGCGAGCCTGTTATCCCGGCAAAAAAACGCATTCGCCAGCGCCGGTGCTGTGAGCGCGGATACCCGCCGACGCCGACTTCAGCAGGTCATCGATCTGCTGGTGCGCCACCATGGGGCGCTGACCGAGGCGATCGACCTGGATTTCGGCGGCCGGCCTGCCGGTTTCACGCTGATGAATGACGTGGTGGGTGCCCTGGCTTCGCTCAAATATGCGCGGGACCATCTGCAAGACTGGATGCAGGATGAACCGCGTGCGCCATTCGCGCCTTACGATCAACTCGGCGCCAAGGCCTGGGTGATGCATCAACCCAAGGGCACGGTTGGCATTCTCGGGACCTGGAATGCGCCGTTGTATACCTTGTTCAGTCCCCTGGCCTCGGTACTGGCAGCGGGCAACCGGGCAATCCTCAGGCCGTCGGACGTGGTACCGCGCACCGCCGAGCTTGTGGCGCAGTTGTTCGCCGAACACATCGACCCGCTGGAGATCGCTGTGGTCACCGGTGACGTCGAACTGGCCGAAGCCTTCAGCGCCCAGCCGTTCGATCACCTGGTGTACACCGGCAGTACCGCGACCGGGCGGCTGGTCATGCGCAACGCTGCGCTGAACCTGGTGCCGGTGACGCTGGAGCTGGGTGGCAAGTCGCCGGTCATCGTGACCGCCAGCGCCGACCTGAAAAAAGCCGCTTTCAGCATCGCCGTGGGCAAGGCCTGCAATGGCGGGCAGATCTGTATCAATCCGGATCTGGTGTACGTACCCAGGGCGCTGCTCGAATCGTTCCTCGACGCACTGCGTGCAACCTACCGCGAACTCAACCCTTCGGTGGCTGGCAACCCGGACGTGGTGGCGGTGGTCAACCAGCGGCATCTGGATCGGGTCGAAGGCTATGTACTGGATGCCCAGGCCCGGGGCGCCCGCATCGAGAGCGTGCCTGAACCCGTGGCGGCCAATGCCGATGATCGGCGCCGTCCGTTGCGCGTGGTAGTCGACCCGGCGCCGGACAGCGTGATCATGCGCGAAGAGATTTTCGGCCCGGCCATGGTGGTACTCACCTATGACGAGCTCAACTGTGTCCTGGACGACATTAATG
>Ga0302214_1000415_pt1 | contig 10108 bp, 9 predicted proteins | sample II_Fen_N1_3_FD_194584 | JGI IMG/M metagenome (GOLD analysis project Ga0302214, IMG submission 194584) | Peat permafrost microbial communities from Stordalen Mire near Abisko, Sweden - II_Fen_N1_3 | ecosystem: Environmental > Terrestrial > Soil > Wetlands > Permafrost | place: Sweden: Abisko... | reverse complement strand
GTTCCCGTACCGCCCATCGACATCGGGAAGGCCCACATCTCGAGTTCGGGACTGTTCAGCCTCTCCAGCTTGGCCTCAAACACAGACTCGTAGAACGCCTTGGCGCGCGCCATGTCCTGCACGTAGATTTCAAACCAGCGAACGGGATTGTCAGACATATCGCTCTCCTCAAAAGAAACACCGGCGTTGGATGCCTAAACCTTTCGCGGGTTCCAGATCCCGTGATTCGAAGTCTGCGCTTTATAATTGTCGCCAAGGACGGACTTAACCAATGTGCCAACTCCTGGCAATGAATTGCAATGTACCCACCGACATCTGCTTTTCCTTCACCGGATTCCAGGCGCGCGGCGGGGCGACCGATGTCCATCGCGACGGATGGGGAATCGCCTTTTTCGAAGGCCGGGGCGTGCGCATCTTTCTCGATCCGCGGCCATCCTGCGAGTCACAGGTCGCCGAACTGGTACGTCGCTACCCGATCCATTCGCTCAACGTCATCGCGCACATTCGCAAGGCCACGCAAGGTGCCGTCGGTCTTGAGAACACGCACCCCTTCATGCGCGAACTGTGGGGACGCTACTGGATCTTTGCGCACAACGGCAATCTTGCCAACTACGCGCCGGCGCTCGACGGGAGTTTCCGGCCAGTGGGCCAGACTGACAGCGAACGGGTCTTCTGCCACTTGTTGCAGACCTTGCGCCAGCGCTTCCCCGATGCGATGCCCGAGCGTCAGTTGTTGCGTGGCGCACTGGAGGAATTTGCGGCGCAGATCAGGCCGTACGGCCAATTCAATTTCCTGCTCTCAAATGGCGATTGCCTCTTTGTGCACCGCTCGACCGATCTGTATTACATCATCCGCCAGGCGCCCTTTGCCCTCGCCCATCTCAAGGATCAGGACATGACGGTCGATTTCAACGAACTCACGTCGCCCGACGACCGTGTGGCCTTGATTGCCACCCTGCCCCTGACCGACAACGAAGTGTGGATGCCGCTACCGGTTGATCGCGTGGTGATGTTCGCCGACGGCGTTTATCAGCCCGCGCTTTAGCAATCCGGAACGATCACGTCTTGACCCGGTTCGGTGAGAGTGTTCTTTGATACCGTGAAAGTATCGTAGCTCAGAACGCCGCATCAAACGGCGATCTGCGGCACATGCCTCTGGAGATCAGCTTGTTTATTTGGATCGCGAGCAGCCCTGCTGTAGAACGCCATTCCATAAGGCTTCCAAGGAATCGATCCTCAGAGAAGTTCAAAAGTCAGATTGCCGGATCAATAGCAATTAAATATGGCCAAGCGCGTATTCAAGCTCCTCGCGCAAATCGGTAACATCCTCCACACCGACCGACAGCCGGACCAGCGAATCGCCGATGCCGATGCGGAGACGCTGTTCTGGCGGAATGCTGGCGTGCGTCATGATCGCCGGGTGTTCGATCAGGCTCTCGACGCCGCCTAGGCTCTCGCCCAGCGTGATCAGTTCGCAGGCTTCGAGAAAGCGCACCGTGCCGGCCAGATCGGTATCGAGGTCGAAGGAGATCACGCCGCCGAAACCCCTCATTTGGCGCTTGGCGAGTTCGTGCTGCGGATGCGAAGTCAGACCGGGATAGCGCACGCGGCGAACCTTGGTCTGCCCTTCCAGCCAGCCCGCCAGTTCCAGCGCGTTGTCGCAGTGTCGCTGCATGCGCAAGTCGAGCGTCTTGACGCCGCGCAGGGCGAGGTAACTGTCGAAGGGCCCGGCGATCGAGCCGATGGCGTTGTGCAGGAAGGCCAGTTGCTCGGCCAGCGTGGCATTACGCGCCTCACTGCTGACGACGGCGATGCCGCCGATGACATCCGAGTGGCCGTTGAGATACTTGGTCGTCGAATGGATCACGATGTCGAAGCCCAATTCCAGCGGTCGCTGAATCCACGGGGAAGCAAAGGTGTTGTCGGTGACCGAGATGATGTTGTGCTCGCGGCAGAAAGCCGCCAGCATTTCGAGATCGGCCAGGTTGAGCAGCGGATTGGTCGGCGTCTCGACCAGCAGCATGCGCGTCTCCGGTCGCAGCGCCGCGGCCAGCGCCTGCGGATCGGCCAGATCGACATAGCTGAACGCGAGGCCTGCACTACGCAGACGGACCTTGTCCATCAGGCGGAAAGTGCCGCCGTACAAATCCTCGCCGGCGATCACGTGTGCACCGGAATCGACCAGTTCCAGCACCGTAGCGATCGCCGCCATCCCGGAAGCAAAGGCGAAACCCTGCGCACCGCTTTCGAGATCGGCGACGCAGCGCTCGAAAGCCCAACGCGTCGGGTTGTGCGAGCGCCCGTAGTCGAGGCCCTGATGCACGCCGGGACTGGAGTGAACGTAAGTCGAGTTGGCGTAGATCGGCGTGACGACCGCGCCGGTGCTCGGGTCCGGCGTCTGCCCGGCATGGATGACGCGGGTGCCGAAAGCATGGCGGCGACTGGATTCTGGAGGTTTGGTCATGGCTGGATGGTTCCGAAGTCAGGCACCAAGGATAGCAGACCGATGCCATGCGACACAGCCTGCGCAAAGCTGATCACGGCGCCAAAAAAAAGAAAGCCCGCACAATCGCAGGCTTTCGGGTTGATTCAAGAGACAGGAAATCAGAACGCCGGGACAACGGCGCCCTGATATTTGCTTTCGATGAATTTCTTGACGTCTTCGCTGTGCAGAGCCGCCACGAGCTTCTTCACCGCGTCGCTATCCTTGTTGTCGGGACGCGATACCAGCAGATTGGCGTAGGGCGACTTGCTATCCTCGATGAACAGTGCGTCGCGAGTCGGCACCAGCTTGGCTTCGATGGCGTAGTTGGTGTTGATCAAGGCCAGATCAACCTGATCAAGAACGCGCGGCAGGGTCGCCGCCTCAAGTTCCTTGATCTTGAATCCCTTCTTGTTCTCGGTGATGTCCTTGACCGTCGACAGGATGTTGTGTGAATCCTTGAGCTTGATAAGCCCGTTCTGCTCAAGCAGCACCAGCGCCCGACCACCGTTCGACGGGTCGTTGGGGATGGCGATGATCGCGCCCTTGGCTAGATCGGCGACCTTGGTTACTTTCTTCGAGTAGGCGCCGTAGGGTTCGATGTGCACCGGCGTTACCGAAACCAGGTTGGTGCCCTTGTTCTTGTTGAACTCGTCCAGGTAGGGTTTGTGCTGGAAGAAATTGAGATCGATCTTCTTCTCGGCGACCTGCACATTGGGCTGGATGTAGTCGGTAAATACCTTTATGTCCAGAATGACGCCTTCCTTGGCAAGCGCCGGTTTGACGTGTTCGAGAATCTCGGCATGAGGAACCGCCGTGGCAGCAATGCTCAGATGGGTCTGGGCCTGAACGGCGAGCGAAGCGATGGCAAACAATGCGGCGACGAGTGGAGCAAATCGGGTTTTCATATTTCTGTCCTTTATGGGGATTATTGGGGTGATCGGTTGATGCGTGATCCTTGTGGGGCCGCGCTCAACATCGGAAATCGGTCATGGGTTCTCCGGATAGTCTGAAAAAATCTAGTTATGGGTAAATCGATGCACCAGCCGGTCGCCGAAAACCTGAAGCAGCTGAACCAGCACCAGCAGGGTCGTTACCGTGACGACCATCACGTCAGTCTGAAAACGTTGGTAGCCGAAACGGATGGCCAGGTCGCCGAGGCCACCGCCACCGATCACACCGGACATGGCGGCATAGGAAACCAGCGTGATCGCGGTTACCGTCACCGCCGCCAAGAGACCGGGAAACGCTTCGGGCAATACCGCGCCGAATATTGTCTGCGACAAGCTGGCACCCATCGACTGGCTGGCCTCGATGATGCCGCGATCGACTTCGCGCAGGACGTTCTCGACCAGTCGAGCGAAGAACGGCGTGGCACCGACCACCAGCGGCGGAATGGCGCCGGGAACGCCGATCGACGTGCCGACCAAGGCCACAGTAAAGGGAATCAGCAGGATTAACAGGATCACGAAAGGCATCGAGCGGAGCAGATTCACGAGCAGCGACAAAAATCCGTAAAGACGCGCATGGGCGAGCGGCTGCCGCGGCCCGGTGAGAAACAGCAGGACGCCCAGCGGCAGCCCAAAAATGACCGTGAATACCAACGAGCCGCCGACCATCGTCAGCGTTTCCAGTGTCGCGAGGCCGATGTCCGACCAGTCGATCGCCAGCAAAATATCGAGAAGTGGCTGGCTCATGATCAAAGTACCTCGCAATGAATCGATTGCTGCTCGAAAGCCGCTTCTACCCGCGCCAAATCACTTTTTGGATCGATCACTTGCACGGTGAGTTGACCGTAAGGCGTGTCCTTGATGCGGCCGATGACGCCTTCGAGGATGTTGAAGCTGACTTCCAGTGCCGTGGCGACGCGCTCCAGCACCGGCTGATACGTCGCCGCACCGAGGAAGGTGAGCCTGAGTAGCGGCCCAGGCAAGCCAAAACTCGCGCCGAGCGTGGCACTGTCCTCGTGATGGCTGCTCTCGCGCACCATGGCACGGGTCACTGCATGCTTCGGATGCAGCAGAATCTCGGCGACCTGACCGTGTTCGACCATAAGCCCCTTGTCGAGAACAGCGACGCGGTCGCAAATAGCCCGGATCACGTCGATCTCGTGCGTGATCAGCACGATGGTCAAGCCGAAGCGCTGATTAATGTCGCGCAACAAGCGCAGGATAGCTTGCGTCGTTTGCGGATCGAGCGCCGAGGTCGCTTCGTCGCAGAGCAAGAGTTTCGGATGATTGGCCAGCGCACGCGCGATGCCGACCCGCTGCTTTTGCCCGCCGGAGAGCTGCGCCGGATACTTGTCACGATGCTCGACCAGTTCCACCAGCTCCAATAGCTCGCTGACCCGCGCGTCCATTTCAACGGCACTGTATTCGCCCGCCAGCTTCAGGGGAAAACGGATATTGTCGGCGACGGTCTTGGCACCAATCAGGTTGAAGTGCTGGAAGATCATCCCGGCCTTGCGCCGATAACTCAGCAACTCGGTCTTGGAAAATGCGGTGATATCGCTGCCATCGACCAGAATGCGGCCGCTGTCGGGGCGTTCAAGCAGGTTGAGCGTGCGGATCAGGGTGCTTTTCCCGGCGCCCGAGGCGCCGATGATGCCGAAAATTTCGCCTTTCTCGATCCGCAGGTTGATGTCTGTTATGGCTGGAATGGCGTTGTGGTCAACGACGTAGTGTTTTGATACGTGTTCAATGTCAATCACGAGAGTTCCATCTGCTGACTGTTATGCCCGAATCGCCTGTGGTCCTTGTGGGACGGGCAACCCGCGCGTTTTTATCGAGGCCGGACTTTATCATGCGCGGCACATACAGCCAAAGACGAAATCGCCATATCCTTATTCCGGAATGAACCGAATGCAAACGCCCAAGCCGGATCGCCGACACGGTTTTCATCGATCAGTACAATCAAACACGTCCCTTCCAAGGGACGAAATGGTGTTCAACACGCCGCATGCCCAGATCGAAAACCCAGGCCACGACACCGATGACCAGGATGCCCATCAACACGATGTCGGTACGCAGGAAGTTCGACGCGTTCATCACCAGTTGCCCGAGACCGACCGTGGCGGCGACGAGTTCGGCGGCGACCAGCGTCGTCCAGCCGAAACCGATGGCGATGCGCATGCCGGTGAGGATTTCGGGTAGCGCCGCCGGCAGGATGACGTGGAACAGAACCTGACAGCGCGAAGCACCGAGTGATTGCGCCGCATGAATCTGTTCCAGCGACGCAGATCGCGCACCGGCACGTGCCGAGACGGCGAGCGGTGCGAAACAGGCCAGATAGATCAGCAGAATCTTGGCCGTCTCGTCAATGCCGAACCAGATGACGATCAGCGGCAGATAGGCGAGCGGCGGCAGCGGGCGATAGAACTCGATAATCGGGTCAAAGACGCTGCGCGCCAGGCGCGACACGCCCATCAGCAGGCCGACCGGGATGGCCGTGGCGCTGGCCAGCACAAAGGCGATGACGACGCGACCGAAGCTCCACAGGAAGTGATCGAACAGCGTGCGCCCGCCTTGTAGCTCGCCGCGTAACGAAGCCAGATAGGCCTTGCCGACGGCTTCTGGCGAAGGCAGCCAGAGCGGCGGCAACCAGCCCTTGTTGGTCGCAAGCCACCACATCGACAGCAGCGAGATGACGGTGAGCAGTGAAACCAGCGGCCAGTTTTCGGTGGACGGGAAATCGTGGCTTTTCGCTACCGGCAGGTCTTCTATCGGCGGCGGCACTGCGATGAGCGGCGGCATGGTGTCTTCTTCCATCAGTGGTGGCCGTTCTGGATCAGTGAGAGGATCTCTTCGCGTCGGTGGATGAATTCAGGATCAGACTTGACGCGACGCGCGTCGCCACTTTCGACGTAACGACGCGAAAACGGCAGCTTGAAGCGATGCAGGATACGTCCTGGTGAGGGGGTCATGACCAGCAGATCGGTTGCCAGAAAAAGCGCTTCCTCGACGCTGTGCGTGATAAAGAAAACCATTTTCTCTTCGGCATGCCAGAGCTTGAGAATCAGCTCCTGCATCTGCTCGCGCGTCAGCGCATCCAACGCACCGAGCGGTTCGTCGAGCAGCAGGATGTCCGGGTTCGAGGCCAGCGAACGGGCAATACCTACACGTTGTTGCATACCGCCCGACAGTTTGTAAACCGGGTGCCGCGCGAATTTTTCCAGGCCGACGGCGCGGATTTTTTCAAGCGCGATACGTTGCCGCTCGGCCTTGGCCATGCCGCGCATGCGCAAACCGAATTCGACGTTGCCAAGCACGTCGAGCCAGGGCATCAGGGCGTGTTTCTGAAAGACGACGCCACGCTCCGCGCTCGGGCCTTTGACCGGCTGGGAGCCAAGCAGAATCTCGCCTGCTGAAGGCTCGATGAAGCCGGCGATGCACGACAGCAAGGTCGTCTTGCCGCATCCGGAGGCCCCCAGCGCGACCACGAAGTCGCCCGCGGCGATTTCGAGGTTGAGCCGGGAGAGCGCCAGTACGTCCTGCCCTGAGCCGCCAAAGCGAACAGACAGATTGCGGATCGACAGCGACTGCCGCGAACGCGCCGGAGCTGCATCGCTTTCGCTTACATCCCGTTCGTCCATTCGTTTCAGCGCCAGATTCATTCAGCGGCCTTCTGCGCGTAGATTGGATTGACGCCAACCGAGTAATCGGCAAGCACACTGGCAATCGTTCCCTGCGACTTGAGGAAGTTAGCCGTCGCTTGCAGCGATTGCGCCGCGCCGCCGTCCTTGCCGCCGCCGAGCCAAGTCTTCGAGGCCTGTTCCTTGAGCGTCGGGAACTTGTACAAAGCAATGGCTGCCGGCACGTCCTCGGGTTTGGCACCGGTGATCTTGGCGACCGATTTGACCTGTGTGGAATCGGCCGTCCATTTGACCTTGTTGACTCGGTAATCATCGTCGGCCTTGGCCAGAATCTTGGTCACCTTGACCAGAAAATCGGCGTTGTCCTTGGCCCATTCCTTGTTGACCACGATGCCGTCAAAGGTCGTCTTGCCGGTTTCCTTGGAAATCTGCCCCGACGAAATCAGCACCTTGCCATTCTTCTTGACCTTGGACAGCACCGGGTCCCAGATAAAGGTCGCGTCGATGTCGCCGCGTTCCCAAGCGGCGGCGATTTCCGGCGGACGAACGTTGAGAATCTGCACGTCGTTTGGATTTACCTTGGCATGATCGAGAGCCACCAGCGTATGGAAATGCGTCGTCGAGGTGAAGGGAACGGCGATCTTCTTGCCTTTCAAATCGGCCAGTGTCTTGATGTTACTGCCATCGCGGACGACCAGCGCCTCGGCGTCGTTGATGTCGTCGAGAATCCAGAACAGCTCGATCGGCAAGCCCTGCGAAATGCCGGTCGCAATAGGCGCCGAGCCGGCTTCACCGATCTGCACAGCACCGGAAGCCAGCGCGCGGATCACCTCGCCGCCGCCGGCGAACTGACGGAAATTGATCTTGTATCCGGTCGCTTTTTCCAGTTCACCCGCGTCGTGCGCGACGCGCCACGGAACGACCATGTCCTGGTAGGCAATGGTGACTTCCTTGCTTTGCGCGAAACTCAACACCGAAAAGAAGGTGGCGGCGAGAGCGCCGAGAACAACGTGTTTCTTGGTTTTCATAAGAACTCCTTGGGGATGGAAATATCAATCACGGGTTTTGACGGCTCAAAACCCGTCGCAAAACATCGACGATTTCATCGATATGTTTGTGTTCGGCAACCAGCGCCGGCGCCAGAATCGCCACGTCGCCGGTGGTCTTGAGATGCAGGCCAGCGTCGAACAGAGCTTTCTGCACCTGATAACCGCGTCGCCCCGGCGCACTTAGCGGCAGCAATTCGATACCGGCGATCAGGCCGTAGGAGCGGATATCGGAAATAACCGGCAGATCGGCGAGCGAAAACACGCGCTCCTGAAAATAGGCGCTGAGTTCGGCACCGCGTTCGAAGAGGTTTTCCCGTTCGTAGATCGCCAGAGCCGCAAGGCTGGCCGCGCAGGCCGCTGGATGTGCGCTCGTCGTGTAGCCGTGGAACAGCTCGATCTCGCCCTCGGGAGCGCCTGAAACAACGGTGTCGTGAATCTTGCGGTCGACGACCACGGCGCCCATCGGCTGTGCGCCGTTGGTGATGGCCTTGGCCAAGGTAATGATGTCGGGCCGGACGCCGAAGCTCTGCGCGGCAAAGGCTTTGCCAGTGCGGCCGAATCCGGTGATCACTTCGTCGAAAACAAGTAGCAGGCCATGCTGGTCGCAAATCGAGCGCAGTCGTTCCAGGTAGCCCTTGGGCGGCACCAGCACGCCAGTCGATCCGGCAATCGGCTCGACAAATACGGCGGCGATGTTTTCGGCTCCGTGGTTGTTGATCTGGCGCAGCAAATCTTCGGCCAGATCGTGCCCCTTTTCCGGTTGCCCCTGACTGAAGGCGTTCTCGGCCAGCCAGGTATGGCGCAGCAAGGGAGCCGGCGTAATCAGCCCGGAGAATTTGCGTCGGTTGTTGGGCAAACCTGAAAGCGATACGCCGCCAAAATTCACGCCGTGGTAGGCCCGTTCGCGGCTGACGAAAACCGTACGCTGCCCTTCGCCGCGCGCACGGTGATAGGCCAGAATGATCTTCATCGCGCTATCGACCGCTTCCGAACCGGAATTCACGAAAAAGACGCGGTCGAGCCCAGCCGATGTCAGCCGGGCGATCGCCGACGCTGCTTCAAAGGCCAGCGGATGGCTGCGATAGAAACTTGACGAGTAATCGAGCGTCTTGAGTTGCTGATGAACCGCATCGGCGATTTCTTCGCGACCGTGTCCTGCAGCGCACGCAAAAAGCCCCGAAACGCCGTCGATGATTGGCCGCCCGGCGGGATCGTAGTAATACATCCCCTTGGCACGAGCGACCAAGCGTGGCTCGGATTTGAAATCGCGGTTAGGGGTGAAGGGAATCCAGTACGCGTCGAGTGCGCCAGGCAAGGCGGCAAGCGGTTCTTCGTCGAGGGCTGAAACAGATGAAAGGCTCATGGCATCTACAAATCGTGAAGGGATGAGCCATTCTAGGGACGCACCTCACGCGCCCAAACGAAGTTGTATTTATATGGAAATAGCACGCATTTGAATATGCATATGCGCGTTTGCAACCGCCAAAAAAGTTTATTGGTCGGGTGATCTTTTCTTCTGCAACAGACAGGAGGCCAGAGCCTTCTCGTACGCATCGACCTCTTCATGATCACCACGTACGAAGTGCAGGCGGAAGGCCTGCCGTGAAGCCTCCGGCGTGGCCGGGTCGTAGCCGATGGCCGTCAGGGCGAGCGCCAGATCGAAGCCTTCCGGCGCGGGCACCAGCGGTTCATCGCACCATAGGCCGAAACCTCTCGCGGCCAGTTGTTCCCATGGGAACAAGGCGCTTGGATCGTCCTTGCGCGTTGGCGCAACGTCGGCATGGCCAATGAAATTCGCGCTGGGAATGGGATAGCGCTGGCGAATGCCCTCCAGCAAGCCGAGCAAGGCGTCGATCTGCGCCTCGGCAAAAGGCTCGCCACCGTTGTTGTCGAGCTCGATACCGAGCGAAACGGAGTTGATGTCGGTGATGCCACCCCACCACGATTTTCCCGCATGCCAGGCACGCGCACGCTCATCGACCAGTT
>Ga0302214_1000411_pt1 | contig 10154 bp, 9 predicted proteins | sample II_Fen_N1_3_FD_194584 | JGI IMG/M metagenome (GOLD analysis project Ga0302214, IMG submission 194584) | Peat permafrost microbial communities from Stordalen Mire near Abisko, Sweden - II_Fen_N1_3 | ecosystem: Environmental > Terrestrial > Soil > Wetlands > Permafrost | place: Sweden: Abisko... | reverse complement strand
AGGCCGACCGCTTCGCCCACAACCAGTGGCCGGACGACGAGTTCAAACGCGAAATCGAAGTGGTCAAGGAAGAGCGCCGCCTGCGCACTGACGACTCGCCGCACGCCCGACTTTATGAGCAGGCCGCCGCTGTCACCTTTCTGGCCTCGCCCTACCGCCGCCCGGTGGTGGGCTGGATGAGTGATCTGGACGCGATGACGCCGGGCGATGTGCGTGCGTTTTACCAACGCTGGTACGTGCCGGGCAATGCCGCGCTGGTGGTGGCCGGTGATGTCGAAGTCGCGCAGGTCAAAAAGCTGGCCGAAAAATACTACGGCCCGATTGCCGCCCGCCCGCTGCCAGAGCGCAAGCCGCGCACCGAGCCTGAGCAGACGGGCCAGCGGCGGCTCGATTTGAAGGCGCCCGCCAGCCAGTCTTATGTCTCGCTGAGCTTCAAGGTGCCCAAGGTGGCGCCTGCTGATCTGGCCGACGCCCCGGACGCCGCCTCGGCGACAGCTGCCGCCAGCCGCGAAGCCCTGGCCTTGACGGTGCTGGCCGCCGTGCTCGACGGCTACAGCGGCGCCCGGCTGGAGCGCGCCTTGGTGCAGGGCCAGGGCCAGCCCGACGGCGCCCGCGTGGCCGACAGCGCCGGTGCCTCCAGCGGCCTGTTCGGGCGCGGGCCGCAGCTGTTCACGCTCGACGGTGTGCCCGCCGAAGGCAAGACGCCGCAGCAGGTCGCCGACGCGCTGCGCCAGCAGGTCGCCTTGATTGCCCGTGCCGGCGTCAGCCAGGCCGAACTCCAGCGCGTCAAGACCCAGTGGGCGGCCAGCGAAACCTACAAGCTCGACTCGGTGTTCAGCCAGGCGCGCGAGCTGGGTTCCAACTGGGTGCAGGACTTGCCGCTGGACGCCAGCGCCCGCCTGATTGCCCGGCTGCGCAGCATCAGCGCTGCTGAAGTGCAGGCCGTGGCGGCCAAATACTTCGGTGACGACCAGATGACCCAGGCCACCTTGATTCCGCAGGCGCTGGACCCGAACCGCAAGCCGCGCAAGTTCAGCATCCCGCTCAGCGGCGAGCTGCGTTGAGCCGCGCCCTGAACCAGATACCTCGTTCAGGGGAATAAAACTTACTTGGAAGAGGGGTAACTTCTTCCAAATTCGCCCCGAAAGAGGCGTGGATTGAAACATGACAACTTTTATTCAAAAAATGGCGGCCCCGGCCTTGCTGCTGGGCGCGATAGCTATTTTTGCGCCTTCAGCGGCGTGGGCGACGATTCCCGTCCAGCATTGGACGCAGGCCAGCGGCGCCCAGGTTTATTTGGTCGAAAGCCCGGCGATTGCCATGCTCGATGTGCAGATCGACTTTGACGCGGGCAGTCGGCGCGACCCGCCCGCCCAAGTCGGATTGGCCGCGATGACCGCCGACATGCTGGAAAAAGGCGTCAGGGCTGGCGCATCAGGCGCTGCGGCCAGCGAGCCTGCGCTGGACGAAAACGCGCTGGGCGAAGCCTGGGCCGATTTGGGCGCGCAGTTTGGCGCTGGCGCCAGCGAGGACCGGATGAGCTTTTCGCTGCGCTCGCTGACCGAGCCCGCCTTGCTCGACAAGGCCGTGGCACTGGCGGCGCGCCAGATCGCCGAACCGGCCTATCCCGAGGCCGTCTGGCAGCGCCAGCGCCAGCGTCTGCAGGCCGCGCTCAAAGAGTCGTACACACGCCCCGGCAACGTGATTGGCCGGGCCTATGCCCAGGCCGTTTATGGCAGCCACCCGTATGGCTACGAAATGACCGAGGCGACGCTGGCGCGCATCAGCGTGGCGGACATGCGGGCCGCGCATGCCGCTGGCGTCGTCGCCTGCCGCGCCCGCATCAGCCTGGTCGGTGCGGTGACGCGGGCGCAGGCCGACGCGCTGGCTGCGCGCCTGCTGTCGCGGCTGCCGCAGCAGCCCTGCGCCGGTCTGGCGCCGCTGCCAGTGATTCCCGACGTGCTGGCGCTGGCGCAGGCGCAGGAAACCAGCATCCCGTTTGACTCGGCGCAGGCGCATGTGCTGATCGGCCAGCCCGGCTTCAAGCGGGCCGACCCCGACTATTTCCCGCTGATCGTCGGCAACTACATTCTGGGCGGCGGCGGTTTTGTCTCGCGGCTGACCAATGAGGTGCGTGAAAAGCGCGGCCTGACCTATGGCGTTTCCAGCGCGTTTGCGCCGGGCCTGCATGCGGGCAGCTTCACCATCGGCTTGCAGACCCGGCCCGATCAGGCGGCGCAGGCGGTGGCGCTGGTACGCCAGATGGTCAAGGACTTTGTCGCCAAGGGGCCGACAGAGGCCGAACTGCAGGCCGCCAAAAGCAACCTGATCGGCGGCTTTGCGCTGCGCATCGACAGCAACCGCAAGCTGCTGGGCAATCTGTCCAATATCGCCTGGAACGATTTGCCGTTGAACTACCTCGACACCTGGACGCAGCAGCTGGAAAAAGTCAGCGCCGCCGACATCAAGGCCGCTTTTGCGCGCAAGCTGCAGCCTGACAAAATGGTCACTGTTATTCTCGGAGCCGAAAAATGAAATACACACCTACGAAACCCACCGCCGAGAAGACCGCTGTCAAGCCGTCCATCATCAAAGCCACCGTCAAGCCCAAGGGCACAGCCCACCTCAAGCCGCCTGGCGAAATCCGCATCATTGGCGGCCAGTACCGGCGCACCAAACTGCAGGTGCCCGACAAACCGGGCCTGCGCCCGACGCCCGACCGGGTGCGCGAAACGCTGTTCAACTGGCTCGGCCAGGATTTGACCGGCTGGCGCTGCGCCGATGTGTTTGCCGGTACTGGCGTGCTCGGTTTTGAAGCCGCTTCGCGCGGCGCCGCCGACGTGCTGTTGTGCGAGCAGGAAGCGGGGCTGGTGCTGCAGCTCAAGGCGGTGCAGACGCGGCTCAAGGCCGACAAAGTCCGGGTCGAGCGCGGCGACGGCCTGAGCGCGCTCAAGCGCCTGACGCCGGGCAGCATGCAGCTGGTCTTTTTAGATCCGCCGTTTGATTCCAGTTTTTTTGAACCCGCGCTGATGGCATCCGCCCAGGCGATCAGCCCGACCGGCCTGATTTACCTCGAAGCGCCCCGCGTGTGGACTGACGAAGAATTGCTGCCGCTGGGCTTGCAAACGCACCGCAGCGGCAAGGCGGGCGCGGTGCATTTCCACCTACTGACGCGCCGCCAGACGCCGCAAGAGCCGCCAGCCACCGCCTGATTTGGCGCCGCCCGCTGGTCAAGGCAAGCACCTAGCTGCTGGTGTGACCGCAAGAGCCGCCAGCCCCGCCTGATTCTCCACGGCAGCGGCGTGGCCCGCAGCGCCCGCGCCACTGGCAGGGTCACGCTGCCGGGCGGGCCGTAGCGCGAGCGGGCCGGGGCATAATTCCTGCCTATGTCCGCTTCGCCCACGCCCACTTCCCGCATTGCTGTTTATTCCGGCACTTTTGACCCGTTCACCTTGGGCCACGACGATGTTGTGCGCCGCGCCGCCGCGCTGTTTGACCAAGTTGTGGTTGCAGTAGCCATCGCACACCACAAGAAAACCCTGTTTTCGCTTGATGAGCGCGTGGCCCAGGTGCGCCTGTCAACCGAGCATCTGGCGGGCGTGAAAGTGCTGCCGTTTGACGGCCTGATCATGGATTTTTGCGCCGCGCAGGGCGCCAGCGCCGTGGTACGCGGCATCCGCAACCTGACCGATTTTGACTACGAAACGCAAATGGCCGCGATGAACCGCAAGCTGCGCCCGCAGGTTGAAACCGTTTTTCTCGTGCCCGAAGCGCCGCTGGCCTGCATCAGCAGCACGTTGGTGCGCGAAATCAGCAAGTTGGGCGGCAGCGTCGCGCAAATGGTCAGCCCGCCGATTGCGGCAGCGCTGGCTGCCGTCCACACGTCACGGGGAGTTTGAGCCAATGGCTTTATTGATCACCGAAGATTGTATCAACTGCGATGTGTGCGAGCCCGAATGCCCGAACGAGGCGATTTACCTCGGCGCCGACATTTACGAAATCGACCCGAACCGCTGCACCGAATGCGTCGGCCACTTTGACGAGCCGCAATGCGTGCAGGTCTGTCCCGTGGCCTGTATTCCGGTCAACCCCGCGCACGTTGAAAGCCGCGAAACTCTCTGGGAAAAATACAACCGGCTGCAGTTGCTGATTCCGGTGGTGGCGGCGCGCTGAGTTCAGACGGTTTTGGGTGCGCTGGCCGCTGGGTCCGGGCGCGGTGGCTTGGGCCGGGGCGGCTGGTGGGTGTGGATTTTCATCGTGGCCTTGTCCATTTCGCCTTTGAGTAGCTCGGGCAGGGCTTTCAGGCTGCGGTCTATGCAGTCTTCAATGGCCGCGCGGTGTTCCTGTGGCGGCTTTTTCAGCACCCAGTTGACGACTTCGGCCTTGTCGCCGGGGTGGCCGACGCCGATGCGCAGCCGCCAGTAGTCGGACGAACCGAGCTGCGCGTGAATGTCGCGCAGGCCGTTGTGACCGGCGTGGCTGCCGCCAAATTTCAGCTTGACCTGACCGGGAACCACGTCCAGCTCGTCATGCGCGACCAGCACCTCGCTGGGCAAAATCTTGAAAAACCGTGCCAGCGCGGCCACCGATTTTCCCGACAGATTCATGAAGGTCAGCGGCTTGAGCAGCCAGACGGTCTGGCCATTGACGGTGGTGCGGGCCACCTGGCCGTAATAATTTTTGTCCAGGCTGAGCGGCGCTTTCAATTCACGCGACAGCGCGTCAATCCACCAAAAGCCCGCATTGTGGCGCGTGGCTTCGTACTCGGGGCCGGGATTGCCCAGGCCAACAAACAGTTTGATCATGCGTATTGAAAAAAAGAAAAAAGCCAGCGTAGCAGAAGCGATTTGCCCATGAAAAAAGCTCTTACCCCGCGAGGAGATAAGAGCCTTTCAAATTGACCGGCCTGTGCCTGCACCTTGTTCAGGCACAGGCCGCAGGCTGGAAAATTACTTCTTGGCAGCTGGCTTGGCGGCTGGCTTGGCGCCTGCCTTGCCCTTGCCCTTGGCTTCAACCACGGGGGCTGCGACAACTTCTTCGATGACGATAGGCGTGACCGACACCAGAACCGGGTTGACCTGGCCCTTGACGACGAACTTCACATCCTTTGGCAGCGTGATGTCCTTGACGTGCAGCGGAGCGCCCTTTTTCAGGCCGCTCAGATCGACGGCGATGAATTCAGGAATGTCAGCAGGGAAGCACGACAAGGTCAGCTCGGACACGACGTGGTTGACCAGGCAGTTCTCGGCCTTGACGGCTGGGGACTCGGCTTCGCCGCTGTAATGCAGCGGAACCTTGACGGTCATGCGCGTGCGGGCTTCGACGCGCTGGAAGTCGATGTGCTGGACTTGCTGCTTGTACGGGTGCATTTGCAGGTCACGCAGCAGAACCTTGTGTTCCACGCCGCCCAGTTCCATCGTCAGGATGGAGCTGTGGAAGGCTTCTTTTTTGATGGCGTGCCACAGGGCGTTGTGATCGATTTCGATCAGGGAGGCGGCACCCGTGCCACCATAGACGATACCGGGCGTGCGGCCGGTGATGCGGAGACGGCGGCTCGCACCCGTGCCCTGCAGTGCGCGCTCAAAAGCGACGAATTTCATAATCTTCTCCAAAATGGGTAAACCGCGACCAGTTCACCCCGGTGTTTAAAAGGCTGCGCAGGCTGGTAAAGACTTCGTGGCGTCTTTGCGCTGGGCAGCCGACTTTTTGCTTCGCTTCAGGTCAGAACAGCGCCTGTTCCTGATCCGAAAACAAACTGATGACCGACTCTCCCTTGGCGATGCGCTGAATCGTTTCGGCGATCAGCGGGGCCACGGAGAGCTGGCGAATTTTTGCGCAACCCTGAGCGTTCGGGTTCAGCGGAATGGTGTTGGTGACGACGACTTCATCGAGCGCGTCGCCTTGGGTGATGCGGTCAATGGCCGGGCCGGAAAAAATCGGGTGCGTGCAGTAGGCATAGACCTTTTTGGCGCCGCGCTCTTTGAGCACTTCGGCGGCCTTGACCAGCGTGCCGGCGGTGTCGATCATGTCGTCCATGATGACGCAGTTGCGCCCGTCAATGTCGCCGATCACATGCATCACTTCGGAGACATTGGCGCGCGGGCGGCGCTTGTCGATGATGGCCATGTCGCAGCTGAGCTGCTTGGCCAGCGCACGGGCGCGCACCACGCCGCCCACGTCGGGTGAAACCACCATCAGGTCGTTGTAGTTGCGTTGGCGCAGATCACCCAGCAGCACGGGGGAGGCGTAAATGTTGTCCACTGGGATGTCAAAGAAACCCTGGATCTGGTCGGCGTGCAGATCCATCGTCAGCACGCTGGTGACGCCGACGGCCTGCAGCATGTTGGCCACGACTTTGGCGGTGATGGGCACGCGGGCCGAACGCGGGCGGCGGTCTTGGCGAGCGTAACCAAAATAGGGAATCACGGCGGTGATGCGCTCGGCCGATGCGCGCTTGAGTGCATCGACCATGACGAGCAATTCCATCAGGTTGTCGTTCGTCGGTGCGCAGGTGGACTGTACGACAAACACGTCGCGGCTGCGCACGTTTTGCTGGATTTCGACGGTGACTTCGCCGTCTGAAAAGCAGCCCACATGGGCAGCGCCCAGAGTCGTGCCAAGATGTTGGGCAATTTCAAGGGCCATGCTCGGATTGGCATTGCCGGTGAAAACCAGAAAGTCGGGTTGGTTTGTTTGCGTTTGCATATGGGTGCCCAGCTGCTATCGGATTTGAAACGTGGCTGAAAAAAACCTTGCAACAAGGACTTGGCAGTGAGCACCTGTTACGTAAGCGTTTCCCAAACAGACAGACCCGCCACAGCGGGTCTGAAAGTCCCGCAGATATACACCATGCGGGTTGAGAGTCAATACAAAGCTGCTCCGGGCAGCTTTGAAAATTTGGCAGGGGTGGAAGGAGTCGAACCTGCGAATGCCGGAATCAAAATCCGGTGCCTTAACCAACTTGGCGACACCCCTACACAGGACAACTGCTGTTACCAGCAATTTACCTATTAATCGTTGTCTGAAGTCTCTATTCTAATGCATGGTTTTTACCAACCAGCCAGAGGATGAAACTCCAAATTGCTGCATTTTTTGATATTCCAGTCGCCGGGGGCGGCTGCTATATTAACGTCATGCAACGTCTTCGCAAACACAGAACTTCCTGAGCCTGTCATGCGTCCTTCAAGCTGGTGCATTTTTAACCATTCGAGTGACTGGCTAATTTGCGGGCAAAGTGTCTGCGCGACTGGCTGCAAGTCGTTGTGACCAAATTTGTAAATTTGATCTTCAGCTTGTGCAGCAAAGACCGCTATTCTAGCAGTATCTGTATCGCGTTTTAAGGCTGGTGCGCTGAAAATATTTTGGGTGGCGAGTCCGGCGCCCGGTTTGACCACCAGAAACTGCGCTTCAGGCAGGCGAATCGGGGTGATTTTTTCGCCAATCCCCTCGACCCAAGCGTGCGAGCCGCAGAGGAAAAACGGCACATCCGCGCCCAGCGACAGGGCTAGCACGCGCAGTTTTTCCGGCGGCAGGTACACGCCCCACAGGCGCTGCAGCGCCAGCAGGCAACTGGCCGCGTCCGACGAGCCGCCGCCCATGCCGGCCTGCGACGGAATGCGCTTTTCCAAGCCGATGTGAACGCCCAGCGTCGTGCCGCAGGCCGCCTGCAGGGCGCGGGCGGCGCGCACCGCCAGGTCTTCGGCGGGCAGCGTTTCGGCGCCACGGGTGGCGGCGTCACCCAGATCGGTGCGGCTGATCTGGCCGTCGTGGCGCAGCTCGAAATGCAGCGTGTCGCACCAGTCGATCAGCATGAAGACGGACTGCAGCAGATGGTAGCCATCGGGCCTGCGTCCAGTGATGTGCAAAAAAAGGTTGAGCTTGGCCGGGGCGGGCACGTCGTAGAGTGCTTTGAGCGGTCGGCTGGAGGGGGCAGGGCTTGTCACGCTGTAAACATTCAAAAAAATGGTGAAATTGGCCAGTGCCGTGCCAAGCGCCGCACTTCTTTTGGGGTGGGCGGCAATTATGTCCGTGTGTGGGGGGTGACGTGGCGGTGGTGTTACTGGTCCAGCACAACCCGGAGATCGGTTTGTGGCAGCGGCTGGTTCCTCTGGGCCCGAATGCGGCCTTCGCTGTGGCGCGACAGGTCGGCCGACCAGCCGCTGACGCTGGCGTTGTCGCCCTGCAGCCAGGCAAACAGCGCGCTGAGCGGCACGGCGGCACCCGTGGCCTGGGTCATCAATGCATCGACCGAGGCGAAACGCTGGATTTTCTGGTTGCCCGAGTCCAGCAGCGCCTCGGATGGCGACCAGCGCAGCACGCCGAGCACATTGCCCAGCGGGCTGATCAGCGTCAGCTCGCCGCGCTCTGGTCGGCCCTTGAGTTCAAAACCGGCGGAAAAAGACTGGGCGGGCTCGCTTTGCACCTGCAGGCTCAGGCGCCCAGTCCAGAAATCATTTTTGGCATCGCTCCGGGTGGCGCTTCCCGGCGGCAGGGCACAGCCGGTGACCAGCAAGCCCGCCAGCAGGCAGCCGGCAGCAAGCACAAGGCGTAGCGGGGCGGCAAAGGACAAAGCGGCCCCTGAATTCAAAGCCTGATCTGCAGACGCTTGAGCGTCTCCAGCAGGGTTTCGTTGTCGGGATTGAGCTGCTGACCTTCTTTCCAGATCAGCAGGGCGCGCTCGCGCTGGCCCAAGCTCCACAGGACTTCGCCGTAATGGGCGGCAATTTCTGCGTCTTTTTTGGCTTGGTAGGCGGTCTCAAACGTCTTCACGGCCTCGGTGGCGCGGCCCATGCGAAATTCCACCCAGCCTAGGCTGTCGTTGATGAAGGGGTCGGCGGGCGCGTAGCTGAGCGCCTTGCGGATCAGCTCAAGAGCCTCGGGCAGCCGGATATTGCGATCAGCCAGCGAGTAGCCGAGGGCGTTGTAGGCGTGGTGGAAATCGGGCTTGATCTGGGTCACCTGGCGCAGCAGGCGCTCCATTTCGTCGGGTAAGTTGAGCTTTTCGGCAATCATGGCCTGCTCGTACAGCAAGTCGGTGTCTTCGGGGGTTTCGCTCAAGGCTTGGACCAGCAGTCCGTAGGCTGACTGGTACTGTTTGAATTCACGCAGCAGACCAATTTCGGCGTTGAGCTTGAGCCGGGCTTCTTCGGGATTGCGTGCGGGCAGTTGGCGAATCAGCTGGCGGCCTTCTTCGAGCTTGCCCTGGCTGGCCAGAATCGAGGCGCGCCGCGCCTGCGCTGGCACCAAGACAGAGGTGTCGTCGATCTTGCTGAGCCAGCTTTCAGCTGCCGTATAGTCCTTGCGCTTTTCGGCCACTTGGGACAGGGACAAATAGGCCTGGTTCAGCCCACGATGGGTGTTGTCTTCGCTGGCTTGTGGCTGGGCCAGCGCGATGTAACGCTCCAGCGACGCCTGGGCCAGGTCTAGCTGGTTGTCCTGCAACTGCAGCGAGCCGAGAATCAGCCAGCCTTCGGGAACTTCGGGCTTGTCGCGGGTCAGGATTTGGAGCTGGGCGCTGGCCTCGGCGTAGCGCTGCGCGTCGAGCAGGGTGCGAACGTAAGCCATGCGGAGTTCAGGTTGGGCTGCGCCTGCCGGGCTCTTCAGGTAATTCTGAACCAGTTTTTCTGCGCTAGGCAGCTTGGGGTCGAGCAAGGCTAGCGCCACAATCGCCGGGCCTTCAGCGCGTGCATCGGCGCTTTGGCCTTGCTCGATTGCCTGGAGGGCGCCGGTTTTATCGCCTGCGGCTGCGCGCATGCGTCCCACGCTGGTCCAGGCGGCGCTGGCCGTGGCTGGGCGCTTGAGGTAGTCGGCGAGCGCATTTTCGACCACGGTGGCCGCGAGGTTTTTGTCGCCAGCGCGGGTATAGGCCAGCGGCACGGCATTGATCAGCGCCACCCGTTCGGCATCGGGTTCGATGCGCAGGGCGGTTTTCAGCGGCTCTGCCGTTTCGGCGATCCGGTTCAGGGTGATCAGGATTTGCAACAGGTAGCGGTTGGCTTCACGCGAGGCGGGAAGCGCCTGCCGCCAAGCGCGTGCCGCCTGCAGGGCAGAGTCGCCCGAGCGCGCCTGCAGTGCGATGTCGGTGGCCCGTTTGTAGAGCTGGGCGTCGCCGGTTTTGCGGGCGGCGTCAAGCATCAGCGAAAAGCCGGTGCCGG
>Ga0302214_1000408_pt1 | contig 10189 bp, 8 predicted proteins | sample II_Fen_N1_3_FD_194584 | JGI IMG/M metagenome (GOLD analysis project Ga0302214, IMG submission 194584) | Peat permafrost microbial communities from Stordalen Mire near Abisko, Sweden - II_Fen_N1_3 | ecosystem: Environmental > Terrestrial > Soil > Wetlands > Permafrost | place: Sweden: Abisko... | reverse complement strand
ACCGTGCAGGTGCGCTGTGCCGGGGGCACGGTGCGCGCCGGCAGTCTGGTACTGGCCTGCAACGCTCACCTGGAAGAGCTTGAGCCGAAACTCAGCGGCAAAGTGCTGCCGGCGGGCAGCTATATCGTCGCCACCGAACCGTTGTCGGCAGCACTCGCCTCACAACTGATTCCGCAAAACCTGGCCCTGTGCGACCAGAAAGTGGGCCTGGATTATTATCGGTTATCCGCCGACCGGCGCCTGCTGTTCGGCGGTGCCTGTCATTACTCGGGTCGCGATCCACGAGACATCTCGGCCTATATGCGTCCACAGATGCTCAAGGTCTTCCCGCAATTGGCGAATGTGCGCATCGACTATCAATGGGGCGGCATGATCGGCATCACCGCCAATCGCTTCCCGCAAGTCGGGCGCTTGAGCCAGCATCCCAATGTGTTCTACGCCCAGGGTTATTCCGGACATGGCCTGAACGTGACCCACTGGTGCGCCAGGTTGCTGGGTGAAGCGATTCACGCGGGTCACAGCCACGGCTTTGACGTGTTCAGCGCCGTGCCGCACATGACCTTCCCCGGCGGCCGCGTTCTGCGTTCGCCACTGCTGGCGCTCGGCATGTTGTGGTATCGCCTGCGTGAAGTGCTGGGCTGAGGTTGGCCTCAAGAGATAGACCCATCCTGTGGCGAGCCCCCTCGCCACCGGTATCTGGCTGAGCAGTCAGCTTCATTCAGTCGTCAAATAGCCTTTCGATTTGCTCAATGGCCAGTCACTTCTATATTGAGGAGGTGCTCATTCATTCCTGCCTCCTGTCGAGCTTGGCCAATGGCGACGACTGCCCCACTGATCATTTGCGAGCACTGCGACTGTGTGTACGAGAAAGTCACGCTCGCCAAACACCAGAAAACCCTGTGCACACGCTGCGGCGGGGTGCTGCAGCGCTATGACGGCTTGACGCTCCAGCAGCGTCTGGCATTGACCCTGACCGCGCTGATGCTGTGGATTTTTGCCAATTTCTACCCGGTCATGAGCATCAGTCTCAAGGGCCTGAAAAACAGCGCGACGCTCTGGGATTCGGTATTGGCCCTGAGTCTGGGGCCCATCACGTTCATCGCCATGGTGGCGGCCATCGCCATGATCATCGCGCCGATCTTTCAGCTGTTTCTGCTGATCTGGGTCCTCGGTTTCGCCCTCTCCGGCCGACGCTCGCCCGCTTTCAAGTTTTGCATGCGCTGGCTCGAAACCCTGCGGCCCTGGAGCATGCTGGAAGTCTGCCTGTTGGGGGCAATGGTCGCGGTGATCAAACTCGCCGGTTTTCTCGATGTGTTGCCGGGGATCGGCCTGTTTGCCCTGGCCATTCTCAGCCTGCTGATGATCCGTATTGCCGGGCGCGACATTCGCGAACTCTGGGACATCCTATGACAACGCCTCCGGTGGCCCGTGAACTCGGCTTGTGCCTGTGTCACAGCTGCGGGCTGGCCTGCGACATGACCCACGAGCCCCACGAATGCGAGCGCTGCGGCGCCCCGCTGCACCGGCGCAAAACCAATTCGCTGACCCGCACCTGGGCCTACCTGGTCACCGCCCTGGTGTTTTACATCCCGGCCAATTTGCTACCGGTGATGAACACCAAAATGGTCGGCCATGGCGCCGACAGCACCATCATGAGTGGCGTGCTGGAGTTCTGGGAGGCCGGTGCCTGGGACATCGCCCTGATCATTTTTATCGCCAGCATCGCGGTGCCTGGCGTCAAGTTCGTGGCCATTACGTTATTGCTGGTGACGGTGAAACGCGACAGCCAATGGGCACGCAAGGAACGATCACAGCTGTACCGCTTCGTCGAGGTCATCGGTTACTGGTCCATGCTCGACGTGATAGTGGTGGCCCTGGTGGCCTCGCTGGTGAAGTTTCAAGCCCTGGCCGATATCGAGCCACGGCCCGGCATTCTGTTCTTTGGCCTGGTGGTGGTGTTCACCATGCTGTCGGCGATGAGTTTCGATCCGCGTCTGATCTGGGATGAAAAACCGCAAGCCCCACACAATGAGGAGGTCACGGATGAAGCAACTAGCCACTGAAGGGGCACAGGTGCCTGGGCCGGCGCCGATCAAGACCCGCCGTTTCAACGTATCGCTGGTCTGGATCGTGCCGATTGTCGCGGTGTTGGTGGGCATTTCCCTGGTGGTGCACAGCATCCTGCAGGAAGGGCCGACCATCACCATCACCTTCAAGACCGGTGACGGCCTGACGGCGAACAAGACCGAGGTCAAATACCGCAACGTGGTGATCGGTCAAGTCTCGGACGTGGAACTGAGCAACGACCAGAAAAGCGTCAATGCAACCGTCAAACTGGCCAAGCAGGCGGAGAGTTTTACCCGCGAAGACTCAAAATTCTGGGTAGTACGCCCGCGTATCGGCGCCGGCGGGGTGTCGGGCATCGATACCCTGTTGTCCGGGGATTACATTGGCGCCGATATCGGCCTGGCCAATGCCAGGGGGAAAAATTTCAAGGGCCTGGAAAACCCGCCCCCCATCACCTACGGCGAACCGGGCAAACGCTTCACCCTGCATACGCAAGACCTGGGGTCGCTGGATATCGGCTCTCCGGTGTACTACCGCAAGATCCCGGTCGGCCAGGTCGTGGCCTATGCGCTGGACCCTGACGGTAAGGGGGTGAACATCGACCTGTTCGTCCACGCCCCCAATGATCAATACGTCACCGAGAACACCCGTTTCTGGAATGCCAGTGGCGTCGATGTGAACGTCGGCGCCAACGGCTTCGCGGTCAAGACCGAATCCTTGTCTGCCTTGCTGGTCGGCGGCATTGCCTTCCGTGCGCCTGAATACAATCCCGACGATAAGCCTGCGGCTGAGGAATATACCTACGAACTGTTCGAGGACCAGCAAACCGCCCTGGCCCCACCCAACGGCAAGCCGCAGTACCTGGCCTTGCGCTTCGATCAGGCATTGCGCGGGCTCAAGGTTGATGCTCCGGTCGAATTCCAGGGCGTGGAGATTGGCAAGGTGGTCTCGGTCAATCTCGATTTCGACGTGCAAAAACGCAGTTTCCCGGTCAATGTCGGGATCGTGATCTATCCACAACGCCTGGGTCAGGCTCATCAGAAAATGCTCAAGGCCCTGAATCATGACCCCAACGATGAAGCCGGCGGTGTGCGGCTGATAGGTTCCTTCATCGAAAACGGCCTGCGCGCCCAGGCTCGCACCGGCAATCTGTTGACCGGCCAGTTGTACATCGCCCTGGACTTCTACCCGAAAGCGGAAAAAGTCACCTTCGATGCCAATGTGCGCCCGGTCATGATTCCTACGATTCCTGGCAACCTCGAACAACTGCAGGAAAAACTCGAAGCCATGGTTGCCAAGATCAATCAACTGCCGATCGAGCGCATTGCCAGCAATCTCGACAGCAACCTGGTCGAATTGCGCAAAAGCCTGGGGCAGTTCAACGCCAAGACCTTGCCTGGGGTGCATAACACGCTTACGGACGTGAGCAAGACCCTGCAAACAGCCAACTCGACGCTTCAATCGGCCCATTCCACCCTGGCCGATGATTCGCCACAACGGGAAAAACTGGACCAGACCCTGAACGAACTCGGGCGCACATCCCGTTCATTGCGTGATCTGGCGGACTACCTGGGACGGCATCCGGAATCCCTGATTCGCGGTCGCCCCGACAACGCCGCGCCGATGGATCTGCAAGGACCACCGAGCAAATGACCAGAGGAGCCTTACCCATGGTTTTTCCGCTGAAGATTACGTTGATCGCTGCGTTGGCAGTGCTCGCCGCCTGCCGCAGCGACCCGATTCAGTTCCACACCCTGACCCCGGCCCAACTGAGCAGTCCGGGATCAACGACAGATATCCGGATTGAAAGCCTGATCGTCCCGCCCCAGGTCGATCGTCCACAGATCGTCGTGCGCGAGGGCAATACGGGCATGGCGATCCTCGAAACCCAGTGGTGGGGGGCGAGCCTGGTGGATGAGTTGCGCAGTGCCCTGCTCGATCAGATGGTCAACAGTAATCCGCAACGCAAACTCTCGGTGCGCCTGGAAGTACAGCGTTTTGATTCGATCCCCGGCCAATACGGACTCCTTGATGTGAAATGGCGCCTGCGCAACGGCGAGGAGATTCTGATGACCTGTCGCAGTACGTTGCAGACCCCTTCCGGGCCATCCATCGATGAACTGGTGGCGGCACAACAGAACAACGTTAAACGCCTCGCTGCGCTGATCAGCCAGGCCGCCTCGGGCACGCGCTCGAGTTGTCCGTCAGCCTGATCACCTTGCACAGGCTCGGCGCTCAACGGTGACGGGATCGCCGTTGAGCCGGTTGATCTCCGTTCAGTTCTACTGCGCGTTATGCCCCAGTAAAAGATAAGTGTTACCAATAACCCACTAAGTTATCCGCTTGAGCATCGTTGCGTTTTTTTCACATTCATTTCACCCCCCCGACACCTGCACGGATTTAGTTTTCACCGCGACTAAATCGCCCTCTTGGTTATGAGGCACTCATTCTGCGCAGTTTGAATCCTGTTATTAACAGCACATTCAAATGCGCCTCCGCAGGTAGAAAGAACTTGATCAACAGCTTTTCGCACAAAGGATCGCAGCCCCCCGTTCAGGCAAAGCGCCTGCTCAAATCGTTGCTGACGCTCAGTGGTGTGCTGTTGGTTGCCGCGCTGGTGACCGGCTTTGTCTGGTGGCAAAAATCCCCGGTCAATCTGGTGGACGCCGGAACGCAAGTCAGGGCTCAACTGTTGCAGGAATGGGCCGCTGGCGAGGTGGTGGTCCTGGTGCGCCATGCTGAACGCTGTGACCGCTCAACCAACCCTTGCCTGGGGCCACCAGACGGCATCACCCGCCTGGGCAGTGAAGCGGCCAAGGCCGTCGGGCAAGGCTTTCTGGGCCTGGGGATGACGCAGGCCGATGTCCTTTCCAGCCCGCTGACCCGCACGATGCAAACCGCCTATTACATGTTTGGCAAAGACGCGCAGGCCCAGGATTGGCTAGCCACTTGTGGCAGTACCCTGCGCAATGACGTCGTGGCGCACAAGCGCGCCGGACACAATCTGGTACTGGTAACACACAGCGGATGCATCAGCGATTTTGAAGCCCAGACCGGTTTTAAACATGCCGCAACCAGTGAATATGGCAGTTCATTGTTCGTGCACATCGCGAAGGATGGAGAGCTTCAGATAGTCGGCATTGTCAAGGCAGAAGACTGGCACTTGCTGTCTAATCAAAAACACTGAAATAACAATCAGGCTTAGTTGCACGAGTGAGTGCACTAGCCTTTATTGAGTGTTCGCCGAAACTAAATGACACATAACAAATTCTGCACCGTCGGCCAACAACCTGAAACTGCCCATACTTGCAGGCAACTTCCGAGTACCAAGGACGAGCAATGACGCACCACCCTTCCTTACCCCGATCTGTTGACGGCTTGCCCCGTAATGCCTCCCGGCCAATGCTTTTCAGTGAGCGCTGGATCCTGTGTGCCCTGGCTGTGGCGTTCGTGGCGTTCTACCTGCTGCCACTGATGTCCCATGGCTTGTGGATTCCCGACGAAACCCGCTATGCCCAGATCAGCCAGGAAATGTTGCTGAGCGGTAATTGGGTCTCACCGCACTTCATGGGTATCCGTTACTTCGAAAAACCCATTGCCGGTTACTGGATGATCGCCATCGGGCAGGCGGTGTTTGGCGACAACCTGTTCGGGGTGCGGATCGCGTCGGCGTTGAGTACCGGCCTGAGCGTCTGGCTGGTTTACCTGATCAGCCGCCGTTTCTGGAACGATCCGCGCAAAAGTTTTGCGTGCGCGCTGTTTTACATGAGTTTCGGGCTGATCGCCGGCCAGGCCGGCTACGCCAACCTGGACCCGCAGTTTACGCTCTGGGTCAACTTGAGCCTGGTCATGCTGTGGTTCGCCATCGACAGTCGCACGAGCCGTGGTCGGCTGGGGGCCTGGGCATTGCTGGGCTTTGCCTGCGGCATGGGCTTCATGACCAAGGGGTTTCTCGCCTGGTTGTTGCCGGCGCTGATCGCCCTGCCCTATATGCTCTGGCAGCGCCGTTTCAAGGAAATGTTGGGCTACGGCTCACTGGCGGTGCTCGTTGCGATCATCGTGTGCCTGCCATGGGTGCTTGCCATCCACCACCAAGAACCGGATTTCTGGAACTTCTTCTTCTGGAACGAACACGTGCGCCGGTTCGCCGCCGATAACGCACAACACGCTCGTCCCTGGTGGTTCTACCTGCCAATGATGGTGGTTTCGAGTCTGCCGTGGGCTGCGTTGTTGCCAACGACCTTCATCCAGGCCTGGAAGAACAAACGCCAACCGGTCTTTGCTTTTCTCCTGCTCTGGCTATTGTTGCCATTGGCCGTGTTCAGCATGAGCAGCGGCAAGCTGCCGACCTACATCATGCCGTGCCTGTTGCCGCTGGCAGTGTTGATGGGACATGCCGTGACCGAGTTGCTGGCCCATGCGCGAGGCCGGACGATTCGCATCAACGGCTGGCTCAATGTCGTCATTGCCACTGGCGCCTTGCTGGCGTTGCTCTACCTGCAGGCGACCAGGGAAATCTACGCGAATACCGAGATGTTCAGCCTGTCCATGGTGTACATCGTGCTGGTTGGCTGGATCATCGCCAACGCCTTGCAGATCTTGCGCCCCCTGGAGCTTTGGGCGATGCCGGCACTTGGCATCTGGCTGCTGGTCGCGCTGCTGCCTGCCGCCATGCCGAGCCAGATTGTCGACAGCAAAATGCCCGACCGGTTTATCGCCGAGCACCTGGACAGCCTGAAGCAGACCACGTCATTGCTCAGCAATGACCTGGGTGCGGCCTCGGCGCTGTCCTGGCTGATGAAACGCCCACAGGTCGATCTCTACAACATCACCGGCGAGTTGAAATACGGCCTCAGCGACCCGGCCATGGCTTCGCGCAAGGTGACCAAGGAAGACGTCGGGCAGTGGATGACCGAGGCACGCAAAAAGGGTTCTGTCGGCGTGGTGATGCGGGTCAACAGTGTCGATGAAATTCAGGAAGTCGAATTACTGCCCATCGACGGCCAGCGTTTTCAACGCGGCAACCTGGAAGTGCTGATCTTCCCGCAAAGCCGGCCCTGACGGCGATTGATGTAAAAAACCGAGACCCTCGACGGGTTCTCGGTTTTTTTTTGCGTCAGGGCTGCATTGGTTTTTCGGGGCCAGGGCAACGCTGCGCGAGCCCTTTGCGCAAAAGCCCGTACTTGAGCCGTTACCGGCCTTCGCAGAAGCGTTAAATGACAGGAATTAACGATTTTTTTGACGTTTTTTTCTCATTCTCCGCACTACATTCGCCCGCCAAACATGCAAATGATTCCTATTGAACTACACTGAGCGACGCCCTATCCTCGTCAACTCTACGTGTTCGATTCTTAAAAGCCGGAGCTGCCACCGCATGATTTCCCGTTTGCCGTCATTCCTGAAAAAAGCCCTGCTGGCCACAGCCCTGGTGAGTGCCGGCCACGTGTATGCAGCCGACAGCGTCGGTATTGTGGTTTATAACGCGCAGCACGAAGGCCTGACCAAGGCGTGGGTCGAAGGTTTTACCCAGGAAACCGGTATTCCCGTCACCTTGCGTAACGGTGATGACACCGAGATGGGCAATCAGATCGTGCAGGAAGGCGCCGCGTCGCCAGCCGATGTGTTCCTGACTGAAAACTCTCCAGCCATGGTCCTGGTCGATAACGCGGGTCTGTTCGCCCCCGTCGACAAAACCACCCTGGAGCAAGTCGACTCCGCTTACCGCCCGGCCCACGGCAAATGGGTCGGCATCGCCGCACGCTCCACCGTATTCGTCTACAACCCGAGCAAGCTGCCGGAAACACAACTGCCGAAATCGATCATGGACCTCGCTGCGCCAGCCTGGAAAGGCCGCTGGGCCGCATCGCCGGGCGGTGCCGACTTCCAGGCCATCGTCGCCGCCATCCTGGAGCAGAAAGGTGAAGCCGCGACCCTCGAATGGCTCAAGGCAATGAAAACCAACTTCACCGCCTACCGGGGCAACAGCTCGGTGCTCAAGGCGGTCAATGCCGGGCAGATCGACAGCGGCGTGATCTACCACTATTACAGTCTGGTCGATCAATCCAAGACCGGTGAGAACAGCCAGAACACCGCCCTGCACTACTTCAAACACAAGGATCCGGGTGCCTTTGTCAGCATCTCGGGCGGCGGCGTCCTCGCCTCCAGCCAACACAAGGAACAAGCCCAGGCATTCCTCAAGTACGTGACGGGCAAGGAAGGCCAGGACACGCTCAAGAACGGCACTTCGTTTGAATACGCCGTGGGCAAGAACGCTCAATCCAACCCAAAACTGGTGCCTTTGCAGCAGCTTGACGCGCCAACTGTCGATGCTTCCAAACTCGACAGCAAGAAAGCCGTGGAGCTCATGACTCAGGCCGGACTACTTTAATTGTTGCCTGAAACCCTGCCGGCAGGTATCGCCGAAGCGATACCTGCCCACCTGCGTCGTCGATCACGCGGCCGGTTCGCGAGCCGTGGCGGCGCGTGGGTCGTTGGCCTGTCCGTGCTGGTTTCCTTGCTGGCACTGCTTCCCATCGCATTCGTCGTCGGCGTTTATCTGCAGACCGGCTGGTCCACCCTGGTGCCACTGGTGTTTCGGCCGCGCGTCGGCGAATTGCTGGTCAACACCGTGTTGCTGGTCGTGATCACCATTCCTTTGTGTATTGCCCTGGGGGTAGCGCTGGCATGGCTGACAGAACGCACGAATTTGCCGGGACGACGCTGGTGGTCGTTGCTGGCCACCGCGCCGCTGGCGGTGCCGGCCTTCGTTCACAGTTATGCCTGGGTCAGCCTAGTGCCGCCGATTCACGGGCTGTTCGCCGGGGTGCTGGTGTCGGTCATCGCCTACTTCCCGTTTCTTTACCTGCCGGTGGCCGCGACGCTGCGTCGACTCGACCCGGCCATCGAAGATGTTTCCGAGTCCCTCGGGCTCAAGCCCTGGGCAGTATTTTTCCGCGTGGTGCTGCCGCAATTGCGCCTGGCCATTTGCGGCGGTGCCTTGCTGGTCGGCTTGCACCTGCTGGCCGAGTACGGCCTGTACGCGATGATCCGCTTCGACACCTTCACCACTGCGATCTTCGATCAGTTCAAGTCCACCTTCAACGGGCCTGCCGCCAACCTGCTGGCCGGGGTACTGGCCCTGTGTTGCCTGGCGATGCTGACCGCAGAATCGGCGGCGCGTGGCAATGCGCGTTACGCCCGTGTCGGTTCAGGCAGTGCCCGGGAGCAACGGGTGGTGCAACTGAGCGCGCCTTTGAAGGCACTTGCGTTGTTCCTGCAGATCATCACTTGTGTCCTGGCCTTGGGCGTACCGTTGTTCACCCTGGGTAAATGGTTGATGGCCGGCGGTACCCAGGTCTGGGACTTGCCCGAGCTACTGCCGGCCCTGGAGCAGACGCTGCTGTTGGGCGTAGCGGGGGCGGCGCTGACCACCTGCGCAGCGATTCCGATTGCCTGGCTGTCGATTCGCTCACCGGGCCGCCTGCAACGACTGCTGGAAGGCTGCAACTACATCACCAGTTCGCTGCCAGGGATCGTCGTGGCGCTGGCATTGGTGACGGCGACCATCCACTTTGCCCGGCCGATTTACCAGACCACCATTACGGTGTTGCTGGCTTACCTGCTGATGTTCCTGCCTCGCGCCCTGGTGAGCCTGCGTGCCGGTATCGCCCAGGCACCGGTTGAACTGGAAAACATGGCCCGCAGTCTGGGCCGCTCGCCCGCCCGGGCCTTGTGGCTGATCACCCTGCGCCTGGCCGCTCCGGGTGCTGCAGCGGGCGCCGCGCTGGTGTTCCTGGCGATCACCAATGAACTGACCGCCACCCTGCTGCTCGCCCCCAACGGTACGCGCACGCTGGCGACCGGGTTCTGGGCCATGACCAGCGAAATCGATTACGCCGCCGCAGCGCCCTACGCGCTGCTGATGATTGTCCTGTCGCTGCCGCTGACCGGGCTCCTTTATCACCAATCCAAGAAAACGGCTGGCCGATGAACGCTCTAGAACTGCATTCGATCTCTAAATCCTACGGGTCCCACCGGGCCCTGGATAACGTCAGCCTGTCGGTGCCGACGGGCAGCCGCACGGTGATTGTCGGCCCGTCGGGATCGGGTAAAACCACGTTGC
>Ga0302214_1000405_pt1 | contig 10220 bp, 9 predicted proteins | sample II_Fen_N1_3_FD_194584 | JGI IMG/M metagenome (GOLD analysis project Ga0302214, IMG submission 194584) | Peat permafrost microbial communities from Stordalen Mire near Abisko, Sweden - II_Fen_N1_3 | ecosystem: Environmental > Terrestrial > Soil > Wetlands > Permafrost | place: Sweden: Abisko... | reverse complement strand
TGTAGACAAATTACGTTTCGAAGCGCTGTCCAAGCCGGAATTGCTGGAAGGTGGCGCCGAGCTGAAAATCCGTGTGAGCTTCGACAAGGACGCCAAGACCGTCACCCTTGAAGACAACGGCATCGGTATGAGCCGTGAGGACGCGATCACGCACCTCGGCACCATCGCCAAATCAGGCACCGCCGATTTCATGAAGCACCTGACCGGTGACCAGAAGAAAGATTCGCACCTGATCGGTCAGTTCGGTGTCGGTTTTTACTCTGCATTCATCGTCGCCGACAAAGTTGACGTGTTCAGCCGTCGTGCCGGCAGCGCCGCCAGCGAAGGCGTGCACTGGTCGTCCAAGGGCGAAGGTGACTTCGAAGTTGCAACCATCGATAAAGCCGAGCGCGGTACCCGTATCGTCCTGCACCTGAAATCCGGTGAAGACGAGTTCGCCGATGGCTGGCGCCTGCGCAACATCATCAAGAAGTATTCCGACCACATCGCCTTGCCGATCGAGTTGCCGAAAGAAGTGGCGGCCGTCGAAGGCGAAGAGAAGCCGGCCGCCGAATGGGAAACCGTCAACCGCGCCAGCGCCCTGTGGACCCGTCCGCGTACCGAGGTCAAGGACGAGGAATACCAGGAGTTCTACAAGCACATCGCTCACGACTTCGAAAACCCGCTGAGCTGGAGCCACAACAAGGTTGAAGGCAAGCTGGAATACAGCTCGCTGCTGTACGTGCCGGCCCGTGCTCCGTTCGACCTGTACCAGCGTGAAGCGCCGAAAGGCTTGAAGCTTTACGTGCAGCGCGTGTTCGTCATGGATCAGGCGGAGTCGTTCCTGCCGCTGTACCTGCGTTTCATCAAGGGCGTGGTTGACTCCAACGATCTGTCGCTGAACGTGTCGCGGGAAATCCTGCAGAAAGACCCGATCATCGACTCCATGAAGTCGGCGCTGACCAAGCGCGTTCTGGACATGCTGGAAAAACTGGCGAAAAACGAGCCTGAGCAATACAAAGGCTTCTGGAAAAACTTCGGCCAGGTCATGAAAGAAGGCCCGGCGGAAGACTTCGCCAACAAAGAGAAAATCGCTGGCCTGCTGCGTTTCGCGTCGACCAACGGTGACGACGGCGAACAAGTGGTCGGTCTGGCCGATTACCTGGCGCGCGCCAAGGAAGGTCAGGACAAGATCTACTACCTGACTGGCGAAACCTACGCGCAAGTCAAAAACAGCCCGCACCTGGAAGTCTTCCGCAAGAAAGGCATCGAAGTGCTGCTGCTGACCGACCGTATCGACGAGTGGCTGATGAGCTACCTCAACGATTTCGACGGCAAGAGCTTTGTTGACGTGGCACGCGGTGACTTGGACCTGGGCAACCTGGACTCGGAAGAGGACAAGAAGGCCGCGGAAGAAGTCGCCAAGTCCAAAGAAGGTCTGGTTGAGCGTCTGAAAACCGCGCTGGGCGAATCCGTCGCCGAAGTTCGGGTTTCCCATCGCCTGACCGATTCCCCGGCGATTCTGGCCATCGGCGAGCAGGACCTGGGCCTGCAAATGCGTCAGATCCTGGAAGCCAGTGGGCAGAAGGTCCCGGATTCGAAGCCGATCTTCGAATTCAACCCGGCTCACCCGCTGATCGAGAAGCTCGATAAAGAGCAAAGCGACGAACGCTTCGGCGACCTGTCGCACATCCTCTTCGATCAGGCGGCCCTGGCGGCCGGCGACAGCTTGAAGGACCCGGCGGCCTATGTGCGTCGTCTGAACAAGCTATTGGTTGAGCTGTCGGCTTAACAGCGTTGCAGAAAAACCCGCTTCGGCGGGTTTTTTCATTCTGGTGTTTAAAAAATCAGGAGTCAGAAATGAGCCAAATCACTGTACGTTCCGTTGCCTATCAGATTGACGGTCAGCCCTACGAAAGCCGTGTGGCCTTTGATGCCGACCATAAGGGCCCGCGTCCGGGCTTGTTGATGGCGCCGAACTGGATGGGCGTCAGCGCTGGCGCCGAGGAAATCGCCAAGTCGGTGGCGGCCAAGGGATACGTGGTCCTGATCGCTGATCTCTACGGCCAATCGGTTCGTCCACAAAATAACGATGAAGCGGGCGCGGCGATGATGCCGTTGAAGAATGACCGCCCATTACTGCGTAAGCGCATGAAAGTGGCGTTCGAACAGCTGCAAAGCCAGGGCGAAGTGGCCGTCGATACCTCGAAGCTGGCCACGTTCGGTTTCTGCTTTGGTGGTTGCTGTGCGCTGGAGTTGGCCCGGACCGGTGCGCCGGTAAAAGCTGCAGTCTCGTTCCACGGCACGCTGGATACACCGGACGTCAACGATGCGAAAAATATCAAGGGTAAGGTGTTGGTCCTGCACGGCGCTTCCGATCCATTGGTTCCGAAAGAGCAACTGCCGGCTTTTGAAGAGGAAATGAATGCCGCTGGCGTGGATTGGCAACTGCTGAGCTACGGCGGAGCGTTCCATTCGTTCACCGATCCGCATGCGAATGTGCCTGGCATGATGATGTACGACGCCAAGGTCGCTGCTCGGGCATTTACCTCGATGCATAACTTGCTGGATGAAGTGTTCAAGGGCTGATGTTGTCCGGCACTGGCTAATGCAGTGCCCGGGCCGGCCTCTTCGCGGGCAAGCCCGCTCCCACAGGGACAGATTGCGTTCGCATCATTTGTGACTCACCTCGAACCCTGTGGGAGCTGGCTTGCCAGCGAAGGCGAGCTGCCAAGCGACACAAAACTAAGGCAATTCGATCCGCTCGCTTTCCCCCGGTACGGTTGGCCAATCCCCGGCCGCCCAGCGTCGGCGCGCTTCATCGATAGCCGCCGGATCGCTCGCCACAAAATTCCAGTTGATTCGTCGCGGACCATCCAGCGGTGCGCCACCGAATACAACGGCATGACTGTCGCTGTCAGCGAACAAAGTCATCTCCTCTCCGCCCGGTAGTACCACTAATGTGTGTGGCTCTACAGGTTCGCCGTCCAGTTGTACCTCGCCGCTCAAGACATACAGCGCGCGCTCTTCATGTTCGGTTGGAATCAGCAACGTCGTCGCCGTTTGCAGGGTCAACTCCGCATAGAGCGTCGGAGAAAGTACGGGTACCGGCGATTCCAGGCAGAAGCCCGTCCCGGCAATCATGCGGATTTTCACCCCCAGGTTCTCGCTGACCGGCAGTGTGGCGGCGGGGTGATGGCTGTAATGTCCCGGGCCTTGCTCATGATCCTTGGGCGAGGCCAGCCAGATTTGCAGACCGTGCATCGTAAATCCGTTTTCCTTGAGCGCCTCTGGCGTGCGCTCGACATGGGCAATGGCGCTGCCAGCGGTCATCCAGCTGACATCACCGGTATCCACGACCTGATCGGAACCGAGGCTGTCCTTGTGCTGGATCTGCCCCTGGAACAGGTAGGTGAGGGTGGAGAGGCCGATGTGTGGATGTTGGCGGATGTTCATGCCGTTGCCCGGCGGGTAGCGGGTTTCCAGCATGTGGTCGAAAAATACGAAGGGTCCGACGCTGCGGCATTTGGCGGTCGGCAGTGGGCGAAGAATCGGCTGGCCCTCGACATCTTCGGCGCGGGGGCGGATCACGAGCGGAGTGTTCATTGTGCATTCCAGACTGAGCGGGTGATGCATTCGAGCATAACCCGCTTGCGCAGCCCTTGCCGCTATTGGCTGAAAGCGCCTTCGGACAAATGGGTTTCGATGCTGACGTCGCTGGTGGTCATCAATTTGTGGATCGGGCAACGATCCGCCACGCGATGCAGTTCTTCGCGCTGGGCATCGGTCAGCACGCCCTTGAGGGTCAGTTTGACGTGCAGCGCGTACTTGCCTTTCTGCTCCTGGCTGTTGTCGCGCTTGACCTCGACGCCGACACCGGTGAGCGGGATGTCTTTTTTCTTCGCGTACATTTTCAGTGTCAGGGCCTTGCAGGCACCGAGGGCGGCGTCGAAGTAGTCGTGTGGCTCCGGCGCCGAACCCTCGCCACCGGCTGTGGTGGGCGCATCGGCAAAGAGTTCATGGTCGTCGATCTGGACGCTGTGACGCAAACCTTCGGCGGAAACGGTGTTGACGGTGACAGTCATGGGAAACCTCGCAAGCGACAGGAAAAGTCATTCGATCAAAAAAGACCTTGAAGGTATAGAGCATGCGCGCGGCGACGCGTTCCGGTTTTTTGTTCCGGCATGAAAAAGCCCCGCGATTGCGGGGCTCTTTGTCTTGATCCGGCTTAGCTGCCTTTGACGGTCTTGCCGTTGACCTTGCCGTCCAGGAGCATGATGTTGTACTCCTTACCGTCGGTTTCGACCTGTTGCAGACGGACCAGCAGGTAATCCCAGTCCTTGGCGAACCACAGCACGGTGGTGCGCTTGCTTTGAGTCGGGTCACGCACGCGCTCGACCTTGATCGCATCGATCTGGCCAGCCTTGGTGTCGACTTTTTCCGAACCCAGCACGCGGAAGTCATAGGTATCGACTTCGCCATCATCGACAACCTGATAGCTCATGCTCTTTTTGCCGGCGGCCACGTCATGCTGCAGCGCCAGTTGATAGGTGGATTTGTCGACCATGCCGCGATTGAGCGGAATATTGACCGCGTCGCCACGATCGGTGCCGGTAACCTTCTTGGCCGTCCAGTCGAAGTCCAGATCAGCTTTCTTGGCCTTGCCCAGACCGCCGCGCGCGAAGTGGTAGGACTGCGGCAGCAGAGTGTCTTTGTCGACGGTCAGCGTGCTTTCTTCGGACAGGCTGGCGATCATCATCGAAGCCTTGAAGCTGAGTTTCCAGACGCCATTGGCTTCCTTGGTCAGGCTGCGTTCGGCGGTGCCGCTCATGGGCAACTGCTTCCAGTCGGCGGTGTAGCTGGCGGAGAAAGGTTGAAGGTCTGCAGCCTGCGCGAAGGGCAAGGCGAGCAGAGCGCAAGCGAAGAGCAGGGCACGACGCATAAAATCTCCTAGGTTCGAATCAAGTGGCCGCTGGCCGCGAGTAACTGTCCATCCAGTAAAGCACCATGCTCGCCGAGCGATAACCGGCCTTCTGCAAACCAGCGGACGGCCATCGGGTAAATCAGGTGTTCCTGAACGTGGACCCGCTGCGCCAGACTCTGCGGCGAGTCGTGCAACTCTACCGGTATTACAGCCTGTACGACCAGTGGTCCGCCATCGAGTTCCTCGGTGACGAAGTGCACGGAGCAACCGTGTTCGGTGTCCCCGGCTTCCAGCGCTCGCTGATGAGTGTGTAACCCTTTGTATTTGGGCAGCAGCGAAGGATGGATATTGAGCAGGCGGCCCTGATAGTGGCGAACGAAGTCAGCGCTGAGGATGCGCATGAAACCGGCCAGGACCACGAGTTTGGGATTGAAGGCGTCGATCAGTTCAATCAGAGCGGCATCGAAGGCCTCGCGGCCGTCGAAAGCCTTGTGATCCAGGAAGCGGGTGTCGATGCCCGCATCCCTGGCGCGTTGCAGGCCGTAGGCGTCGGCGCGGTTGGAGATCACCGCAGCGATGCGGACCGGGCTGTCGCCGGTCCGCGTGCTGTCGATCAAGGCCTGCAAGTTACTGCCGGTGCCGGACAGCAGCACCACCACATCACAGGTCTTAGGCATCAGTGAGCCTTGAGGTTCTTCAGTTCAACCTGGGCCGCGCCTTCGGCAGCGGTGGAGATCTGACCGATGACCCAAGGTTGCTCGCCAGCTTCGCGCAGGACCTTCAGGGCAGCGTCCACGTGCTCTTGCGCCACGCAGATGACCATGCCTACGCCGCAGTTCAGGACGCGGTGCATTTCGTTCTCGTCGACGTTGCCTTTCTCTTGCAGCCAGTCGAACACCGCCGGGCGGGTCCAGCTTGCCACGTCAACCACTGCTTGGGCGCCTTTTGGCAGCACGCGTGGAATGTTGTCCAGCAGGCCGCCACCGGTGATGTGGGCCATGGCTTTGACGGCACCGGTTTCCTTGATCAGCTTGAGCAGCGGCTTGACGTAGATACGGGTCGGGGCCATCAGCAGGTCGGTCAGCGGCTTGCCGTCGAGCTGGGTGTTTTCGATGTCGGCACCGGACACTTCGATGATCTTGCGGATCAGCGAATAACCGTTGGAGTGCGGGCCGGACGACGGCAGGGCGAGCAGGGCATCGCCCGCTGCGACTTTGGAGCCGTCGATGATTTCGGATTTCTCCACGACGCCGACGCAGAAACCGGCCAGGTCATAGTCTTCGCCTTCGTACATGCCAGGCATTTCAGCGGTTTCGCCGCCAACCAGGGAGCAGCCGGACAGTTCGCAGCCAGCACCGATGCCGGTCACGACCTGGGCCGCGGTGTCGACGTTCAGTTTGCCGGTGGCGTAGTAGTCGAGGAAGAACAGCGGTTCGGCGCCGCAGACCACCAGGTCATTGACGCACATGGCAACCAGGTCGATGCCGATGCTGTCGTGTTTGTTCAGGTTCAGCGCCAGGCGCAGTTTGGTGCCGACGCCGTCGGTACCGGAAACCAGCACAGGCTGTCTGTAGCCGGCCGGGATTTCGCAGAGGGCGCCAAAACCGCCCAGGCCGCCCATGACTTCCGGGCGCGCAGTGCGCTTGGCGACGCTCTTGATGCGTTCGACCAATGCTTCACCGGCGTCGATGTCTACACCGGCGTCCTTGTAGCTCAGGGAGGGTTGCTTGCTCATGATCCAGGCCTTTAGGGGGGATTCAGGGGTAACGACCGGGTCCAGCGGGGCCGCCGAAATCGACGAGGGCGATTGCCTCACGCGATATTCGAAGGTGCCCGGCTGTTGCCGGTCTGCGAAGGCGCGCGATTTTATCAGGCTTGAAGGGCAGCGGCCATCCTCAGGCCGACGGCAGGGGCATATCCGCCTAAAAAAACCGTATTTGTTCCGTTTGGTGGCATCCTTCACGCCTGCTCAAGGTACCGCCATTAAGCGTCTATCGTTATGACAGTGCGAAAACTTACTCGGGACGTGTGAATATTTTGCGCCGGGCGATGGTCACAGCCTTGCTCGATCGTCTTCATGCGGTCTGTTCCAGCCGCTCTTGTCGCCAGGAATCTTCCATGCGTTTTTCTAAATTCTTGTTTGTGGGCTGTTTATCCCTGACCAGTCTGGTCACTCATGCCGAAACCGTCAAAGGCCTCTATCAAGTACGCGAGCCCGTCAGCAGCCAGACGCAGGAGGAGCGTGATCAAGCGACTCAGCGCGCGCTGGACACCCTGGTATTGCGCCTGACCGGTGACCCCAAGGCAGCGCAGAGTCCGGGGTTGGCGGCGATTCGCAAAGATCCGCAGCAAATCATCAGTCAGTACGGCTTTGACGCAGGGCCGCCGGAAGTGTTGAAGGTCGATTTCGACCCGACAACCACCGAGCAGGCGTTACGTCGCGCCGGGTTGGCCATGTGGGGCGCCAATCGGCCGTCGATCCTCGGCTGGTGGTTGAATGACTCCACGGAGGGGTCAAGCCTGGTGGGCGATGGCCAGGCCAGTGCGACGCCGTTGCGCCGGGCAGCGCAGCACCGTGGTTTGCCGTTGCGCCTGCCGCTTGCGGACCTGAATGAGCAAGTCGTCGCCACGGCGCCGAATCTGGAAAGTTCCGATCCGGCTGCGTTGCGCGCCGCCTCGGAACGTTACAACGCCGACGCCGTGCTGGCGGTGCATGCCCGCGAAGAGGGCGGTCAATGGCAGGCCAAATGGCATTTATGGCTGGGTGACCAGAAAGAAGCCGGCAGTGTGCAGGGGGCCGATCAGGCTGCCGTGGCGGATGCAGTGATGCTCGCGGTCAATGAGCGTCTGGCGCCGCGATTCGTCGCCAGGCCGGGGGCTTCGACGCAGCAGTTGCTGGAAGTGCAAGGCATGAACCTTGAGCGCTACGCGACGCTCGGACGTTTACTGGAACCCTTTGGCGGGCGTCCGCAAAGTGTCGACGGTGACCGGATTCTGTATCGGGTCAATGGCAGTACCGATCAATTGCGGGCGCAGTTGTCACTGGCGAAGTTGCAGGAGGTGGCGGCGGCGCCAACCCCGGCACCGGCACTCCCTGTCCAGCCCGTGGCGGACGGTTCGACCCCGGCTGTAGCGCCAGCTCCGGTTGCGACGCCGCAATTGCATTTCCGCTGGTAGATTATCTTTCTTTATATAGAAGCAATGGAGTGGTTCATGGTCGATACGCGGCGTTGGTTCTGGTTGGGTGGAGTAGTCCTGCTCTGCGCGTTTGTCTGGCTGTTGCATCCGATCCTTACGCCGTTCCTGGTGGCGTTGCTGCTGGCCTATCTGTTTGATCCATTGGTGGATCGGCTGGAAAAGGCCGGGTTGTCCCGGACCTTGGGTGTGGTCGCGGTGTTCGCGCTCTTCACCTTGATCTTCACCGCGCTGCTGCTGGTGCTGGTGCCGATGCTCGCCAAGCAGTTGTTCCGGTTGTATGAGCTGGCGCCACAGATGCTCGATTGGCTGCAACACACCGCATTGCCGTGGGCGCAATCGAAGTTCGGGTTGTCAGAGGGTTTCTGGAAGTTCGACAAACTCAAGGCTGCGATCAGCGAGCACATGGGCCAGACCTCCGATATCGTCGGCGTGGTACTGAGTCAGGCGACGGCTTCCGGCCTGGCGGTGATTGGCTGGCTGGCCAACCTGGTGTTGATTCCGGTCGTGAGTTTTTACCTGCTGCGGGACTGGGACCTGATGATGGCCAAGATCCGCAGCCTGCTGCCGCGCGACCGTGAAGAGCGCGTGGTGTCGCTGGCCGGTGAATGTCATGAGGTGCTGGGAGCGTTTGTCCGTGGCCAGTTGCTGGTGATGGTGGCGTTGGGTGTGATCTATGCCGCGGGCCTGATGCTGGTGGGGCTGGAGTTGGGGCTGTTGATCGGCCTGATTGCCGGTCTGGCGGCCATCGTGCCGTACATGGGCTTCGTCATTGGTATTGGCGCCGCATTGATCGCGGGCCTGTTTCAGTTTGGTGGCGATCTGTATCCCATGGTCGGCATCGTTGTGGTGTTCATGGTGGGGCAAGCGCTCGAAGGCATGGTGCTGACGCCATTGCTGGTGGGTGACCGGATTGGCCTGCACCCCGTGGCGGTGATTTTCGCCATTCTGGCCGGTGGTGAGTTGTTCGGGTTTACTGGCGTTTTGCTGGCGCTGCCGGTTGCGGCGGTGATTATGGTGCTGGTGCGCCATGTGCATGATTTGTATAAGGATTCTGATATGTACTCGGGTGTTGATGAACCTGAGCTCTAGGCCTTGTCATGGGTAGCCCGGCTCGGCGCCGGGTTATCGCCGGCTCCGCCAAAGAAACTGTCATAAAATCAGGGCGCCAACGCAAACCTTTGATTTTGCTTGTGGTCTGTCGCATTGTGCGGTCGGCGTCACGGGTATAAACTTCGCAAACTTTACACAGAGGCCACTAACGGTTCCTTTGGAACTGTTCAGTCAGCATGAAACCGATTCAGCTGCCCCTAGGTGTGCGTCTGCGTGATGACGCCACCTTTATCAACTACTACCCAGGCGCCAATGCCGCTGCACTCGGCTATGTCGAGCGTCTATGCGAAGCCGACGCCGGCTGGACCGAAAGCCTGATTTACCTATGGGGCAAGGACGGGGTAGGGCGTACGCATCTGTTGCAGGCGGCCTGCCTGCGCTTCGAGCAGTTGGGCGAGCCGGCGGTGTATTTGCCGTTGGCCGAATTGCTGGACCGCGGTATCGAAATTCTCGACAACCTTGAACAGTACGAACTGGTCTGCCTGGATGATCTTCAAGCGGTGGCCGGCAAGGCCGACTGGGAAGAAGCGCTGTTCCATCTGTTCAATCGCCTGCGCGACAGTGGCCGACGGCTGTTGATTGCCGCATCGACTTCCCCGCGTGAGCTGCCGGTGAAGCTGGCAGACCTCAAATCCCGCCTGACCCTGGCGCTGATCTTCCAGATGCGTCCGCTTTCGGACGAAGACAAATTGCGTGCCCTGCAACTTCGCGCATCGCGGCGAGGACTGCATCTGACCGACGAGGTCGGGCACTTTATTTTGACCCGTGGAACCCGCAGCATGAGTGCGCTTTTCGAATTGCTCGAGCGGCTCGATCAGGCCTCTCTTCAAGCACAGCGCAAGCTGACTATTCCCTTCCTGAAAGAGACGCTCGGCTGGTAGAAAAAAGCCGGGAATGCCAAGGCCGGCGGGGCTTTCGGCATATTTCAGGCGCCAGGAAATACGCTTTCCTGCTGGGCTGCAGGCTGCGCAAGTGTTTAATATGGGCTTAAGCGCTTAGATGTTGGCAA
>Ga0302214_1000404_pt1 | contig 10238 bp, 7 predicted proteins | sample II_Fen_N1_3_FD_194584 | JGI IMG/M metagenome (GOLD analysis project Ga0302214, IMG submission 194584) | Peat permafrost microbial communities from Stordalen Mire near Abisko, Sweden - II_Fen_N1_3 | ecosystem: Environmental > Terrestrial > Soil > Wetlands > Permafrost | place: Sweden: Abisko... | reverse complement strand
CGAAACGGGCGATCCCGGCATGATCCACGAACTGCTCGACGTTCTGCGCCAGCCCTACACGGAGCAGCTGGGGCGAGAAGCCTTCGCCGCCCGGCGTCCCGAATGGGCGCGACACAAGGCTGGTTGCTCTATGCTCTCATGCAGCTCGTGAGAGCCATCCGGTATTCGCGCTGATACCAGCGAAGATGCGCGTAGAATGGGGCTTTCCGCACAAAGGAGTGGTCATGCCCTACACGCCCGATCTGGTTCACGAACTCAACGCGCTGATCCGCTTTGATCTGGATTCCGGACAGCAAGGTCTCAAGGTACATAAAACAGCCGGAGCCGACGTAATCGCTGCCGTACACCGTTTGCATGCCAAGGGATTGATCACGCAGGACGACGGCGGCTATCTGACCAGCCTCGGCCGCGAAGCCGCCGAGCATGCACAGTCCATGCTCGGCCTGCTGACCGCGGGTGTTGCCGCCTCCGTTCAATAAGCGGGATTCGTAAGCCGGCCACCCGCCAAAGATCAGGCGCATGAAACGCTCCATCGCGGACCGAGTAGAATTTTGCTCGTTCGTGACAAATGGAAAGCGATGAGCCATGCGCGCCGTTTCCTTCAGCACGCTGATTGTTGATCCCTACCGAGCCGGTCTGGCGCTCGGCGAATCCTTGGCGGCACTTTCCCCCGAAGTCGTTTTCCTGTTTTCCTCGAAGCACTTTTCGAACCCCGAGTTGCTCGAAGGTCTCTACGATGCGCTTGAGCGCGACGACGTTATCGTCGTCGGCAACAGCGGCGACGGTTTTTACGAGACCGTTGGTGCATCCGACTACGGTGCCTCAGTTCTGGGGCTGAATTCAGGCGGTAAAGTGCGTTGGCAACTGGAGCAGATCGCCGGTCTGGACGTCGATCTTGACCGGAAATTCGAGCAGATGATGGACCGCTTGTCGGCGACTGGTGAAGCGCCATGCCTTGGTTTTCTGGTTTCCGATTTTCGCGTTGAAGGTGGCCGGATCGACGCCTTGTTGCGCAAATGGGTAGGATTTCCGACGGTTGGCGGTCTGGCGACTGACGACCATCGTCAAGTGTGTTGTGCCCTTTACGTCAATCGCGAAGTCACAAGCGATGCTCTGTTCTTCCTGGCCGCCTACGGTGATTTGCGCTTCACCATAGCCCTTGAAAACACCCAGCGGGCTGTCGGTCGTGCCGGTCTGGTCGAAATATCAGACGCCACCGAGATCCATCGCATTGACGGACGCAGCGCGATCGCCTTTGTCGAACGCGAAACCGGCAAGCCCTTGTTGCATACCGACCGGGGTGTCCTGTCGGTCCAGGTCAGCGATCCCGAAGCGCCGGACGAAAAGCGCCTGCGCGCCATCTTTGAGGACTTCTCCGAACACTCGGGGTCCATCCATCTGTTCGGCGGTATCGATCAAGGCCATTCGGTCCAGATCTGCTTGGCCAGCCCGGAAGATATGGTCGCCAAAGTGCAGCAGGTCGCCGAAAATGAATACGCCCGTGGCCGCAGGCCGGTTGCTGCCTTGATCGTCAGCTGTTCCGGACGTAAGGCGCTGCTTGGCACACTGATCGAACATGAAATCAGTGCATTGACCCGGATCTTCTCACCCGATTTACCTCTGGCCGGATTCCCGTCGGCAGGTGAAATCGGCCCCTTGCGGCGAGGAAATGCCTACACGCGCAACCTTTTCCACAATATGACGTATGTTCTGTTGCTGATTGAAGACTGATTCGCCGAAAAATTCAACCCCATGAAGACGCGCTTCCTCAGCCTGATCGAAAACCCGCCGGATGGATTCGTCACCGGCACGTTCGGCAAACGCGAGCTGCTTTCGGGAGTCGTCGTCGTGCTCGCGGCAGATTGCGCGTCAGCGTATGCGCTGCTTCCGGATTTCAGGGCGCGTGTCGAGGGCCTCGTCATCACCTTCGACTCACCTGGATTCGTGCGCGCTGGCCCCTTGCTATGGCATCTTGCCCTGCCACGCGAGACACTTCCCCAGAACGAAGTGCTGCTGGCCCTGGCGCTGGAGATGATCGTCATAGCCAGCCAGGCGCGTAATGACGCTACTGTTGCCCAACTGGATCAAGTCCGTCTGCGGACCGCACACGAGATACATATCAAGGATTACCTGCGCGCCACCGGCGCGTTGAGGGAGCAAGTGGGCCTGCTGGCGGCCAGCGAAAACAAGCTCGGCACAATCCTCGACAGTGCCGAGGACTGCATCTATCTCAAGGATACTGATGGCAAGTATCTGTTCGCCAATCGTGCAGTGCGCGAACTCTGGAACATCAAGAACAGTGCCGAGATCGTCGGTTTTGATGATGAGAAGTTTTTCGACCGGGCAACGACGACGGCGATCCGCAGCAATGATCAACGCGTGCTGGCGAGTGGCGAAACACTGCGGGCTGAAGAAATCAACACGGTAACCACCACCGGAAAGACAATTGTCTTCCGGACCATGAAGCTGCCACTTCGCCGCGAAGACGGAAGCATTTACGCCTTGTGCGGAATATCGACCGACATCACCGAACGCAAACAATCCGAAGAGAAATTGCACCTCGCCGCAAGCGTCTTCTCGTACGCCAACGAAGGCATCATGATCACGGCCGCCAACGGCACGATCATCGACATCAACGACTCCTTCTCCCGCATTACCGGTTACAGCCGCGACGAAATCCTCGGGCGGCGCCCGAGCCTGTTCAAGTCCGGTGTTCAGGATGCTTTGTTCTACGCAACACTGTGGCGTACCTTGCTCGAACAAGGCCACTGGTCAGGCGAGATTTGGAATCGCCGGAAGAACGGCGAAGTTTATGCGGAGATGCTCACCATCAGTGGTGTGCACGATAGCCAGGGGAAGATCGAGCACTACGTCGCCCTGTATTCGGACATCACGGCGCTCAAAGAACATGAAAAGCAACTCGATCATCTCGCGCATTACGACGTCCTGACGACCTTGCCCAACCGCACGCTGCTCGCCGACCGCCTGCATCAGGCCATGACGCAAGCGCAGCGGCGCGAGCAAAGACTGGCGGTGGCCTATCTCGACCTTGATGGATTCAAGGCCATAAACGATAACCATGGGCATGAGGCGGGCGACCAGTTATTGATCGCCCTGGCGAATCGCATGAAGCTGTCTCTGCGTGACGGTGATACGCTGGCACGCCTTGGCGGTGACGAGTTTGTCGCCGTCCTTATCGATCTGGACGATGTTGAAACCAGCGTACCGATGCTGACTCGGCTACTTGCAGCAGCGGCCCAGCCGGTAGTAATCGGGAATGACGTCCATCAGGTCTCGGCCAGCCTCGGCGTCACCTTCTACCCGCAGGTCGATGATGTGGACGCCGATCAACTGCTGCGTCAGGCCGACCAGGCCATGTACCAGGCCAAGCTGGCGGGCAAGAACCGCTATCACGTTTTCGACGCCGATCTCGACCGCAGCGTGCGCGGCCATCACGAAAATCTGGAAGAGATTCGGCGTGCACTGTCCGCACGCCAGTTCGTGCTTCACTATCAGCCCAAGGTCAACATGCGTACCGGTGCGGTGATCGGCGTGGAAGCGCTGATACGCTGGCAGCATCCGAGACGCGGCCTGCTGTTGCCCGAAGTGTTTCTGCCGTCCGTCGAAGACAACCTTCTAGCCGTTGAACTCGGCGAATGGGTGATTGAAACCGCACTGACGCAAATCGAGGCCTGGCATCAGCTTGGGCTGGATATTCCGATCAGCGTCAACGTCAGCGCCCGCCAGTTGCTGCACGGAAATTTCGCGCACAGTCTGTGCAGAATCCTGACCGATCATGCCGAAGTCAGGGCAGGCGACCTGGAAATAGAAGTGCTCGAAACGAGTGCTCTGGAAGACCTGGCACGGGTTTCCCGGATCATCGAGGACTGTCGGGAAGTCGGTGTCGATTTTGCGCTCGATGACTTCGGCACAGGCTATTCATCGCTCACCTACCTGAAACGCCTTTCGGTCTCACAGCTCAAGATCGACCAGAGCTTTGTTCACGACATGCTCGAAGACCCCGACGATCTGGCGATTATGGGCGGCATACTCAGCCTGGCATCAAGTTTCCGGCGTCAGGTCATCGCCGAAGGTGTCGAGACAGTAGAACACGGCTCCATGCTGCTGCAACTGGGCTGCGAATTGGCGCAAGGCTTCGGCATCGCCCCCCCGATGTTGGCCCAAGAGATCCCGGCCTGGGTACTGACCTGGCGCCCTGATCCGGCTTGGAGCCGCTTGTGTGCGGTCAACCGCGACGACCTGCCACTGCTTTTCGCCGGTGTCGAACATCGCGCCTGGATCGCCGCATTCGAGGCATTCCTGAAAGGCAAACGTATCAGTCTGCCGCCGGATCATCACCAGTGCAGTTTCGGCGCCTGGCTGAAAACTGAGGGCCGACTTCGTCACGGCAAGAAACCCGCGTTCAATTCAATTAAGTCGCTGCACAGCAAACTGCATCAACTGGCCGACGAACTGCTGGAACTCTGGACTGCGGGACAGTCCCCGGCAGCTGAGGCCAGACTGGGCGAAATCCATTGTTTGTGGACAGATCTTCACGAACAGCTAAACGCCTTGGCCAAAGACGGCTCACGTAGATCGACGCAGTAAACCATTCACGACGATTCCCGCGCAAAGTCATGGAATTCATACTTGTCAGTGCCTGCCTGCTGGGTCAACCGGTTCGTTATCACGGCGGCAGTGCTCCCTGTGAAGGCACCATCCTCCAACGCTGGGAGCAGGAAGGGCGCATCGTCGCGATCTGTCCGGAGGTCGCTGGCGGCCTGCCGATTCCAAGACCGCCATCGGAAATTGCGCTGGCGGCTGGCGGCGCAAACGTTCTGGCCGGCACGGCGATCGTCGTAGAAAAAACGGGGCAGGATGTCACCCGCGAATTCGTTCTGGGAGCCCGACAAGCGCTGGCCACTGCCCGGCAACGCGGCATTCGTCTGGCCATCCTAAAGGAGGGCAGCCCGTCGTGCGGCTCAGGCTATACGCACGACGGTCAATTCCGCGGGAGTCACGCCCCTCTGCCGGGAGTTACTGCAGCGCTGCTTCAGCAAGAAGGTCTGCGCGTTTTCAGCGAAGCGCAACTCGACGCGGCGGAGCGGTATCTCCAGGGGCTTGAAGGCAAGACTTCAAGCGAAGCTTAAGAATTTTCTCTCTTCACGCAGCCGTGTTGTCCACGCGCACCCAAACACCATTGCCTGCATTCGATTGAATGACGGCGGCAACGAAGCGCACGCCCAGCAGGCCGTCACGCGAATTCGGGAAGTGCAGGGACAGTGGATCGGGCTCCACACCGGCAAGTCTGGCCGCGATGGCTTCGGCCGCATCCGAGTACAAATTGGCAAAGGCTTCGGGGAAACCTTCCGGATGTCCTCTGACGATACGCGATGAGCGCGCCGCCAGCGGTAAGGTGCCCGGACCATTGGGCGTACGCACTTGGGCCGGCCCGGCAAGCGGCTTGAAGTTGAGACGCTGCGGAATTTCCTGTTCCCACTCGATACTGCCCAGCGAACCGCTGACGCGGATGCGCAGGCAATTCTCGACGCCCGCCGCCGCCTGTGTGACCCAGAAGCTGCCGCGCGCGCCGTTGCTCAGATGCAGCATGGCGCCGGCATAGTCGTGCACGACGCGGTTCGGCACGATGCTGCCGACTTCAGCCGCAACTTCGTCAACTTCCAAGCCGGTAATGAAGCGCAGCAGGTTGTGCGCGTGCGTGCCGATATCACCCATCACTAGCGACGGGCCGCCCTTGACGGGGCTGTAGCGCCAGCTCTGCTCGGGTGTCGGATCGGCGGTATCACGCGCTTTGCCGCCCTGCACGTATTCCACCTGCACGAGACGAATGTCGCCCAGATCGCCGGCCTCGACCATCGCCCGCGCCTGGCGCACCATCGGATAGCCGGTGTAGTTGTGGGTAAGGCAGAACACCCGCCCGCTGGCTTTGGCCGCTGCATGCAGGCGCTCGGCTTCGTCGAGCGTGTTGGTCATCGGCTTGTCGCAGATGACGTCGAAGCCCTGCGCCAGTGCGGCGCTGGCCAGTTCAAAATGGCTGTCGTTCGGCGTCATGATGGCGATCACGTCGGCACCATTGGGACGCGCCTTTTCGCCCGCGATGAGCTCCAGACCCGAAGCATAAATGCACTCCGGCGCCAGCCCCAGATCGCGCCCGGCGATCAGACTCTTCTCGCGATTTGACGACAGTGCCGCCGCAACGAGTTCGTAACGGTTGTCGAGCGCCGCGGCTTGGCGGTGCATGGCACCGATGAAGGAACCCGGGCCGCCGCCAATAACGGCGATGCGTAGACGACGACCGAGCAATGCTTGTACGGGATTGAGTGACATGGCGTTCTCCTTTGAAACGGATCAGGGCTGCAAGGGCGCGACAATGCGGTCGATTTCGGCTAGCACCTCGGCTTCAAACGGTGCGGCCTGCGTTGCGGCAACGGCGTCAAGGACTTGCGATGTGCGACTGGCTCCGATCAGTACCGAAGTCATCGCGTCGTGACGCAACACCCAAGCGAGCGCCATGCGCGCCAGCGTCAGTCCACGGGCTGCGGCGATTGCATTCAGGCGACGCACCGCGTCCAGACGCTCCGCTGTCAATTGTTCAGGCTTCAGGAAACCACCGCGCGCGGCTCGCGAATCCTCGGGGATGTCGCCCTTCAGGTAGCGGTCGGTGAGAATGCCCTGCGCGAGCGGCGAGAAGGCGATGCAGCCAATACCTTCGTCGGCCAGCGCCGGCAGAATCTCGGGTTCGATGTGACGGTCGAGCAGGCTGTAGCGCGGCTGGTGAATCACGCAGGGCGTTCCGAGTTCGCGCAGCAGGGCGGCCGCCTTCCGCAACAAGCCGACCGGGTAGTTCGACAAGCCGACGTAAAGCGCCCGCCCGCTGCTGACAATGTGCGCCAGCGCGGCCATCGTCTCTTCCAGCGGCGTCTCGGGATCAGGACGGTGGTGATAAAAGATGTCGACGTAATCGAGCCCCATGCGCTTCAGGCTCTGATCCAGGCTGGCGATCAGGTACTTGCGCGAACCCCAGTCACCATAAGGTCCCGGCCACATGGTGTAGCCGGCCTTGCTGGAAATGATCAGTTCGTCCCGGTAAGGCATCAGGTCGGCGCGCAGCAAGGCACCGAAAGTCTCTTCGGCCGAGCCGGGAGGCGGACCGTAATTGTTGGCCAGATCGAAATGGGTGATGCCGTGATCGAAGGCCGTGCGCACCACCTCGCGCCCGGTCTCGAAACGGTCGACACCGCCGAAGTTGTGCCACAGGCCAAGCGAAACGGCAGGTAGCTTGAGGCCGCTACGACCACTGCGGCGATAAGGAATGGTCGAATAGCGTTCGGGATTGGCGAGATAATGTGTATTCATGGGCTCGGGAAGGGTTGGCGAGTTGGAAACTCGGCGAAGAACGAGTATCTCCGAGCCGGGTCGACACGGTCAATTGAAGAATTCCACAAACGGGACTAGGGCAAGCCGAGCTCGCTCACGCGCACCGACACCGTCAGCGCCGGAAATTGCCCAGCCGGCCCGACGAAACTGCCGGAGACCGGCGGTACGGCTTCCGGGTGACGAGCGACGGCGACCGGGATGTGCTGGTTGCCGATGACCAGTCCGCTGGTTGGGTCGAAGCCTTTCCAGCCGGGGCCGGGCAGATAGACTTCGGCCCAGGCGTGCGTGCTGGCATTGCCTGTTTCATTATCGGGCATGTGCAAATAACCGCTGACAAAGCGGCTGGCGAGCCCCATGTAACGACAGGCCTCCATGAACAGCGCGGCAAAATCCCGGCACGAACCGCTGTTCAGTTCCAGTGTCCGGGCCGGCGATTGCACGCCCTCTTCTTCGCGGATCTGGTAGGTGAAGTGATTGGCGATTTCGCAGTTAAGTTGCGTCAGCAAGCTGAAGGTTTCCATCGGTCTCGTCAGCAGCCCGAGACGACCAAGCCAGGTGCGCAAGGCCGCACTGTCGTCGGGATAGACGCTTTGCTCGAAAGGCGCCAGATCGGCGTGCTCGGCGACTGCATAGTCGAACGGCATGCTTACGGCGTACTCTTCCATCAGGAAATCAAGCGGCGCGTCGTCATAGACGCTGATCACGACGTCGCTCAGGACGTGCAGCGTATCCGCCATCTCGCTGAAGCTCACCAGCGCCACCGAGTTCCCGAGCGCATCGCGATACCAGCGCACGCTGTGCGCCGGCGAAATATCGAGCGTCGAGGACTCGATGCGCAGGCTGTGACTGTCGAGCGGGCGCAGCCGCAGGCGATGCGGCAGCAGCGCGACCGTGGTCGAGAACCGGTATTCGGTCACGTGAGAAATATTGAGTCGTCGCATGCGTTTTCCATTTTGGGCCAAAAGCTAGACGGTGAAGTATAAGGGCTAGTTCCAAAAAGGAACTGTGCTGTAGCGCACTGAACTTTCCCGGGTTTTCGCCATCTTTGGTGCATCGCCATTTCATATGCACAGCCACGGTGCGCCGATGTGCCCAATTCGACGAATCGGTGCGATAGGACATGGCGCGCCTCTTGCTATTGGAATGCCAGACCCCTCGTAACGGAGCTTATCGTGCCCATTCAAGTCGCCCTCAATCATGTCACGCATTATCGCTACGACCGTCTGGTTGCCCTTTCGCCGCAAGTCGTTCGCCTGCGCCCGGCGCCACATTCACGCACACCGATTCTCAGTTACTCGCTGAACATCACGCCGGCCAAGCACTTCATCAACTGGCAACAGGACCCGCAGGCCAATTATCTGGCGCGTCTGGTCTTCCCGGACAAGACACGCGAGTTCCGCGTCGAGGTCGATCTGGTCGCCGAGCTGTCGGTGATCAATCCCTTCGACTTCTTCCCCGAACCCTACGCGGCCAAGTTCCCGTTCAAGTACGAAGCGGCGCATCAGGAGGAACTGCGCCCTTATCTGGAAACGATGAAAGCGACCAAGCTGGTGCGCCAGTTGCTCGATTCGATCCCGCGAAAGCCGAAGCCCAGCGTCGACTTCCTGGTTGACATCAACCAGCGCGTGCAGAGTCTGGTCGGCTACGTCATCCGCATGGAACCGGGCGTGCAGACGCCGGAGCAGACGCTCAAGCTGGCCAGCGGCTCGTGCCGCGATTCGGCCTGGCTGCTGGTGCAGGTGCTGCGCCATCTCGGTCTGGCAGCTCGTTTTGTTTCCGGCTACCTGATCCAGTTGGTGCCTGACGTCAAATCGCTCGACGGTCCGTCCGGTACCGAAATTGACTTCACCGACTTGCACGCCTGGTGTGAGGTCTATCTGCCCGGCGCTGGCTGGATCGGCCTTGATCCGACTTCCGGCCTGTTTGCCGGCGAAGGGCATATTCCGGTGGCTTGTTCGCCGCAACCGTCTTCCGCGTCGCCGATCACCGGTTTCACCGAAGAATGCGAGTGCGAATTCGAGCATCACATGTCGGTCGAGCGCGTGCACGAAGCACCGCGCGTCACCAAGCCCTACACCGAGGAGCAATGGCTGCGCATCGAAGCGCTCGGTCACCACATCGACGCCGATCTGGCGGACGGCGACGTGCGCCTGACCATGGGCGGCGAGCCGACCTTCGTCTCGTTCGACGATCGTGACGGTGCCGAGTGGAGTACCGAGGCGATGGGGCCGACCAAGCGCAAGCTGGCGGCCGAAGTCTTCCACCGTCTACGCGACAAATACGCGCCGCAAGGGCTGGCGCATTTCGGTCAGGGCAAGTGGTATCCCGGTGAGCAGTTGCCGCGCTGGTCGCTCAACTGCTTCTGGCGTCGCGACGGCGAGCCGGTCTGGAACAACCCGGCACTGTGCGCCGATGAGACGAAAGACTGCGGTGCCGACGAGGTTCTTGCCGGGCGTTTCCTGCGCACCTTCGCCGAACGCCTTGGGCTGGAGGCGAAATACGTCTTCCCGGCCTTTGAAGATGCCTTCTACTACCTGTGGCGTGAACACCGGCTGCCGGTCAACGTCGACCCGCTCGACGCACGCCTCGACGACCCGATGGAACGCGCCCGCTTGGCAACGACGTTTGAAAGCGGCCTGGACAAGGTCATCGGTCACGTTCTGCCGGTGATGCGTCATCCCAAGAGAAAAGCCGCCTGGCAGACCGGCCCGTGGTTCCTGCGCGGAGGGCACTGCTTCCTGGTGCCCGGCGATTCACCGGTGGGCTTCCGCCTGCCGCTCGACTCGCAGCCCTGGGTGGCGAAAGCCGACTTCCCGTACACGCACACGCCCGATCCGACG
>Ga0302214_1000393_pt1 | contig 10472 bp, 8 predicted proteins | sample II_Fen_N1_3_FD_194584 | JGI IMG/M metagenome (GOLD analysis project Ga0302214, IMG submission 194584) | Peat permafrost microbial communities from Stordalen Mire near Abisko, Sweden - II_Fen_N1_3 | ecosystem: Environmental > Terrestrial > Soil > Wetlands > Permafrost | place: Sweden: Abisko... | reverse complement strand
GCCGCTGACGACGACCACCTGACGCCGGACAACCCCGGCATCACGGCGGCCCGACAGGCGGCGCTGGCCGTGGGCGGCTTTGTTGTCGCGCCGCAATTCCCCAAGGGCCGCCCGCCCAAGGCCACCGACTTTAACGACTTGGCCACGCTGGCCGGTCTGGGTGCCGTGCGCGCCTGTTTTGCAGAAATTGAGGGGGCTACATGCTCACATTGAAAAATTCCGAGATTGTTGAAATGCCTGAAGTCGTGGAAGTCGTGGCCGTGCCTGACGCCGTGAATGCTGGGGCCGCCCGCCTGATTCCCGACGAAACGGAGCGCCCCAAGTTCGTCGTGATTGACGACTGGCACGAGGAAGGCGGCTTGAAGTACCGCCCCGGCGTCTGGCATTTCAGCATCAAGTACGGCAAGGGCGGCGACGCCCCGCCCAAGCTCGACAAGCAATGGATTTGCAGCCCGCTGCATATCGACGCCGTGACCACTGACGCCCACGCGGGCAACTATGGCCGCCTGCTGCGCTTCAAGACCACGCTGGGGCAGTGGAAGACGTGGGCCATGCCGATGTCCATGCTTCGCGGCGACGCCAGCGACTTGCGCGGCGAACTGCTGGGCATGGGCGTAGCGATTGACCCTTACGGCCGTAATCAACTGGCCGTCTATCTGCAGGACAAAGAACCCAAGCGCCGCATTGAATGTGCGCTTCAAACCGGCTGGGCTGGGGCTGGCCATCAAGCCTTTGTCCTGCCCGATACCGTCATCGGCCCCAAGGCGGCGACGGTGGCCTATCAGTCCGGCGAACACGCCAGCGAGGAATACGCCACGGCTGGCACGCTGGCCGGATGGCAGGCAGGCATTGCCGCGCCAGCCGTGGGCAATCCGCTGCTGGTGCTGGGGATATGCGCGGCGTTTGCCGGGCCGGTGCTGGCGCGCTGCGGGCAGGAAAGCGGCGGCGTTCACTTTATCGGCGACAGTTCGACCGGCAAGACCACCATCCTTGAGGCCGCCTGCAGCGTCTGGGGCGGCGCTGGCTTTAAGCGTAGCTGGCGCACCACGGGCAACGGGCTTGAAGGCGCGGCGGCCCTGTTCAATGATTCCCTGCTGGCGCTAGACGAAATCAGCGAGTGCGACCCCAAGCAAGTCGGCGAAGTCGTTTACATGCTGGGCAATGGCCGGGGCAAACAGCGCGCCAGCCGAACGGGTTCGGCGCGGGCTGTGACGCGCTGGCGCAGCAGCGTTTTATCGACCGGCGAACGCTCCATTGCCACGACCATGACAGAGGGCGGGCACCGCGTGAAGGCAGGCCAGTCGGTGCGCCTGCTGGACGTGCCCGCACAGCGCACCCACGGCGCATGGGACAACCTGCACCACTTGGCCAGCGGGACGGCATTCTCGGACGCCATCAAGCAAGCCGCCGGGCGCGACTATGGCCACGCGGGCCGGGCCTTTCTGGAGAAGCTGACCCGTGACCATGAAGGCAGTTTCAGCGAAGAACTGGACACCATCAAGGCGCTGCCCGAATTTCAAGCGCCCGGCGATGAAGGGCAGGCCAAACGGGCGGCGGCGCGCTTTGCCGTCATGGCGCTGGCCGGTGAACTGGCAACGTCCTACGGCGTGACCGGCTGGGAAACCGGCGAAGCCATCAAGGCCGCCGCCGTGGGCTTTGCCGCGTGGCAGTCGTTGCGTGGCGGGGCTGGACAAGGCAACTCAGAGCGCGGGCAGATTGTGGAGCGCATCACCAGCTTTATCGAGCGCCACGGCGACAGCCGGTTCTCGGACGCCGACAGCGACGACGACCAGCGCGCCGCTGGGGTGCGCGACCGGGCTGGCTGGTGGCGTAACGCCGATGGCGGGCGCGTTTACCTATTCAACGCGGATGGCCTGCGCGAAGCCCTGAAAGGCTTTGACTTCAGCCGGGCGCTTGACGCCATGCAACAGGCTGGACTCATTGACGCGCCGGGGGCCGATGGCAAGCGGGCGAAGTCTTGCCGCATCCGTGGCCAAGTCGTGAAGCTCTACACCGTTCGGCTTGACGCCATTGAAGGGAGCGAGTGATGGGACGGGAGGCACTCAGGGCGTACCTCAAGAGCCGCCAAGCTGCTGTAACCCCTGTAACCCCTGAAAAAATCATGGGGTTACAGGAAAATCCTTTAAGAATCAACGCTGTAACCCTTGTAACCCCTGTAACCTCTACAAATACTAATTCGCGTGAATTTTTTCAGCCCCAGCCCCAGCCTAGCGCACTGAAACCGGCCAGCCCGGCCAGCTCAGAGCGGCCTGACCCGAACGACTGGCGCGAACTGGCGAAGGCTTACCACCGGCACCATTTCAAATGCGTGGTTTGCATTGCTGCCGGGCGTGGGTCTGGCTACGGCCCGCGCTGTGGCGCTGGCGCGGCGCTGTGGGTGGCCTACCAAGACGCGCCACTGTCCTGACCCGGCATATCCCTCAACTTGAGGAACACCCAAGGCCCGCCACTGAGCGGGCTTTTTTGCGTCTGGGGCTGGACAGTCATGCGGATGGCGCTCGACAAGGTGCTGTGCCTGTTTGAAAAAGAATCAAATTAAATCAAAGCCGGGAGTAAGTACGCAGTTTCCGAACAGGTTTCGCAACGCTTAAAACAGGCTTTTCTCCAATGACGGGCGCTATGCCGGGCCGGTGAATAACGAAACAGTTTTTCGCACGTTTCTGCACAGATATGAGGCTTTGTTGGTGCTGGCCAGTGAGGGACAAAGCGCCCCTGCCGGGCAGGTTGCACTGCAACGTTACTGCAAGGGTGGCGCGCCGAAAGTTTCGCCGGGAAAGTCCGAAAGTCCGGCTGGACTGGCGGCGCAACGGCAAGGTTAGAGCAAGGGTTGCAGAGCTGGCGCGTGGACTGGGTTCAATTCCACTTGGCGTAGAGCCAGCAGCACAAAACAGCCCCAACAACCCACAGCAGCCAAGTTTGTGAAACGGCGTAGGGATAGGCCATCAAGGCCACGCCGGTCCAAGTGAGTTCGGGCCTTTCTGCTTTTCGGCCCCGGCGAAACGCCACATAACCGACTATGCCGAAAAGAATTGAACCCAAAAGGTAAACCGGGCTGGGCAGGTCCAAGCCGAAAGCACCAAGAGTAGTCAGTTCATTCATTGCGGGGCATTTCCGGCCAAAGGCAGTATTGGGCTCGATTTGAAAAATCGTCTTACATCCGCCCTTACATAGTTCGGAAAACAAAAAAGCCCGGTCTTGTGAACCGGGCTAAGTTGTTGATTTTATTGGGGTGGCTGATGGGGCTCGAACCCACGACAACAGGAATCACAATCCTGGACTCTACCAACTGAGCTACAGCCACCGTAGATTCTTATTATAGCAAGAAAAACCCCTGAATCAGGATTTCAGCCTGCTTCTTGAACTTCATTTTTGAAGCGCCGGTTTTTTCACTAGGATTTCTGCCTTGAAGCGCTCTTTCAGACCGTTGTAATAGGCCAGCGTCTCGGCGGAAGTCCACCATTCGCTGTACTGGTTGCGCTCTTGCTTGGTTCTGGCCTCGGGCTGCGCATCGCGCGGCATGACCTTGCTGACCTTGACAACCGCATAGCCTTGCGCGCCCAGATCAACGCCAGCAAATGCGGGCAAGGCGCCGGAACCCGTGCGCAGCGCGGCATCCACCACAGCCATCGGCAACTGCTGCGTCTGCTCACGCGACACCAGCACGGGTGCTGCCAGCGTCGCCGTGGTCGGAGCAGCTTTCCACGCCGCCAACTTGGCAACACCTTCCTTACGCGCCTCGTCAGCACTGCGCTGGGCCAGCCAACGCTGGCGCACCAGGTCTTTGACCTCCACAAAAGACCGGGTGTGGGCAGCAGTATGCTGAACAATGCGGGCAGACACCAGCTGACTTGGTCCAGTTTCAATCGCTTTGGTGTTGCGTTTTTTCTCGATGGCATCGGCTGAAAACAGCTCATTGAGAAATTTCGGATTGGCCAGCACGCCCGTCACGCCAGCGGCGGGCTGGGGCGTCACGTTGCTGGCAGTTTTAATGTCCAGCTTGAGCTGCTCGGCCACTGGCTTCAGGCTGTCGGACTGCTCGTACACACTGGTTGAGAATGCTTCGGCTTTTTCCGAGAATTTCTGCTGGGCTTGCTGTTTTTTCAGATCCGCTTCCAGTTCAGGGCGCATTTCCTCAAAACTGCGCTGTTTAGACGTCTTGATGTCGGTCAGCTTGATGATGTGAAAACCAAAATCTGACGCCACCACCTCGCTGATATCGCCTTTTTTCATCGAAAAAGCGGCATCCTCAAACGGCTTGACCATCGCACCCCGTGCAAAAAAATCAAGGTCGCCACCGTTAGCGGCAGAGCCGGGGTCTTGCGAATTCTTGTGCGCCACGGCGGCAAAGGTATCGGGCGACTTCTTGACCTGAGCCAGCAGTTCCTGCGCCTTGGCCTTGGCTTTTTCGCGCTCGGCGGCTGGGGCCGTGGCGGGCGAAGCGATCAGGATGTGGCTGGCACGGCGTTCTTCAGCACTGCTGAGCCGCTTGGCATTCGCGTCGTAATAAGTTTTGAGATCTGCTTCGTTGGCAGTAATGGTTTTTTTGACCGTGTCGAGGTCCAGCTGCACATACTCGATACTGGCCTGCTCGGGCGCCAGGAAAAGCTTTTCATTGTCCTTGTAGAACTTCTCCAGATCGGCATCCGTCGGGTTCAGTTTGGCGACGAAATCAGCGGCATTGAAGCGGGCCAGCTGGATTTCGCGCTTTTCAAAATAGGCATTCAGCGCCAGATCAGCAGCCGCACTGGACGCCAGCGCGCTGCCGCCAACGCCAGCGAGCACCTGACGGGTTGACAGGTCGGCGCGCACATTGGCTTCAAACCCTTCGGGGCTCATGCCCCGACTGCCGAGCACCTGACGATAACGCTCCATGTCGAGCGTGCCGTCGGGGCGGCGCAAGGCGGCGATTTCAGGGCTTTCGTGCAACTCGCGCGCTAGACGCTGGTCGCTGGTGGACATTTTGAGTTTCTCAGCCGCCACTGCGACCACCCGGTCGCGCACCAAGCGCTCCAGTGTGGCATAGCGGGACTCAGGCGAATCGAGTAGCTTGACATCGAGCGTTGGCTGGGAAGTGCGCACCCGGTCCACCTCGTTTTGATGGGCGCGATCCCATTCAGGTTGGGTGATCTCCACGCCATCGACTTTGGCGACCACGTTAGCCTTGCCGCCCGATGAATCCCCTCTGTTCATCCCGACCAAAATAAAGGAGGGGACTATCAGCAAGAACAGCAAGCCCATAGTCCATTGGGTGTGCTTGCGAATGAAATCAAACATCTCTATGTTTTCCTGTACGACGGATTTTGAGGGCGCAACAACAAAAAAGGCGAACCCAAGTTCGCCTTTTTCTCTTAGTGGGTGGTGGGTGCTGACGGGCTCGAACCGCCGACCTACGCCGTGTAAGGGCGCTGCTCTACCAACTGAGCTAAGCACCCCACTATTAACTTTTCACATCAATTCAAAGCATCTCTTAACGCTTTGCCTGGACGGAATTTTGGAACCCTGGCTTCCTTGATTTTAATCGCATCGCCGGTACGCGGATTGCGGCCCATGCGCGAAGCGCGCTCACCAACGGAAAAAGTGCCAAAACCGACCAGAGACACCGTGTCTCCTTGCTTCAAGGTGGACTTTACCGCACCAATGGTGGACTCCAGCGCGCGCGTGGCAGCCGCTTTGGAGATGTCGGCATTTTTGGCAATGTGCTCAATCAATTCAGTCTTGTTCACAAAAAGCCCCTTGTTGTTCGGTCCGTTAATCTGTCCAGTTTCAAAAATATTTTCCACAACACAGCAACGGTTGTCAGCAGGATCGGCCTATAGCACTTGCACGTTTAAAACATGTGGTGGCGGATTCTAGCTTTTTTTTCGGCACGAACCGGGCACAACAGCAATTTTCATTCAGGCCGGGCGAGAGCGGGCCGCGCGCACTACCAGGCTCACGCCCAGCGCCGTCAGCGCCATGCCGACAATCGTCGTTGCCGTGATGGCTTCGCCAAACAGCGCCCAGGCCATCACAGCGGTAGTCGGCGGCACCAGATACAGCAAGCTGGTCACCGAGGTCGCCGCACCGCGCTGGATCAGCAAATACAGCAGCGAACTGCCGCCCAGCGTCAGCGCCAGCGCCGCCCAGACCAGCGCGCCAACGAAGGAGGCATTCCAGACAATCGCCTCAGTTTCCAGCAGCGCAAAGGGCAGCGTGACCAGCAAAGCGGCCATCAGTTGCACTGTGTTGGCGGTTCGTACATCGGTCGGCTGCATAAAGCGTTTCTGGTACAGCGTGCCGGTGGTAATGCTCAGCAGCGCAAACACCGTGCAGCCCAGCGTCAGCGCGGTGACTTCACTGCCGGAGCCGAATTTTCGCGCCACCACCAGCAGCAAGCCAACCAGCCCGAGCAGCAGCCCCAGCCACTGCCTTGGCGTGACTTTGCCGTGTCCGGCGGCGCCGCCCGACGCGCCCACCCAAGACAGCCACAGCGCCGTCAGCACCGGCTGCAAGCCGACGATCAGCGCTGCCAGACCCGCACCCATGCCGCCCTTGACGGCCACCCAGACGCCGCCCAGATAACCCGCATGCATCAGCACGCCGGTCACGCCCAAGTGCAGCCACTGCCCGCGCCCTTGCGGCCAAGCGGCGCGCGCCAGCCGACTCCAAACCAGAAAGCAGACGATAGACAAAGCATAGCGCAGCACCAGAAAACTCAGCGGCGGCGCATAAGGCAGGCCAAATTTGGCGACGATAAAGCCGGTGCTCCAGATCAGCACGAACACGGCGGGCATGGCCCGGATCAGGATATTGGCAGGCGGCGCCGAGTTCACGCGCCGCTCACTTGGCCTTGGCGCGGATTTCGGGAATCGCTTTTTGCAGGTAATAAACCATCGACCAGACCGTCAACACAGCCGAAATCCAGATCAGCCAGGTGCCCCAGACATGGGTGTCGATGACCCCGAACAACATACCGTGAAACAGCAAAAAGGGAATCGCCACCATCTGCACCGTGGTCTTGATCTTGCCCAGCATGTGAACGGCGACGCTGCCGGAGGCGCCAATCTGCGCCATCCACTCACGCAGCGCCGAGATGGCGATTTCCCGGCCAATGATGATCAGCGCCACAAACACGTCGGCGCGCTGCAAATGCACCAGCACCAGCAGACAAGCGCAGACCAGAAACTTGTCGGCCACCGGGTCGAGAAAAGCACCAAATGACGAGGCTTGATTCAGCTTGCGCGCCAGATAGCCGTCGAGCCAGTCGGTGGCGGCAAAGACGACAAACATCACGGTGGCGATCAGGTTGCGATCAGCGGCGGGAATGTTCAGGTAGAAAACTCCCACAATCAGCGGAATCGCAACGATGCGCGTCCAGGTCATCAAGGTGGGAATGGTCAGAAACATGCAGCCGATTTTCGCATGAGCTGCCCAGCTCAATGCAGGGCGCGGTAAATCGCCTCGGCCAGGTCTTTTGAAATGCCCTCCACCTTCGCAATGTCCTCAACGCTGGCCGCCGCAATGCCGCGCACGCCGCCAAAGCGTTGCAGCAGGCTGGCGCGGCGTTTCGGGCCAACCCCGGCAATGTCTTCGAGCCGACTGCCGCCGACGCGCACCTTGGCGCGCTGGGCGCGCATGCCGGTGATGGCAAAGCGGTGCGCCTCGTCGCGGATTTGCGCAATCAGCATCAGCGCCGCCGAATCGCGGCCCAGATAAACCTTCTCGCGGCCATCGGCAAACACCAGTTCTTCAAGGCCGACTTTGCGGCCCTCGCCTTTTTCGACGCCCGCAATCAGCCCCAAATCGAGACCCAGTTCGGCGAACACCTCGCGCGCCATCGCCACCTGGCCTTTGCCGCCATCGACCAGCACCAGATCGGGCAAAGTCGCTTCGCCGTTGCGCGCTGCCTCGGCCAGCGGGGTGTAGCGGCGGGTCAACACCTGGCGCATCGCGGCGTAATCGTCGCCCGGCGTGATGCCATCGATGTTGTAGCGCCGGTACTCGCTGTTTTGCATCTTGTGTTCGCGAAACACTACGCAGGACGCTTGCGTCGCCTCGCCCGCCGTGTGCGAGATGTCAAAGCACTCGATGCGCAGTGCCTCCAGACAGTCCTGCGCCAGCCCCAGCGCCTCGGCCAGCGCGCGGGTTCTAGCCTGCTGCGAGCCCTCCTCGGCCAGCAGGCGGGCCAGTTGCAGCGCCGCGTTGGTCTGCGCCATGTCCAGCCAGCTGCGGCGCTGGCCCTGCGGCTGGTGAATGGCGCTGATTTTGCCGCCCGCCTGCTCGCTCAAAGCGGCCATCAGCGCCTTGTCCACCGGCTCGCTGCAGACCAGCGTGAGCGGCGCTGGCGTGGCTATGTAATGCTGGGCGATAAAGGCTTCGAGCACCTCTGTGTCGGTGGCGTTTTCAACATGCACCGGAAAATACGGCCGGTCGCCCAAATGCCGCCCGCCGCGCACCATCGCCAGATTCACGCAGGCTTTGCCGCCCTGCACCTTGACGGCCAGAATGTCCACGTCCACATCGGCGTGCTTGCCGCCGGTTTCCATAGACTGCTGGTGCATGATTTTCGACAGCGCCGCGATCTGGTTGCGCAGCTCGGCGGCCTGCTCGAATTCCAGCCGCTCGGCGTGGGCAAGCATTTTTTGCTCCAGCTCGCTGACGATTTCATGCGTCTGGCCCTGCAAAAAGCGCTCGGCATTGGCCGTGTCCAGCGCGTACTGTTCGGGCGAAACATGGCCGACGCAGGGCGCCGAACAGCGCTTGATCTGGTACAGCAGGCAAGGCCGGCTGCGGTTGGCAAACACCGTGTCCTCGCAGGTGCGCAATTTAAAAACCTTTTGCAGCAACAAAATCGTGTCTTTCACCGCCCAGGAACTTGGGTACGGCCCGAAATAGCGGTGCTTTTTCTCCACCGCGCCCCGGTAGTAGGCGATACGCGGGAAGGCCGCCGCCGCAGGCCCAGCGCCCGGCGGCGGGGCCGAGGCGCCGGTCAGTTTCAGGTACGGATAGCTCTTGTCGTCGCGAAACAAGATGTTGTACTTCGGGTTCAGCGTCTTGATGAGGTTGTTTTCCAGCAGCAGCGCCTCGGCCTCGGAGCGCACCACCGTGGTTTCCATGCGGGCGATTTTGGTCACCATGTGGCCGATGCGCGTGCCGCCGTGGTTTTTCTGGAAATAGCTGGCTACGCGCTTTTTCAGGTTGCCCGCCTTGCCGACATACAGCACGCCGCCCTGCGCATCAAAGTAGCGGTAAACGCCGGGCAGCGGCGCCAGCGCGGCCACGTCGCGGAGCAACTGGGGATCAAATTCGTGAGGTGCGGTCATGGCGTCATTCAAGTGGAAAAAGCACGGCCTGAGCGGCCAGCGGCTATTGTGGACAATTCGGCCATGACACCAAGTTTGCAATGGGATATTTTTTGCCAAGTCATCGACAACTTTGGCGACATCGGCGTGTGCTGGCGTCTGGCCGCCGATCTGGCCGGGCGCGGCCATCGGGTTCGGCTGTGGGTTGATGACGCATCCGCGCTGGCCTGGATGGCGCCGGGCGGCTGCGACGGCGTGCGGGTGCTGCCCTGGGCTGCGCCGCTGGATTTGTCATGCGCCGATTTAGAAACACAAGCGCCCGACGTGCTGGTCGAAGCCTTTGGCTGCGAGGTGGCGCCGGAATTCATCACCGCCTGCGCCGCTCAGGCCAGCGCGGCGGGCCGCAAGCCGCCGGTCTGGATCAACCTCGAATACCTGTCGGCTGAAAGCTATGTCGAGCGCTGCCACGCCCTGCCCTCGTTGGTTCAGCGCGGCCCGGCGGCAGGTTGGACAAAATGGTTTTTTTACCCCGGCTTTAGCGACGCCACCGGCGGCCTGCTGCGCGAACCTGATCTGGCCGGGCGGCAGGCGCGCTTTGACCGCAGCGCCTGGCTGGCGGCGCAAGGCATTAATTGGCGGGGCAACAGTCGCGAGCCAAGCAGCGACACAAGCAGCGGCGAAAAACTCGTCTCCTTGTTTTGCTACGAGCCGCCCGCGCTGGGCGCTTTTCTAACGCAACTGGCGGCGCAAGGACTGGGTGGCGCGCCGGTACACCTGCTGGTGGCAGCCGGACGGGCCACGCAGGCCGTTCAAGCCGTTTTGGCGGGTCAAAGCAGTTTGAAACCCCAGCTTGAGGCGCTTGACGAGCCTGGTGAACCTGACGCATCGACACGCCTGCGCGTCACCTACCTGCCCCTGTTCAGCCAAACCGAATTTGACCACCTGCTCTGGGCCTGCGACCTGAATTTTGTGCGCGGCGAAGACTCGCTGGTGCGCGCGCTATGGGCTGCCAAACCCTTCGTCTGGCACATTTACCCGCAGGGCGACGACGCCCATCTGGTCAAGCTGCAAGCCTTTCTGGACATGCTGGACGCGCCGCCCTCGCTGCGAGCGTTTCATGCCGCCTGGAATCAAGGCAGCGCCGGGCTGGAGCGCATCGCCATCGCACCG
>Ga0302214_1000383_pt1 | contig 10610 bp, 8 predicted proteins | sample II_Fen_N1_3_FD_194584 | JGI IMG/M metagenome (GOLD analysis project Ga0302214, IMG submission 194584) | Peat permafrost microbial communities from Stordalen Mire near Abisko, Sweden - II_Fen_N1_3 | ecosystem: Environmental > Terrestrial > Soil > Wetlands > Permafrost | place: Sweden: Abisko... | reverse complement strand
CGGCGACATGGTCAAGCAGCCGGTCGGCACCATGAGCGGCGGCGAAAAGGCACGGCTGGTGTTGTGCATGATCGTCTGGCAACGGCCGAATCTCTTGCTGCTCGACGAACCGACCAACCACCTCGACCTGGCGACGCGCGAGGCGCTGGCGATGGCGCTCAACGAATTCGAAGGCACGGTGATGCTGGTCAGCCACGACCGTTCGCTGCTGCGCTCGGTGTGTGACGAGTTCTGGCTGGTTTCACGCGGCGGCATCGAGCCCTTCGACGGCGACCTCGACGACTACCAGCGCTACCTGCTCGACGAAGCCAAACGCGGGCGGGAAGAACTGAAAGCCTCGCTGAAGGAAGCGAAAGAAACCGTCACGCAGGCGCCGCCGGTCGTTGAAAACAAGAAGATCTCGGCCCGGCTGAAAACCCTGAAACGCGACCAGGGCAAGCTCGAACAACGCATGCTCGAACTGCAGACGCGTAAACATGCACTCGAAGCACGCCTGTCCAAACCGCTGCCGGCGCAAGAGATCGGCGAACTGGGGCTGGAACTCAAGACCGTCGATGAAGAACTGGCCAGCCACGAAGAGAAGTGGCTGGCGATTTCGGAAGAGATCGAGGCGGAGACGCCTGCAGGCTGACAGCTTCCAGGCCGAGCAGGGATTGCCCTGCAAGGCCCGTAAAATGGCGTTCTACGCGCGCCGCAAAGCCTCAAAACACCGGTTACGACCCGCTTCCTTCGCCCGGTAGAGGGCGGCATCGGCTTGCGCCACCAGGGCCTCGGCAGAGGATTCGACTGAAGGGATGCAGGAGGCCACGCCCAGGCTGATCGTCACCACCGGGCCGACAGGAGACCGGGGATGGGGGATGGCCTGCGCCTCGCAAGCGGCGCGCAAGTCTTCGGCCATGGTCATGGCTGCCGCAAGGTCTGCCCCCGGCATCAGAAAAACCAGTTCCTCACCACCATAACGTGCGGCGAGGTCACCCGCCCGCCCCGCCGCTTGCAAGAACAAGCCGGCGACCGCCGCCAGACAGTGGTCGCCTTCCTGATGACCCAGCGAGTCGTTATACAGTTTGAAGTTGTCAATATCAGCCATCACCAGGGCAAGATCGGTCCCGGAGCGGCAGGCACGACGCCACTCTTCATCCAACGCCTCATTGAAACGGCGGCGATTGGCTAGTCCAGTCAGCTCATCAGAAAATGACAATCGGGAAAGATGCTCGTTAGCCTGCCGGAGCTCTTCAGTCCGTTGCGCTACCAGTTGCGCCATCTGGGCTTGCCGCACCCGCAGGCTGCGAGTTCGTAGCCGGAACACGGCAACGATGAATGCCAAGCTCATGAACGCGGCCAAGGCTACGAACCAGACGGTCTGATAGAAACGGGGCTGGACGGCGATGGTCAGTTCGTCGCCTGCTTCGCTCCAGCGCTGGCCGTCCATCGATGCAGCAACGCGGAAACGGTAGACGCCGTGGGGCAAGGCAGGGAAAGTGACTTCACGGCTCAAACCGGCATCCACCCATTCCGGCGTGATACCGACCATCTGGTAGCGAAACTTGATGAGGTCCGCTTGAAGCAACGTCATCGCGGTATAACGGATAGTCAATGGCGTTGACCCAGGTGGCAGCGTCACCTGGGTACCTGGGGGGCTGCTCACACCGTCAATCGTTACGCTCTCCAGGCGCGCCATCGGCGGCCTGCCTGAACTGGGCAGGTGCAGTGGATCGACAATCACCAGTCCCTTGTTGGAGGGTAGCCAGAGTCGCCCGGCACGGTCAATGGCACCGCCCGCTGGGGCAAATAGTGTACTGCGTAGCGCATCGCCTTGACCAAACGTCGTTGAACTGACCTTGACCATTCGCCCCTCGGTAAAATCGATCAGATCGCTCCGCGCTACCCGGAAAAACCCCCGGTTACACGTCATCCAGAGGTAGCCAGCGCTGTCCTCGAGAATGGTTTGCACGATGCCATCCCACAAGCCGTCAGCCGTGCGAATACTCGCCAGACGGCCTTTGTGCAGGCGGTTCATACCCTCGCCATTGGTGCCGACCCACAGATTGGCGTCCGCGTCTTCGTAGAGCGCCAAGATCCAGTTCGATACCAGGCCATCGGTCGTAGTCAGCGTCGAAAATTCGCCATCACGATAGCGGAACAAGCCCTGGCCCGACGTGCCAAACCACAGCGTGCCGCTGCGGTCTTCCAGAATGGCGGACGTGACGTCCCGCGGCGCTCCGGCTTCGTATACGGCTCTGAAGCCTTGTCCGTCAAAACGTGCCAGACCGGACTGAGTGCCTACCCAAACAACGCCTTTGCTATCCTGGTAAAGCGTTCGGATATCGAGCGTGGGCAGTCCTTGCGCGATGCCGTAGGTTTGAATCAGACCGTCGCTCAGCCGCGCGATGCCGCCGGTGTAGGTGCCGACCCATAGCGAACCGTCACGATCTTCAAGCAAGCTGGAAATCTCGTCGCTCGGCAAGCCGTCTTTTCGACTCAGCCTTGTGATGCGACCCTCTTCGATGCGATTGACCCCGCCTCCCGCCGTCGCCACCCAGGTGACCCCGTTGCCGTCATGGAGGATGGCTCTGACGTTGTCGTGCGAAAGTCCCTCCGGCGCTCCCAGTGCATCGAAATTCCGGCTACTCAGCCGGTTCAGGCCACCGACCCAGGTGCCGACCCAGACACTGCCCTCCCGGTCAGCCAGAATCGACCAGATCTGGTCTCCGGCCAGTCCGCCCGCCGTCGCTATGGAAGTAAACTTGCCGCCGTGCATCCGGCTAATGCCCGCGCCCCAGGTGCCAATCCACAGAGAGCCTTGCGCATCAAACGCCAGTGAGGTGAGCTGGTCTGTGGGGAGTCCGCCGGCCGTGGTATAGGTTGAGATTTTGCCGTGGCTGACATGCACCAGACCGCTGCCAGCAGTGGCCGCCCAGATGCTTCCGTCCGGGTCGGCCAGCACAAAGCGCACTTGCAAGTTGGGAAAACCGTTCGCCGGGTTCAGAACATTGAACTGTCCCGCCGCAAACGACACCAGTCCGCCGCCCGATGTGCCGATCCACAGCGTACCCGCCCGATCAAAGGTCAGCGACCGCAGGCGGTTGGTGGGTAAGCCATCGGCCCGTTGATAAAGCCTGGCGATGCCCTTGTCCCAGTGCACCAGACCATTTTCGGTCGCGGACCAAACCGACCCGTCGGGCGCTTGAGCAAAGGCATAGACACGTTGCCCCGCCGTCACTGCGCTGCCAAAAGCCGTCCGGAACACGCCGTCGCGATACATAACGGCACCTTTGCTGTGACCAAGCCAAAGGGTTCCGTCAGCGTCTTCCATGAAGCCAAAAACAGGCAGGGAAGACAGATCCTGCGCGTCCGAGGTTTCAAAGGTCGTGAAGCGCTTTCCGTCGAAGCGGGCCACGCCCCGCGCCGTCCCCACCCAGAGGTAGCCGTCCCGCGTCTGGAATAGTGAATGGACCAAATCCATCGGCAAGCCCTGTTCGGTTTGCCAGGTGTCCACCTTGTACTGGGTCAGCGCCTTTGTCGCGTCCCCTGTATTCATTCCTGGAATCCACACAGAGGACGCAGCGACGTCTGAAGCGATCAACATGAAACAGCACGAGCAGACCAGGATCTTTGTCAACGTCATGGCACCGCGATCACCCATGCGGAATAACATTTTGGCCAAGATCCCGGTTTTTGCCATCAGGTTCCTGATGAAGAGAGGAGTTTGCCACGCAGCTTATCTCATTCATTCTGCACATGCACATCCGGTGATCGCCTCATACGGTGCGTACCAATCAGATGGCCGGCTTTGCATGCCCCTCTCGCACAATTGTCAAATCCAATCTCTCCTATTCAAAAGCCAGAGTCAGTTTGCTAGTCCATGAGTCCGCGAATTCCGGGACACCGTCAGCAAAGGTAGAATGCTGTCCTCTGAAGACGTGGCCGAGACAAGCGGCCATTCTGTTGGCGGCATCTCACCGTTTGGATTTGTGCAAGCATTCAGACGTCTTGACCCGAGGCAGACCGTGACAAAGCGGCGGTATTCATATTCAAGGAGTCATCGGTTTGCTGAATCTTTTCGAGTCGCTTATCCACCCGTACCCGGACGAAACGCCGGACGTTCCGCCAAAAACATTGTTCGCGTTTCTGTATGCCGGCACGCGGGGTTTGCGCGCCTTGATCGTCGTGATGGCCGTTCTCACGGCCTTCATCGGCGCCTTCGAGGCGCTGCTTTTCGGCTTCCTCGGCAGCATGGTCGATTGGCTGGCGAAGATGCGGCCGGAGACACTGTGGGCCGAGCAAGGCGGCAATCTTAAGTGGATCGTCATCGTTCTGCTGGCCAGCCCGCTGGTGGTGGCCGTTCAGGCGATGCTCAAACAGCAGACGCTGGCCGCCAATTTCCCGATGCTGCTGCGCTGGAATTTTCATCGGCTGATGCTCGGCCAGAGCATGAGCTTCTATCAGGACGAGTTCGCCGGGCGCGTCGCGACCAAGGTCATGCAGACGGCGCTCGCAGTGCGCGATTCGGTGATGATCGTCACCGACATTCTGGTATTCGTCAGCGTCTATTTCATCAGCATGGTCGTGGTCGCGGCGCACTTCGACGTCTGGCTGCTCGTTCCCTTTGCTGTCTGGTTTGTCTTCTACGCTGGCGCGCTGCGCTATTTCGTTCCGCGTCTGGGCAAGGTCGGCCAGGCACAGGCGGATGCGCGCTCGCTGATGACCGGCCGCGTCACCGATGCCTACGCCAACATCTCGACCGTCAAGCTTTTCTCGCACGGCAAGCGCGAAGCGGTCTACGTGCGCTCGGCCATGCAGGAATTCATGCAGACCGCGCACGCTCAGATGCGTCTGGTAACCGGGATCGAAATCATCAATTTCACGCTCAACATGCTGCTGATCGTCGGCACCGCCGGCGTCGGTTTGTGGCGCTGGTCGCTGGGCGAAGCGGGTGTCGGCGGCTTGGCGGCCGCAACGGCAATGGCCTTGCGGCTCAACGGCATTTCGCACTGGATCATGTGGGAAATGGCGCGGCTCTTCGAAAACCTCGGCACAGTGCAAGACGGCATGAGCACGCTGTCGCGCCATAACGCCGTTACCGATCACGTGGGCGCCAAGGCACTCACGGTGAGCCGCGGCGAGGTCCGCTTCGAGGCCATGAACTTCAGCTACGGTGAAGACAAGCGGGTGATCGAGGATTTTACCCTGCACATCAAGCCCGGTGAAAAGATCGGCCTCGTCGGCCGCTCGGGTTCGGGAAAATCGACCCTGGTCAATCTTCTGCTGCGCTTTTACGACATCGATTCGGGACGCATCCTGATCGACGGCCAGAACATCGCCGAAGTCACGCAGGAAAGCCTGCGCGCGCAGATCGGCATGGTGACGCAAGACACCTCGCTGCTGCATCGCAGCGTGCGCGAGAACATTCTCTACGGCCGCCCCGATGCCAGTGACGAAGCGATGATCCTCGCCGCCCAGCGTGCGGAGGCCGAGGGCTTCATCGCCACCCTGAGCGATCCCAAGGGCCGTCGCGCTTACGACGCGCATGTCGGCGAACGCGGCGTCAAGCTCTCCGGCGGACAGCGTCAGCGCATCGCCATCGCGCGCGTCATGCTCAAGGACGCGCCGATCCTGTTGCTCGACGAAGCTACCAGCGCACTCGATTCGGAGGTCGAAGCCGCCATTCAGCAAAGCCTCTACCGCCTCATGGAAGGCAAAACGGTGGTCGCCATCGCGCATCGCTTATCGACCATTGCCGCCATGGATCGGCTGGTTGTGGTTGACGACGGTCACATCGTCGAAGAAGGTGACCACCGGAACCTGCTCGCCCAGGGCGGCTTGTACGCCCGCCTATGGGCGCACCAGAGCGGCGGTTTCCTAGGCGAGAATGATGACTGACTTGCGCTGCCCGGCCCAATGAAATCGCGTCTGCTCAACTGGCTTCAGCGCCGGCTGTTCAAGCGCCTGGCCTTGTCGGACATCGAGCAAGCCCGGATGCTCATCCAGGCCGTTGATCGCGGCGGTATTCCGCTCAACCCGGCGCGCGTGAATCACATCGCGCGCAATCTGGGTCTTGATGTTTCTACCCGCGCACCGGTCGATCAGACCATTGCGCGAATTCGCGCCTGTGTGCAGCGCGCTGCTTCAAGCTGAGATTCGAAACCTCCCTGCTCGTCAGTTCACCGAGGCCCATGCAATGGCTCACCAGCCTGTCGCCTAGCCGAGTATGATTTAAGCATGTCCAGATCGGAACGCCTTCTCGATCTTTTACAAGTCTTGCGACGCCATCGACGTCCAGTAAGCGGGCTAGTCTTGGCTGCTGAGATTGGGGTCAGCATTCGCACACTCTACCGTGACATCGCCAGTCTTCAAGCTCAGGGCGCGGCCATTGAAGGCGAGCCGGGTGTCGGCTACGTCATGAAGCCCGGCTTCCTGCTTCCGCCCATGATGTTTCAGTCCGAAGAACTCGACGCGCTGGTCCTTGGCATGCGCTGGGTTGCCGACCGCGGCGACAGATCCTTGGCGGATGGCGCATCAAGTGCGTTGGCGAAGATAGCAGCGGTTTTGCCGCCTGATTTGCGTCGCGAACTAGACGAATCCGCGATGCTCGTCAGTGTGGGTACGAAGACAACTGACCACTTGCTTTCCCCCGGTCTGTTGCGGGTTGCGATCCGGACCGAGCGCAAACTACAAATTGCATATAGAGACGTTTCTGGGGCGATTTCGCGGCGTGTGGTGTGGCCATTTGCGCTCGTCTATTTTGATCAGTCGCGTGTATTGATGTGTTGGTGCGAGCTTCGGAGCGACTTTCGCAACTTCCGTTCCGATCGCATCACCGAAGCCGAGCTGCTCGAAACGCGCTACCCCAAGCATCGTCAGGCACTACTCAAGGAGTGGCGTCAGATAGATCGAGAGCGGGCGAATGGCCGCAGGATACTGCCAGAAACTGACACGGGCTATTGATAAGCTGAGCCTCTTCTTTAGATCAGGAGTTCAGTATGAAATTTGCCTCTGTTCGTCTCGTCACCAATGATTTCGAGCGCCTTCTGGAGTTCTACCATACGCTTTCGGGCGTTGAGCCATTGCGTCTCGCCGATGGGTTTGCCGAAATTCATTTCGAGGGTGTCGTCGTAGCCATCTCATCGGCGCATTTGATTCAGCTTTTCAACGCAGGGGCGGCGACAGCGGCTTCCAACCAATCGGCAATCCTCGAGTTCCAGGTGGACGACGTAGACCTTGTGTGCGAACGCATGCGTGGTACAGGAGCGGGGATCGTCATGCCAACGACGGTCATGCCTTGGGGCAATCGATCTCTGCTATTGCGCGATCCCGATGGAAGCCTGGTGAACATTTTCTCCAAGCCTTCATAGTATTGCTCGGGCCCGATGAAATATGAGACTAGCGTCATATCGGCAAAGGGAATACTGAGTCAGGTATCCAGCACTGGCGTGGACTCACTTCCTGGACCCCGGCCTTCGCCGGGGTGACGAATTCATTCTGGCGCAAGTGATAACGTCATCGACAAACTTCTGCGATCTCCCTTCAAAAACCTCTAGCGAACCCGGAAGTGCATCAGTCCGTTGTCGGTAAGGCTTTCCAGCCGCAACCGTGAAAGGTCGTAGAGCCAGTCCTCATGATCCAGATCTTCAGTCGGAATCGTGGTGGCAATAGCGACGGTGCGGCAGCCTGCGGCGCGGCCAGCCGCCAACCCGGCCAAGGCATCCTCGAAAACCACCACGTCTTCCGGAAGCAGGCCAAGACGTTCGAGAGCGAGCTGATAACAGTCCGGATTCGGTTTGCCCAGGCTGACATCGTCGGAGGTGACGATCACCTCCGGCAGGGGCAAGCCGCCCGCCGCCATTCGTGCGCAGGCCAAACTCCGCTGAGCCGAAGTAACCAGCGCCCAGCGACCTTTCGGCAGCGAGGCTAGCAACTCGGCCGCGCCTGAGATGTGCACGATGCCGTCGGTGTCGTTCAGCTCGTTGTCGTCAACGATCTTCAGTTCTTTTTCGAGGTCAATGCCGGGCGGCGCCAGGTCGCGCATGATGTCGATGGCGCGGCGTCCGTGCATGCGATGCGCGACGTCGCTGAAGGAAACGCCATGGCTGGTCGCCCAGTTGTTCCACACGCGTTCGACGGCAATGGTCGAGTCGACCAGCGTTCCGTCCATATCGAAAAGCAGCGCACGCGCGCTGATGAGTGTTCCGGGTGCGATTTGCATGATGTCCTTGGAGTATTGACGAGGGGCTGAAGATGCCCGTATTTATTGGCCCGCAGGCCGGTTCAGAAGTGAATGGTTAGCCGATACGGTGCAGGTGAATGCTCACCGAGAGTTGCGCGCCCAGCCAGCCAAGCAGCGCACCGCTCGCTGCCAGTACCGCGACATTGAACGCTGACAAGCCGTGCAGAACGAATTCGCCACCATAAAGCGCGACGAGTTCGCCGACCGGCGCGGCCAGCAGTTGGCCACCGACGGCAACGAGCAGTGCGGCGAACAGTCCGCCCAGCGCGCCTTGCAAGGCGCCGAAATACTGGAAGGGGCGGCGGATGAAAGCGTTGGTCGCGCCAATCAATTTTGCCACCTCGATCTCGGCCGACTGCGCCAGGATTTGCAGACGGATGGTGTTGAAGGTTACGGCGACCAGCGCCGCGGCGAAGAGCCCGGCGAGCAAGGCGACCGATAGTTTGCCGATACGCAGGAACACGTCGAAGCGCTTGACCCACGCCGAATCGAGCTGCACGTGCGCGACCTTCGGCCAGCCAGAAATGGTCTTGGCCAACGTTTCCAGCGACTCCGGTCGCGTATCCGACGGCTCAACGATGAAGGCGTCGGGCAGCGGATTTTTCGGCAGACTGGCGATGATTTCGGCCATGCCTTCGGACGCCTGCAAATGCTTCAGTGCGTCGTCCTTGGCGACGAACGTCCAGTCGCCGACCTTGGCCTCACGCAGCCGCGACTCGATCTCGCCAACATCCTTCTTGCTGGCTTCGGCCGTCATGAACAGGCTGATCTGCTGTACGCCGGAGGCGCTGCCGGTGACGTCACGCAGGTTGTCTAGGACGACCCAGCCGGCGCTCGGCAGCGCCAGCGCGATGCCGATGACCATGAGCGACAGCAGGGTGTTGAGCGGCGAAGCGAACAAGCGGCGCAGGGCGTTCTTGACGGCATTGCGGTGTTGAGCGAAGAAGGCGTTCATGCGGCACCGACAATCAGACGACCACGCTCAAGTTGCAACTGGCGCGGCGCGAGGCGGGCCAACCAGAGCGGATCGTGCGTGGCGATCAGCAGGGTCACGCCGACCTGATGGAAGGCGAGGAAAATATTGAGAATGTCTGCCGCCGATTCGCTGTCGAGGTTGGCCGCCGGCTCGTCGGCGAGCAGGATGGCCGGGCGATTGACGACCGCGCGGGCAATCGCCAGGCGCTGCTGTTCGCCACCGGAAAGCGCGATCGGCTGCGCCTTTTCGCGGTCGAGTAAGCCGACCTTGTCGAGCGCCGCACGCGCCCGGCGCTGGGCCTCTTTAGCCGGCAGTCCGACGATCGCCAGCGGCAACAAGACGTTGTCGAGCACGCTGCGGTCGAAGAGCAGCTTCTGGTCCTGAAAAATCAGACCGAAGTTGCGCCGCAGATAGGGAACGGCCCCCTTGCGCAGCGCGGCGAGGTTCTGCCCATTGACCACAATGCTGCCCGAAGTCGGACGCTCGATGGCGGCCAGCAGGCGGAACAGCGTCGACTTGCCGGCACCCGAATGACCAGTGATGAAGACCATCTCGCCCGCCGCGATCTCGAAGCTCACGTCGCGCAAGGCTTCGAGACCTTCGGGATAACGTTTGGTGACGGCGCTGGCGGAAATCATTGGTGTCTCACTCAAACAGCGCGTCGACAAAATCGCGGGCGACGAAGGGACGCAGGTCGTCTATACCTTCGCCGACGCCAATAAAGCGGATCGGTTTCGGGCACTGGCGCGCAATCGCCGCCACCACACCGCCCTTGGCCGTGCCGTCGAGCTTGGTCAGGATCAGACCCGTCACGTTGATCGCCTTGTCGAAGGCCTTGACCTGTTGCAGCGCGTTCTGTCCGAAATTGGCGTCGAGTACGAGCAGTGTTTCGTGCGGACCGGTCGGATCGGCTTTCTGGATCACGCGCCGCATTTTCGCAATTTCTTCCATCAGGTTCAGTTGCGTCGGCAGGCGACCCGCCGTATCGGCCAGTACGATGTCGATACCGCGCGCCCGGGCTGCCGAGATGGCGTCGAAGACGACCGCGGCCGGATCGCCCGATTCCTGCGAAATCACCGTCACGTTGTTGCGCTCGCCCCAGGCCTGTAATTGCTCGCGTGCGGCGGCCCGGAAGGTGTCGCCGGCGGCCAGCAAAACCGACAGGCCCTGTGCCTGGAAGTGCTTGGCCAGCTTGCCGATCGAGGTCGTTTTGCCGGCACCGTTAACGCCGGCAATCATGATGATGAAGGGGCGATGCGCCGTGATGTCGAGCGGCTGTTCGAGCGTCAGCATCAGCTCGTACAGCGAATCGGCGAGCGCCTTCTGGATCGCTTCGGGCGTGTCGATGGCGTCGCGCTTGGCGCGCAGTTTAAGGTCGTCGAGCAGGTACTGCGTCGCGTCCATGCCGAC
>Ga0302214_1000372_pt1 | contig 10757 bp, 9 predicted proteins | sample II_Fen_N1_3_FD_194584 | JGI IMG/M metagenome (GOLD analysis project Ga0302214, IMG submission 194584) | Peat permafrost microbial communities from Stordalen Mire near Abisko, Sweden - II_Fen_N1_3 | ecosystem: Environmental > Terrestrial > Soil > Wetlands > Permafrost | place: Sweden: Abisko... | reverse complement strand
GCCTCCGATCTGGTCTGGGCGGCCAGCGCCAAGCCCAACCGGGGCGACCGCGCCCGCGTCATTGCCGAGCTTCCCCGGCAATTGCAACGCCTGCGCGAGGGCATGGCCCTGCTGGGCCTGGACTTGGCGGCGCAGGACGCGCAGATCAAGATCATCAACGAGATCCTGAGCGACGCCTTTATGTCGAAAAACGATGCCATTTCGATGGCCCAGGTCAACGCGATGGCCAAGCGGCTGACGAATCTGGAAGATTATTTGTCCGATGAAGATGTTGGCGACTTACCGCTGGACACTGAAAGCCTAGTCACGATGATCGGGCTGGATGCTGCCCATACCGAAGTGATTGCCAACGGCGGCAGCCAGCCCACAGAGGCCATGCGCGGCTGGGCCAGAGAGCTGCAACTGGGTAGCTGGTTTAGCCTAGACCACAACGGCACGCTCAGCCAGGTGCAGTTTGTCTGGTGCAGCGAGCGCAAGCAGCTGCACCTGTTTGTGGCTGCGGACGGGCGCAATTTCCTGATCCAGATGCGCCGTCTGGCCGCTTACCTGCAGGCCGGCCTGCTGGTGCCCACCGAGGACGAAGCCCTCACGGTGCGCGCCACCCGCGAGGCGCTGGCCAAGCTCGACGCCAATCCTGAGCGGCTGCTCGGCTAGCGTCGATGTCCGGGAGGCACCTTCGGCATGGTGTTTTTGCCGGAGGCGGGCTGGATGAAACGGCTATCTGGCGCGCTCGACGCAGCCGTGACGCTCAGTGCGCTAGGCGTCCCTGCGAGTCGTCGCACAGCTCGTCGAGCACCAGGGCGTCGGGCTCTTGGCCAAAACTCCAGTACACCATCAGCACGATGATTTTCAGGTCGTCGAGCGTGACCGGGTCGCCGGGCGCGGCCATCGCGCGGTCCATGACGATTTCTCGCATGTGCGGCGGCAGCACGCCCGAGGACTCCAGAAAGCTGACGAAACCCAGACTCTGCGCGCCCAGATGAATCTGTTCGGCCACGGAATAAACCCGCAGGCTGTGACTGGATTGGGGCAGGATGCCCGCCGCAACGCCGACCAGCCCGGCGCTGTCGCTGCAAGCCTTGACCAGCAGGTCGATTTGCGTGCCGTGGGCGGCGGCGCTCAGAGCGTCGAGCCAGACCAAAGCGTCCTGGATTTCTTCAGCCTCAAAGCCAGCGGCCATGAGCTTTCGGCCGAGCCGATCCGGCTCGGGGCAGGCGGCGCCTTGCCAGTAATTTTCGTAAACGTAGACCAAAACTTCAAACATGGGACCAATATAGCGCAGATAGCCTCAAGCTGTCGCCAGGCGCTGGAACAGGCCGCCGGGCAGGCGCGCGAGCTGTCCGTCCAGCTCCAGTTCCAGCAGCTGCGCCTGCAATTGGTCCGTGGGCAGTCCGCAACGCGCCTGCAGCGCGTCCAGGCTGACCGGGTCAAAGCCCAGCGCCGCCAGCAGCGCGCCTTGTTTGCCGCCGGGCTGCGCGTCGTCGGCATTGGCGCTATCTGCCATGTCCAGTAAATCGGGAAAATCGCCGCCGTCACGGTCAGTGCTGACGGGCGCCAGACGCAGCTCTTCGAGCACGTCCTGTGCCACTTCGACCAGCTTGGCACCCTGCTTGATCAGCGCGTGGCAACCGCGCGACTGCGGCGAGTGAATCGAGCCGGGAATGGCAAAAACCTCCTTGCCCTGCTCGGAGGCCAGCCGGGCGGTGATCAAGGAGCCCGATTTCAGCGCCGCCTCGACCACCAGCGTGCCCAAACTCAGGCCGGAGATGATGCGGTTGCGCTTGGGAAAGTTGGCCGTCAGCGGCGGCGTGCCCAGCGGGAATTCGCTGATGAGCATGCCTTGGCGGGCGATGCGGTGCGCCAGCGCCAGATGCTTTTTCGGATAGACCCGGTCCAGCCCGGTGCCGACCACGGCAATTGTGTCGCCGCCGCCGAGCAGCGCGCCGTCGTGGGCCGCGCCGTCAATGCCCAGCGCCAGCCCCGAGACCACGCACAGCCCGGCTTCGCCAAAAGCTTTGGCAAACTGGCGCGCGTTGTTTTCGCCCTGCGGCGTCGGATTGCGGCTGCCGACGATGGCCAGACTGCGGGTGAGGGTGGCGGCTGTGTCGGCGCGCTCACACAGCGTACCCAGCATGTAGAGCATCAGCGGCGGGTCTTCGATGTTGAGCAGGGCGGCGGGGTAGGCGGCGTCGCCGAGTGTGGCGATGCGCCTGTCGCTCCCGGTCTGCAGCCAGTCGCGTGTGGTTTGCAGCAGCGCCGCCAGCGTGGGCGGCTCGGCTTGCAGCGCGTCGGCCAATTTTTCCGAACCGAGCTGGCGCAGCGTCAGGTTGCTTTGCTCAAACACCGCCTGCGCCGAGCCGAAGGCGGCCAGCAACTTACGCGCGGTGGCGTTGCCGACGCCGGGCGTCAGCGTCAGGCGCAGCCAAGCTTGCAGCTCTTGGGTATCCATGAAAAGCTTTGGCGGTGCGGCGTCAACAACTCAATTTGGATTGGTAAAGCGGTCGCCCACCTTGACGCCGCGCGTCACCTGCAGCGTCAGCGCGTAGGACAGGTTTTCAAAAGTGCGAAATACCATCAGCAGGCCGCTGCGCTCATTGGGCAGCTTTATGGGCGTGCGGGCGCTGTCGGTCTTGTCCAGCATGCGCTCGCCGTCTTGGAGAATGGCCATGACATGGCCGCGCTCCAGCCCGTCGCGATTGCCCCGGTTGACGACCACAATCTGGCTGCTGCCGACGATGGCCACGGCGCTGCCATAGACCGAAACGATCTGGCCGGACAGCGGCCCGGCTGGCGCGTGCGGCACGTAGTTGCGCAGTTCACGCGGGGGCTCGGGCATCAGGCGGTCGCCGATCCGCATTTCTTCCTTGCTGCCGACGATGTCTATCGTGGCCGGGACTTTTTCGCTGTGCCGCTCGCCGTCTTTTTCCTGGACCTCGGTGCTGGACTCGCCGCGCACCAGCTCGGCCTGGCCGACGTACTGGGCTTCGTAGCCCAAAATCTCCTGGGTGGTCGGGTCTTTCAGCGGCGTGGCATTGCGAAACACGCGGAAGTTGAAGGGCTTGCCCTTTTCATCGCTCAATGTCTTGCCGGTGCTGCCATCGGCATAGTGGCCGCTGGCATAGGCGCGGTCGCCACGGCTGAGTAGCACGCGGCCTTCTTGGGTGGCGACAATCCGGGGCGCCGTGGCAAATTCAAGCGCATCAACAATCAAAGGTTCGGCCAGAAACGGTTCAATGCTCTGGGGCGACAGCGTTGGCAAGGCCTCGTCGGCCAGGGTCGAGGTGCGGGTGCGCGGAGAAATCCGCAGCGTATTGCCGGACTGGTTGCTGCTGCCGCTGCCGCCTGCGCCCCGGCGGGTGCTCAGGGTGGCCCGGCCATTGGATTTTTCAAGGAATAACTGCTGGCCGGGATAAATGCGGTGTGGGTTGCGGATGTCTTCGCGGTTCATGCCCCACAGTTCGGGCCAGCGCCACGGGCTTTTCAGGAACATGCCGGAAATCCCCCACAGCGTGTCGCCCGACTTGACGGTGTAGCTGTCCGGCGCTTGGGGCGCCAGATCGGACAGCGCCACGCCGCTGCGTGCGGTTTGGTCGGCGGTGTTTTGCTGGGCGGCAGTGATCGGGAAATTCTGGGCCTGCAAGCCAGTGCAGAAAGCGCCGAGCAGGGCGGCTACTGCGAAAGGAACAGGGCTGAAGCGAAAAAATTGAAGATGCATCTTGAAGCGGGTTGAGGCTGTGAGAGTGAGTGAACCGGCCGAAACGTCAGGCGATTTTGACCCCAAGGCCTTGATTAAGCAACGATTCGGCGCTTATGGGAGGATGGCGGCGTTTAAAAATCCGAGAAAGTGGCGAAAATAGCGACTTCTTATGTCCTCCTCCATGACTCTACTTACCATTCTTCGTTATCCCGATCCCCGGCTGCAGCAGGTCGCCAAGCCGGTGGCGGCTGTCGATGCGCGTCTGCGCCAACTGGCCGACGCGATGTTCGCCACCATGTACGAGGCCGCCGGTATCGGTCTGGCTGCGACCCAGGTGAATGTGCATGAGCGCCTGATCGTCATTGACGCCAGCGAAACACGCGACCAGCCGTTGGTCTTGATCAACCCGGAAATCGTCTGGGCCAGCGCCGAGACACGTCTGGGCGAAGAGGGCTGCCTGTCGGTGCCCGGCATTTACGACGGCGTCGAGCGTTCGCTGGCCGTGCGGGTCGAGGCGCTGGATCTGGACGGCAAGCGCCAGACCCATGAAGCCGAGGGCATGCTGGCGGTGTGCATCCAGCATGAAATGGACCATTTGATGGGCAAGGTGTTTGTCGATTACCTGTCGCCGCTCAAGCGCAACCGTATCAAAGCCAAAATGCTCAAGCAGAAAAAAGACGAAGAGCGCGACGCCGCCCCCCGCTAACGCTTAACGCTTTCAGGATTCCCATGCGTGTCATTTTTGCCGGTACTCCCGAATTTGCCCGAGTCGCGCTGGAACAGCTGCAGGCGGCTGGCCATCAAATCCCGCTGGTGCTGACCCAGCCCGACCGTCCCGCTGGGCGCGGCATGAAGCTGCAGGCCTCGCCGGTCAAGCAGTGGGCCTTGGACCAGAACATCCCCGTCGCCCAGCCTAAAAGTCTGCGCCTGGACGGCAAATACCCGGAAGACGCCGAAGCGGCCCGCACCGCCATCGAAGCCGCGCAGGCCGATGTGATGGTGGTGGCCGCCTACGGCCTGATCCTGCCGCAGTGGGCGCTGGACGCGCCCCGGCTCGGTTGTCTGAACATCCACGCGTCGCTGCTGCCGCGCTGGCGCGGCGCCGCGCCGATTCACCGCGCCATCCAGGCGGGCGACGCGCAAACTGGCGTCGCCATCATGCAGATGGACGCGGGTCTGGACACCGGCGACATGCTGCTGGTCGAAGCCGTCCCCATCGTTCACAGCGGCTCAGCGCCTGACACCACGGCCACGCTCCACGACAAGCTGGCGGCGCTGGGCGGACGCATGATCGTGCAGGCGCTGGCGCTGGCCGAAGCGGGCACGCTGGCGCCGATCCAGCAGCCGGACCAAGGCATCAGCTACGCCCACAAGATTGAAAAAGCCGAAGCCGCCGTGGACTGGCGCCAGCCCGCCGCCACCATTGACCGCCACATCCGCGCCATGACGCCGTTTCCGGGCGCCAGCGCGCAGCTCGGGGCCGACACCATCAAGCTCTGGAGCGCGCAGATGGGCAGCGACCCACGCCCGCCTGAATCTGCCTGCGGCCAGATCCTGTCGGCCAGCGCCGACGGCGTGCGGGTGGCCTGCGCCGACGGCGTGCTGGTCCTGAGCGAGCTGCAGCGCCCCGGCGGCAAGCGCCTGCCAGCGGCTGATTTCCTGCGCGGCTTTGCGCTGCAGCCCGGCCAGTCTTTCGAGCTGCCCCCCGCATGAAAATGGGCGCCTGCGCGGCAGCCTGAAACCGTTGCGGAAACAGGGGCCGCCCTACAATCGCAGGCGCTCAGCCAGGCCGCTCCGGCCCTTCAAAAATCTCCATCCCTTTTGTGAGTTGTTCATGAACTTCATCCGTTTTTCCGATTTGTGCGCCAGCGGCAAGGCTGCGGGCCAGCGCGTTTTTATCCGTGCCGATCTGAATGTGCCGCAAGACGCCAGCGGTGCCATCACCGAAGACACGCGCATCCGCGCCTCCATTCCCTGCCTGCAAATGGCGCTCGACGCCGGTGCCGCCGTGATGATCACCTCGCACCTGGGCCGCCCCACCGAAGGCGAATTCAAGCCCGCTGACTCGCTGGCGCCTGTCGCCAAGCGCCTCGGCGAACTGATGGGCCGCGAGATTCCCGTCATCGCCAACTGGACCGACGGCGTGGAAGTCCAGCCCGGCCAATTGGTCATGCTGGAAAACTGCCGCCTGAACAAAGGCGAGAAAAAGAACAACGAAGAACTGGCGCGCAAAATGGCCGGTCTGTGCGACATCTTTGTGCATGACGCGTTCGGCACTGCCCACCGCGCCGAAGCCTCCACTTACGGCATCGCGCAGTTCGCGCCGATTGCCAGCGCCGGGCCGCTGCTCGCCGCCGAAATGGACGCGATTTCCAAGGCGCTGGCCAATCCGCGCCGTCCGCTGGTCGCCATCGTCGCGGGCAGCAAGGTTTCGACCAAGCTGACGATTTTGAAAGCGCTGTCGGCCAACGTGGACGGCCTGATCGTCGGCGGCGGCATTGCCAACACCTTCATGCTGGCCGCTGGTCTGAACATCGGCAAGAGCCTGGCCGAACCCGACCTGCTGGATCAGGCCCGCGCCGTGATTGACGCCATGAAAGCACGCGGCGCCGAGGTGCCGATTCCGACCGACGTGGTCACCGCCAAGACCTTCGCCGCCGATGCGCCCGCCACCGTCAAGCTCGCCACCGAAGTGCAAGACGACGACCTGATCCTGGACATCGGCCCCGAAACCACCGCCAAACTGGCCGCCCAGCTCAAGGCGGCAGGCACCATCGTCTGGAACGGCCCGGTCGGCGTGTTTGAGTTCGACGCTTTCTCCAAAGGCACCGAAGGCATCGCCCGCGCGATTGCCGAATCCAGCGCGTTTTCGATTGCTGGCGGCGGCGACACGCTGGCGGCGATTGCCAAATATGGCATTGAAAAAGACGTGGGCTACATCTCGACCGGCGGCGGCGCTTTCCTCGAAGTGCTCGAAGGCAAGACGCTGCCCGCGTTTGAAATCCTGCAAAAGCGCGCGCAGGGCTGAAACGTCAAGCGACCCAACCGTGCGCCGGGCGGCTGCTGAAAGCGCAGTTTGCGGCGCACGTTTTCCTGGAAAAAGCGCTGCGGCGCTTTTTTTTCGCCATCCATCGGGCGGGTGGCGAGTGTCCCGGCAGAACAACCTTATGGCTTGATTTTCTGCCTCAGGCGTCATGGGCTGGTCACGGGTTCCGTGTGAGAATCACAGACCTAACTACACGGAGACAAGCCCCATGACACATCGCGCCACCAAAATTGTTGCTACCCTCGGCCCCGCCTCCAGCGACCCCGTTTTGCTGGAAAAAATGATCCGTGCCGGGGTCAACGTGGTGCGGCTGAACTTCAGCCACGGCAAGGCGCAGGACCACATCAATCTTGCGGCCCTGGTGCGCGAAGTTTCCCAGCGTGTCGGTGTCGAAGTGGCCATCATGGCCGACCTGCAAGGCCCGAAAATCCGCGTCGGCAAGTTCGCCGAAGGCAAGGTGATGCTGGAGCCCGGCGAGAAATTCATCCTCGACGCCTCGCGCGAGACGCCGGGCGACATCAAGGGCGTGGGCCTGGACTACAAGGAACTGCCGCGTGACGTGAAGGCGGGCGACCTGCTGCTGCTCAACGACGGCCTGATCGTCTTGACCGTCAATGCGGTGCGCGGCGAGGAAGTCCACACCACCGTCAAGCTCGGCGGCGAGCTGTCGAACAACAAGGGCATCAACAAGCAGGGCGGCGGCCTGACCGCGCCCGCGCTGACCGCCAAGGACATGGAAGACATCAAGACGGCGATGAGCTTTCAGGCCGATTACGTCGCCGTCAGCTTTCCGAAAAACGCCACCGACATGGAAATGGCGCGCCAGTTGTGCAACGTGGCCGCCGCGCCGTACAAACACAAGCCCGGCCTGATCGCCAAGATCGAGCGCGCCGAAGCCATTCCCAAGCTCGACGAAATCCTGCGCGTCAGCGACGGCATCATGGTGGCGCGCGGCGATTTGGCGGTCGAAGTCGGCAATGCCGCCGTGCCCGCGCTGCAAAAACGCATGATCAAGATGGCACGCGCCGCCGACAAGGTCGTCATCACCGCCACGCAGATGATGGAAAGCATGATCCTGAACCCGGTGCCCACCCGCGCCGAGGTCAGCGACGTGGCCAACGCGGTGCTCGACGGCACCGACGCGGTGATGCTGAGCGCCGAAACCGCCTCGGGCAAATTCCCGCTGGAAACGGTCGAGGAAATGGCCAAAATCTGCGCCGAAGCCGAAAAAGCCGAATACAAGGAATTGAGCGCCGATTTTTCGGGCAAGACATTTAGCCGCATTGACCAGTCGATTGCGATGGGTGCGCTGTTCACGGCGCATCACCTGGGCGCGAAGGCGATTGTGGCGCTGACCGACAGCGGCTCGACCGCCTTGTGGATGAGCCGCCATGACATTCATGTGCCGATTTACGCGCTGACGCCGCGCCTAGAAACCCAGCGCAAGATGGCGCTGTACCGCAATGTGCGCCCGATTCTGATGGACATTAGCGCCGACCGCGACACCGCGCTGGACCAGGCCGAGGGCCATCTGCTGCGCCGCGACATCGTGCAAAGCGGCGATGTGTATGCCATCACCTGCGGCGAGCCTATCGGAGCGCCCGGCGGCACCAACATGCTCAAGATTTGCCGCGTTGCCTGAAAGCCCCGCCATGTGAAGCGCGCCAGCCCAGCAAAGGGCTGGCTGGCGCGCAAAAAAAAGGCCACCTTACGGCAGCCTTGTGAAAGTCCTCTCAGAGAAATTTAGTATTTATTTTTTTGAGTAGATTTGTTTTTGTTTTTGCATGTCTCCCGACCCCCTCTAATGTTGTGACAGCAACGCGAATAGTGTTACGTATTCTAGGCAGTTGAGCCATCCCCTGAATGGGGGATTGGTCGATTTTTCAGTGTAAGTGTTTGTTTTTGTTGCTTTTTTAGCAATTTCATGCACTCATTGGTAGCTCGACAATAAAACAGGCTCCGCCGCCGGGGCGCTCCTCGCAGCGCACGCGGCCGCCGTGGCGCTCGCTGATCGACTTGACGAGGGCCAGCCCCAGGCCCACGCCGCCTTCACGCTCACTAGCGCCGGGCAGGCGGTAAAACGGCTCAAAAATGCGCTCCCGCTGATCGACTGGCACACCCGGACCTCGGTCCTGTACCTGGATGATGGCGCGCTGACCCGCGTTGTCGCGCAGCACCGACAGCGCCAGCATGATGTCGCCCTGGCCGTAGCGCCGGGCGTTTTCCAGCAGGTTGCGGATCAACCGACGCAGCAGCCGGGGCGAGCCCTGCAGCGTCAGGCTGTGGTCTGCATTCGGTCCGGTGGGCAGCTCGGCCTGTAGTTCGGCATTGACCCGGGCGCATTCCTCGGCGGCCAGTCCGGTCAGGTCCAGCGTCTCGAAGGGTTCGGCGTCGGCCTGGCGCGCATCGAGGCGGCTGGCCAGCAGGATTTCGTCAATCAGCTGGTCCAGCTCGCTGATGCTGCGCGAGATTTCCCGGCGCTGGGTCGAATTGCCCGACGGGTCTAGCAGTTCGAGCCCCATGCGGATGCGCGCCAGCGGCGAGCGCAGCTCGTGCGAGGCATTGGCCAGCAGCGAGCGGTGCGAGTCCATCAGCGTTTCGATGCGCTCGGCAGCATGGTTGAAGCGCCCGGCCAGAAAAGCTATTTCGTCGCTGCCTTGCAGATTGACGCGCGCCGACAGGTCGCCGCTGCCCCAGCGTTCGACGCCGCGTTGCAGGGCTTCCAGGCGCAGCGTCAGGCGCCGCATGATGGGGTAGGCGCCGAGTGCCACCGCCAGCCCGACTAGGCCAATCATCCAGCCAAAGCCAAAGCCAAACGGTGGACGCATCCAAGGATTGCCAGGCGGGCGTTTGGGGCGGGGCAGCAGCAGGTTCAAGGTCTGGCCGTCTTGGGTGACGACGTCAAACTCTAGGTCGTCGCCGCGCTGGCGGTCGGGCTTGGTCTGGGCTGTGCCAATGACTTGGCCTGCGGCATTGTGAACCAGCACCTCGCGAATCGGCAGCAGCGGCGGGTCGGCGCTGAGCCGCCAGGCCGCGCCCACCATCACGGTCAGCACGACCACGGTGGCGACCACGGCCAGCCAGATGCGCAAGTACAGGTGTGAGGTAACACGGCTCCACATACGCATCAATCCTGCTGTTTGGCAAACACATAGCCCACGCCGCGCACCGTCAGGATACGCTTGGGGTCTTTGGCATCTAACTCGATGGCGCTGCGGATGCGGCCCATGTGAACGTCGATGGAGCGGTCAAAGGCTTCGAGTTCGCGCCCGCGCACGGCTTCCATGATCTGGTCGCGGCTGAGCACGCGCCCGGCGCGCTCGGCCAGCGTCACCAGCAGGTCGAACTGGTAAGAAGTCAGCTCGCAGGGCTGGCCCGAGACGCTGACGGTGCGCGCGTCGCGGTCGATTTCGAGCGAGCCAAAGTGCATGATTTTGTGCGTGCCCGCTGCCGCGCCGCTGGCGCCGCCATCGCCGCCCCGGCGCAGCACGGCGCGAATGCGCGCCAGCAGCTCGCGCGGCTCAAACGGCTTGGGTAAATAATCGTCGGCGCCGATTTCCAGGCCGATGATGCGGTCCATCGGGTCGCCCTTGGCGGTGAGCATCAGGATGGCAGTGCGGGCCGACTCGCCGCCCTGGGCCTTGATGCGGCGGCACACTTCGAGACCGTCCATGTCGGGCAGCATCAGGTCGAGAATCACCAGATCCGGCGCGCTGGCCTGCAGCGCGGCCAGCCCGCTGGCGCCGTCGCCCGCGTGGCTGAAACCGTAGCCCGACTGGCGCAGGTATTCGCCGACCATCGCGGCCAGGCGGGCGTCGTCTTCGATCATCAAAAGTTGCTGGGTCATGGGGCTGTCCTTGGGTGAAAAGTGCGCTGCTGGCAGGTGCGGCCACGGTTGAAACGGATGGTGCGCCGGGCGCGAGAATTGCGTTTGAAGCGGCCGTAAAGATGCGGTAAATGAAGTACGTCGGCGTGCGGAAATGTTCGCATCGTTTTGCGTGGCGTGGCGTGGCG
>Ga0302214_1000363_pt1 | contig 10951 bp, 8 predicted proteins | sample II_Fen_N1_3_FD_194584 | JGI IMG/M metagenome (GOLD analysis project Ga0302214, IMG submission 194584) | Peat permafrost microbial communities from Stordalen Mire near Abisko, Sweden - II_Fen_N1_3 | ecosystem: Environmental > Terrestrial > Soil > Wetlands > Permafrost | place: Sweden: Abisko... | reverse complement strand
TGACCAAGCCCTACACCGAGGAGCAATGGCTGCGCATCGAAGCGCTCGGTCACCACATCGACGCCGATCTGGCGGACGGCGACGTGCGCCTGACCATGGGCGGCGAGCCGACCTTCGTTTCGTTCGACGACCGTGACGGCGCAGAGTGGAGCACGGAGGCGATGGGACCGACCAAGCGCAAGCTGGCGGCCGAGGTCTTCCACCGCCTGCGCGACAAATACGCGCCGCAAGGGCTGGCGCATTTCGGCCAGGGCAAGTGGTATCCCGGCGAGCAGTTGCCACGCTGGTCGCTCAACTGCTTCTGGCGACGCGACGGCGAGCCGGTCTGGAACAATCCGGCGCTGTGCGCCGACGAGACGAAGGACTACGGCGCCGACGAGGCGCTGGCCGGGCGCTTCCTGCGCGCCTTCGCCGAACGCCTTGGGCTGGAAGCGAAATACGTCTTCCCTGCCTTTGAAGATGCCTTCTACTACCTGTGGCGTGAACACCGCTTGCCGGTCAACGTCGATCCGCTCGACGCGCGTCTGGATGATCCGCTGGAGCGCGCGCGTCTGGCGGCGACCTTCGAGAGAGGACTGGATAAAGTCATTGGTCACGTGCTGCCTGTGATGCGTCATCCCAAGAGAAAAGCCGCCTGGCAGACCGGCCCGTGGTTCCTGCGCGGAGGGCACTGCTTCCTGGTGCCCGGCGATTCACCGGTGGGCTTCCGCCTGCCGCTCGACTCGCAGCCCTGGGTGGCGAAAGCCGACTACCCGTACACGCACACGCCCGATCCGACGCAGACTTTCCTGCCCTTGCCGGCGCACGACGAGCTTCGCCAGCGCGCGCTAGCGAGCTCGCGAGCGGCAGCACCCGCCACCGATCGCCCGCCCAAAGCGAAGGAGTCGGCGGTCGGCATCACGCGCACGGCCATTTCGGCGCAGGCGCGCAAGGGCGTGCTCTACATCTTCATGCCGCCAACCGACACGCTCGATGATTACCTTGAGCTCGTCGCCGCCGTTGAGGCGACGGCCGACGCCTTGTCCACACCGCTCATCGTCGAAGGCTACGAGCCACCGTCCGATCCGCGCCTGACCAACTTCCGCGTCACGCCCGATCCCGGCGTCATCGAGGTCAACATCCAGCCCTGCGCCAGTTGGGACGAACTGGTCGAACGCACAACACACCTCTACGAGGTCGCGCACGTCTCGCGCCTGACCAGCGAGAAGTTCATGCTCGACGGTCGCCATACGGGCACCGGCGGCGGCAACCACTTCGTTTTTGGCGCACAAACGGCGCTCGATTCGCCCTTCCTGCGCCGTCCCGACCTGCTGCGCAGCCTGATCAGTTTCTGGCACAACCACCCTTCGCTGTCCTACCTGTTCTCCGGCCTGTTCATCGGCCCGACCAGTCAGGCACCACGTATCGACGAGGCGCGCAACGATTCGGTCTATGAACTGGAAATCGCTTTCAGTCAGTTTCCAAAATCTGGCGAACCAGTAGCCCCCTGGCTGATCGATCGTCTGTTGCGCAATCTGCTCATCGACGCCTCCGGCAACACGCACCGCGCCGAGTTCTGCATCGACAAGCTCTACTCGCCCGACGGCCCGAGTGGTCGCCTCGGCCTGCTCGAAATGCGCGCCTTCGAAATGCCGCCGCACGCGCGCATGTCGCTCGCCCAGCAACTGCTGCTGCGTGCACTAATCGCCCGCTTCTGGACGCAGCCCTATGCCCCTGAAAAACTCATGCGCTGGGGCACCGAGCTGCACGACCGCTTCATGCTGCCGCATTTCGTCAAACAGGATTTCGACGACGTGATCGACGATCTGCGTGAAGCCGGTTATGCGCTGGAAAGCGAATGGTTCGCGCCGCACTTCGAATTCCGCTTCCCGATTCACGGCAGTTTTGTCGCGCAAGGCATCAGCTTCGAATTGCGCCACGCCCTTGAACCCTGGCACGTGATGGGCGAGGAAGGCGGCGCAGGCGGTACGGTGCGCTATGTCGACGCCTCGTGCGAGCGCGTGCAGGTAAAGCTCACCGGCATGGCTGGCGACCGCTACGTGCTGACCTGCAACGGCCAAGCTGTGCCCCTGCAGCCGACCGGCCAAGTCGGTGAATTCGTCTCCGGCGTGCGTTACCGTGCCTGGCTTCCGGAATCCGCCCTGCACCCGACCATCGGCATTCATGCGCCGCTGGTATTCGACCTGGTCGACACCTGGATGAAACGCTCGCTGGGCGGCTGCCAGTACCACGTCGAGCACCCCGGCGGACGCAACCCAGAGGCCTATCCGGTCAACGCCAACGAGGCTGAAGGCCGCCGTCTGGCACGCTTTACCGCGCACGGCCATACGCCGGGACGGATCGATGTCGCACCCGCAGCACGCAATGCCAACTTCCCGTTTACGCTAGACTTGCGGCGCTCCTGAACCCTGACGGCGCTTCCCTGTCTGTTTGACAGAAGCGCCGTCGTTGTCTCTACATACCCGGTTTCCCAATTGGCCCATGCCGCGTAACCTGATCTCCACCTACCCGAAGAAGACCGACCGTTTCGACGAGATGCTTGCCGAGAGCGGTGAGTTGCGCCCCTCATGGCAGCCCTTCATCGAGCACCTCAATACCGCAACGCCAGAGCAAATGCGCCACCGGACCAACTACGTGCGCCGCCGCATCCAGGAAAACGGCGTCACGTACAACGTTTATGCTGACCCCAAAGGCGCCGACCGTCCGTGGGAGCTCGATCCGCTACCGATGATCCTGTCGGCCGCCGAATGGCAGGAGATATCGGGCGCTATAACGCAACGCGCGCGCCTGCTCAATGCCGTGCTCGGCGATCTCTATGGTGAACAGTCGCTGCTCAAGGACGGCACGCTGCCGCCAGCGCTGGTCTACGGCCACAACGGCTACCTGTGGCCGTGCCACGGCGTCAAGCCACCCGGCGACACCTGGCTGCACCTCTATGCGGCTGATCTTGCGCGTTCACCCGACGGTCGCTGGTGGGTAATCGCCGACCGCACGCAAGCGCCCTCGGGTGCTGGTTACGCGCTGGAAAACCGGCTGATCATTTCGCGTGTTTTTCCCGAGCAGTTCCGCGACCTCGGCGTCCAGCATCTGGCGGCCTTCTTCCGCTCTTTGCAGAACAGTCTCGCGCAGTGGGCACCACACGATGGCGAGGGTGGCAGAGAAACTCCGCTGATCGTCCTGCTGACGCCCGGCCCTTACAACGAAACCTATTTCGAGCACGCCTATCTGGCGCGCTATCTTGGCTACCCGCTGGTCGAAGGCCAGGATCTGACGGTGCGCGGCGACTGCGTCTATCTCAAGACGCTGACTGGTTTGCAGCGCGTGCATGCCATCCTGCGCCGGCTCGACGACGACTATTGCGATCCGCTTGAACTGCGCGGCGACTCGGCACTCGGCGTTCCCGGCTTGCTGCAAGCCGTGCGTGCCGGCAAGGTGCTGGTCGCCAACGCGCTCGGCAGCGGCTTGCTGCAATCGGCAGCCTTGCCCGGCTTCCTGCCCGGCGCCTGCGAAAAACTGCTGGGCGAGAAACTGGCCATGCCCTCGGTCGGCACCTGGTGGTGCGGCGAGGAGACAGCGCTCGACTTCACCCTCGATAACCTCGAGCGCCTGGTCATCAAGGGTGCCTTTCCCTCGCAGCGCATGGACCCGGTGTTTGGCAACGAGCTGGATAGCGCGGCACGCGCCGAGATCATTTCGCGCCTGCGCGCCCGCCCGCACGCTTACGTGGCGCAGGAGCTGGTGCACTTTTCGCAAGCGCCGGCCTGGAGTACCAAGCACGACCGTCGACTGTTGCCACGCGGCGTCGCGCTGCGCGTCTTCGTCGCCGCAACACCGGACGGCTACACCGTGATGCCGGGCGGACTGACCCGCGTGTCGGCGCTGACCAATGCCAATTACATTTCGATGCAGCGCGGCGGTTCGAGCAAGGACACCTGGGCCTTGAGCGACACCGAGGTCAACACCTTCAGCCTGCTCAAGCACCTGGTCGGCAAGAACGACCTGATCCGCAGCGGCAGCAATCTGTCGTCGCGCGTGGTCGAGAACATGTACTGGTTCGGGCGTTATACCGAACGTTGCGACGATACGGCACGCCTGTTGCGCGTCGGCTTGCTGCGGCTGGTAGACGCCGGTGCAGAAACGACGCCGGCGCTGATCTCGGCCTTCGACCTGTGCCGCTCGCTCAAGATTCTTCCCGACGACGAAAGTGAGGAAGAAACGGAAGACGCGAAGAAGGACGACCGCAAAGGCGGCTTGCAGCGCAGCGTAGTTGAAGCACGCATGCTGACCGCGATCTGTGACGAGGAATGGGGCGACGGTCTTGCCGGCAACATTCGCCGCCTGCTGTGGGTCGGCACGCAGGTGCGCGAACGTTTTTCGCTCGACAACTGGCACGCGCTCAACCGCCTGCAACAGCAATTACAGCGCTACGCCAAGGATAGGCCGGCGCTCGGCGACGCGCTGGCTTTCCTCGACCAGTTGCTGATCGCCTCGTCGACACTGGCCGGCTTCGCCATGGACAACATGACGCGCGATAACGGCTGGCGGCTGCTGATCATCGGACGGCGCATCGAGCGGCTCATTTTCCTGTGCAACGCCATCGCGCAGTTCCTGCGTCTCGAATCGACGCGCGCGGCGGGCAGCATCGAGTGGCTGCTCGAACTGACCGACAGCATCATCACCTATCGTTCGCGCTACATGGCGCAACCCGAGCTGTTGCCGGCGCTTGACCTGATCGTGTTCGACGGCGACAACCCGCACGGCGTCCTCTTCCAGTTACAGAATCTGGTGCGCTACATCGCGCGACTGGCACGCGAGTTAGGCAATAGCGGCGATGGCGACGACGACGGTGGTGATAAGGTCGCCAACGACCATTTGCTGCGGCCCGTGCTGGCGCGTTTGCAGGCCTTCGACCTGGCGCGCTTCGAGTCACCGCGCTGGAACGGCGGCGAGGAGGGCGACGCGCACAGCTCGCTGGCAGACGTGCTCGACGAAATCGCTTTCACCACGGCGACGCTCTCGGACCGTCTTGCCATGCGCTACTTCACCCACGTCGGCGATGTCGGCCGGCAGACGCTGGCGGCCTGATCCGTATGAGTGCGACCGACGCCACCAAAGCCAGCGCCGGCTACTCGGTCATCCACGAAACGAGCTATCACTACGACAGCCCGGTCTCGCTGTCGCGCCAGCAGTTGCACCTGACGCCGCGCGACTGCACGTGGCAGCGCTGTCTGGCGCACGAAATCTTCATCGAACCCGAGCCGACGCTAACGCTTTCGCGCCTCGATCCTTTCGGCAACCCGGTGCGGCAGTTCGCTATCGAAGCACCGCACGGCGAACTGATCGTGCGCGCCGAAAGCCGCATCGAGATTCTGCCGCGCCCGTCTTTGCTCGATGCCTCGCCGCCCTGGGAAGAAGTGCAGCGCGCGCTGGCCTACAAGACCATGCCGGTGCAGTTGGAAGCCAACAGCCTGCTTTTCGAGTCGCCCTACGTGCGCGTCAAGCGTGAGTTCGCCACCTACGCCAGGCCCTGCTTCACGCCGCGGCGGCCGCTGCTCGATGCGGTGCAGGCACTGATGAACCGCATCCATAGTGAGTTCGAGTTCGACCCGGAAGCGACGACCGTCTCGACGCCGGTGCTCAAGGTGCTCGAAGACAAGCGTGGCGTCTGCCAGGATTTCGCGCACCTGATGCTCTCGTGCCTGCGCTCGCTCGGGTTGGGCGCGCGTTACGTCAGCGGTTACCTACTCACGCAACCGCCGCCCGGCAAGCCGCGCATGATCGGCGCCGACGCCTCGCACGCCTGGGTGTCGGTCTTTTGCCTGGACGCCGACGGTGGGCGCTGGGTGGACTTCGATCCGACCAATAACCTGATCCCCGACACAGAGCACATCACGCTCGCCTGGGGACGTGACTTCGGCGATGTCTCACCGCTGCGCGGCGTCATCCTTGGCGGCGGCGACGAGCCCGAACTGGATGTCGCGGTCACTGTCATGCCGTGGGACAATGAGGACTTGGCGTCTTCCGAAACCTGAGCACCATGCCCCGTTGCAACAGCAAAACGATTTCTCTCACCGTACTCAATTCAAGCACCGTCCTCGACGACATTCCGGCGGAGGTCGTTCGGCTGGCGCTCGATAGCACGCCCGACTCAAGCCTTGAGCTGGCGGCGAATACAGTGTTCCTGAACGCCGGGCAGATCGACCCGGGGCTATATCTGATCCTCGACGGCACCGTTGAACTGTTCGGCAAGGACGCCGAAGGCAAGGAGAGAATTCTCGACTTCGCGCGTGCCGGCGATACGCTGGCCGCCGAAACCCTGTTCACCAGCCGGCCGCTGCAATACTCCGTGCGCAGCCTGACGCCGATCAGCGCGCTGCATCTGCCGCACCGGCTCATTACGGAATGGGTGGCCACCTACCCGGCTTTCGCGCTGCGCCTGATGTCGCTGGTCGCCGAGCGCATCGACTACCTGTTCAAGGACATGCTCACGCTGCGCACGAAGAAGGCCACGGCCCGTGTCGTCTGCTACCTCGTCTGCCATTTTGACAAGGCTCCGCGCACGCCGGACGGCACGCACAGCCTGCACATTGACATCCCGCGCCACAAGCTCGCCTCACGGCTGGGCATCACCGATTCGCACCTGTCGCGCGCCTTCCGCGAGTTGCAGGACAACGGGATGATCGTCGCGCAAGGGCAGGGATTCTTCATCCCCGACGTGCCGGCCTTGTCGAAGTACGTTTGTCCGGCGGGTTGCGCCTTTTGAGCGTCCGGCTCCGGCGTGCACCATCACGCGATTATTGTTACCCTTGCGGCCTTTTCTGACTCAAGGTTGAAAACACGATGCCCACACTGCCCGCTTGTCCGCAATGCACCCTGGCAAACACCTACCCGGACGGCAGCAACTACGTCTGCGCCGACTGCGGCCACGAGTGGCCGACGGCAGATGAAAGCGCGCTTGATGACGACGGCGACGCGAGTGTCAAGGACGCCAATGGCACGGTACTGAACAACGGGGACGCGGTGGTGTTGATCAAGGACCTGAAAGTAAAGGGCTCGTCGATTACCCTCAAGATGGGCACCAAGGTCAAAAGCATCCGTCTGGTCGGCGGTGACCACGAGGTGGATTGCAAGATGGATGCCGGCAGCTTCATGCTCAAGGCCGCGTTCCTGAAGAAGGTATAGAACGGACGTCTGCAGCATGCCCGCCCGGCAAGCCGCATGCTTATTGCCCGTCATGGCATGTACTGTGGAGGCGCCCGTATTCATTGGCTTGCAGGGCGACACCGAATTCAAAACAAAAGGCCGGCCCCCTTGCGGCGAACCGGCCATCTGCCTGCGTAGGCTTATCAGTCTTCGACGCCCGGAATGGCGAAGTAGCTCTTGGCGTTGCGGAAACTGATGTCCTGCACCATGCCGCCGAAGGTTTCGAAATCGGCGGGAATTTCGCCGCTTTCCATCCAGCCGCCGATCAGCGCACAGAGGATGCGACGTAAGTACTCATGGCGCGGGAAGGACAGGAAGCTACGTGAATCGGTGAGCATGCCGACGAAGCGCGACAATAGCCCGAGGTTGGCGAGGCTGACCATCTGCCGGCGCATGCCTTCGATGTGATCGTTGAACCACCAGGCCGAGCCGCACTGAATCTTGCCGGGTATCGAGCCGTCCTGGAAGCAGCCCATGATCGTGCCGAGCACTTCGAGGTCGCCGGGATTGAGCGAGTAAAGAATCGTCTTGGGCAGCAAGCCTTCGCTCTGCAAGGCGTCCATGAACGCTCCGAGGCGCTGCGCGATGCGCTCGTCGTTGGCCGCGTCGTAGCCAGTGTCGGGACCGAGCTTCTTGAACATCGGCGTATTGAGATTGCGGATCGCCGCCATGTGCAACTGCATGACCCAGCCGCGCCGCGCGTTCATGCGCCCGACTTCGAGCAGGATAGCGGTCTTGAAGGATTCGGATTCTTCCAGTGTCGGCACAATGCCCTTGAGCAGTTTGGCGAAGATCGCTTCGAGCGCCTGCGGTGTGGCGAAGCTGGCCGACGGTGCGACGAGACCATGATCAGACGCGCGGCAACCCAGAGCGTGGAAAACCGCGTGGCGCTTGTCCAGCGCCTTGATTAGATCGGCGTACGAGGCGATGGACACATCGGCCGCGGCGGCCAGCTTGTCGATATAGGTCTTCCAGGCAACCGGATCGTCGACGGCCATCGACTTGTCGGGGCGGAAACTTGGCACCATCACCGGCTCGCCGGACTGACGGACTGCCGCATAGGCGATGTGATGTTCGAGGCTGTCGGCTGGGTCATCGGTCGTGCCGACGGCACGCACCTTCATCTTAGTGAGCAGCGAACGGGCACCGAACTCGGGCTTGACGATCTGTGCGTTGCACGCTTCCCAGATCATCGGTGCCGTTTTTTCGGAAAGCGGTTCGTAAATCCCGAAGTAGCGTTGCAGTTCGAGATGCGTCCAGTGGTAGAGCGGATTGCCAATCAGGTTCGGGACGGTCTTCGCCCAAGCCAGGAAGCTGCGATAGTCGGGTTCGTGGCCCGTGATATCGTCTTCGGCGACGCCGTTCGAGCGCATCGCGCGCCATTTGTAGTGATCGCCGCCCAGCCAGGCGTGCGCGATGGTCTTGAAGCCGGCGTTAGTGGCGATGTCGGCCGGCGGCAAATGGCAGTGATAGTCGATGATCGGCATCTGCGCCGCGTAGTCGTGGAACAGTCGCTGCGAGCTTTCGTCGGGCAGCAGAAAGTCGGCATTCATGAAGGCTTTCATCGCGCTACTCCTGTTCGTTCTTAGCGGGCCAGCCAACCGCCATCGACGGCGACCGTATAGCCGTTTACGTAGTCGGATGCCTTCGACGCCAGAAAGACGACGGCACCGCCGAGGTCTTCGGGCAGGCCCCAGCGACCGGCGGGAATGCGCTCGACAATCGCTGCGTTGCGCTGCTCGTCAGCACGCAACTGGGTTGTGTTGTCGGTCGCCATGTAACCGGGGGCGATCGCGTTGGCATTGATACCGTGCTTGGCCCACTCGTTGGCCATCAGCATGGTGATGCCCTTGACGCCGCTCTTTGACGCCGTATACGACGGCACGCGAATCCCGCCCTGGAAGGAGAGCATCGAGGCGATGTTGACGATCTTGCCGCCCTTGCCCTGCTTGATGAACTGACGCGCGACCGCCTGACACATGAAAAACACGGACTTGACGTTGATGTTCATCACGTCGTCCCACTCCTTTTCGGTGAAATCGACCGAGTCGTTGCGCGTGATAATGCCGGCGTTATTGACGAGGATATCGACGTGACCGAAGGCCTGCACGGCCGTCTCAACAATGCCCTCGATCGGCTCGATACTGAGCAGGTTGGCCTGGATGTGAAGATACTTCCTGCCCGTGGCCGCAATCGCAGCGGCCGTTTCCGGCGCATCCGCCGTATAGGTCACGCCGACGATGTCGGCCCCCGCTTCGGCCAATGCCACCGCCATGCCGCGACCGAGGCCGCGTTCCGATCCGGTGACGATGGCGACTTTTCCATCCAGCTTGAATGCGTCGAGTATTCCGCTCATGACTGTTCCTTATCTGAGGTCGTTGGGGCCGAGGCCGTCCATGTCGTCGAAGGTCTGATTCTCGCCGGCCATGCCCCAGATGAAGGAGTAGGGGCCAGAAGCGACGCCCGAATGGATCGACCACGACGGCGAGATGACCGCCTGTTCGTTGGCCATCACGATGTGCCGCGTTTCCTTCGGCTGCCCGTGCAGGTGGAAAACGCGCGTCACTTCCGACATGCCGAAGTAGAGATAAACCTCCATGCGGCGCTCGTGCGTATGTGGCGGATAGGTGTTCCAGACGCTGCCTGGTTCCAGCACGGTAACGCCCATGACCAGCTGGCAGCTCTTGCACACGGCCGGATGAACGTACTGATAAATGGTACGCACATTGCAGCTTTCCGGCGTGCCCATCTTCTTTGGGTTGGCGTTGGCACGCGTGATGTGCACCGTCGGGTAGGTGGCGTGCGCCGGGCAACTCATCAGATAGAACTTCGACGGGTTCGCGGCATCGTCGCTTTCGAAGCTGACCGCCTTGGCGCCCATGCCCACATAGAGGCCGTCACCGCTGGCGAGGGTGAACGTTTGGCCATCGATCAGAACCCGACCGCTGGCGCCGATGTTGACAACGCCCAGCTCGCGGCGATCAAGGAAGTTCGGCGTACCGAAGGCTTTGCCGCCTTCCAGCGCAAGCGCCTGCGTGGTCGGCACCGCGCCGCCGAAGACGACGCGATCGACGTGCGTATAGGTCAGGCTCAACTCGCCGATGGCAAAAACCTGTTCGACGAGAAAGTGACGGCGCAGGGTTTCGGTGTCGTAGCCCTTCACGTCTTCCGGGTGGTGCGCGTAGCGTGTATCGAGTTTCATGAAACCTCCAGATCAAGCTTTGAGAAAGTCTTCGCGTTGCGGCGTGAAGATGTCGAGCAGTCGTCCCTCGGCGAGGCAAGTCGTTCCGTGCAGCGCTGACGGCGGCACGTAGAGCGAATCGCCGGTGCGCACGATGGCTTTTTCGCCTTCGATGGTGAATTCAAATTCCCCCGCCAGGCAATAGCTGACCTGCTCGTGTACGTGGCGATGCAGGGCGCCGACGGCGCCGACCTTGAAGAATACTTCGACCATCATCAAGCCACCGGCAGCCGCGCGAATCTTGCGGCTGACCTGGCCGGCCTCGACGGTTTCGAGTTCCAGCCCGGCATCGGGAAAATAGACCTGAGTCATCGTGGTGCTCCTTAAGATTGGCGGGCTGACCTGATGCCGTTGAGCCAAAGCAGTGATAAGTACTCTGCAACGGGATATAGATCGATCAAGCGGCGAACAGGCCCGAGTAGCGAACCTCGAAGACTCTACACCAAGCCTAAAAGGGGATCAAGGAATTACTGAAACGTTGTTCCATTTTTAGAAAATGGTCGAAAG
>Ga0302214_1000362_pt1 | contig 10973 bp, 8 predicted proteins | sample II_Fen_N1_3_FD_194584 | JGI IMG/M metagenome (GOLD analysis project Ga0302214, IMG submission 194584) | Peat permafrost microbial communities from Stordalen Mire near Abisko, Sweden - II_Fen_N1_3 | ecosystem: Environmental > Terrestrial > Soil > Wetlands > Permafrost | place: Sweden: Abisko... | reverse complement strand
AAGCCTCGCGATCGCCATGCTCGGCATGGCGCGAGACCAACGGACCTGCCGGATAGCCGAGTCCCAGGAGCTTTCCGCACTTGTCAAAGGCCTCTCCGGCGGCGTCGTCGCGGGTTTCGCCCAACATGCGAAAGTGCGGGCCGGTGGTGACCTCGGAAAGTTCGGTGTGGCCGCCAGAAACGGTCAGGCAGAGAAATGGAGGCTCGATGGGTACGGATAGTCGTACCGCCGCCAAGTGGCCTTCCAGATGGTTGGTGCCCACCAGCGGAAGGCCCGTTTCCAGAGCCAGAGAGCGGGCAAAGGCGGCTCCCACCAGCAAGGGGCCAGCAAGTCCTGGGCCGCGCGTGTAGGCGATGGCGTCGATTTCGCCAAGGCTTAGATTAGCCTCCGCCAAGGCGCCGCGAACGATGCCAGGAAGCAGTCGCAGGTGTTCCCGCGAGGCGATTTCGGGGACCACCCCGCCAAAGGTCTCGTGGACCTCTTGGGTGCGCAGTACATTGGCGCGCACGTGTCCGTCCTCCACGATACCGCAGGCGGTCTCGTCGCAGGAAGTCTCGATGCCCAGTACGATCAATTCAGTTTCCTTCCGGTGGTTGTCGCCACGGATGGGAAAGATCGAAAATCGTCTTGGCTGGCAGGAAGGTTTCGGGAGGGATTTCCACGAAGACGGTGAGCCACCCGCCCATGGAGCCGTTCCAGAGGCCGGGATGCTCCAGCACTTTCAAGATTCCACCGGCTCCGTCGGGCTTTTCCGACACGAAAGCGCGGCTCGCGTCGCGGAAGGTTTCCAGTTCGTGCAGGCTGCCGTCGGGACGGCGCAGGCAACAGGCCATCTCGACGGGATTGAAGTGGGTGGCGTTTTCCAGGATCGCACGTTGCTCTGGATCGGACGGAACTTCGCTCTGTTCCACGATCTGAAGGCCTTTGCCTTCCACCCAGAATGGTCCGCCGCCGGGGGCACCGTCGTTGCGCACCATGCCTGCCACTCGCAGCGGGCGTGCCGCGAGATGGCGCAGATGCACCGCCTCGAGCGGCTCGGGGCGCCCCAAGTGGGCAAGCAAATTGCCGAACGACTTGACGGCTTCCGCTTCGTCAGGACTTCCTGGATGGCTTGCCAGCAGCAGATCGCCTTGGTGGCGCAGTTCCAGGGCGACGCCGGCAAGCGCCAACCGCCACGGGATCACGCCGCCCTGGCGCCAGCGTGGCTGGATGTTATCGATGTTTTTGACCAAGACTACATCCCCAGTCGTTGCGGAGAGGTTGGCAAGCAGGCTGCCGTGGCCTCCGGCGCGCAAGCGGGGAAAGCCCTGGGCATCGCGAGCAAGATCGCCATCCAACGACGTCAACGCCAAGGTGTCGGTGGCTGGATCTTGCGCAGAGATCTCGAGTTCCAGGAAGCACTCGTGCTCGTGAGCGATGCGGTTGACAATCGCCTGCAGTCGAGCGCGCTCCTGCAATTGCTCGGAACTGAGGGTGATGTGAAGGCTGCCGCGTCGACGAGTGCCAAGGGTGTCGCAAATCTCGTGGAGCTGCTCCTCAAAGGCGGTGCGGACGTCTTGTTTGCCGCTAGCATGGAAGGGCAGAAAGGCTTTAGGGAGATCAGGCCACCCGAGGCCTTCAGGAACGGGAGAAAGCAGAGCGCGGACTTCGTTTGCGGCACCGACAACGGGAAATCCGGCAGCCTTCAGGCTGCGACGTACCACAGCCGTTTCAAGCAGGGTGCGTACTTTCGGATCGCGGGCGAGTTCCTCGGGATGATCGGCAAGTTTGCGCAAGCCGGCGAACATGCGCGAAGCGGCTCCGGAGGCGGGCACAAAAAATCCCAGGCTTGCGCTGCCGCGAGTTTGATGGACCCAATGATCGCGTTCCAGCAAGGTCAGGCGAACGATTCCATCGCCGATGCGGGCGGCGCGGGAGAGGTGCAAGGGCGGCATGCCGTCCTTCAAGAGGGTGATTTGGCGGCGCGCTTCGGCAGCGGGAATGCCGTGTTGTGCCAGCCACGACTCATCTGCGGGGGAGAGAGGCATGGGTCAGATTCCTGAAAGGGAAATGGAGTCGTCCAGATTTCTGTATGCGGCTTCGTCCAGAAAGGGGGAGGAGGGCGCCGCTAGAGGGAAGATCTTGGCGATCCAGGATTGATAGGGGAGTCGATTGATTTGGGAGGGGTCGCGAATTACGGCGGGGTTTCTTGCCACGACGCGCCCGCGCACTGGAGAGCCGATTTCCTGTGCCGTCTTGTTGGTTTCGATCATGGCCAGTTCCTGGCCTTCTTTCAAGTCCTTGCCTAGGGCAGCAATTTCCAGGAAGGTGATTGGGCCCAACAATTCCTGACCACGCTCGGTAAGTCCCACAATGAGGAGATCCTGTTGGATCTCTATCCATTCGTGGAAGGGGGTATAGCTGAGTTGGAAAGGGGACGTCATAGGAATCACTTCAATAAAAGAAAACCGCCTCCCGGACGAACACTCGGGAGACGGTGAAAAATGATGCGCATTCCGAGTGTGTAGGGCAAAAGTGTACTTGCCCTACAACACCTTTGACCTATTTGGTGGCGTCGATGCGCCGAATTTCGACGCGGCGGTTCAGAACGCGGCCTTCCAGAGTGCCGTTGTTGGCCACAGGATTGGCTGGCCCCATGCCGATGGATTTCAGTCGGTTGGCGGCAATGCCCTTCTTCTCAAGATAGGCCGTCACGCTTTCGGCGCGAGCCTGCGAGAGCTTCTGGTTCACTTCGGAAGAGCCGGTGGCATCGGTGTAACCGCGAATCTCGAGCTTGACTTCTGGGTAGGTGGTCAGCGACTGAGCGATATCGTCCAAGGTCGCGTAGGACGAGCGGGTCAGCTCCGCAGATCCGGTGAGGAAATTGATCGAGCGCAGAGCCAAGATACCGTACTGGATGATGGTCTTGGGATTCTGGGTTTCGATCACCTTGACGGTATCCTTCTTGACGATCAATACGGTGTCGTTCTTGATCACCTTGACGGTATCGACCTTCTTCACGGTGTCGCGCTTGATGATGAGGATGGTGTCCTCGGAGCCGAAGAAGCGTCCCAGGAATGGCTTGGCATTGGCACCCTTGTGCGAGAAGCCAAGCGTAAGGGTCAGGCCGAAGCGAGGGGTGTGCGAGGTCGTGTAGGTCTCGCCGTCGCGCGTCCACTTGGCGCGCAGGTTGCGATCAGAAAGCCCGACGTCGGCACCCAGCGAGCCGTACCAGCCGGAGGTCGACTTGTAGCTTCCGCCCAGGGTGAAGCGCAGGACATCGTTGGTCCAGTCGCCGCCTAGGTTGAAGTCGTTGGTGAAGTTCATCACCTTGGAGGTTCCCGAGAGCTCCGCAAAGATTCCGGTGTTGGGGGTCGCTTGGTACTGGGCCTCGAGGCTCGCTAATCCCATCGAGTAGTAGCGGCGGTCGGCTCGGTCAGTGAGATAGACGAAGGTGGCGCCGGCGTTCAGGTCGAACTGCAGCGGAATGCGACTGGGAAACTTGTCGAGATCAAGCGTCCACAGGATGTTGGGATTCAGGGACCAGCTCTGATTGGTATAGGCGCCCTTGGTGCGCGCCAGCGTGTCGGTGGTCGTCACGTAGCTGTAGCGCGGGAAGTAGCCGGCTTTGCTAGCGCCAGTGGGAAACGAGGCGCGCAACAGATAGGCGATCCGGAAGGGAGCGTCCTTGTAAAGACCGGGGTGCTGAACCTTGGCGCCCACTTGCAGGTCGCCGGCGCCGACGGGATTGCTGCTATGGCCGCTCCAGATGTCTTCGTAGATGGGCAGGTCGATGTTTAGGTCGAGCCAGTTGGTGAGACCGTAGCCACAGAAAATGTCCTGTCCGAGCAAGGTCGGACTTGCCTTGCCGGAGGCCGTGTAAATGCCGTCGTAGGCATACTCGCCCTGAAGGCTTGCGCCGGCATTGACGCTACCCTCGCCAAGCATGTAGGAGGTCACGGTGCGGGAAACGCCCAGTTGTCCTCCGGTGTTCATCTGGGGGTCGGCCCAAATGGTGGTGGCAAGGCCGCAGGAAAGTGCAAGAATTGCACGGCCCGATTTCGTCGCTAGCATGGCTACCTACCTAACTGCTCCACCTTCCGCGAGCGGAAAGGGAAATTGTGGTTTTGGGACAGGAACTGCGGTTCAATCTAAACTTGCCATCCCTGCCAAGAAAACTTTTTCTTGCGTTCCGATTTCGGAAGTGGTAGGTGCTATCGACGTCCGCTGGAAACGTCTAAGCTAGCCGTGACGGCTCCCCAAGCTGAGAATCCTGCGCCTTGGGGGCCCCAACCGCCGTGGATGGAAGGTTCCAAGCCCAATCGCCCGAGAGTCCAAGCTCCCTTGAGCCCAAGCCCCAGGGATTGCTGGGAGAGGGCGGCCAGGGGCTCATCCAGTCGCCAGACCCCAAGGCCAGCTTTCAGTCCGTAAAGGAGCGGAGTCCACCCCCAAAGACTTGAGAGCAAGACGATGTTGTCGTCGGCGCGGGCCTGGTCGAGCACCTTCTGGACGCTTTCCCAGTAACTGTCGCGCACCGTGAGCATTTTGTTTGCCGTCCAGCGCGAGTCGTTCACCTTGAACTGGCTTTGTTGCGATGGTGTCAGCGAAATGGTGGTCAGAACGTTGGAATCTGCGATCATCACGGCTTGGCGGATCCATCCCTGGACGTCGAATTCTGTCTCCCAGGGAACGACTGCATGGGCGACCAGGCGCCCGCTCAAGCGTCCGAAGAAGCCGCCAGTGTAGAGGTTGTTCTTGGGAATGCGCATGGTCAAGCCAAGGTCGCCGCTCAGACGGTTTCCCCGGGCGCGCGAGGCTTCGTCCAGGAGGTTTGCCCCAATAAACACGTAGGGCCATTCCTGGTCTTCCATCTTGTTCCAACCGGTGAGTCGCCCGATCGACGGGGTGAAAAAGCCGATGCGTCCGGTTCCGAAGTCCAGACCCACCTGCCAGGGTTCCAGATCGCCTTGGTGGCGGGTCTCCAGGAAGGTTGTGGTGCGATGGGCGGGGCGGACATCCCAAGCTACCGCTTGGCGGGCGCTGAGGCCGTGAGTGTCTTCGGCAATCAGTTCGGCCGCGTAGATGCCAGGGGTGGCGGCGCGCAATTGCAGATGTTCCCCGTCCCAGCGGATGGGGGAGCCTGGAGGAAGCTGGACGCGCAGGCGCAGGCTGTCTCCTTGGGGCGAGACGGCCACCGGCCGGTACGTGAGCAGGGCGTCTTCATGCGGGTCGCCAAGGCCCAATTCGCTCAAGAAGCGCGGAGGCAGTTTCTGTCGCGCCGTTGCGACAGGAATTGTCAAAACTTCCGCAGTCGAGTCGCCCAGAGGGTCCAGAGCGACAAGGCGGAGCTTGGGGACGGTGGCAAGGTCTGAGTCGGAGGGGTGCCACGAAACGCAGCCCTGCAGCGAGTCCCAGCGGGCACCGCGCGGGAGTTGGCGGGCAAAAATATGCAGTTCCGAGAGGGGCTGGTCGGAATCGCCGACTTGGGGGCAGAAGCTCCAGGAACTCCCGGCGCGGACGGAATCGGGAATCCCCTTCAGGAACGGCGGGCGGTTCCTGTGCACGGAAAGGATAAAGGTGAGGGTGTCTTCGCCGCCAGGGGCCGTCGCTCGCAATGTCAGCGGGTAGTTGCCTTCTTGATTGGGCGTGCCTTCCAGAACGCGCTCGGAGGCGTTCCAGGAAAGCCCTGGTGGAAGAGCTCCTTCGCAGGCGATGCGCATGCCGGCGGTGGAACCTCCCGAGTCATCCACAACCCAGGACTGCAGCCTGAGCGGTATCCCGGCGAACACCGTGCCGGGAAGGGGGAAAATCAGGTGCGGGGTTCCCTGGGGACGGGGCCTCTCCTTAACCGGCTCGGGGCGGCGCGCTTCCTCGCCGTTTCCGTGCGGCAGCCGGAAGTGCTCCAAAAATCCCGGCGGCACCATGAGCACCATCTGGCCGGCCTCGAAGGACAGTGACAGTTTCTGTCCGTCCGGAAGCGAGGGCATGGCGCCCTCCATCGAGCGCAACAGTCGTTCGCCCAGCTCGTAGGCCTTGCGCTCCTGGCCACCCACGGCCTGGGCGCGGGAGCTCCATGCGTCCCGGCGGGAGCGGGCCTTGACGCGCACCACTGGCGCCACCCGCAGCCCTGCCAGCGCGCCTTCGCTCTTGAGGGTCTGCCAGACGTCGCCGTCGATGAGCACGGCGCGGTCGGAAAAGCGCATGATGTCACCCTGCTGCAGCCCCAGGGAGAGGTTCCCGATCAGGAAAACCGGGTTCCCGTGGGCGCGGAAGCGCGAAGCCAATCGCGCCCCTGCGGCGCGGTCGGAAAGGCTGGCGATGCCAAAACTCCCCAGCGCGGAGGCGTTCCACTGAGACAGGGCGCTTGCGCACAGGCAAAGGACCAGAGCGGCCCACAGCCGCCTCATCGAGATGACTCCCGACGCGACTCCACCAGGCGGCGGTAGCTTGTCACCAGCGCGCGCGAGGCGGGACGTTCGCCATAGTCGACGCTATCGCCGGTGGCGAACCACTGCTGTTCGGGCTGGCTCCACAGCAGCTTTCCGAAGCGGAAGGTCGGCGCGGCGTTGGAGCCCTTGGTGCGCAGGGCTACGAAGCTCTGGCTTGCGAGGTCGTGGCGGACCACCACTAGCGTGCTCTCGGGAAGCTCGGCTTCGATCCAGCGCACGCCTCCTTCCATGGTCACCAGCGCCGGCGGTCGCACAGCCCCCAGCAGGCCGTCGTACTCGCCGGTGGTGCCGGCCTTGGCGCGGCTTTCCAGGAACTGCGAGGCATCGCTCCACAGGCGGTCCTTGCGGGCCGATTCGGTCTTGGCCTTGTCGATGTTGACCATGGGCACCAGGAAGACCACGCGCAGCACCAGGAGCACCGTGAGAATGGTGAGCACGGTCTCGAACGACACGGCTTCGCCCAGATCGAGCGATTGGATTCGTCGCCGGCGCGCCATCAGGCTTCCTTGGCTGCGTCGGGAGAGAGCGTGGCGGCCTTGGCGGCCAGGAAGTCGCGATAGCGCTTCTCGAAGGCGGTCAGTTCCTCGACGCGTCGGCTGATGGAGTCCTGGGCGCGGGCTAGAGTCTCCACGGTGTCGCCACAGCGCGAGACGGTCTCCAGCAGAAGCGCAAAGCGCGAATCCATCTCCTGTCGGGTGGAGGGCCAGCCGATGGGGCTTGCGGCTTGCATGGCCTGTATTTCGGCGGTCCGCTTGCGCACAGCGCCTTGCAGGCAGGTGAGGTTCCAGTCGGCCAGATGGCGGTCGGCCAGATCAAAGCCGGTGAGCATGCGCTCCAGGGCCTGCACCACCACGACTTCCAGGAGCATCGAGAAGGCCGTGGCGACGAGCGTGGCCATGATGGCGTAGCCGTCTTCGTCGATGGCCATGGCGATATCGCGGATGAAGCTCATCTCGCCGTTGGAGCTGGAAAGCCCCAGAATGGCGCGCTTCATGGGCGGGAAGGTGAGCAAAAGCCCCAAGAGCGTTCCCAGGAAGCCCACCTTGAGGATGGTGCGATTGATGGACACATGAAGTCCGGCGAGTTTCTGGTCGCGGATGTAGCGGCGTTCCGAAGCGTTCTCCAACAGCAGCTCGGAGCCTGCCGAGTCCCCCTGAAGGCCCAACTCCACCCAGTGAAGTGCCAGATCACGAGTGTGTCCGGGTTGCGAGCGCAGGAGTTCCTCGTGCAGGGCCTCAAGATCCGGATTCCCTCCGGCAGCCTTCAGGACGGCAAGGGTGTCCATGGTGCGCTGGGCGCCGCGGCGGATGACCATGAGATGGCGTAACAGCATCACTTGGCCGATGGTGAAGAGCGCCAGGATGAGCACCAAAATGGGGTTTCGCGTCCAATTGGGGTCCACCTTGGCGGTTCCCAGGAATCCGAGCGCAAGCAGCGGAAGCGGGGCAAAAAAACTCGCCATGGCGGTGCTGCGCACCTTTTTCAGCAGCCGTTCGGCAAGCAGGAGAGAGTCTTCACCGCAGGCGGGAACTTTGGACTTGGCTTGAAAAACGACGCTCATCGGGAATCACCTCCGCGCAAGGGGTCGGAAAAATGCAGGTTCGTGCTTATGCCCAGGCGTGCCTGATCGGTGCGAGCGTAGAGCAGATCCAGCCGCATGACCTCCCAGGAAAGGTTCTGGCGGAATCGCCCTAGATGCCATGTGGCAAGCGTCCATGGTGCCGTGGCAAGCGAGAAGCCCGTCATGGCTTGGTCGCCAGCCCAGGCAAGCGATGCCCCCCAGCGCAAGGGGCCTGCCGGCAGGTCTTCCAACGAGACCTGCTGCATCAAGCCTTTCCAGGCATCGGGAGCGAGGATGCCTTTCCAGTGGAGTACGCCGAAATGGGCCTCGAACGTGTGCTGCCAGTAGCTGCTGCCATCGCCAGAGAAGCGGGTGACGAGGTCGCCTTTGAGCTTCTTGCGAACCAAGGTGTCGAGATTTTTCTGGAAAATGGCCGCATCGGGGTAAGCTGCTGCCTGTTGGCGCATTTCCCAGCAGAACACGGGAAGACAAGCCGCCACGGCCGCTTCGACGTGGCTCGAGGCATCCAACCCGGCCATTTCTGGCGTTTGCTGGCGCATGGAAATGCCGCCACCCAGAGAAACGTAGGGACCGATGGATTGCAGCCAGGAAACTTCGGTGGTCCAGGCGTTCCAGCGATCGGATTTGGCGGCCTCGGCAGTGCTCCAGGAGGCCGCGAAGCCGCCGCCCGAGGGCGGCAAGATCCAGGAAATAAGGCGTTCGGTGGTGGGAATGGCGATATGTTCGGAAGCGCCGTTCGCACCTGAGGAAAGTGAATCGTTGCGCCACGTTGCAAATCGCTGCCAGGCAGCAGAATCCAATCGCGCGATTTCGGTTCCATCGCCAAGCAGAACGGCATCTCTTCGGCTAGGATCGGGAGGAAGGACAATCCAAGCAGAACGGTGCGGAAGTGCTCCTAAACCTGCCAATGCGTGGAATTTGGCGGCTTGAAGGCTGTCGTTCGCCCATGATGCGGCTATACACAGAAGTGTTGTGACCAGGAACATGCGACCTTTGGTGCTTGTCTGTCTGGAATCCATTTCCCGGACAGCAAAGAAGCCAATGGGCACTCTATCATTTTGTTAGAGCTGGTGCAAAGAATCTGTTGAATTCTCGCAAAGACTTGCTTTTAACGTTATTGAATATAGATTGAGGCTATTGTATAACCGCACTTCCATATCAATGGGGGATTCCTGAATGAAGAAGATGAGACTTTTGCTACCTGTAGGCGTAGGGCTTGTGCTTGTGGCAGGGACCTCCTTGGTTGGTTGCGGTAGTGGCAGCGACAGCGGCAGCACCGTGACGCCAATTTCGACCGTGACCTTCTCTTTGAAGGCGCATGCGGTCACTTTTTCGGCCGTGGATGCCAAGACTGGGACGGTGATCTCAGCGGCTCCCGTAGCCGTGACGTTGGTTGGTCCAGGTGATCTTTCGGACGCCTTGGGACGTGCCACAACCTCCTTTACCGCCCACAAGGGTGCTGTGACCGCGTACACGGATGCCACCGCCGAAGTGACGGCAGCGGCAACGGCAGACGGCTATCTGCCTAGCTCCGCTTCTGTTTACGTTTCGCGCGCCCAGAATGTCGGGGCTGTGAAGCTCGTCAAGCTCTCGGCTCCGCCGACGGGCGTTACGGTCGCTTCGTTGGCGACTGCGGCGCGTGCTCAGGGAGCGGCTGCTGCATCGGGGTACCGGGTCGACTTCAATGTCGCCACGGCTCTTGCCTATGTTCCGGGTTCCGGCGCTGTCGCTGGTGTTTCTGATGCCGTCCTGAAGTTCTCTTCCGTCTCGGCGTTGACGGTCGGGGGCAGCGACTTGTCGCTTGCCGCTACTGGCACCAAGGCCGAGGTCTACTACTTGGCTCCTGGCGCTTCGGCTTGGACGGACAAGGGAACCTTCACGGTGGCCAACGGCTCTGTAACAGTTCCGACGGCTGCTGCGGGAACGTGGGCTGTGGCAAGTACGATTCCGGCGGGCACCGTGACCTTCGGCTTCTCTAAGTCCATCGGCTATGATGCCGAAGTGACACTTTCCGCCGGCGGCTGGACGCGCACTTTCCGCTCTGCGGGTGACTCTGTTGTACGCTTGACGGGCGTGCCCACGGGCGTGTCTCTCAAGGTGACGGCTTCCTTCAATGGGACGCAGCTCTACCTCATTAACCACGTCTTCGCAGCTGGCGAGACTTTTGACCTCAACTATGCCGTGACTCCTGCGGGTGCTTCGCAGACCTTCGTGGCCAAGTGCACCGATGGCAACGTGCCTTCCGACTTTACGCCGGGCGTCCCCTTGCTGGTGTTCAATAACGGCTCCGAAGTGGGAGCCGTCATCGTCGGCCCCAATGTCACAACGGTTTCCGGTCTCGGTTCCACGGCCCACGCCTATCAGGTGCCGCTGCTGGATGCTACCTGGTCCTTCACGCCAAGTTCGGCCACCATCGTGATCAAGGTCGACTGTGTGACGCACATCATCACAGGCGCAACGGGCGCTTCGAGCAACTGAGTGCTTATTTCGCTTCTGGAGACCGTCCGTTTCGGGCGGTCTCTTTTTGTTTGTGCCCTACTCATGGCGTTCCCGATTCATGCCGCCCTCAATCTTGAGGGCATGACCGGCTATTGGATGGTGCCGACGGCTTGGACGCTTCCCTTCAATACACTGGAAGGGGCGGCGAGTCATCACAAGGCCCCCAGCAAGGATTCCTGGAACTGGATCGTTGGTATGGGAGTGCTGCCGCATACGGAACTTGTGGCGCGCTACGCCATGCCGGTTCAAGGAGCTGGTGGAGATCTCAGTTTCAATCCGAAGCTTGGCTACGGCTTCTTCGAAGGTTCGAGCCATCCGCTTGGCATTGCCGTGGGTTCCCAGGACATCTGGGGCGGGGCACGCTTGATGCACGCCAACTATTTGGTGGCGACGCAGCGCTTGGGTGTCCTAGAGGCGACGCTGGGATACGGAGATGGAGCATCGCAAGTAGAAATCACTTCCAT
>Ga0302214_1000357_pt1 | contig 11066 bp, 12 predicted proteins | sample II_Fen_N1_3_FD_194584 | JGI IMG/M metagenome (GOLD analysis project Ga0302214, IMG submission 194584) | Peat permafrost microbial communities from Stordalen Mire near Abisko, Sweden - II_Fen_N1_3 | ecosystem: Environmental > Terrestrial > Soil > Wetlands > Permafrost | place: Sweden: Abisko... | reverse complement strand
CGATGGAGGAGCTGGCCGGTCTCTACGCCAGCCTAGCCAACGGCGGACAGAGCCAGGCTTTGCGCTACCGACTGGGCGCGTCCAGCCCGGCAAACCCGCCGCTGCAACTGCTCAGCCCGGAGGCCGCCTTCATCACTCTGGACATGCTGCGCCACAGTCCACGCCCGGACACGGGCGGCCCGGCGCGCCCGGCCATTGCCTGGAAAACCGGCACCTCCTGGGGGTTTCGGGATGCCTGGACGGCGGGCGTTTTTGGCCGCCATGTGCTGGTGGTGTGGCTGGGCAATTTCGACGGCAGCGGCAATCCGGCGCTGATCGGTATTGAGGCGGCTGCGCCGCTGTTCCTGCGCATGGTCGATGCGCTGCGCGCCGAGCGCCTCGATCCCGGCGAGATGGCCGTCAGCCAGCCGCCCAATCTGCGCCAGGTGGAGGTTTGCGTCGCCACCGGCGGCCTGCCCGACGGGCTGTGCCCGGTGCGCGCCACGACCTGGTTTATTGCCGGGAAATCCCCGATTCAGGCCAGCGGCTTGCACCGCGCCATCTGGGTGGACGAGCGCAGCGGCAAGGCGGTCTGCGGGCCGCAGGCGCACGCGAAGCGGCAGGTGGTCGAGCAGTGGGGCAGCGACATGCAGGGCCTGTTCAAACAGGCGGGCCTGCCGCGCACCGCTCTGGCCGAGCCGGATTGCGCGGGCGGCGGGTCAGTGCCCCAGACCCAAGGGCAGGGCGGCGCGCCGGTGATCAGCGCACCGCTGCGTGGCGTGCGCTATTCGCAGCGCAGCGGCAAGCCCGTGCCCATCAATTTGCGCGCCGAGGCGGCGGCCGGGGTGAAGTCTTTGTACTGGTTTGTCGGCGATTCGCTGATCGGCAAGGCCAAGCCGGGCGAAACCCTGACCTGGCAACCGGCCAGCCCCGGCAGCTATCTGCTTCGCGTCGTGGACGACCAAGGCCAGGCCGAGTCGCGCGAAGTGGTGGTGGAGCTGGTGCCTTGAGCGGCTCAATCCGGCACATATGTCCAGGTTTGACTGGAAAAATCGTACTGCCATAAGTCGTAGGGGACGAAGGTGGCGAGGTAAAACAGCACAGGCTTGCCGTCCGGCTGCAAGGAGTAGTGCGGACGCAGCATGGAGTTGGACCTGTCGCGCAGCGCAGCCCCGCCCAGTTCGGACTCGTCGTTGGGAAACCGGCCCTGTTTCTCCCTGAAGTCCAGTATTTGCCTTACCACGTGATCGGCCTCCTCCCGAGCGCTGAGATATTGATAACCATGCGCAGCGCCCACCACTGCGCTGGCCACCACCACCACTCCGATGGAAAAAAGGCAATGCATGCGCTTTTCGGCAATGCGCCAAGCCCGGCCAAGCTGGACCAAGCCAACCAACAGCGCGGGGGGCGTTACCAGAATCATCATGAAGCCTGTGAATCGCTGGCTGCAGACGGCTGCGATCAGTGCAAAGAAGATGATCAGACTGCGGTTTCTGCTGGCCAGCTTTAAAAAGTTGTTCATTTGGATGAAAAGGCCATATTGCCAAATTAAAGGGGTTCAGTATTGCAGACTCAGGCCGTAATGCGGCGCTCTGAAGCGCTGATAAAAAGCCTGCCCGCATGGCCATAATCGGTCACTCCTGACATTTTTCGCTCTCCACTGAATTTTTCGCATGAACCCTATGCCCGCACCCGAGCCTTCCCTGTCCGAACCCGCCGCCTGGGTGGTTTGTCTGTGCGCCGAGTGGTGCGGCCTGTGCCGCGATTACCAAGGGCTGTTTGCGCAGATGGCCACGCGCTACCCGTCGTTTCGCTTTGTCTGGCTGGACGTGGAAGACCAGGCTGATCTGGCGGGTGATATGGATGTGGAGACTTTCCCCACGCTGCTGCTGGCCGACGCGCAGGGCCTGCGCTTTCTCGGGCCGCTGACGCCGCAGGCCAACACCTTGTCGCGCCTGCTCGATTCGCTGCAGGATGACGGTCTGCAGCGCGCCGCCCATTCGCCCGAGAGCGCGCAGCTGCTGGCGTCGCTGCAAGGCGCGCCCGAGCATTGGCTGGATGCCTCGAACGCGGCTTAAATCGCCCCGTCAAACATCAGCACCTCGACCTCATCGCCCACGGCCACATTGCCTTGGGCGTGGCGCAGCACGATCAGCCCGTTGGCTTCGGCCATCGAGCGCAGCACGCCCGAGCCTTGGCTGCCGGTAGTTTTGACTTGCAAATGGCCATCCGGCGCCGTGCTGACGCAGCCGCGCTGGTATTCGGTGCGGCCCGGTTTTTTGCGGATCGCCTCTAGGCTGCGCGCCTTGAGCAGGGGCTGCGGCGCGAGCCGGGCGCCCATCATTTGCAGCAGCGCCGGGCGCACAAAGGCCAGAAAAGTCACCATCGCCGCCACCGGGTTGCCGGGCAGGCCAAACAGCAGCGCGCCCTGGGGCTGAGCGGGGCTGGCGGGGCTGGCGGGCCGCATCCGGCCCACGGCCATCGGGCGGCCTGGGCGCATTGCAATGTGCCAGAAAGCCACATCGCCGAGCTGCTGCATCATGGCTTTGGTGTGGTCGGCCTCGCCCATGCTGACGCCGCCGGAGGTGATGATGGCGTCGGCCTGCTGCGCGGCGCGGGTGAAGGCCGCCTCCAGCAGCGCCGGTTCGTCGCGCACCACGCCCATGTCAATCACCTGGCAGCCGAGGCGGCGCAGCAGGCCCAACAGGGTGTAGCGGTTGCTGTCATACACCGCGCCTTCACGCGGCGCCTCGCCCAGCGACAGGATTTCGTCGCCGGTCGAAAAATAAGCCACGCGCAGCGGGCGCCGTGTCAGCAGTGTGGGCAGGCCCAGCGAAGCCGCCAGCCCGAGCCGCGCTGGCGTCAGCAGCTCGCCCTGACGCAGCGCGGGCTGGCCTTGCGCCAGGTCTTCGCCGCGCAGACGCCGGTTGTCGCCCGGCTGCAAAACCCCGGCGGGGAGGGTGATGAATTCAGCCGTTGCCGCAGCCAGTTTGCCGTTTGTGGCTTCTTTGGACTGGCGCGGGGCGGGCGCCGCGCTGCGGGTTGACACCAATTCCTGCGGAACCACCGTGTCCAGCCCCTCCGGCATGACGGCGCCGGTCATGATTTTCACGCACTGGCCGGGCTCGACGCGGCCCTGCCACGCCTTGCCCGCCAGCGCGGTGCCGACGACTTGCAATTCCAGCGCCGCGCTAGAGGCCAGCTGCGCGCCGTCAAAGGCGTAGCCGTCCATCGCCGAGTTGTCGTGCGGCGGCACGTTCAGCGGCGCCAACACGTCGGCGGCCAGCACCCGGCCCAGCGCGTCAAACAGCGCCAGCTCCAGCGTATCTTCCACCGGCGTGACGAGGCGGGACAAAAAATCCAGCACCGCGTCGGCGCTCATCGCCTGCGGGTTGTAGCCGGGCAGTTCAGTGGCAATTTGGTCTAGAGTTTTCATCGCTGTTGGGATTCCATGTGCTGCAATTCGGCCAGGGTGTTGGCGTTGAAAAAAGCCAGGGCGTCGTCGCCCGGCTGGTCAAAAGCGACGCGGACGGCGCGTTGCTGGGCCGTCCAGGCGCCGATTTTTCGGCCCCCGCTGGCGGTGAAGGCGCTCAGGCTGGTGTGCAGTGACGCGGCCATCAGGCAAAACACTGGCTGCGGGCGCAGCTGGCCGTCGGCGTCGGGTGCGCTGGCGATGGCAATGTTGGCGTTTTCCTGCGCCAGCGCGTCGGCCAGCCGCGCCGCCAGATCCAGCGGAAACAGCGGCGTGTCGCAGGGCACGGTCAGCAGATACGGCGTGTTGCAATGCGCCAGCGCGGCGAGAAAACCGGCCAGCGGTCCGGCGTAGTCTTCGCCCAGCGCGGCGCGGTCGTCGGGCCAGACCGGCGCGCCAAAGCGTTCATACGCAGCCCGGTTGCGGTTCGCGTTGAGCAGCAGCGCGCCGACTTGGGGCGCGAGCCGCTGCAAAGCGTGCAGCGCCAGCGGCGTGCTGTGAAAGGTTTGCAGCCCCTTGTCAGCGCCGCCCATGCGCGAACCCTGGCCGCCAGCCAGAATCACGCCGGTGATTTGCGATGCATCAATCATGAAAAATTATCGGTTTTGCCGGATTAAAAAAGAATCGGGGCCGCGCAGGGCTATTTGAAAAGCGCAAAGCGGCAGGTGCGTTGCTGGCCGCCATCAGCCGCCGATGTAGCTCATTTCGACCCGTTTGACGGCGTTGTCCGGCAGTGGGGCGTCGGGCGGCAATGCTGCGCGCAGTTCTGAATAATGGTCGCTGCGCGCCTGCCAGACTGGCGCGATGGCGGCTGAAATTTGCGCGTCGGCGTAGTTGCCGCGCAGCAGCGCCCGCAGGTCGTGGCCCTGGCTGGCGAACAGGCATAAAAACAGCTTGCCCTCGGTCGAGAGCCGCGCCCGGTTGCAGTCGCCGCAAAAGGCCTGCGTGACGCTGCTGATAACGCCGATTTCGCCCGCGCCGTCGGCGTAGCGCCAGCGGGCGGCGGTTTCGCCGGGGGCGCTGGCGGCCAGCGCGTTCAAGGGGAATTCGGCGTTCAGCCGTTCAACGACTTGGGCGGAAGGCAACACTTCGTCCATGCGCCAGCCGTTGCTGGCGCCCACGTCCATGTATTCAATAAAGCGCAGCACCGCGCCCGAATGGCGAAAATGCCGCGCCATCGGCACGATTTCATGCTCATTGGTGCCGCGCTTGACCACCATGTTGATCTTGACTGGCGCCAGCCCCACCGCCTGCGCTGCCTCAATGCCGCGCAGCACGTCGGCCACCGGGAAATCCACATCGTTCATGCGCCGGAAAATCGCGTCGTCCAGCGCGTCCAGGCTGACGGTGATGCGCTGCAAGCCCGCGTCTTTCAGCGAGCGGGCTTTTTTCGCCAGCAGCGAGCCGTTGGTCGTCAACGTGATGTCCAGCGGCTGGCCTGCGGGCGTTTGCAGGCGCGCCAGCATCTCGATCAGCGTTTCGAGGTTTTTGCGCAGCAGCGGCTCGCCGCCGGTCAGGCGGATTTTTTCGACGCCGTGGGCGACGAAGATTTTCGCCAGCCGGGTGATTTCCTCAAAACTGAGCAGCGAGCTTTGCGGCAAAAACGCATGGTTTTTGTCAAACACCTCGCGCGGCATGCAGTAGCTGCAGCGGAAATTGCAGCGATCTGTGACGCTGATGCGCAGGTCGCGCAGCGGTCGGCCCCGGCTGTCGCTGAGCAGGCCGGTGGGGGCGTCCAGCGTGGCCGGAATGGGCGGCACGCGGCTGGCGTAGCGCAGGTCGGCCAGGGGGATGATTTTGGGGAGTTTGTCGGTCATGGCGGGGAACGGTCAGGCTGGCATCACGCTCAGCGTCTGCGCCAGCGAATGCGTGGCGCCCGGCGCCAGCGTGATGACATCCGACCCGGCGTTGGCCGCTTCGATGCAGAAAAAATCCTGCCAGCCGTCGTCCGGCACGTCGGCCATGCGGCGGGCGGTGTCGTGGCCGGGGTTCCAGACCACGACTGACGCGCTGCCCAGCGTGTCGATGGCGATGCGGCGCTGCCAGGCCGGATCGTTCAGGCAGTAGCGGTGCGCGGGCGGCTGCGTTGCGCTTGCCGGGGACTGGGGCTGGGCGTAGGTGCGGTCGCAGGCTATGTCGAGCGCAAAGGCGCTGCGCTGCACCTCGGTGGCCAGATCGCGCAGCCGGTCCTGATACGGCAGGCCGAGAAGGCCGTCGATGCTGATCTGCTCGGCGTGGCTGACGGCAAAATAGCTGTGCAGCGCCTGCGTCAGTGCAAAAGGCTGATCGCCCAGGTTGCGCGTCTGCAGTGTCTGGCTCAAGGTCTGGCCGAGCGTGATGCGCAGGCTCACTTGCAGGCCGGGCGCCAGCGTCGTGAAGCTGGCTTCTTGGGTGACTTGCGCACGGGGTTGCAGGCTCAGGCTGATGCCCTCGTTGCTGCTGGCGTGAATCGCGCTGATCTGCCACGGCAGGCCGCGCACCGGGCCGTGCTGCATGGCGCCGTCCGGCATGCCTTGTTTGGCAAACCACGGCCAGCACACCGGCACACCGCCGCGAATCGCCGCCGGTTCCGGCAGCGCGCTTGGTGAGAGCCAGAAGACTTCGCGCTGGCCGGTCGGAATCCACGACAGCAGATGCGCGCCGTGCAGCGCGACGATGGCGCGACCGTGGCGGGTGCTCAGTTGCAGGGCGCTGTGACCCGCGTGGTCAACAAGGGTGATTTCGGGAGGAAGTTGCATGGACTGGATTATTGGCGATGCTGGCGATCCCAGTGGGACTGGGGGAACATCGAACTTAAACTCGCAGCCATGCTTGTTCGCCGCTTTGACTCCCTCGATGCCCTGCGCGGCGTCGCCATCGTCTGGATGACGCTGTTTCACTTTTGCTTTGACCTGAATTATTTCGGCTGGCTGAAGCAGGATTTTTACGCCGATCCCTTCTGGACCGGCCAGCGCACGGCCATTGTCAGCCTTTTTCTTTTTACGGCGGGGCTGGGCCAGGCTGTGGCCGTCGAGCAGGGTCAGGGCTGGCCGCGCTTTTGGCGGCGCTGGGCGTGGGTGGCGGGCAGCGCGCTGCTGGTCACGGCGGGCTCTTACGCGATGTACCCCGAGAGCTTTATTTATTTTGGCGTGCTGCACGGCATGGCGCTGATGCTGCTGATCGTGCGCCTGACGGCCCGCTGGGGGCGCTGGCTTTGGCCGCTGGGGGCGGTGTTGGTGGCGCTGAAGTTCGTCGCGCCCTGGGCGCACGCAGCCTGGCCGGAACTCGATTTTTTGAACCAGCCGCTGTTCAACTGGCTGGGGCTGATCAGCCGCAAGCCCGTTACCGAAGACTATGTGCCGCTGCTGCCGTGGCTGGGCGTGATGCTTTGGGGCATGGCGGGCGGCGTCTGGGTGTTGCGCCAGCGCCGGCACTGGCTGGCGCTTGACATCGGCGCGGCGGGGCGGCGCCTGGCTTGGCTGGGGCGCTGGAGCCTGCTCTATTACCTGCTGCACCAGCCGCTGTTGATCGGACTGCTGACGGCGGCAAGCGCCCTGAAATAAGGCTACCCGGCGTGGCAAAAAAAGGCGCTGGCAGCACCGTTTCAGGCCGATTGCCTAAAAAAAAGGCATTCTGATGAAAGCCGCGCCCAGCTTGGGTTTGCGCCGTTTTGAGGTGAGTCATCCACAAGGTTATCCACATGAAGCAGGGATAACTTTTGGCTTGTTCTTCAACAATCTGAGGCCATAAAAAAACGCGACCGGAGCCGCGTTTTTCAAAGGTTAAACCAGCGTCTGGCTTATTCGACTTTGGCTTTCTTGCGCAGCTCTTCCTGGAAAGTGGCCAGCTTTTGCTGCTGCATCTGCTTGGCAATTTGCGGCTTGACTTGTTCAAACGTTGGCAGCTGGGCGGCGCGAATGTCGTCCACGCGGATGACGTGGTAGCCAAACTGCGATTTGACCGGCGTTTCTGTCAGTTGGCCTTTGCCCAGCTTGAGCATGGCGGCGGAGAACTCAGGCACATAGCTGGCTGGATTGGCCCAGTCCAGATCGCCACCTTTGGCACCGGAGCCAGCGTCTTTGGATTGCTTTTTGGCGATGTCTTCAAACTTGCCGCCTTTTTTCAGGCTGGCAATGATGGCCTTGGCGTCAGCTTCTTTGTCCACCAGGATGTGGCGGGCTTTGTATTCTTTACCGCCGTTGGCTGCCGCGAACTTGTCGTATTCGGCTTTCAGGTCGGCGTCGGAGATCGGGTTTTTCTTTTCGTAATTGGCAAACAGCTCACGAATCAGCAGGGTCTGGCGTGTCAGCTCCATTTGCGCCTTGAAGTCTTCGCTGCCGGACAGGCCTTGCTTTTCCGCTTCTTGCATGAACACTTCGCGGGTGATGACTTCTTCGCGCAGTTGGCCTTCCATCTCAGGCGTCATGGGACGACCGGATTTGGCAATCTGCTGGGCCAGCATGTCCATGCGAGCCTTGGGCACAGTCTTGCCGTTGACGATGGCCACGTTTTGAGCCAGAACGCCTTGGGCACTCAGGGCCAGCAGGCTTGCCACTGCCGTTGCCAGTAAAAATTGTTTCTTCATGATGATCTTGTAATCCTTGGGTAGAAGAGTGGGTTGAGCGGTTGCTCATCAGAGGTCGGGCTTGCTTGGAAAAAATCAAGGCCTTTCGGGCGATTTGATGATCTCGATGGCCAGCGCGTGCAGTCCCTGGTCAATGAAATTTTGCATTGCATCATACACAAGCCGATGGCAGGCGACGCGGCTCTTGCCAGCAAAGGCCGGGCTGGCAATGCGCACCCGAAAGTGCGTGCCAAAGCCTTGTTCATTGGCGCCCAGATGGCCCGAGTGGGCGGCGCTTTCGTCGAGCACTTCGAGTTCGGTGGGTGCCAGCCGTGCCTGGAGCTGCTGCGTGATTTCGGCGCTACGCACCGGCAGAGGCTGGGCGCTGGAGGGGGTGCTTGGTTCAGTCATGGGGTGGTGTGCCGATCTGGGGTTCAGGAATGGGGTCTGTCTGAATGTATTTGTTGAGAAAAACCGCCTGGAGCAGCACAAACACCAGCATCAGCCCCATGCCGCCAAACAGCTTGAAATTGACCCAGGTGCTGGTCGGAAAATTGAAAGCCACCCACAGGTTGACAAAACCCATCACGGCGAAAAACCCGGCCCAGCTGAAATTGACGGTGCGCCAGACAGGATCGGGCAGCGTCATCTGGGCACCCATTACCGATTTGATGCCGTTCTTGTTGAACAGCAACTGGCCCAGCAGCAGCGAGCCGCCCATCACCCAGTACAGCACCGTCGGCTTCCATTTGATGAAGTTTTCGCTGTGAAAGTAAATCGTCGCGCTGCCCAGCACCGTAACCAGGCCCAGGCTGATCCACAGCATGGTATCGACCTTGCGTCCGCGCGCCTTGATCCAGACGATTTGCGCCAGCGTGGCGACAATCACCACCACCGTGGCCAGCAGCACCGGCGCTTCAGCCGGGCCGACGGAGCCGCCCGACACCATAAAACCCAGCCACTCGGTCGCGGTGCTGGCGGCCCAGTCTTTGTGGCCTTCGGCGTACTTGAACATGCCGAAAAACAGCGCAATCGGCAAAAAGTCAAAGAGAATTTTCATCGCGTGATTATCGCGGCTTGAAATCGAGCGAGGCCGAGTTCATGCAGTAGCGCAGGCCGGTGGGCGCCGGGCCGTCTTCAAACACATGACCCAAATGCGCGCCGCAACTGGCGCAGACGGTTTCGGTGCGAACCCTGCCGTGGCTGCGATCCACATGCTCTTCAATCGCGCCTGCGGTGATTTCCTGTGAAAAGCTGGGCCAGCCGCAGCCCGCGTCAAACTTGGTGGCCGAGTCAAACAGCTCGGCGCCGCAGCAGATGCAGTGGTAGCGGCCTTGCGCGTCATGCGCTTCGTATTTGCCGGTGAACGGGCGCTCGGTGGCGGCGTGGCGCGTGACTTCAAAGGCGACGGGTTCGGCGCCTTTTTCGGCCAGCAGGGCTTTCCATTCGGCATCGGTTTTCTGGATTTTGGCGGTCATGCGGGTTTCCTGAAGGTGGATCTACAAAGTACAGCGTACAAAAATAAAGGTTGAATGTCAGCCCGGCGCTGAAAAAGACGGGCCGGTCATTCAGACGCGCCCGTCATTCACGAGCTGCAGCTAACGGCAATCGAGCTGGCCCAGTCGGGCGGGAATCCGGCCAGATCTTCATGCGCCGGATGCTCGTCAAACGGCGCTTGCAGCACGGCCAGCAGCGTATCGACTCGGGAAAAGTCTTTTAGTTTCGCGGCCTGGATGGCTTCTTCGCACAGGTGGTTGCGCAGCACGAATTTCGGGTTGCTCTTTTGCATCAAGGCGGCGCGCTGCGCTGGCGCCACGTTGCTCAGGCGCGCTGAATACTGCGCCGCCCAGGCGTTGAAGGATTCGCGGTCGAAGAACAGGTCGCGCAGCGGCTCGTGGCCGCTTTGCGGGGTGAACTGGTTCAGGCGGCGCCAGAAAATCGTGTAATCGACGCGGTTGGCGGCCAGCAGCCGGAAGGTTTCGTCGATCAGCGGCTGGTCGCCGGGCTGCGCGTCATCGGTGAGGCCGAGCTTGGCGCGCATGCGCTGTTGCAGCGCGTTCGGAAAGACGGTTTTGTACGATTCGAGCGCGGCCAGTGCGTCGTCCTGGTGTTCAATCAGCGGCAGCAGCGCCTGGCCCAGGCAAAACAGGTTCCAGTAAGCCATGTTCGGCTGGCGGTTGTAGGCGTAGCGGCCCTGGTCGTCGGAGTGGTTGCAGATGTGGCCGGGATCAAAGGTGTCGAGGAACTGGAACGGGCCGTAGTCAATCGTCAGGCCGAGCATGCTCATGTTGTCGGTGTTCATCACGCCGTGGCAAAAGCCCACCGATTGCCAGGCGGCCATCAGGTGTGCGGTGCGCTCGCTGACGGCTTGCAGCAGCGCGGCGTAGGGCTGCTGGGCGTCGCGGCAGGCGGGGTAAAAGCGGGCTATGACGTAATCGGCCAGCGTCTTGAGCTGGGCTGGCTGCTGGCGGTAGCTGAAATGCTCGAAATGGCCAAAGCGGAGAAAGCTCGGCGCGGTGCGCGTGACGACGGCGGCGGTTTCGATTTCCTCGCGCCGAATGGGCGCGTCGGAGCCGGTCACGCACAGCGCGCGAGTGGTGGCAATGCCCAAGCCGTGCATCGCTTCGGAGCACAAAAATTCGCGGATCGAGCTGCGCAGCACCGCCCGGCCATCGCCCGAGCGCGAATAGGGCGTGCGGCCCGCGCCTTTGAGCTGGATTTCCTGCGGGCCGTGCGGCGTGGCGATTTCGCCGAGCAAGATCGCCCGGCCATCGCCTAGCTGCCCGGCCCAGACGCCGAACTGGTGACCGGCATAGACGCTGGCCAGCGGCTGCGCGCCCGGTAGCGGCTGGCTGCCGCTGAGGGCGGCGAGCGTGTCGGCGGATTCCAGCCAGGCGTCTTGCAGGCCCAGCTCGCGGGCCAGCGCCCGGCTGCGCCCGACCCAGTAGCGGTGGATGTCAAGCTACTTGTCGCCTATGAGTGTTGAAATTAAGCGGTTTTTCTGAACTGGTTTTGTTCCTCCTTTTTGCCATTTTTCTGATTCACGGACTGATCGGGATTGAGGTGTACCTC
>Ga0302214_1000343_pt1 | contig 11450 bp, 7 predicted proteins | sample II_Fen_N1_3_FD_194584 | JGI IMG/M metagenome (GOLD analysis project Ga0302214, IMG submission 194584) | Peat permafrost microbial communities from Stordalen Mire near Abisko, Sweden - II_Fen_N1_3 | ecosystem: Environmental > Terrestrial > Soil > Wetlands > Permafrost | place: Sweden: Abisko... | reverse complement strand
GCTCCATGCCGTCTTCCATCGGGCTTTGGTAGGGGCCGAACTCGTTGTCGCCGCGCAGCATCAGCGCCTTGCGGCCTGCGTCCATGCGCAGCGCCAGTTCGTCGTCCTCGATGCAGGTTTCCATGTAAGCGGCCTGCTGCGCCTGCATGAATTCCGGCTCGAAGGCGCAGATTTCTTCGGGGTAAAAAAACTCCACCACGTTGAGCGTTTTGTCCGGCCCTTGCGGGTGCAGCGTGCTGACCACCAGCGTGTGCGGATACCACTCAATCATGATGTGCGGGTAGCAGGTGAGCCAGACTGCGCCATATTTGGGCTGCTCGCCCTTGCGGTACTGCAGCACCACGTCATGCCATTGTTTATACACATCGCTGCCGGGCTTGCCCAGCTTGTCGGACACGCCCACGGTTTGCACCGAGTAGTTGGGGGCCAGCTCCCAGCGCAGGTCGTCGGTGGTGACGAAGCCGCTCAGGCCGGGGTGGAAAGGGCCGACGTGGTAGTCCTCCAGATAGACCTCGATGAAGGTCTTCCAGTTGTAGTTGCACTCGTGCAGCTCCACCTTGTTGAGCTGGTAGCCGGAAAAATCTAGGTCCGCCATGTGGCTCATCGACGCCATTTCGGCGGCAATGTCGCGGCCATTGTCTTCAAAAATCAGGCCGTTCCAGGTGGTGGTTTTGTAGCGGTTCAGGTTCAGGCAGGGATCGACTTCGAAATGCGGCGCGCCGATCAGCTCGCCCGCCGTGTTATAGGTCCAGCGGTGCAGCGGGCAGACGATGTTGCTGGCGGTGTTGCCCCGGCCTTTGAGCATGGTCGCCTGGCGGTGGCGGCAGACGTTGGACACCAGTTCGATGCCCGAGGCGTTGCGCACCAGCACGCGCCCTTCGCCTTCTTGGGGCAGGGCGTAGTAGTCGCCCAGATTGGGCACGGCCAGCGCGTGGCCCAGGTAGCGCGGCCCGCTGGAAAACAGCTTTTGCTGCTCGCGCTGGAACAGGTCGGCGTCGAAATAGCTGGAAACGGGGAGTTGGCTGGTGGCCTGCAACAGGCGAAGACTTTTATCAGGCATTAATTTCTCTCGACATGCCCCACGCGCCTAAAACAGGCCGGGGACAGGTGAAAAACCAAGTAAATAGGCAAGCTGTGTGACAGCCCACGGGTGAAAAACCCCCGAAACCGATGGCTGCACAAGGCGCAATCTGGCATCGGGAAAAGGGCTCGATTCTACCTGTGCAGCTTGTTTTTCAAGTACTTTTGTCACCGCGCCGGAACGCTCTTTGGCCATGTGTTGCCGCAAGCCCGCATGAACACTTGCGGTAACCGCCTAAAATCACCCTTTTCCTCTCACTCTCATGGCCCCAAGTTCTCCTTTTCCTGCTTCGTCCGCTGATTTGCCTTGTGACGCAGCGGCTCCGGCTTTGCCTGACACCTACGAGGCTGCGCTGCAGGAGCTTGAAGGTCTGGCCAGCCGTCTGGGCTCTGGCCAGTTGCCGCTCGATCAGTTGCTCAGCGGTTATCAGCGCGGCGCGCAGTTGCTGGCGTTTTGCCGGGCTAGGCTGCAGGCCGTGGAAAATCAGATCAAGGTGCTGGAAGGCACCGAACTCAAGTCCTGGACCCAAGCGTCATAAGCTTGGCGTTCCCTGTCATCAACGGCCTGACGGCCTCACCGCCCTAGCGCAAGAGACTCCTGATTTTGAATGCCTCTGAAAAATCTCCTTTGTTCAGCTTGAGCGCCTGGAGCGCCCAGCAGTTGGGCCGCATTGAGCAGGCCTTGTCAAGTTGGGTCGCCGCTTCCCCTGATTCGCCCACGCCTGCGGGTTTGGTCGAGGCCATGCGCTATGCGGTGCTCGACGGCGGCAAGCGTCTGCGCCCGCTGCTGGTGCTGGCGGCCTGCGAAGCGGCCAATGGCAACGCGCAGGTGGCGCTGCGCCCGGCCTGCGCGGTCGAGCTGATTCACGCTTATTCGCTGGTGCATGACGACATGCCCTGCATGGACAACGACGTGCTGCGCCGGGGCAAACCGACGGTGCATGTTCAATTCGGCGAGGCGCAGGCCTTGTTGACTGGCGATGCGCTGCAGGCGCTGGCCTTTGAGCTGCTCACGCCCGAAGACGGCTCGCTGGACGCCGCCACGCAGGCCGCTTTGTGCCGCCTGCTGGCCCAATCGGCTGGTTTTCAGGGCATGGCCGGGGGGCAGGCGATTGATCTGGCCAGCGTCGGCTTGCCTTTGAGCTCTGAGCAGCTCCATGCCATGCACCGCCTCAAGACCGGCGCGCTGCTGCAAGCCAGCGTGATGATGGGCGCCGCCTGCGGCACGGCAACGCCTGCGGCGCTGAGTGCCCTGCGCGACTACGGCGCGGCCATCGGTCTGGCGTTTCAGGTCGTCGATGACGTGCTGGACGTGACCGCCGACGCCGCCACGCTGGGCAAAACTGCCGGTAAAGACGCCGCGCAAGACAAGCCCACCTTTGTCTCGCTGCTGGGGCTGAGCGCCTCGCAGGACTACGCCCAGCAACTGCTGGCGCAAGCCCTTGCCAGCCTTGCCGCCAGCGGCCTGAAAAACACCCACGCGCTGCAGGCGCTGGCCGACATGCTGGTCAACCGTCACCACTAGAGAGGGCCGTCAACATGCCGCTTCAAACCACGACTTCCTCCATGTATTCCTTGCTTGAAACCATCCACAGCCCCGCCGACCTGCGTTTGCTGCCGCGCGACCAGCTCAAGGCGCTTGCGGGCGAGCTGCGCGCCTACGTGCTCGACAGCGTGTCCAAAACCGGCGGGCATTTAAGCTCCAACCTCGGTACGGTCGAGCTGACCGTGGCGCTGCACTACGTCTTCAACACGCCCGATGACCGGCTGGTCTGGGACGTGGGCCACCAGACTTACCCGCACAAAATCCTCACCGGGCGGCGCGAACGCATGGGCAGCTTGCGCCAACTTGGCGGCCTGTCGGGTTTTCCGCGCCGCGATGAAAGCGAGTACGACACCTTCGGCACCGCGCACTCGTCAACGTCGATTTCCGCCGCGCTCGGCATGGCGCTGGCCGCTGAAATCAAGGGCGAAGACCGTAATTCAGTGGCCATCATCGGCGACGGCTCGATGAGCGCGGGCATGGCCTTCGAGGCGCTGAACAACGCGGGCGTGCATGACCATTGCAAACTGCTGGTCGTGCTCAACGACAACGACATGAGTATCAGCCCGCCGGTCGGCGCGTTGAACCGCCACCTGGCGCAGCTGATGAGCGGGCGCTTTTACGCCTCGGCGCGCCATGTGGGTAAAAAAGTGCTCCAAGTGGCGCCGCCGCTGCTGGAGCTGGCCAAGCGTCTCGAATCCCACGCCAAGGGCATGGTGGTGCCCGCCGCGCTGTTTGAAAGCTTTGGCTTTAACTACATCGGCCCGATTGATGGCCACGACCTCGAATCGCTGGTGCCGACGCTGGAAAACATCAAGCATTTGATGGCCAGCGGCGCCGGGCCGCAGTTCCTACATGTCGTGACCAAAAAAGGCCAGGGCTACAAGCTGGCCGAAGCCGACCCGATTGCCTACCACGGCCCCGGCAAGTTCGACCCGTCGATGGGACTGCAAAAATCCGCCACGCCCGCCAAGCCGACGTTTACGCAGGTGTTTGGCCGCTGGCTGTGCGACATGGCCGCGCACGACCCGCGCTTGGTCGGCATCACGCCCGCCATGCGTGAAGGTTCGGGCATGGTCGAATTTCACCAGCGTTTCCCGGCGCGTTACCACGATGTGGGCATCGCCGAGCAGCATGCGGTGACCTTTGCCGCCGGTATGGCCTGCGAAGGCTTGAAGCCGGTGGTGGCGATTTATTCGACCTTCCTACAGCGCGGCTACGACCAGCTGATTCACGACGTGGCGTTGCAAAACCTGCCGGTGGTGTTTGCGCTGGACCGCGCTGGTCTGGTCGGTGCCGACGGCGCGACCCACGCGGGCGCTTACGATATTCCGTTCCTGCGCTGCATTCCCAACATGAGCATCGCCTGCCCGGCGGACGAAAACGAATGCCGCAAGCTGCTGTCTTCGGCGTTTGAGCAAAATCACCCGGTGGCCGTGCGCTACCCGCGCGGTGCCGGCGCTGGCGTGCCGACCGAAGCCGGGCTAGCCTCGCTGCCTTTCGGCAAGGGCGAGATTCGCCGCGAAGGCAGCCGTATCGCTATTTTGGCCTTCGGCACGTTGCTCTATCCGGCGCTGCAGGCGGCTGAAAAGCTGGGCGCTACGGTGGTCAACATGCGCTGGGCCAAGCCGCTGGACACCGAGCTGCTGCTGCAAATCGCCGCCCGCCATGAGGCGCTGGTGACGGTGGAAGAGGGCGCCATCATGGGTGGTGCAGGCAGCGCCGTCGGCGAGGCGCTGCAGGCGGCGGGCGTTGCCCTGCCGCTGCTGCAGTTGGGGCTGGAAGACGCTTTCATCGAGCACGGCGATCACGCGCACTTGCTGGCGTTGCAGGGGCTGGACGCGGCGGGCATGGAGGCGGCGATCCGGGCGCGTTTTGGTGTGCCGCCGGAGGCTGATTTGGCGCCCAAGTTGGTGGCCTGAGCGGGCTCTGGCGTGTTGTTTGCGTTGCCAATTTTCTTGTTCCACACATTTAACCGTATCGATGGCTAGAATGATTTCCATGGCAACCAAACTCCCCAAAATTCCGGCCCAGCCGCCAGCCCCCGCCATCCGCCCGAAGAATCCCGATGGCGGTGAATCGGTCGTGCTGGAACGTCGCCCGCAAAAAACCAAGCCGCCGCAGATGCATCAGGTGGTGCTGCTCAACGATGACTACACACCGATGGAGTTTGTCGTGGTGGTGATCCAGGAGTTCTTCAACAAGGACCGGGAGACCGCCACGCAGATCATGCTCAAAATTCATCTGGACGGCAAAGGAATATGCGGTGTTTTCACCAAGGATGTAGCGGCTACCAAAGTCGATCAAGTGACTGAAGCGGCCCGCAAAAATGGCCACCCGCTGCAGTGTGTTTCTGAACCCATTGAATAATCGCAAAACCGGCCAATATTCTCTTCAGTAAAGTATCTCTTCAAGCAAGCCGAAAGGAAAATCTATGATTGCCCAGGAATTAGAAGTCAGCTTGCACATGGCCTTTGTCGAAGCACGTCAGCAGCGCCACGAGTTCATCACCGTTGAGCACCTGTTGTTGGCCTTGCTCGACAACCCCAGTGCAGCAGAAGTATTGCGTGCCTGCTCCGCCAATATTGACGATTTGCGCAAGTCGCTTGCCAATTTCATCAAGGACAACACGCCGCAGGTCGCTGGCAGCGATGATGTCGATACGCAGCCTACGCTGGGTTTCCAGCGCGTGATTCAGCGCGCCATCATGCACGTACAGTCCACCGGCAGCGGCAAGAAAGAAGTCAACGGCGCCAATGTGCTGGTGGCGATTTTTGGCGAAAAAGACTCCCATGCGGTGTACTACCTGCACCAACAGGGCGTCACGCGCCTGGACGTGGTCAATTTCATCGCCCACGGCATCAAGAAAAGTGATCCTGCTGAGCCCACCAAGCCCGGCGAAACCGCCGCCGAAAACGAAGAGGGCGCTGAGAAAAACGAAAAAGCCTCGCCGCTGGAGCAGTACACCGTCAACCTCAACCAGTTGGCCAAGGACGGTAAGATTGATCCGCTGATTGGCCGTCACTACGAAGTCGAGCGCGTCATTCAAATCCTGTGCCGCCGCCGCAAAAACAACCCGCTGCTGGTGGGCGAGGCTGGCGTGGGCAAAACGGCGATTGCCGAGGGCTTGGCCTGGCGCATCACGCAAAAAGACGTGCCGGAAATTCTGGCCGAAGCCAACGTGTATTCGCTCGACATGGGCGCGCTGCTGGCGGGCACCAAATACCGGGGTGATTTTGAGCAGCGCCTCAAGGGCGTTTTGAAAGCGCTCAAGGACAAACCGCACGGCATCCTGTTCATCGACGAAATCCACACGCTGATCGGCGCGGGCGCGGCTTCGGGCGGCACGCTGGACGCGTCCAACCTGCTCAAACCCGCGCTCAGTTCGGGCCAGCTCAAATGCATCGGCGCGACGACGTTCACCGAATACCGGGGCATCTTTGAAAAAGACGCTGCCCTGTCGCGGCGCTTCCAGAAGGTCGATGTGGTCGAGCCGTCGGTGCAGGAAACCGTCGAGATTCTCAAGGGGTTGAAATCGCGCTTTGAAGAGCACCACGGCGTGAAATACGCGCTGGCGGCGCTGCAGGCGGCGGCTGAACTCAGCGCCAAGTACATCAACGACCGCCATCTGCCCGACAAGGCGATTGACGTGATTGACGAGGCAGGCGCTGCCCAGCGGATTTTGCCGCCCTCCAAGCGCAAAAAAACCATCACTAAAGCCGAAGTCGAAGAGATCGTGGCAAAAATCGCCCGCATCCCGCCCGCCAATGTCTCCAGCGATGATCGAGGCAAACTCAAAACGCTGGAGCGCGATTTGAAAAGCGTGGTGTTCGGCCAGGACAAGGCGCTGGACGTGCTGGCCTCTGCGGTCAAGATGGCGCGCTCGGGGCTGGGCAAGGAAGACAAGCCCATCGGCTCCTTCCTGTTCTCTGGCCCGACCGGCGTGGGCAAGACGGAAGCGGCCAAGCAGCTCGCTTACATCATGGGCATCGAGTTGCTGCGCTTTGACATGTCCGAATACATGGAGCGCCACGCCGTGAGCCGCCTGATCGGCGCGCCTCCGGGCTACGTCGGTTTTGACCAGGGCGGCCTGCTGACCGAAGCGATCACCAAAAAGCCGCATTGCGTGCTGCTGCTCGACGAAATCGAAAAAGCACACCCGGACATTTTCAACGTGCTGCTGCAGGTCATGGACCACGGCACGCTGACGGACAACAACGGGCGCAAGGCCGATTTCCGCAACGTGATCATGGTGATGACGACCAACGCGGGCGCTGAGACGATGAACAAAGCGACCATCGGCTTCACCAACCCACGCGAGGCGGGCGACGAGATGGCCGACATCAAACGCCTGTTCACGCCCGAGTTCCGCAACCGGCTCGACGCGGTGGTGAGCTTCAAAGCGCTCGACGAGGTGGTGATTTTGCGCGTGGTGGACAAGTTCCTGCTGCAGCTTGAAACGCAACTGGCCGAGAAAAAGGTGGAAGTCACTTTCACCGACGCGCTGCGCAAGTACCTGGGCAAGAAGGGCTTTGATCCGCTGATGGGCGCGCGCCCAATGCAGCGCCTGATTCAGGACACCATCCGCCGCGCCTTGGCCGATGAACTGCTGTTTGGCCGCCTGACCGATGGCGGACGCCTGACAGTCGATATCGCCCTGAGCAAGGACGAAAAAGGCGTCGAAACCGGCGAAGTCAAGCTCGACATCCAGCCCCTGGTCAAACGCGAAGGTCGCGCCAAGCCCGAGGCTGAGGCGACTGAATCAAACTGATTGATGGCGCAGACGCCATGAGTGCCCCCTAAAAAGCAGGGTGCTTAAAAAAAGGCCGGTAGCATCACGCTACTGGCCTTTTTGCTGGGCGCCCTGAAATCAACCCTCGTTAATTAAAAAGCTCACTATGACTCCTCACACTTTTCTTTGGCACGACTACGAGACTTTTGGTCTTAACCCGAGGCGTGACCGGCCCGCGCAGTTTGCCGGTATTCGCACCGACGCTGAACTCAATGAAATTGGCGAGCCGGTGATGCTGTATTGCCAGCCCGCCAATGACTATTTGCCCGATCCGCAGTCTTGCCTGATTACCGGCATCACGCCGCAGCATTGCCTGCAGCACGGCCTGCCGGAGCACACATTTGCCGCGCAGATTGAGCAGTTGCTGGCCGAGCCGGGCACGATTGGCGTGGGCTACAACACGATTCGCTTTGACGACGAGGTGACGCGCTTCATGTTCTGGCGCAACCTGATCGACCCGTATGCGCGTGAGTGGCAAAACGACTGTGGTCGTTGGGATTTGCTCGATGTTGTGCGCATGGCTTACGCGCTGCGGCCCGAGGGCATCCAGTGGCCGCTGACGGATGAGGGTAAGCCCAGTTTCAAGCTCGAAGACCTGGCCCGCGCCAATGGCCTGCTGCACGAGACGGCGCATGACGCGCTGTCCGACGTGCGCGCCACCATTGCGCTGGCACGGCTGATCCGCACGGCGCAGCCCAAGCTGTTCGATTTTTGTCTGGGATTGCATAAAAAAGACCGGGTGATTGAGGAGTTGGGCCTGCCAGCGACCCTGAAAAACTGCCGCCCGTTTTTGCATGTTTCTGGCATGTTTTCGCCTGAGCGGGGTTGTTTGGCGGTGATGTTCGCGCTGGCCACTCACCCGAGCAACAAAAATGAAATTCTGGCCTGGGATCTGGCCCGTGACCCGAGCGAATTGGCGCAACTCGACGTGGCAACGCTGCGCCAGCGGCTGTTTACCAAATCAGCCGATTTGCCGCCAGGCGTGCAGCGCCTGGCGATCAAGTCGGTGCATTTGAACAAGTCGCCAATGGTTATAAGTAATCTACATATTTTGAATTCCAAAATAACCACACGTTGGAATATCAACATAGAACAAGTCTTAGAACATGCAAAAATCGCCGCAAACCTACCCGACATGAGCGCCATCTGGCCACAAGTTTTCCAACGGCCAAAAGACGATCAGCAACTTGATGTCGATGAAGACCTCTACGGTGGATTTATCGGTAACGCCGACCGACGACGACTCCACCAACTGCTGGCCATGTCACCGGAAGAACTGGCGCACAACCGCACCGGCTTTGACGATCCCCGGCTAAAAACCGTGTTGTTTCGTTACCGCGCCCGAAATTTTCCAGAAACTTTGTTACCAGATGAGATCGAAAGCTGGAACGCCCACCGCATCGCCCGACTGCTCGAAGGTGAGGACGGGGCACGCAATGTCGATGCGCTGTTTTCCGCCATTGACAGCTTGTCAGAAACAGCTGATGAGCGGGGCGAGGCGATTCTGGGCGCGCTTTACGATTACGCCGAGACCATTGCCCCTGAAATTTGATGGGAATCGAAAAGACCAAATAAAGTGCCGATGGACACTTCGTAAGTGTTGCGCGTATCGACCCCCACCAACGCAGCAGTCAGGAAGTCAGGCACGGTGATGATCTATATCTTGTCAGAGGGCGCGAAGGAGCTGGCTCGCATCATTCTGTCTTCAAATTCACCAAAATAGGCGGACATGGTCTTGTCCAGTTGCTCAATGCGGGTCAGCAAGACCTGCTCTTGCGCCTGAAAACGCTCTTCCTGCTCTTTGCTGATGGCGACTTGGCGCTGCTGTTCTTCCTGGGCCTGGGCTTCCAGAAAACTGCGCAATTCGGTAAACCGGGAAGCCTCCGCCTTGTCGGCCAAGTCACGCTGGGTGCTCAGCTCGCGGGTGAGCGTGCGGGTTTCAAGCATATTTTTGCTTTGAATGTAGAGGGTGTTGGCCAGAAAAATTACCGTGACCAGCCCCAGCAACAACAGCATGAGCAGCCCCAGTGGCAGCTGAACGCTGCTCAGCCCCAGGTTGAGCGTGTTTACCTTGGTGAACTCATCCACATTCAATGCAAAAAATCCGGCCATCAGCAAAATCAAGGCAATTAAAGAAAAAGTGCGTGCATGCATGGTTGGACTCCCAAAGGCTTCAATTGTGCTGCTTGCAGCGCGAAAACCCTGTGGGACAATTCCGTCCCTTAACGCACAGCCAGCACGGCCTGTGCGCTTGGTGACTTGCCAATACTCTTTATTTACCATGCAAAAAATTATTCGCCAGATCGCCGCTGACATCAAGGCCCAGGAGTATCAGGTCAAAGCGGCAGTGGAGCTGCTCGACGGCGGCGCGACCGTGCCGTTCATTGCGCGCTACCGCAAGGAAGCTACCGGCGGGCTGGACGATATTCAATTGCGCGAGCTGGAATACCGGCTGGGCTACCTGCGCGAGCTGCAGGAGCGTCGCCAGACCATTCTCAAAAGCATCGAAGAGCAGGGCAAGCTCACGCCGCAACTGCGCGCCGCCATCGAGCAGGCCGCCACCAAGCAGGATTTGGAAGACCTGTACCTGCCCTACAAAACAAAACGCCGCACCAAAGGCCAGATCGCCCGCGAAGCTGGCATTGAGCCGCTGGCAGACGCGCTGTTTGCCAACCCGTCGCTGGTGCCCGCTGACGAAGCCGCCGCTTATGTCAAAGCTGAAAAGAACGAGGCGGGCGACGACTTCACCACCGTGCAGGCGGTGCTGGACGGCGTGCGCGACATTCTGAGCGAGCGCTGGGCCGAAGACGCGGCGCTGGTGCAGTCGCTGCGCCAATGGCTCTGGAGCGAAGGGCTGTTTTCGTCCAAGCTGGTCAGCGGCAAGGATGAAAACCACCCCGACAACGCCAAGTTCCGCGACTATTTTGACTACGACGAGCCGATTGGCCGCGTGCCGTCGCACCGGGCTCTGGCCGTGTTTCGAGGCCGGGGGCTGGAGATTCTGGATGCCAAACTGGTGCTGCCGCAGCCGCTTGACGCCGTTCAGCCCCAAACCGGAAAAGCTGGCCCAGTCGGTTCCCTAGCCGAGGGAAAAATCGCGCTGCATCTGGGCTGGAGCCACCAAGCACGGCCCGCCGACGATTTGCTGCGCAAATGCGTGGCCTGGACCTGGCGCGTCAAGCTCAGCCTGTCGCTGGAGCGCGATTTATTCTCCCGCCTGCGCGAGGACGCCGAAAAAACTGCCATCAAGGTGTTTGCCGACAACCTGCGTGATTTGCTGCTGGCCGCGCCCGCCGGGCCGCGTGTGGTGATGGGGCTGGATCCCGGCATTCGCACCGGCGTGAAAGTCGCGGTGGTCGATAGCACCGGCAAGCTGGTCGAAACCGCCACCGTCTATCCCCACGAGCCGCGCCGCGACTGGGACGGCTCGCTGCACACGCTGGCCAAGCTGTGCGAAAAGCACGGCGTCAATTTAATCGCCATCGGCAACGGCACGGCCAGCCGCGAAACCGACAAGCTGGCCGCCGATTTAATCAAGCTCATGGCAAAAACGGCTCAGGCGCAGGCTGGTGACACGCAAGCGGCTATCGACAAGGTGGTGGTGAGCGAGGCGGGCGCGTCCGTCTATTCCGCCAGCGAATTTGCGTCGCAGGAAATGCCCGATGTGGACGTGAGCCTGCGCGGCGCGGCCAGCATTGCCCGGCGGCTGCAAGACCCGCTGGCCGAGCTGGTCAAAATCGACCCCAAATCCATCGGCGTCGGCCAGTACCAGCACGATGTGAACCAGAGCGATTTGGCACGCAGCCTGAGCGCCGTCGTCGAAGATTGCGTGAACAGCGTCGGCGTGGACTTGAACACGGCCAGCGTGCCGCTGCTGGCGCGTGTGTCGGGGCTGAGCCAGACCGTGGCCAAATCGGTGGTGCGCTGGCGCGATGCCAACGGCGCATTTGCCAGCCGCGCCGATTTGCTGAAAGTCACGGGGCTGGGCGCGAAGACTTTCGAGCAAAGCGCGGGCTTTTTGCGCCTGCGCCAGAG
>Ga0302214_1000337_pt1 | contig 11518 bp, 6 predicted proteins | sample II_Fen_N1_3_FD_194584 | JGI IMG/M metagenome (GOLD analysis project Ga0302214, IMG submission 194584) | Peat permafrost microbial communities from Stordalen Mire near Abisko, Sweden - II_Fen_N1_3 | ecosystem: Environmental > Terrestrial > Soil > Wetlands > Permafrost | place: Sweden: Abisko... | reverse complement strand
CATTGCTACGAGAGGCACTCGGCGGCATAATGTAGCCCCTTTTTTCTGCCCCTACATATGTGGAAGGTTCCCGTGACTCAGAAGCCCGACCAGTGTCTTGGTGAATGGATCGACCGTGAAGCACTCGCAGAAGCGATGATTCCGCTTATCGGTCAGCTCTACCGCAATAACAACGTGGTGAGCTCGATCTATGGCCGCAGCCTGATCAATCGTTCAGTCATTGCGATTCTCAAAGCTCACCGCTTTGCTCGTCATCGTCAGTCCGACGACAGCGAGCTGTCCGTCCACGAAACATTCCCGCTGCTCAAGGCGATGAGCGAGCTCAAGCTCGGCGCCGCTTCGGTAGACCTGGGCAAGCTCGCGGTCAAATTCAAGACCCAGGGCAATGGTCGCACTGTCGAGCAGTTCGTCCGTGAAGAACTGGCTGACGTGGTTGGCCAGCAGAACGCTTCCGCTCGCAAAGGCACCGACGTGGTCCTGTACGGCTTCGGTCGTATCGGCCGTCTGCTGGCGCGCATCCTGATCGAGAAAACCGGTGGTGGCGACGGCCTGCGTCTGCGCGCCATCGTTGTCCGCAAGGGCGCCGAGAACGATCTGGTCAAGCGTGCGAGCCTGCTGCGTCGTGATTCGGTTCATGGTCCGTTCGATGGCACCATCACCATTGATGAAGCCAACAACACCATCACCGCCAACGGCAACCTGATCCAGGTTATCTACGCGAAAAACCCGACTGAAGTGGATTACACCCAGTACGGCATCAAAGACGCGCTGCTGGTGGATAACACTGGCGTATGGCGTGACGCCGATGGCCTGGGCCAGCACCTGGCCTGCCCGGGTATCGACCGCGTTGTCCTGACCGCGCCTGGCAAAGGCAAGCTGAAGAACATCGTTCACGGCATCAACCATGCCGAGATCACCGCTGACGACAAGATCATTTCGGCCGCTTCCTGCACCACCAACGCCATCGTGCCGGTGCTGAAGGCCGTGAATGACAAGTTCGGCATCGTCAACGGCCACGTTGAAACGGTTCACTCGTACACCAACGACCAGAACCTGATCGACAACTTCCACAAGGGCGATCGCCGTGGCCGTAGCGCCGCGCTGAACATGGTCATCACCGAGACCGGTGCTGCCACTGCCGCTGCCAAGGCCTTGCCTGAGCTGGCCGGCAAGCTGACCGGTAACGCGATCCGCGTTCCGACGCCAAACGTGTCGATGGCCATTCTCAACCTGAACCTTGAGAAAGCCACCACCCGCGACGAGATCAACGAGTACCTGCGCCAGATGGCCATGCACTCCGATCTGCACAAGCAAATCGACTACGTCAGCTCGCAGGAAGTGGTTTCCACCGACTTCGTTGGCTCGCGCCACGCAGGCGTTGTGGACGCTGAAGCGACCATCACCCAGGACAACCGCGTTGTACTGTACGTTTGGTACGACAACGAGTTCGGCTACAGCTGCCAGGTGGTTCGCGTGATGGAAGACATGGCCGGTGTAAACCCGCCAGCGTTCCCGCGCTAAGCCTTAGCGGCACATGAAAACGCCCCGACATTGTCGGGGCGTTTTTGTTTGGGCGATTGTCGTGTCCAAATCACGCGGTAAACACAAAAACCTGTAGGAGCTGGCTTGCCAGCGAAAGCGGTCCGCCAGTCGATATTGATGTTGGACTATTCGCTGGCAAGCCAGCGCCAACAAGTGCCACTACTTATATCTTTTTAATCTTTCCGATAACGAATTGAGAATTATCTAAAATACGATACAAAGTTCATTTTTAAATTAAAAATAAAAACCTGTAGTAAAAATAAGTAGTTGTCGCATATTTTTTCAGTAATAGTTTCAGTGGATCCAATTTTGTAAATGGTACATATTTGACGTCATTTAATTGTTCAGTTCAAATGCTTGACACCCATCAGGACTGAATCTAGTGTCGCCAATGTAAGCGCCCGCTCTGCCACGGGCCTGTCGAGTCTTTTCGTTATTGCTGTACAACAACTCTCCAAAAAGACAGGAATCTCATTCCTGCTCACATCACCATAAAATCCAATAAAACGTCGTCGGCTTAGTTGCTGTTCGATCGATCAATTTCGTTTTGCTCACCCTGCCAAAAGTGTTTCGCAGTCACGGTTTGTTATTGCCTGGCTGATATGCGGTTGGTCTATCGGGAGAGTCAGACATGGCAGAAGAACGCTCAAAGCTATTGTCACTGTTGCCACGCCTGGTGGGGTTGGGTGTCCTTGGATTTATCGTCTGGTTACTGTTGTCGACCTTGCTGATGCCGCTGGTGTCCGCCTCGGCGACACGGGCGATTTTGAATGCGCCGGTGATTCTGTTGACCACTCCGATTGATGGCGTGGTGAGTTCGTTGGAGGTCAAGCCCGGCATGACTTTCAGTCAGGGCCAGAAAATTGCGGTAGTGGAAAATCCGCGAGCCAACCAGGAAACCCTGCTGACCCTGCAAACCCGGCGCCTGACCCTGGAGCAACAGCTGTCCTCGTCAACCAGTCAGGCCGAGCACGATCAGCGGTACTACGAAGAACTGGAGAAAACCAGCGAGCAGTATCAGGCCGCGTTTCACACCCGCCAGTTGTTCACTCAAAAAGCGCTCAAAGCCGAAAACAGTGCGGCCAGCGCACGGTTGATAGACGCCCAGGAAACCGTCGAGCGCAATCTCGAGTTGTTCGTCCAGGGGGCAGTGAGTGGCGCGGTGGTTGCTTCGTCGAAAGCCCAGTTGGCTTCGTTGCAAGGGGCGGCGGAATCGGTGCGTTCGCAGTTGCGGATCACCGACGGCGACGTCAGTGCGGCAAGCAAGCAGGTTTACCTCGATCCCGATCAACTGCGCATGTTCGATCTCAGCGCGCAGATGACCACGCTCAAACTCAGTCTGGAGAACCAGGCCCGCAACCGTCGGGCGTATCAACAGGAACTCGACAACCTCAATCAGTTGATCGAAACCGAGCAGAACCGGGTCAAGTTGATGGCCGGCTACGACGTCGTTGCCTACTCGCCCGGTACCGTCCAGGAGTTGCTGGCGCCTCAGGGCACGCTGGTGCAGGCCGGCTCGACCTTGTTGCGCGCCACCGATTGCGGACAAAGCTACGTGATTGCGGTATTCCCCGAGCGCATGGCCAGCAAGATCGACCGCGACAGCGTGCTCACGGTGAAAATCCGTGGGTTGAATGAACCCCTCAAGGCCAGCGTGGTGCAGTTGCTGTCCAGCACGTCGGACATTCGCGCCAACACCTACAGCGTGCCGTTCCCCTATGCCGAGCAGAATTCGGTGTACGTCGTCGGCACGTTTGCCTCAGACCTGACCGACGCCCAGCGAGCCATGACCTGCAACCCAGGGTTGTGGGCCAGTGCCGAGGTGTCGCGGCCATGAACATTGTTCTGCGCGGGGGATTGAGCTTGATGCTGCTCGTCAGCGGGGTGTCTGCCATGGCGGCTCAGCCGAGGCCGCAACTGGCGGCAATGACCTGTGCGGCGCTGGATCAAGCCGTCACAGCCCTGCCGGCGGGGCCGGTGCTGGTGGCCAGTTACCCGCCGCTGGATGGGCATCCTGCGCCGATCCTGGCGTTGCGCGGCGTGGCGTTCACTTACGATAACGCGCTGGCCAGCATTGCCTTGTTTGCGTGCGGCAAGGCGGAGTCGGCGCGGCGGATCGCCGATGCACTGGTCTTCGCGACACGGCACGATCCGGAATATCAGGACGGACGCTTGCGCAATGCCTACGCCGCCGGTGCCGTGGGTTCGCCGTCGATGAAATTGCCGGGTTACTGGAGCGTCGAGCGCAATGCCTGGAATCAGGACGCGTACCAAGTCAGCAGCGCCACCGGCAATCAGGCGTGGGCAGCCCTGGCGCTGTTGGAGGCCTACCGGCAGAGCGGCAAAGCGTCTTACCTGGAGGCCGCACGAAAAGTCCTGTACTGGTCGCAGAAAAACACCTACGACGGGCAATCGCCCGCCGGTTTCAGTGGTGGCTACTACGGGTACTTTTCCAAACAGATCCAGCAGAACTGGAAATCCACCGAACACAACGTTGACCTCGCCGCGGCGTGGTCGGCACTCGACGCGGTGGCACCCGATAGTGATTCGGCAGCGCAGGCGCAGATTGCCCGGCAGTTTGTCTCGAGCCAGTGGGACGCCGGGGAAGGGCGCTTCCTGATCGGCACCGGTGCCGATGGGCGGACGTCGGACCGCGTGCGCTCAGGGCTCGATGCGCAGATTTGGCCTTTGATAGCCCTGCATGATCCACCCAGGGACTGGCGTCGGGTCTTCGCCTTCATCGATCACGCTCACCGCGCTGGCGAGGGGTATGGATTCAATCGCGACCCCGATGGCCTGTGGACCGAAGGCACCGCGCAAGCCGCTGCCGTGGCGCGCTTGAGTGGCTTGAGCGACAAGGCGCAGCCGCTGTGGAGCGTGCTGCTGGCGCAAGAGGCTGGCAATGGATGGCTGTTCGCAACGCCGGCACCGCGCATCAGTACCGGACTGGCCATCGGTCCGGACTCGGTCACCAATGACTTTTTCTACTACCACCTGCCTCACTTGGGCGCCACAGCGTGGGCGGCGATTGCGGCCACCGGCGTCAATCCTTTTACCGGCTCTCAAGAGGCTGACTGACATGCAGGCACTGGATTCGCTGCAACTGCTGCAAATCAATTTCTGGACGCTGGCGGCGGTGGTGTTGTTCACCTGCCTGACCCACCGTGATCAATGGGCCGCGCGGGCCGGTTTCGGCGCTGTCACCGCATTATTGCTGGTCAACTACGCGGCCTGGAGAATTCGCGACACGTTGCCCGACGGCCACTCCGGATTCGCCACGGTCTGGGCCTACGCCTTCCTGTTTTTCGAGATGCTGGCGATTGGTTACACCCTGTTCTCCATCGTCGTGATGCTCTGTCGCACGGATCACCGCAAAGAGGCCGATGCCGGTGAGCGACGTCTGCGTGCGCAAGGCAGTGCGGTGCCTGCGGTGGATATCTTCATCGCCACCTACAACGAAGGCCTCGATATTCTCGAAAAAACCATCATCGCTGCCCAGGCGATCGACTACCCGAATTTCACCATCTGGGTGCTCGACGACACCCGGCGTGACTGGTTGCGCGATTACTGTGCCGAGGTGGGCGTGCAATACGCGCGGCGCCCTGACAATTCCCACGCCAAGGCCGGCAACCTGAACAACGGCTTGCGCCAGTCGGCGGCCGCCAGCAATGCGCCTTACATTCTGGTGCTCGATGCCGACTTCGCGCCGCAGCAACCGATCCTGATGCGCACGCTGGGGTTGTTCGACGACCCCAAGGTCGGCCTGGTGCAGACGCCGCAGTTTTACTACAACCCCGATCCGATCCAGCACAACCTCGGCACGTCGGCCTGCTGGGTGGATGAGCAGCGGGTGTTCTTCGATGTGTTTCAGCCGGCGAAGGATGGCTGGGATGCGGCGTTTTGTGTCGGCACGTCCTTCGTGGTGCGGCGCGATTTGATTACCGAAGTCGGCGGTTTTCCTACCGGTTCGGTGTGCGAAGACATCTACACGACCTACCGCTTGTTGCAAAAAGGCTACGTCACCCGTTGGTTGAATGAGCGTCTGTCGATCGGTTTATCCGCCGAAGGCCTGACCGAGTACATCAACCAGCGCGGGCGCTGGTGCCTGGGCACGATCCAGGTGGCACTGCTCAAGGAAGGCCCGCTGCGCGGCAGCGGCTACACGCTCAACGACCGGTTGCATTATGTGCATGGCCTGATGCACTGGTTTTCCAAGCCGTTCATTTTGATGATGCTGGTTTCGCCGGTGCTCTACTGGTATTTCGGCATCGCCGGGTTCTACGCTAACCCGGTGGACTTCCTGGCCTTCGGCATGCCGGCGCTGATTGCCTTCTGGGGCTATGGCACCTGGGTCACCGACCGGCGCACCTTGCCGATTTTCACCGAGGTCACTCAGATCGTCGCTTCGCTGGCCGTCACCGCGACCATTGCCAGCGCCATGATCCGACCGTTCGGGCGGCCGTTCAAAGTCACCGCCAAGGGGCTCGATCGCTCGCGCACGATGGTGCACTGGAAGTTATTCGGTTTCTTTTTTTCGCTGACGCTGTTTTCGCAGATCGGTGCCTACATCGCCATCAGTACCGCTGCTTCGTTTGACGGCAACATGATGTTCAATCTTTGCTGGACGGTGGTCGCGCTGATCTACAACCTGGCCACGCTGGTGGCTTGTGTCGACCGGCCACGGTTGCATGGCGAGGAACGTTTTCCATTCGATAAGGCCACGGGGTTTCGCTTCGGCGGCAAAGTCCTGCCCGGTCGCCTGGTGGACATCTCCCTCAGTGGCACGTCCTTGACCTGCGCCTTTGCGTCCTCGATCAAGCCGGGGCTGTGTGGTCAGGTGTGGGTCGACAAGCTTGGCTGGCTGGACGTGGAAGTCATGCGCAATCACGGCGACGACCGATTGGGCTTGAGGTTTGCCGACCTGGACGAAACGCTGCGGCGGCGGTTGATCGCACGGTTGTTCAGTGATGCGTCGATCAACGTCGTCAGCAAGGCGGAGCCGGCGCAGGCCTTTGGCACGTTACTGCAGCGCTCCCTGTTGGGTGAGAAGCGACTGGCGCCGCGTGCGCCGAAACCGGTCAAGGCGCCGTCTTACGTTTCGCCTGCACGCTGGCGGCCGGTCCGGGTCCGTTCGCGTCAACCGTCTCTGCCGTCCCTCAATGTCAGTCGCTCAAGTCTGTGGACACTGCTTCTTTCTCCCTTGCGAGCTTTGCTCGGCCAACGCTTGTAGGTGCGCGCCATGAACAGTTGCTTATCCACGTCTTGCTTCATGTCTTTGCTGCTGCTCGGTGGTTGTTCGCTGGAACCGACCTACGAGAAGCCCGATGCACCCATCGACCAGCAATGGCCGGTGAACACCGCCGGAGAGTGTTGCAAGGGCAAGCAGGCATTCGACAAAGACTGGCGCGGTTTTGTGGTCGATGACCGACTGCGTCAGTTGATTGAAATGGCCCTGGTCAACAACCGCAGCCTGCGTCAGTTCGCGGCCAGTGTCGAAGAAGCGCGGGCCGGTTATGACAGTGCCGAGTCGGGGCTTTTTCCTACCATTGGCATCGACACTTACGCCGGGCGCAGCAAGCTGCCGCCCTTGGTGCGCACGCCTGGTGGTGGCGCCACGGCCGGCAGTATCGCCAATACGTTTCAGGCCACGGCGGGCTTTACGTCCTACGAGTTGGACTTTTTCGGCCGCCTGCGCAGTCAACGCAATGCGGCGGGGGCACGCTTCGAGGCGTCCGAGGCGGACTATCAAACGGCACGGCTGGCGCTGATCGGCGAAGTCGCCAGCACCTGGTTGAGCCTCAAGGCCAATCAGCATTTGCTGGATCTTGCGCAGAGCACCTACCAATCCCAGGACCGCTACGGCCAACTGTTGCGCAAGAGCTACAACCTCGGTTCCAGTGCCCGGATCGACGTGCACCAGGCCGACGCGCAAACCAATACGGCGGCGGTGCAGGTCAACACTTACCGCATGCAAGTGGCGCAGAACACCAATGCGCTGCGGGTGCTGGTGGGACAACCGATACCGGTGGGGCTGTTGCCCACCGGGGCGCTGGGTGAGCAGATGGCGACACTGGATGTGCCGGCCGGCTTGCCCTCGGCGCTGGTTGAGCGCCGGCCGGACATCATGTCGGCCGAGGCGCAGTTACGCGCAGCCAATGCGGATATCGGCGCGGCGCGCACGGCGTACTTCCCGACCTTTTCCCTGACGTCGGCACTGGGCAGTCTGACCGGGGACTTTTCCCGTTTGCTCAGCGGGCCGGCCGAGTTCTGGTCGTTAGCCCTGGCGGGTTCGTTGCCGTTGATCGACGGCGGTGGGCGACGGGCACAGGTGGATGCCAGTCATGCGCGCTTCGATGGTCAGGCTGCGGCGTATGAGGCCACGGTGCAGAACGCGTTTCGTGAAGCCGCCGATGCCTTGAATGCCCGGCAGGAGATGCTCACGCAAGTGGAGTTCCAGAAAAAACTGGTGGGGGATTACCAGGAAGCCTATCGGCAGTCACGCCTGCGTTTCGAGGCAGGCATGGACAGCTACTTCTCCACTATGGACGCCCAGCGTTCGTTGTTTGATGCGCAGCAGAAGTGGGCGCAGCTGGAACTGGCTCGGGAGATCAATCAGGTGACGTTGTACAAGGCGCTGGGAGGCGGGTGGAGTCAGTCGTTGAAGATGGCAGATCGGTGAATCTTCGGTGTCTGTTCAGGCCTCTTCGCGAGCAAGCTCGCTCCCACAGGTTTTGTGGTGTTCACAAATCCTGTGGGGGAGGGCTTGCCCGCGATAGCGATCTGTCAGGCGCCGCCAGCCACTGAGGCGCGTGCCGTGCGCAGTTCGTGCTTGTTGCCGCGGAACAGTACCAGCGTCGCGATCAACCCCAGCATCGCCGCAGCGCTGAGCCATATCCCCGGTGCCGCTTTGTTGTCCAGCACATGGATCAGGTAAGTACAGGCCGCCGGGGTAAAACCGCCGAAGGTCGCGGTCGCCAGGCTGTAGGCCAGGGAGAAGCCGGTTGTACGAACTTCCACTGGCATGATCTCGGTCAGGGCCACCACCATGGCGCCGTTGTACGAGCCATAGAGGAACGACAGCCAGAGTTCGACGATCAACAGATGGCTGAAGTTCGGGTTCGCCACCAGCCACGACAATGCCGGGTAGGCGGTGAGAATCGCCAGAATGGTCGCCGCCAGCAGCAGGGGTTTACGTCCGATCTTGTCTGACACTGAACCCATCACCGGCAGCCAGAAGAAATTCGAGAGGCCGATGCACACGGTGACCAGCAAGGCATCCATGTCCGACAAGTGCAGTTCGGCCTTGCCAAAGGTCGGGGTGTAGGCGGTGATCAGGTAGAACGACACCGTGGTCATCACCACCAGCGCCATGCCGGCGATGACGATGCCGAAATTCTGACTGATCGAACGGACAATTTCGCGCAGGGTTGGACGATGCTTGCGGGCCTGGAATTCCGGTGTTTCTTCCAGCGAACGACGTATCACGAAGATCACCGGCACGATCATGCAGCCGATCAGGAACGGAACGCGCCAGCCCCAATCACCCATTTGTTCCGGGCTGAGCCAATGGTTCAAGCCAACACCCAGCAGCCCGGCGAATACCACCGCGGCTTGCTGGCTGGCGGACTGCCAACTGACGAAGAACCCTTTGCGTCCCGGCGTGGAAATTTCCGCCAGGTACACCGACACGCCTCCCAGCTCCACCCCCGCCGAGAAACCTTGCAGCAGTCGACCGAACAGCACGATCAGCGGAGCGGCGACACCGAGGGTCGCGTAGCCCGGCACGCAGGCGATCAATATCGTGCCGGCGGCCATCAAGGCCAGGGTGATGATCAGCCCCTTGCGACGACCGTGGCGGTCGATGTAGGCACCGAGGAAAATCGCCCCCAACGGGCGCATCAGGAAGCCCGCCCCGAAAGTGGCCAGCGAGAGCATCAGGGACGCAAAAGCGCTATCGGCAGGAAAGAAGGTTTTGGCGATGGCCGTGGCGTAGAAGCCATAGACCATAAAGTCGAACATCTCGAGGAAGTTGCCGCTGACAACGCGAAAAATCGCCTTGCCTTTGCCCGTATTAGAGGACATTTGAACGTACTCGCTGTTAGCTGTCTTATTGGAATTCCTTGATCTAGATACGTCCCTTCCTGTCGCTCAAAGGAAACGCACCTTCGGCGAATATTTGTAACAATATGTGTGGCGATATGGATAGGCAACAATTAATTAGCTTACTGCTTAAACGTTTTTGCCATGACGGGGGTTGAATAGTGCACTGCAGCGAATTAAGCGGGGCACACAGAGCAAAAGTGTCGGGGCCTGTCGCATAATCGATGGCCTTGGCGTTGTGCCATGGACTGTCGGGGATGCAGGGTTTGTTGAATGGGCGGCTGTTTGGTCTCGTGTCTCTGATCGTCGTGTTGTCCGCCTGCGGCAACGGCGACTCCATGGAAAGCTTTGGCGGCCCGACCATGGGCAGCACGTATTCGATCAAGTACGTGCGCCGTGCCGGTCTCCCGGCGGCGGCAGATGTTCGTGTCGAGGTGGAAAAAATCCTCGCTGACATCGACCGGCAACTGTCGACCTACCGCAGCGATTCGGATATCGAGCGCTTCAATGACCTGCCCGCCAATCGCTGTCAGAAAATGCCTGCGTCCATCCTCAAATTGATCCGCGTGGGTGAACAACTGTCGGAACAAAGCGAAGGCTCCTACGACCTGACGGTGGAACCCCTGCTCAACCTTTGGGGGTTTGGCCCGCAGGGGCGCGAGGAAAAAGTCCCGGCTGAACAGGCGTTGGCGCGGGCGCGGCAGCGAGTCGGTTATCAACACCTGCGCATCGAGGGCGATCAGCTGTGCAAGGACGCTGCAGTCGAGGTCGACTTCAACAGCATTGCCGCCGGTTACGCGGTCGATACGATTGCCGCACGACTCGAAGCGCTGGGCATTCACGACTACCTGGCCGAAGCCACTGGCGAACTCAAGGCCGCGGGCAAGAAGCTTGACGGTTCGCCGTGGCGCATCGCCCTGGAAGAGCCTCGCGACGATCAACAGGTCGCTGAGCGTATCGTCGCCGTCGACGGTTTCGGCTTGTCCACCTCCGGCGACTACCGAAATTATTTCGAGCAGGGTGGGCGGCGCTATTCCCATACCTTCGATGCCCGCACCGGTGCGCCGGTCTCAAACACGCTGGCGTCCGTCACGGTCATTCATCCTTCAGCGTTGATGGCCGATGGCTTATCGACGCTGTTGTTGATTCTTGGCCCGGAGCGCGGTTGGGACTACGCGGAAAAACACGATATCGGCGCATTTTTTGTGATTCGTGCCGATACAGGTTTCGTCACACGTACCAGTCACGCTTTTGAACGGGTCACGGGTGGGAAAACCGAATGATCACGGCGTTTCAAGCACTGAAGACTGACGTTGTAGCGCAGGCAAAACTAGCCTACGACGCGACCAAGGGTTAATGTGCGCGGCGTTGACGCTTCTATAGACTGTGTCCGGGTTCTGCACTGGCCCCAAATTGTTCCTTCATGCCACAGATTGGCGTGATTTAGCCGCAGGTGCCGATGGCGCCACGGCCTGTTCTGAGGAGTACGCATGGCTGTCTACAACTACGACGTGGTGGTGTTGGGTTCCGGCCCGGCGGGGGAAGGCGCGGCAATGAACGCCGCCAAAGCGGGACGCAAGGTGGCGATGGTCGATAGCCGTCGCCAGGTCGGCGGCAACTGCACTCACTTGGGCACCATCCCGTCCAAGGCACTGCGTCACTCGGTCCGGCAGATCATGCAGTTCAACACCAACCCGATGTTCCGGGCCATTGGTGAACCGCGCTGGTTCTCGTTCCCGGACGTGCTGAAAAGCGCCGAAAAAGTCATCGCCAAACAAGTCGCCTCGCGCACCGGCTACTACGCCCGTAACCGCGTCGACGTGTTCTTCGGCACCGGCAGCTTCGCCGACGAGCAAACCATCGAAGTGGTCTGCCC